>Ga0126379_10000254_pt1 | contig 28537 bp, 46 predicted proteins | sample PanSoiMetPlot_24_FD_92640 | JGI IMG/M metagenome (GOLD analysis project Ga0126379, IMG submission 92640) | Tropical forest soil microbial communities from Panama - MetaG Plot_24 | ecosystem: Environmental > Terrestrial > Soil > Tropical forest > Bulk soil | place: Panama | collected 2016-02-17
TGTTAATTTTATGTATCCCTCAGATATTAATGATCCAGATTTAGTTAATCCTAGTATTTCTATACGTACGGCTGGTTCAGCTAGCGAACTCCACATGTGGGCGCGCGCTGTAAGTGCATCTGTGGTTTTAGTTGGAACTACAGTAGATTGTTACTTACTTACAGGCACACTAAGTACTTTTCCTGATGGTACGATAGATTCTTATTATCAACAGCTAGGAGTTAAATTTCCACCTGTAACTTATGATGCTGTGATCTATGGAGGGGCAGTTTATTACTATGCTGCGGATGGCTGGCGAATGGTCCTACCTACAAGTTTTGGTACAACTTATGCAGCCCAGAATAACCAATTGATAGTTTCACCAAATATTGATAGGCTCTATAAAGGTGAAACATGTTATGGTTACTTACCTCCAAGAAAAATGATTAGCCCTGGATTGGCCCGCTTTCCTGTTACTATAGCAAAGAATAAACTATGGTGTTTCATTTTGGGAACCGGCCGCTGTGAAGTGTATGACTTCTTAAGACAGTACTGGAGAACTTTTAATTACCAGCTAGGTGATGCTAGTGCCTGTTTTGCAACACAGGATAATAGAGTCTTAGCTTTCTATCCTAATGATAAGAAGATGAGAGAAGTAGATTTTGCGGATAGTAAACTTATCGATGGTGCAACTAAACAAATCTATACAGCTTTATTCTGTTATAAAGATAATGATAAGCCTCGGCAGCGCAAAGATACTTATACTTTTAAATCTAGATGTGCTACAGGTACTGGTTACATGCAGGTTATAATAACTGATGATGCAGGAAATAACTATTATCCAACTCCAACTATAAAGTCACCTGGTAAAAGTACAGAGCAGTTTGTAGATCTATCAGCTTTCTTTGGACCTGTGAATCAGCCTGATACTATTCTGCCTAAGTCTTATCAAGTGCTCTTGCAGGGTGTGACTGATGATATTTATATAGAAGATTGGTCTTTAATTTATGACCCACATCCTGAACCACTAACTTTCCTTAGAATCCAGCCTAACAATCTTGGTTCAGCTAGTCAAAAGCGCGTGCGCACTTGGCCTATGGTTATAGATACTCTTGGCAATTACGTAATATTCACGCCTAACGTAGACGGCGCGCCTCAATCTAAGACTAGCACTTTTAATTCTACCTATAGAAAGACTCACTTCCATTATTTTACTGATGATGTGTTTGGAGTTGACTATGGTGGAACTTTACAGTGTACTACTGGTATGATGGAAGTTTGGTCTACAGGACTGGATAACCAAGGCCCAAATCCTGATATAGTACAGAATCTACCTATTCCACATGAGTATGATCAAGTTGGTCCTTTGGAGATCTTCAGGTGGGGCAAGATAATAAGGATGGCACTTAGAACTCAAAGTTCAGGTACTCCTATCCCATTTAAGATTTTTATATCAGATGTTCTTTTGTGGCAAGGCCAATTTGATGTGACACCAGGTGTGGAGGATGAATACGTTGTAGATCTTCCAAAAGGAGTAAGCGGAAGAATCTTAAGAGTAGAACTTGGACCCTGCGGATTTACTTTTTCTAGGTATTTTATGAAATTCCAAGTTATGATAAGTGGTGCGCAAAAAGATACTGAGGTTCAGTGGATAACTGTTCCTGGTCTGACAAGTGAACTAGCGAAAGGAATTTAGTATGGCTGATCTTATGAGTCCTGGGACTGGTGCAGCTATAAATACTGGCCTAGGAGCTTTAGGTGGACTTTTTCCTGATACTTCTAGTGGAAAAACATCAAGTGTTAGTGCTGGTGTAAGCACAGGGAATACAGCTTCTAACGCCTCTTCACAATTTCAGAATTTTTTAAATTTTCTGAATACAATGAAGGGTACCACTACTGGAACAGGAACTGGTGTTACTACAATTACGCCTAATCTGACTCCACAGATGCAGGCTTATTTAAATCAGCTTATTGGGAGGGGGAGTAACTTAACCGCGCCTTCACTTACAGGTTACCAAGCTCAACAAACACAGAATATAAATCAAAATGCTGATCTTCAGAAGCAGGCTGTAAATAATATCATGGCTATTCGTGGGCTAGCTAATAGTCCTGTGAGCGCGACGGCTGAGGCTGGTGTAGAACAAAATAGGATTAATCAAATTACTGGAATGCAGGAACAACTTCCTATGCTTAAAAATCAGTTAGATCTACAGAATATGGCTCAATCTGCACAGATAGCTAATATGTTTCCTATGCTAGCTGGAGCTACTCAGCAAACTCAGCAAGCTCAACAACAAGATACTTCACAAACTCAAACTGGACAGCAGACTCAAGATCAATTTGCTCAGTCTTGGCAGAATGTATTTAACTTTCTTCAACAGTTCCAAAATCAATGGGGAACTCAACAGCAAAGCCAAGGTGGTGGATTAGGTGGCGCTTTAAGTGGTGCTGCTCAGGGATTTGCTGCTGTACTTCCATTCTTACTTGCATCAGATAAGAAACTTAAGAAAAATATTAAAGTGCTACCACAAGAGCGGGCTATAGAAAAAATAAGGGAGCTTAAAGCTAAAACATGGGATTGGAAAGCTAATGACGCTTCTAGTGTGGGTGTGATAGCTCAAGAGCTTAAACAGACACTACCTGAACTTGTTGAAACTCATGATAATATTAAAATGGTAAACTATGCAGGAATTATTCCTTATCTGATAGGTGCTGTACAGAATTTAGATTCTAGAATGGAGGCTTAACCTATGGCACAAAGAGCTGTAGAAGGAATTGTTAATGCTTTCCAGCAGGGCATGAGGCAGGTTCTTGCTCAGAAAGAATTTGAGGCTAATAAACAGGCGAGGGAGGATGAATTTGAGGAACGTAAGAAAGAATTTGAAGAGAATAAGAAACTTCAAAAAGAAGCTGCTGATAGGATGTGGGATTTACAAAGAGCACAATTAGATATGGCTCAATCTCAGCATGACTTAGCTAGCTCTCAAGCTTATCAACAATCTGGAATAACTCCTCCTGGATATCAAGTTTTACCTGGGGTAACTCCTACACCAAGCCAACCTTTAGTTCTTTCTGGACTAGAAAATTCACAAGTTATAAGTCCTCAAGGTAAGCAACTTTCAGTGCCACCACTAGCTCAAAGTCCTATAGTTAAATTAGGTGAGCAGCAAAGAATGCAGGCTAATCTTGATGCTCTTAATAAATATAGAGGTGAAGCTGATATAAATTTTCAGAATCAACTTAAGTTAATGGATGCTACAATGCCAAGAGAAATAACAATGGCTAAGATGCGCCATGATTGGGATATGGAAAAAGAAAAGTTAGTAACTGATACTCAAAAATATGATACAGGTGTTCGTGCTGCTACTCAATTAAAAATTGCTAGTATGGCTAAATCTGGAATGCTTGGAGGATTTGGTGGTGGAGCACTTTCAATGGATGCTGATGGTAATATGACTATAGGCGGAGGAGATGGATCTAGTGTTCTTGGTAATCTAGCTAGAAGGGTTATGAATGGTGAAACTACTCAGGAAGATATTAATGCTATGAAATTAAATAAAGGTGATCATGATTTATTAAATAAAGTTCTTCTCCAGGCAGATATAAAACCTCTTAATAATAAACAAAGGGACAGGCTGAAAGATCTTAATCTTGTCTCTGGATTTCTACCTAAGTTAGATCAGATGTATGACATATTTAACAATAGCCCATTCTCCCTTAACTTCGGCTTCACTGATGCTTCTCGTGATTTTAAAGCAAACCAACAAATAATCGAAGGTAACAGAGCAGCTTTTGTTAGAGTTCTTGAAGGCTCGAATAGATATACACACCAACAAGCTGAAGATATCTCTAAAGAACTTATACCTCAAGCTGATCTTGTGACTACTTTTAGACAGGGTGCCAGAGAAGCACAGAACCAAAAATACGACTTCTTCGTAAGACATCAGCTTCAAGATTCTATTAATGCTGCTATAGGAGATCTTTCGCCAGCACAACAAAGAGTTATTAGAGCTAAAATAAGTATACCAAATATTACTCAAACTTTACAAGCTCCTGGCGGTGAACCTCCTCAACCTACTGGAACTACTGGTCCTAGATCTTTTACAGCACCTGTTCAACAACCAGGACAGGATAGAGTAGTTGTATATGATACTCAAACAGGTAGAACAGGCACACAGCTTAAGAAATTTGTAGATTCTAATCCAAAAAGGTATAGAATTCTTGGAACACCTAAGGAGTAATAATTATGGCTGATGGAGATAAACTTCCACCTATAGTTGATGATGAAGAATCTTCTTTCCAACCACTGGGCGGTGCTTCTCAGAAATCTCTAAATTTAGGTATTCCACCAAGTTCTGGAAGACAATCAGAGCCTAAAAGTTTAGATAATGCTTGGGATAAAGCTATAGATATTGTTAGACCTTTTATTGGATGGGGTGCAGGAAGTTTAGGTGGTGCTGCTGGTGGTGCTTTAGGTGCTTTAGGTGGGCCAGTGGCTCCTGTTACAGTTCCAGTAGGAACTCTTGCTGGTGATGTAGGAGCTTATACTATAGTAGATTCTTTAATACAACAATTAAAAACTAAGCCACCTTCTGGTTCTGAGGCTATGAGTAATAGTGCTATGGAGGCATTAGTTAATGCGGTTGCTGGGAGAACTCTTAATGGTATAGTAAAAGGAACAATGGCTGCTAGAAGTGCAGGAATGCCTGAGATCTACAAGTTGTTTCCAACTACAAGTCAGGCTTTAGAACATAATGCTATTAAGGGACTTCCCGGGATAGCCAAAGCGCTTGAAGATGTTATTGCACCTGGAGCTAAGAAGAAAGCTCAAGAAATATCAGGTGGTGCGGGATTCTTTGAGGCACTTGAACAAGCTAACATGATGAATGGTAAAAATAGGCTAGCTAATCAAGATCCGCAGCAACTTCTTGAGGCTATAAAGAATAACATAAAAAGTGGGATCACACAAGGTGCTAGTGGAAAACAGTTCCAGACAAATCTTCATTACGTAAGTAAAGATTTCATGGATGCTTTTGATGCTGCTAATGCTGGACAGGATCAGTTTCAAGTTCTCCGTAATGTAGTTAATGATGATACAAAACTTCAGAAGATACTAAGTTTAGGCCAAACCGTAGGTCAAAGGCATCTTAATGTTAGACAAGATTTACAAGCTTTTAATCTTATGGATATGATGAATAGAGCTACTACTATAAAAGCGCCTGGAGCACCTGGAGTAGCTAGAGCTAGAATAGATCCTGAACTTTTACAAAGAGAATGGTTTGCACCTGAAAGACAAAGTGCTTTAAATAAACTTTATGGAGCACAGCAAAAAGAATCTCTTGATGGGTTGATGCAACGAATAATTCAGACTCAAGATAATCCACTACTTTCTTCTAAGTTAGCTTTTACGGGGAAGGGAATTATTCTTGGTGGAGGTGCTCTACCTACACTTTTAGGTCATGGTGTACCTTCTGCAACAGCCGCTGCAATTTATCTCCCTACTGCTGCTTTTGCACGCGCTTTAACTGATCCTAAAGTTGCAAGAGGTATTAACGCAATGATAGGTGCTGAAAAAGTCCCTGGGATGGGACCTGAATCTGCTAGAGCTATTTTAAGTGGTCTTCAGGGAGTGAGGCTTGCTCTTATAGATAAGGATGGAAAAAAGTCTTGGGGATCTCCACTTCAAGAATCTGATGGAAGTTTTAGTTGGAAAGGTGAACAGTAGCTACTCTTTCTTTCTCTGTTCTCTCATAAATTCATTGTAGTCATTAAGTTCTTTCTCTTTACTTTCTTTATTCATTTCGCCATAATTTTTAGCTGTAGTTTCTATATTGAATAGCTGCTCTACTAGATCGGAAACAAACTTAACATCATCATCAGTTGGTTCATTCGTATATCTAATTTTTAACCCTAGTATACCTAATTTAGTTATATGAAATTTGTTACCGGAGTGCGTCTTACCAAAAGCTCCGACAAAATTTTTTAGTTTCTCAGGTTCTTCTATCATGGATTTAGAGTACCTCGGTGATAGCACGTGTATTCAAAGCGCCGGCTGGGAATCCGGTTACTTAACTATTGAATTTCAGGATGGTTCAATTTATACATATGAAGATGTTCCAGTTGGATCTTGGATTGCTCTTAAGCGAGCAACTTCCAAGGGTTGGCACTTTAATAAGTACATAAGAAATTCTTATAGCTTCTACGAGGGTAATCCGCCAGATTCCACTTACTCAGGTGCTAAAATAGTTTCAGGCATCATGTCAGACACCGCTGAGGCTTTTTTGGATGAGGCTGATATTCCTTAAAACTTTCTACTAGCCAAGATAGAATCCTGCTTTCTGTGCTTCTTCCCAGTTTTTAAAGACCCACAATCGCCCGCCGAACCAAATCTTTATCTCAGTCTGCCGAGGCTCATGGGCTTTTTTAGTGCGCCCACACTTAAGGCACGAATCCTTTATTTTGCTGAAAGAAGTTTTTTCAGTAGTCTGAATATAGGTTCCGCAGTTAAGGTGATTTCTGCTGCTTTCTGTGTCCATTGGAGAATTGCCCTTTCATCATATTCTTTAATTCTCTAATGTCACGAGTATTTTCATTTTGAATTTTTTGTGTCTCAGCAAGTAACTTCATACCATACTTAATAAGTTTACGAATAGCTTCTATTTCTTTATCATGTTTAACTATAGAAGCTTCGTGTCTTTGAAGCCATTGTTTCTGCGTCATTGAAGCATATCCAAAGCTTGTTTAGTTAGCTGGTAGTGTATTCCATCCTTCATAACATGTTGAACAATAAATCCAGCTTCTTCAAGAGCAATCAGAGCTTTGTCAAGAAGATCTACATCAAAGTTCTGCCAGTTGTTACGAATAAGTACTTTACGACTTAACATATAATTTTTAGTTTCAAACAGATTAGTGATTACAATTCCACCGATGCTTCCGATTTCAGTTTTAGCGTGATTCATAGTAAATATGCTGTAGTTTGACATCAAACTTAAGCATTCCTCTATAGCTTGTTCTATATGCCTTTTTTGGATACATTGAGTTAATTCATTAGCAGCAACAACAGTGGCTACTTTAAGAACATGTGTGTGAATTCTTCCTACGATACCACTAACTTCTTTCTTTTTAGCATAATCTTGTCTAAAGGGATTGTACCAATTCTCGTATTCTTCTACTGCATTCTCCTCTAGTTTAAATTCACCAGTTAACTGCGCTACTTTTCTTAGGTGCTGTAGCAAAATTTCTCTGCTAGCTTTAAGTGCATCATGATCTATTCTTAGAAGACTGTTAGAAGGCCGAAACTCATTAGGAGTTATTAGTAAGGTTCTCGCAAGAAAGCCGCCACGGATAACTGTCTGATCAAAAAGCCCGTGGAGCATATCTTCATTACTGCCACTAAGCATAGAGAAAACTACTCGCTGAAGATCAAAGGAAGGACCAGTGCGTAATCTATGTTTATAGGGATTTTGTTTATAATCATATATGTCCGTAAGAGTTTTCATACCTTCAGGATCATTTACAATAGCAGCACTAAGTTCTGTAGCAAAAAAAGTAGCGCTATTTGACTTTATAACTTTACCGTTATTATTAGTTTCTGTGCGTGCTAGTTCATCAAGAATAGCTGGAACTGAGGCGCGCCCACTAATTGTCTTGATTCCAGGTATTTGATTTACTAGAGATTCACTAAATTCTATAGGTCTATTTTTCCTGTGACCTGAACTTTCAGCGATAAATAGGACATATAAGTTTGGGAACAGCAAACTATCACCGTTCTTAATATAACATTTATCTCTAAGAACAGTACTTATAGTAGAATAAGCGGCCCACTTCCAAAACGATGAAGGTGATTCATAGATGTTTGTGTGTTTAAGATATAGATCGACAAAGGTATCCGACACATGACCTCATCCAGCCTTTTTAATTGTGAGAAGTTTTCCTATGTGTAACAAAGATCTTACGTGCTCACTTATATCTTTTTCTATTTTTCTGTAATTAGCTTTAGCATTGTGATACTCGTTATAAACTTGGAGACCAGCTTCAGTCACAATAATTAATCCATTATGGTGATTTATCCAGCCTCTTTTAGCCAAACTACCAAAAGTTATCATACTTAGACTTCTAGCTTTTTGGTTAACATAAACATTGTTATTCAACAAATACTTTAGTGTCCCATATTGGTGATGGGTCATTTAATATTTTCCTCTTGAGCAGTAATCAATCCGTTGATTAAACTAATCGCGTTATTCAAGAAAGTCTGCTGTTCTTTTAGCTTGCCTACAAGTTCTCTTGCAGTCATCTCTTTTGGCCCAGAGCCATTACTACCATAAAGTGTATTCTTAACAGAATCAAAAGTTACTAGCTGCTTCCTTTTACCCTTTCTACTATAAACCTTACCTGCTGCTTTATTAGCTGTCCATGTAGCTAGTCTTTTTTCAAGCGCTCCTTTATAAAATTCCGGGTGAGCCTTATACAGATGCTTCACAATAAGCGATCTAGTTTGGAATCTTTTACCGCACGTTTTGCAGATAATCATTAGTATTCTCCTATGCATTAGCAAATTTTATTTCTTCCATGTCCTGCTCATACCAACTCTCTCCTATCATTATCTCACAAGGTATTGTTAATCTATAATCTCTCTTAAGTGTACATTTATTAAAGTCGATAGATTCACTCTCTACATTCTTTTTATAGAGGAACCCAAATTCATAAGCTCTTTCTCTCTTAACTTCACTTAAAGCGGAATCGTGGTTCTCGGCTAATAGAGACGCCCATTCATAAATACTCTTGTCAGCATAAGTTTTTCCTATACCTATGAACTTAGTCTGGTCGCTAACTATTGCTTGTGGGAGAAAACTTATTCCCTCATTATAAGTTCTTTTATCTATCCTATCAAAGAAGTCGCGCCGCCTACCGTTCGGTGCTACTAAACAATGTGTAGGTGCATCAATAGCTTTAATAACTTCTTTATGGAAAACTCCTTTAATCTCAGGTTGGAATTTATGGAATGTTTCAAGAATCTCTTTGCATTCTCTTAATGGCCGCTGAGTCATCATAACCATTCTATCAGCACCCATATTGCGTTCACCAGCATGTCTTACGGTTTTAGACATGTGATATCTATCCACGCCATCTATTAGAACATTCTTCTTTATTTCATCAGGTCTACAATTATAAACCCAAGAACCAGTAAGTTTATGAATCCCTGGATTATCAAACACTTCAAGATCGAAATTACCACTGAGGACTCTATCAACTCTTGCTTCAGCTCCACTAAGATCACACTCAACAAATATAAATCCCCAGCTAGGAACGAACATACTCCGGAGATCTTTTCCATAAGTCACTCCATCAATCATGAATCCATGTTTACCTATGGTCTGGAGACTATGACCTATATTAATAACTTTTATTCTACCATTCTCTAAAATTATTAGCTGATCAGTAGTTTCACCTGCACTAGATCTACCGGTCTCTGCTCCTGCTAAATTATACTCACAGCGAAATCTTTTATCAGGATGTAAATGTAGTTCAAGAATTTCTAGCACCTTATGCACTTTGCGAGCCGCTATAATAGTGCTAAGTACAATAGGTCCTACACTTGGCGCTCTTTCGGCTTCTCCATAAACTGAGAGTAGATCTAAACTTTCCTCATCAGTTGAAGGTGAGCCATCTTTAGAACTTTTCATACCTCTAAGTTTTGTATAACCTAGTTCATTAAAAATAGCTTCTTTGCATTGTTTGGGACTTAGTGGATTAAAGTAGTTCTTATTCAGTAACCGGCGGATTCTTAATTCTTGCACACGAAATAAACTTTCGTACTTGCTCAATAACTTGTTCTGTGTGGCTTCATCGATTCTAATTCCTCTATCTTCTAATCTCCGATAGATTGGCATAATATTTACTAAGTTATTATATACATATTCAGTTCCAAGCTCTTTGAGTTCTTGCTTCTGTGTACTATAAATCTGACTGGTAGCTAGAGAATCCTTAGCGTTGTAAAGATAGTAGCGGTCACGCTTGCTTTTTTCTGGATCAAATTCTTTTCCTTCATCTTTAAAATATGGCAGTTCTGTATAGATTGAGGTTAAGAATCCTAGATTCTTTGGAAATTCACAGTAGAGAGTACTAGCTGCTAGCATAGTATCTCCAATTACGTTATTAACTTTATATCCCCATCGTTCTAAGATTTTCCAGTCATATTTTATATTCTGGTTAACTTTAGGTATCGGCGATCTTAACATGCGATCTACAAGTTCCATCATCAGAACTCTGTGATCACTATCAATACTTTGATCCATCAGAGGAACACAGACAGATTCATAACCATCGAAACAGAAACTTATACAGATAGGAATCTGAAAATAAGTCTCTATATCAAAAACTAAGAATCCACCACGACCCATAGCTTCCTGATAAGCTCTATCGAAGAAAGCTCTGAGAGCGGAAGAAGATCTAGCTACCCATATGTTAAATTTTTTATCAGGTATTGGATCACTGTTAAGATATTTGTGGATCTTAGAGAAATCTATTCTACTTATAACTCTAAGTTTATACTCTTGGTTAAGGTAAGGGTAAGGTCCAAGAATAGGGAGAACTTTTAGATTCTCTTGTGCGAGATTAAAATGACCAGAGGGAGCAAGAATAGACCCTCTAAATTTTCTGATACTAGGCCCAGGTAGACCCGTCAGAAAGTTAAAACTAAGCTCCCCAAGAGGGATTAGGAGATTTGGTTTAAGATCGTTAATTTCTTCTACTAGGAGATTACCATACTTCTCAACAAGTTTTCTAGTTTCAGCTTCGATTACTTCTTCATCAAGAGGAGGGCGGGGAAGTGATTCTTTAACTAAACAGGATCTCCAAAAGCTATCTAGATTTAATCCTTGTTCCTTACAAAAATCTCTTAAGACACTTCCACTTCCGCCAGTTATAGCATAACCTGTTTCTACGTCTTGTCCAAAAGGTGCATCAGAAATAAAAAAAGCAGTAGGAGTTGAGGAGCCGTGGCTTTTTACCATAGGTTTTTTGTTGGTCGCGACGGTGGCTTAGTCATTCCAACTCGTGTGTAGACTAATTTTTTCTGTCCGTTATTTTATTCGCGCCGGGCCTTCTAACTTAAACTAGACTAAAAGTGGAGAGCTAGCTTTTTAGAAGGCTGGTGCGTTCGCCCCGTACCCACGAGGGTGGAAACTATTAATGACATTGATTAGATGTCCATCAACAGTTTGAACTCCCCAAGCTGCATCAAAAGGTTTATGTTTAAGACTATCTAGATCTAATGCATAATCCTCTGGAGTAACTGTACGTCCTGTGATTGCAGAATCCAGATTCAAAAAATAAGCTTTAGGGAAGAATTGCATATCTCCCATCAAACTGATATTGTTCATTTCATCGTTAAACATTACAGTTCTCAGCTTACCTTTATATTCTCCTTCTGTAATCTGGAAATCCACAATAAAATTGATAGACTTCCCAGAAGTACTTTTCTTTGGTCCATCAATATTTGTGATCTCCGTCGGATAGATGTTCGGTTTTACTACTGTCGTCTGTAGTGCATCTGCTGCTGTAAAGTGGATGACTGGCATTCTTTCTCTCCTTTTAGTCTTTCTTTTCTACTTCTTAAGTATACCCTTGTTAGCTATAAGATTAAGAGTAAAAGTCCTAAAATTTTGCCCTGTGATATCGAAGATGCCAGGTTTAAGATCAGGGAAGCTTGTGCAAGCGATATCAGAGATATACTCTACAAAGAATTTTTCCTGTCCACTAACTATCTTTCTGTGAAATCTAAATATGTGATCAAAAGTTCCTGCAACCGCATTTTCAACTTTTGGCCTCAGTGAGAGTTTTTCACCAACGATAATACTATCTGCATACTGCATTCTTTCATTCTTATCGTCTCTTGGTTTATCCCACTTATCTTCTATGTGAGCTGTACAGATAATATTAATAGGGAGAGACTTGAGGTAGGCCATAAGTCCCCCGATACCTGTAATTTCAAAGTTATAATCTTGAGGGCCTGCTATTTCCATTGTACCAAATTTAGTTCCTTTATTCTGTGCATGTGTCAATGGAATAGCATCTAAGATAAGATTACGAGCAAAGAATGTTAGACTATCTACAACAAGAGTTTCATAAGGACATCTGTGATTTCCGATATCAGTAAGAAGAGCATCTAAATCTTGATTCACACGCTCAAAGAAAACTTTATCATTACCAGTTACTCTTGGTGCAAAGTAATCATAATCTATCCTGTTTCTATTAATCCAAGGTGCTCCTAAAAGTCCGCGAATTCTACCATCAATATCTTCAATTTTTAATCGCTTCTTCTCATCTTCAGACATCCAAGAACAAGCTGCTACAGTTTTACCAGAATGCTTAGGGCCTACAAATAGAGCTATAAATCTAGACTCTGGTGTCAGACTACTTGCGATTGGCACTTTACTTATCCTTAGTCCTCTCTTCTAGTTTAGCAATTCTTTCAATATGATCGATTACATGATCTACAACAAACTTAAGTTGATTATCGATAGCTGTAAATCTAGCATCTAAATATTTGTAAAACAATCCAACTACTAATCCCATTATAGCAATAAGAGTAGTTGTCATAGCAAAATACAATTGATTTGTGGTCATTTCATCTTCCTAAATTCCAATCGATGCTCAGTTTCTAACCTTTGGATATGGCTCATGTGGAAGATCTTGCGCCCATTGAATAATAGTCTGTGGTTTCTTATCTTTAGCAGAGCTTCCAGTACACTCTTCAAAAATTACAGCTAGGGCTAAACCTAATCCCTGAAAGAAATTCATATCAACCTGTTGTGCTGCTATTTCCATCATATAAGTTGCAACACGACGTGCAATTCTTATCTCAGTTGAACTCATTCTTCTAGCTCCTCCTCTTCAGGTTCCTCAGTTCCTGAAAGATCCAATTGCTTAGGACCACCGAATGGATCAAAACTTTCAGTTCCAAGACCTCTTGTAAGCTCCTGTGCTTTTCTGTGTGCTTGAGCTTTTCTTGTGTTAGAACAATTAATACACTTAGGGCGCGCTCTCCGTAAAGCTTCCCTATCTAAAATTATTTGTGTACCACAGTCACAGCATAAACTTAGCTTATTCTTAATAGCTTCCTTATCAATAAAGTGAGTACAATCTGGAGCATCACAGCGATAGAATCCAGGTCTGCCGCGATAACGAACATAAGTGTGAATGTGAGATATTACAGGCATTAGTTTTCCCCCTTGTGATGTTTAACTTCATGTAACTCCAAAAATAATTTCATATGCTCAAAAGCATTATCAATTTTTTCATCAATATGCTTTTCTAAATCATTGATTCTTAAAAGTAAATCATCAATTCTCTTAGAGACTTCACTAACTCTACTATTTGAATAGATAAGTAAACTAATAGGGATAACAATAGAAATAGCTATAGTTAGAATTTGAGAGTCTGTCATAAAGCTACCAAGGTTTCCATGCGTTCTCTTTAATCTTGAAAAGTTGCTTTTCTTTAGCTTCCGCTGCTTTAGGATCAACCTCTTCACAAAGATCACGATACCAGCAGTACTGTGGTTTATCTTTATCGTAGGTCAATCTACCACCGTAGCAGGAATTCCAGTTCCGCTCTAACTCTTTCCCTCCAGCAGCTAGAAGAGTTTTCTTCATTCTAAAGTAAATCTGCACTAGCCTTTTGTGCCATGCATTTAGCTCTACACTATTAAAAGTAACTAAGTCACGGCTTAAAGAATCAGGCTGAATTTTATCCTGGAGCCTCACATAGTTAATTACAGCTACAGGTTTCTTCGCCACTAAGCAATAATTCTTAAGCTGAATAGATTTAGGATAGAGCCAATGAGTTTTTGTCTGGAACTTATGATCTGTAATACACTCTAATCCTTGAAGTGTACCAACAAGATCTATCCTACCTTCGAGAACAAATAAGTTATCAGAATCTTCATAAACAGGCTCTGAAAAACCAACCTCAACATGTTGCTCACTTAGCGGCATTATATCATCTTGTTGGTATTTGAAAACATACTCACGGAATCTTTTACGAATTGTAGAACGAACTTTTGTTGTGAGAGGGAAAGGATGTGCACGAAATTTCATGCACTTTTTACATTTCTTACACTCCTCAATTCCAAGCGCAGAGACAAGACAGTGGAATTCTTTAGAGCACCCACATTCACAGATATCCTCGTCTGGATTGTACTCAAAAACTTTTTCTAGGGCATCATTTAATCCAAGCCCCCGAAACTTAAGTCTATAGTATATATCTAATAGCTTATGACCATAAGTTCCCATGTCCATATGTTCATCAGTATAGACATTTATAGGCTCTAATCTCTTTAAATAATAGAAAGCCCATTTCTGTGGGCACTCTAAGAAAGAACTAATCTGTGAACTATCAACTACCAGTGTGAATTTGGACAAGTCTATTTTTCCTCTCTCAGTTTTCTTTCTCTTTCAAAAAGCTTCTTCAACAAACAGTCTGGACATAAAACACTTTCAAACCATCTACAATCTGTATCGGAACCATCTCCAGTAATATCATTACATTTCCAAGCTGTTCCACAACCTTGACACATGTGGGTATGATATTCATGTTTAGGAGACAAGTTTTGTTCCTCCTTGACTACTATTCAAACCGCTGCTAACTCTAGCTTCCATGGCACTTTTCTTTCCAGCCTGAAGTGCTTCACCACTGGAACCTAGTAGAAAGCTCGTGGTAAATTGTGTGCGGGCTAAAAACTCTTCTCGCACTTTATCATAAAGCACCACTCCTGTTTCCACAGCCGGCGATTGTGGTTGGTACCTTTCGTGCAAGCCATGAATAAATCCTTTCCAGAATGCAAGTTTAGTATTTGCACTTGGAATAGTCTGCCATACAGAAGAACAGTCTCGAACTCCCTGGTTAATTAATACTGTAGCTGTATAAATAGTTATTTCACAGTTAATTTTAAATCCCATTACATAGTTCTTATCCAATTTGGCACTATAGAAACTATAGCATCCAAAGCTAGGACCGATTGCACTTAGAATTGAGCAAAGACTTTGAACTCCCAAACCAAATATCTTTTTCTCAAATATAAATTCTTCGGTCACAATCTGAGGTGGCTCGGCAGTCGCCTCGGAATAAGAATCTATAGAGAATTGAATCATAAGCTTTTTAGCTTTTTCTCTACAAGCTGTCCGTTCTCCTTCAGTGGTGGAATTATCTTCACTTAAAGCTATAAGTTTTTTAATACGTTCGATTATCTTTTCTTTGTCCTGGGTCATTTTCTATCGGAATCCTTCAATCCAAATTTTAACTCCAAGTATATCCTTACGTTTAGCTAACATCATACCATAATAAAATAAATCCACATTTGGTCTTAACTCAGGATGTTTAGTTAGATCGGAACCTAGAGAAGTTACAGCTTCCAAAAGATCACCTTTCAGCCAATATTTGAGAGCACGTTGTTTAGCCCACTCTAAATGTTTCTCTCTAGTCATTTTATTTTATCCACTAGATTCTGTAACTGTTCCGCCGCTCTCCTAAGTTCTACTCTCCAAAGTTGCTTCATCTGATCTAACTTAAGATTAAAAAATATCGCTACTAAGATAATACTTGTTTGCAAGATTAGAAACCCAACTAAGAGAATTAAATAAAGTTGAGTATCAATCATAATCTTTTTGAGTAACCAAGAGGGTAACATGTTTTGAACAGGTCTGTCAAGCGGTCTGTAAGCTCTCCATATAAGGATAGACCTACGAATATCATCCCTGCCGTCCCGATGCAGCCTAGAGCATCTTTTAGCGGTAAAGTGACCCTTTTAAACCGTGAGCTAGTCTCAGGCATGGGTTACACCTTAGACCTAGGCGCTATCCTATTCGCCTTATGTTCGCCTAAAAATAGATTTTTTCTATGCTCTTTAAAGAAACAGTGGAAACAAGTTCTATCAGTTTTAGCTACTGAAGGGGGCCAAAATCCTGGATGGTAACAATGATTGCAAAGCCCTAAAGACCAATTGTTAGTTCTATAAAATCTGCGAAAGTGAAATAGATAGCAGAGTTTTTTTAGCATTGTTCGATTAGTCCGTGTCTCTCAAGTTCGGTATAAACTTTTGTTAAGAGCTTTTGAAAATTTTCATCCTTAAAATATTTTTTACTTATAATTTCTCTATAGTCTGATAATGAGTTATCTTCATTAACAGTTAAAGTACAAGAGTAATTATTAACTGAGTCATATTGTAATTTTAATTGTACAATATACGCTTCTGTTTCTCTAAATATTTTTTCAACTGTCATTTAGAATCCTCCAGACATAAATAACTTTCCAAGTATCCTATTGCCCGCAGGCGATTAGGAAACTCAGGGGATTCTTTTAATCCGAAAATAATTAATCTCCAGTTCCGCTTTTCCCTCTGATCAACTAAAAGTGCTACAGCTTCTTTACTTTTAACTGAATAGATTAATTCCGCTGCTTCACTAAAGAGTAACCGCTTCTCTCCGAATGGATTTATTTTGTAGGTCGGTTCTTGTGGCGCCATTTTTCCATCTCCTCAATACATTCGGATGCTTCTGAAATTTGATCATCATAAGGATCATTTTTATCTAATTTAAGTCTTTCTTGTATCCAAGCACGGATTGCCAATGGAGCCGCAGGATCACGCGCAAGTAGTACAAAGACTATTTCATCTTCTTCGGCATGATTTAAACAGCTAGTCGGATCAGAAATTTCTTTTCGTTTCATCATAGCTAAATCTTCCTCAAGTATTCATATTCTACCACGGACTGTTCTCTCAACAAGATCCCTGAAAGAGTCAGTATCTTTTTCAATGTCCCAATGATTATACATCGTTTCGCCTACAACTTTTCTCTTAGATTCCACCATATCGTACCACCATTCGTCCAAGGTGCCCTTACAGATAATATATTCTACGTTAGTGGGATTTTTCTTTATGGACTTATCAGGATTGTAGAACCTAAACTCAAACTGTGCTTCCATTTCACTATTCCACTGTCTTTCTAAAACTAGCACATTATCACAATAGTGGAAGTCCATTCCAACGCCGCCAGCTAACATATTTATAATTAGGAACTGCTGAGGAACGGTCTCCCAATTCCTCATAATCCAATCTTTCCTGTCAGCATTATCTTCTCCACTAAGCTTTAAACATTTCTCAGGCCCACCAAGCTTCATCTCCAGAACATCTCTCACACTTTCATGGTGGATTCCAATAGCATACTTAGCAGTACTTTCATCCGTACAGGATTCTAAATATTCTGCAGTCCACATTAATTTCATCATACCACAAATTCTACGGAGCTGCATTAAGTGACTAGCCATGTCCCAATAAGTAGGATTAGCTTTCGCTGCTAGCTCTTTATCCATCTGATCCAAAATCTTATTGTAAGCTTCAGCAGCTTTCCCCTTATCAGGATCAATTAAAGTGTAGATTTTATTTAACTGCGGCAGGTCAGTGTAGACATCCTCTTTTTCTCTTCGCAGGAAATTAGGTTCTATGACCTTCTTAAAAGATTCTATATAATAAGATTTTACCTTAGTCCACTTCCCTTTTTCATCCTGTTCTAGCCATTGCTTGCGAAATCTATCCATGGAAGGAAATTTCTCAGGATTAACTAAATTCAAGGGTACGAAATACTCATCCGCGCGGTTCAGGATTGGAGTTCCTGTTAAAAGAAGCAAACCACAAGCTTTCTCACCTTCAGGTTTCTTTTCTTCAGTGCCAGCTTTTATTGTTTGGTACCAATTACATTCTGGGCACTTAGAATGTTTATAGAGCACTTGAAGTCCAATTCTTTTATCATAAACTTGGACTCCACGCTCACTCCACTGGTGCTTACAATTAGGACAGGTAAAATCTACTTGTGAGGGCCATTCCCCTGTGTTCTGGAATTTAACAAAGTCTACAAGAGCTTGTGAGCGGTTTGAATCTGTATTCTTAAAAGAATGGGCTTCATCAGCTATAATTAGCTTAAACTTAATTTTCTTCAGTGCTTCAAGTGTTTTAGGACGTGAAAAAGTATCCATAGACACAATATAAGCAGAGAAGCCCGGTGGAATCCAGGCATTAGATCCGATTACAGGAAAAATTCCATTCGGTAGTGTTGTAACCCAGGTTTTAAATTCTCTGGTCCACTGCCAAAGGTTCGCGCCCTTAACTAAAATAAGGCATGGTGTGCGCTCTTCAAATTTATTCTTTAAGGCTAGAAGACCTTGTGGCGTCTTGCCTAGGCGCATTTGATCACCCAGGATACAATTAAAGTCAGACTCAACTATAAATTGTACGCCATCTTCCTGATAGTGCCGTGCTTTCTTTTCTGAACCATCACAGGAAGTAAAGTCAAGGTCAGCCTTAGAGACAATTTCGAAATTCTTAGAGAAAATGTGTCCGCACTCGTACTCAAAGAGCTTCGCAGAACCTAAAGTAAACTCTTTCTTTAATTTTAACTGTTTATCACAGATTTGGCATTTATAGATAAGACGTGGCATATTAGCACCTAGTTTAGCATTTCTTTATGGAGGAGTCAAGCACTACTTAAGTCCTAGAACTACTAGTACTTTGGTTTAACATTCCATCAGAGGTAATAAAAGCTATAACATCCAAATAAGCTATTAAGACACCTCTATAGTATTCCTTAACCGCCGGATCTATTTGTGGAAGTTCGGAAAGTTTTATAACCCGCTTCCGATCAAGCTCGATCCAACTTAAGAGCCGGTCTTGTAAATCTTGTGTCACTTTTTTATCCTCCCTGTGTCACGTAACATTTTCAGGCAGAATTCGCGTGCTTCAGGTTCAGTATTCCCTAGCTTCATCATATGTTGCACGCTTTTATTAAAATCAGCTACTATTTTCTTTGCAGTAGATCTATCACTTATACCATGCATCTCCATGAACTGACCTATCTGTATTTCCTTAACATCATTAGGAGTCTTAGAAGCAGGTCTAGAACTTGTAAGAGCTTCCTTGCGCGCATCATTGTATCTAGATTTTTCACGTTCGGCTAAACTCTCTTTCTTATAGTGTGGATCTTTCTTAATCGCGTTTTGGATTTCCGCTAGACAAGCTTCAAGTTTTGCTTGGTGTTTGCACTTTTGTTCATAATTCATCCCTGCTATGAACTTCGCAGCATTTTCAAAAGACTTATTCTCATTTTCTGTGAAATCTTTTTCCAAATCTGGATCTATCATCAACCTACAGATATTTAGTAGATCAAGTTCAGTCTGAGTTATAGTGACTGTAGGTTTATAACGGTAAGCATAACATCGTGAGTGGTAAACTTGAAGATCGGTATAAGTTATTTCATTAACTTCGATTCTCTTTTCTAATCCTTCTTTTTGATCATTCTTAAATTCTTCAATATGTTTCTGAACACACCATTTAACTTCTATAACAGTTAAATCTAAACCACAGTCCACACACTTTCTATGTTCATGACATAGCATCATACCATGCATTTTACTATCATAACCTAAAGGCGCATGGCAAACTAAACATTCTGGATACTCTTGATTATCTATAAGTGGTGCTGCCATCTCTAGTTTCCTTCTTTCTTTCTTTTCAGTTAATGTTGTAAAGTGTAAGTTAGGGTGTAAGCTAACCCTACAATAATTAAAGTTGTAAATACTATCTCTATTGCAGTCAGTTCTTCTTTTAAATCTAAAGCATCTTTAACAAGATCAAAGCCCGTTAAAGTTATTGCTGTTACGATTATTAACTTAGTCATTTTAGCTCCTTTCCCTAGAATAACTTTTTACTGGGCGCTCTTCCTTTAATTTACCAAGAAGGAAAAGCGCCGTATAAAAAGTTATTCCTTAGATCTCCTGTGGCCGTGTGTGAGCAAAGTGCTCTTGTAAGCTTTTGCTTGGATTTCTCCGTGAGCGCCTAGCTTCTCTTTGCTGTTCTATATTCTTCATCTCATCAAATCTACTTTGCTGGAGACTTTGAATATCAAGTAGGCTTGCACGTGCATTCTCTTTTTCCTCAACTGACTCTTCGAGATCATCATCCTCAATTAGATCTAAGAGATACTCTACATCCTGGAAAGCAAGTTTTGTCGCACTAGGATCTTCCAGGATTCTTTTAAGCTTAGGTACTGTATAAGCCCGCTGTCTCTCAGTGTAAGAAGTCTCAGAATCCATCTCATCGATTAGATTCAAAAGATATTTGCAGTTCTCACTGGTAAGTTGTACGAATCGTTGGTTCATCTTATCTCCTCTTTAATTTATTCAGGGTCTGCTGCTGCGCGACCCGCATTCTAACTTCCATCCTAACAGTTACAATAGCTAGTTCTAAAGACTCGTGCAGTAAGCGAAGCTCATTATTAGATAGAGAGCGTAGTTCGCTCATACTCTTAGGTACTCTAAACTTTATTTTAGGCTTGGGCATTCCTAATTTCCAAATACTTTTTGTAAAGACTATGCCACAAGTTATCGTAGTGACTATCCCAATAACCTGTTCCACGTAATTTATCTATTTCCTCCATACGTTTATTCAACGCCTCTAGGCGTCTTTCTTTATCTTCTTTAAGACTAATCTTCATCTGTTCTGTCCCCTGCCTGTCTTTTTTTCCAATCCTCCATTGGTTTATTGGAGTCCCAATAGGAACCACTTAGGAAGCTTGGATACTGCACTTGTTTTCTTTTAGCCTTAAGAGCTTTCATCTCAGCTTGGAAAGTTTTCTCGATGGCATCTACTTTTTCATGAACTTTATTCCTAAAAGAGTCTTCTTCTTTTTTCCTGTCAGCTATTTCATCTCTCTTAGCTAACCGTTCTAGGAAAGAGCGATTTACTTTACTCTCTGTGAGTTTAGTTTTAACTGGCTTTAGCTCCGGCGGCCCTACCCAAAAATTCCTTGGTAGTTGGAATCCATCTTTTCTCCAGGCCATTCTTTGTTTTTCAGGACTGAGAGTAGAGAACCCATGAAATTTCCATTTGCCGTGTCTACTTGTATTAGTAGGGCAACCAGTTGAAGGACCTTTTTTAGTCCAGCGTTCATAAGTTTCCCCACTATCTAACATAGAGTAATTTAAGTATGCTCCGAAAGTGCTATCTAAAAGCTTTTCTGGAAATCTCTTATACATTCGGAGTACTTCTGTTCCTATTCTAATAGTTTTATCTTCGCGTCTTTTTGGACCTTCAGGTCTGTAAAACATTTTCTCCTCTTTTAAATTTTACTTAGTGTAAAGTGAGCTTTATGGTACTAGTACTAAAGTACTTTCACAATTCTGCTTTGACTATTCAAGAGCAAAGCAGAGTCTAACACGTTGCAGGCATGCTGTCAACTGTTTATTCGCTTTAGAATCATGAGGATACAGAAAATACCCTTATAGCCAACGGACATTGACAACAACCCTTGTAATTAGGGTACACGTCCTGGACACGTTTGGTATTGATTCTAAAGGGTTAAGAACTCTAAAAGTTTTAAACCTCTTTTATGTCAGTACTAGCCATAGAATAGGGTGAGTCAGCATACGATTGGTGTTGTAAGTCCTTTATTATTATATATATATATTATTAACAAACACCATCGAATTACAGGGGGAACGGTCAATGTCTGCTACGATAGGTATATCTTTGGTTGAAGTCTATGAAAGTAGGCACTTTAAGATCGAAAGTGTATGTCGAAAACGTGTCCACGTATGCTCACAGTCCATTCAGGTCATGTATAGAGCTTGTGTCACCACCCCTAGGTGTACCCTTAAAAACTGCACTTTTGACCTACTTTAAACTTTTTCTGAAAGTGACGAAAAGACTAGTTGACTCAGAAGTTCTACCATGCTAAGATTTAGAAGTCCGAGTGAGGAGAGATTAAATGTACAAACTATACGATACGCTTAGTAGAGAATTCAGACCTAAAGAGTATAAGACCTTAAGAACTGCTACCAAGCAAGCCGACCGGCTGGATTTAAACTATGGTGCAGTCCGATATATAGTTGTGCCGTGGGTAGAAAAAGTAGTTGACATGCTGAAAGAAAGAGAGTAGAGTAGAGAGTATGGAACAGATTTTAGAAATGACACGGCAAGAACTGACAGATGTTTACAATATGATTGAATCTAATGTTCTTACCGGGGATAGAACTGCAAATGAACTCCAAGAATTAATTTGGTATTGGCTTAAAAAAAGGGTTGACATCAAAAAAGAAGTGAGGTAAACTAAAAAGTATGATGCTTAATCGCTTTAAGATTTTCAAAGGGTACGAGGATATGGATAATGATGCTACATATATCCTAGTTTGTGCTCTTCAATATCTGATTGATGGTTGTGAACGCTCTCCGGAAATAATGATGAGGAAGTACGGAAAAGCTTTGTTCGAGGCTCTTGACAAATTCTCGATAGAGGAGTAAACTAAAAAGTATGAAAAATCTTAACGCAATCCACGAAGTCTTGACACAAGTAGTGGGTGAGCTTATCGATGAAAAACTTCCACTGGGCTACACTCCGAAAGACGTGGAGTTTAAAATCTCTGTTGGCTCTCTAGATCCGAAAGTACGTGTGAAGGTCAATCTGTATCCTCTGATCTTCACTTTAGATTCTCAAAGAGATGAAATCTAGTTGACAAATGCGTACCATTCATTTAGACTATGAGAGTAGAGGATACGAGCATATGAGCAGCCATGCTATCCAAGCGACTTTGCAAAATGAGGTCACCAACCCGCCTGTCATCAAAAGAGGTAGGAAGCAAAAGCAAATAATTAAAGAGGAAGTGGAGAAAGAAACTATGACGCCTGAAACGCAAAACACAGCAATCGTCCAAAAGACGGTTTTTGATTTGACTGCCTTCAATGATGTTCTGTTGAAGAAAGAGGTTACTCTGCCTGCTCGTCCTAAGAACATTGAGGAATGTATGGCAGCAATTGAAAATGATACAGAGAAATTCATCTCTATCTTCTATGAGGGACTGGTAGAAGACGCAAAGTCTAAGGCTCGTGAAAATATGTCGGGCTTTAAGACTGTTGACGATGATGGAAATCTTGGGGAGGAATATAGTGGTAACTACGCTGATGAAAAGAAAGGAGAACTTATTAACGCAGCGGTCCTCTCTCTAGCCAAGATGCAGGGTTACTCCAAGGAATTGCCGAAAGAAAAGAAAGCGGAGCTAAAAGATAAGGCTCGCGAGTTTCTGCGGTCCAATCCTGCTATGTTGGCTTCTATCCAGGGCTAATAGTAGCTAATCAGGCTGTTAGTTAAATCTTCTAACTGAGGGTTTAATTAACGGCCTGACTGTGTTACTGTTAAAAGATACAAAGGAAGAGATACAGAGTATGGACTTTATGATTAAATGTCAACTAGGTTATCCTGGTTGTACTGAACGTGCGACAGAATATTTTACAGATAGAGTTTATGTTGGAGACTCTAATCTTACTTTCGAATTAGTTGACACTTATGTATGTGAGTACTGTGCTAAACATATTGGTGGAGTTACAACTAAAATGGGAGTTAGTAAATAAGTTATTGACTTATTAAATTAGCTTAATTGATGTCCTAATCTCTTTAACTTAATATCTGAATATATTAATAGTTCCAGATCTTAAATTACCGGGCTTGCAAGTATACCACGGATTTGGTACTATTAGGTATGACAAATTTTATTGTTGCAGTATATGAAGTGAATCAAGCTTTCGGCGGACATGAGGAAGGTGGTTGGTGGTATGATTCTGGAGAATTAATTCGGATTTTAAAGACCTTCAAATCTGAAACCCGCGCTTATGCTTATTCACGAGCACTCAATAAGAGATTGCGGTCTAGAGATTTCGGTCCGAATATTGGTAGACACGCTTATACTTCTGTTTTGAGTGAGGGAGAAGTTCGGGCTTATGTCTATGAGAATCAAGCGGAGAAATACTTTCCGACTGAGCGCCCGCATTATGAGTAGTTTAGAACCGGGGTTGCACTGAGAATAGAGATTTGGTAGGATTAGGTATGGACAACTTTAAAGTTTATCAAGACGGCGGAATGTTTTATGTGGATACACTAGAACATCCTGATTATGATGGAATCCAGCTTGTTGCAGATTTTAGCGATATGGTGAAACATGATTATGATATGGCAGGTGCTGCAAAAGCACGGGTTCAGTTTTTGATTAGCTATGGGTTTATGTTTCACTTTTAGTTTTTAAGAGGAGATTAACTTAAATGACCATCAAGCAAACACTGGCCGCAATTAATGCTCTTCCAAATGTTCATGCGATCTGGAATTCTGAGTACAAGGAATTTATGGTCCGATATAAGAATATGCCCGAGATGGATTACTTCACAGAGTGGAAAGATGATGCACTCGGGACTGCAAAACGGATGTCTGAATCTGAATTCTGAGAATAAAGAAAAGCGCCGGTCGAAAGACTGGCCTTTTTTTGATACCTATATCAGACAATAAGATCCGAATAGGATAATAGTTTAAGATCTAAGTATCTGAAATAGTACTAAGCGGGTACGATCCCCCAAAAGTACTAGGACTATGACGCAAAGCGGCCCTGCCAATCTTTTCGTATATGAATATAAAACTCTCACCTACCCAAATAAAAAAACTTAACTTCTCTATAGGCTTTCTCTTAGCTGGTCTCTTAGGAGATCTTGGGGAAGGAGAATTAAGTGATGATATGAGAATTGTAAGAGATAGTTTAATTGAGTTAAAAGCGGCTTTGGATTCGGCCGCGCAGTAAAAAAGAAGCCGGCCACGATCTGTAAGCGCTCTCAAATTTAAAGAAGGGGGTGAATGAAATGGAAGACATGAGAAAAAATAGGGCTTTATTACTTGATCGTCTAAAAGATTTACAAAGAGAAAATGAAACACAACTTCTTAAGAGACTTAATGATGCTTGGAGAGCAAGGAATCCTGGCGCTGCTAGTGAAGTAAGTAAAATAGTTGCACCTTTAATGAGGAATGAATTATATCAGAAAACTAATTCAGATGGTCCTGATGAAATATGGTATAATGATATTTATGATGTAACTGTTAGAAAGCATCTACCAGATAAGTTATGCCATTCTGCAGAAGGTATAATTATGCTTGGTATTTCTAGTTTTGATGGAACCGCCAGACACGACTTTAGAGATATGATGGCGATTAAAAATCAACTGTGTGGTTCAGAATGTGAAGCTTTGGAACTTTATCCGGCGGAAAGTAGATTACTAGACCCAAGTAATTATTATAGCTTATGGTGTTTCCCTGGCATTAAAAGATTAAAGATAGGAAGAGATATTCCTCAGCGAGTTTGGGAGGCTCATGAGAGTTTATCACCACAAAGGGCGTTTCCAAAAAAGTAGAACTTATGCAAAGGAGGCTCGAAGAACGTGGCGACCAAGAAATTAAGTAAAGAGGAACTAAAGAATATCTTAAATCACCAATGGGAGGAACGAAGGGCGGCGGCTAAGGTGCGTTCTGTAAAAAATTCCCAAAGAACAAAGAAATGGAAGTGTCTAGAACAAAATAATGAGCTGCACTTAGAAACTGTTAAGAGATTCAAACACTACCTGAAACAAGTAAGGCATATGTGAAATAAATCTTTCCTTCAGTATTTAACCTCACAAGGCTGCCCCTGGAAACTTTATCCTGCCTGTTCTCTATCACTTAGCCCCTAAGTACTAGACATCCTGTCAATACTGGGTTACAATAAATACAATCACACGGGGAAAAAGTTTTTTTGCTAATAACCTTGCTACTTGAAGCGCGCAAATTCAAGCCAGGGAGAGCTGCCCTATGCTCCCAAGCGCCACTTGTAGCGAAGACTACGCCCGCCTGAGAATAGAAAATTCCCCCTTAAGTAAACTCTTCCCTACTTTAACTCCACTCAAAGAAGAAAAGATTATGTCTAAGCTGGATGAGAAAAACCAGAATACTGTCAAAAGTGTGCTTTCAGGATTAATTATTAAAATATACTACGGTACGGGTTTAAAACTTAGTGAGCTTCAGGAAATTCTAAATGCTCAGATAGAAGATCTGTGTTCTACAAATATAGGTTATGTAACTGAAGTTTTTACTTCTAGTCAGCAAGAAATCGATGAGGAAGAAGAAGATGCTGAGTATAACGAAGGTGATGATAATGATAGAGAAGAAGAAGAAGAAGAAGTAGGGGAAGAGGAAACAAGTGCCAATAATTAAACCTGAAGTACAGAAAATTTTATCACAAGCCGGCTTGGTTAAAGAGGAGGGGCTAAATAAGAGTGTCGAAGAAAATCTTTCTGTACATGGATTAGATAATAATTCTCTGGCAGAATCTTTGTGTAACATGGCTTTAAATAGTACGAATGATATTATAAGACTACGAGCACTTGAAACAGCACTTAAAATTAAAAGAGTACTCCAAGATCAACCAGCGCAGTTACCTAATGTTACCTTGATTATCCAAAACTCCTCGGCAGATCTTTCCCTCACCCAAGGAATAAATCCTATCCTGTTTCCAAGACAGTCACTTAAGAATAAAGATATAGACTAAGAAAGGGAAAATGCTAATGAGTACTCCGACTCTCTCTGCTACTGAATTAGCCGGGATAAAAGCTAGGCCACAACACTTTACTAACTTGTGGACTCTACACTTTAGGCACGGAATGAATCCTGGGTTGACAAAGAATTTTTTTCACGAAGGAGATTTGGAAAGCGCGCAGTTAAGGGCCAGAAAACATTGTGAGATTATGGGATACAGGTATATATTTGTTAGACCTATGGTTATTGATATAGAGGCTGAGGAAGAGTATAAGAAACTTGGCAAGGAGCTTTAGTTAAATGCCTGCTGTAAGTGAGAAGCAAAGACGCCTAATGGCGATAGCTGAACATCACCCAGAAAAACTGAAAACAAAAAATAAGGGTGTACTAAAAATGTCTCACCAGCAACTTCATGACTTTGCTTCCACTAGTGAAAATGGTTTACCTAAGAGTGTTTCTAAGGCCAGTGAGAAAATACAAAAAGCGAGGAGTAAGAGATGAGTGATTCTTATTATGCAAAAATAACTCCAATCGAGGGTGATGATGCTCCTGTAGACCCTGGATTTGGAAGACCAGTTTTACCACCATATGGTCCAATAGTTATTCCACCACTTCCCCCAGATATAAACTTTCCTGCTATTCCACCATGGGGTGTTACACTTCCTGAACCTCCTCCTGATTTTCCTATAGTAATCCCGCAGCCACCGGATAAACCTACGCCGCCAGTTGGATTATGGCCTCCGGTTAATGATCTGCCGGAGGGAAAGAATTGGCTGCTAATTGTTGTTGTAGGCTCTGGAGGAAAAAGAGCACATTGGTTGTACTATGATAAACCTGCTGTGCCTCAACCGAAGTAAGATTAGTTAAAAGGCGGGCTACATGTCTGAAATCACAGAATTAAATAAACACTCACAAGGAACGACACGGGATAAATATAAGACTGTAGCCCGTGCTCAAAAAATGAAACACGATGATCTAATGGATCATGTAACTTCACACATGCTTTCTTGCTGTGATGATGATTGTGACATATGTGATCTTGGACAAAGTGGGTCAATGATTGATAATGATGATGAAGGAAATGGCCCAGAACATACTTATGGAACAAGAAGTTCAAAAGGTCGTGAAGGGGCCGATAATATTGATAGTGTTGGAAAAAAAGCACAATCGGATTCGAAAAGTGACAAGCAAAATCTTATGCGGCACGGGGAACATATTACTAAGCGTGATAAACGAAAAGCTGTGGCCGGCCCATCGACACTTAAAGCCGCGAGTGCGATTCTGAAACTGAGAAAATAATATGGCACGGTTACAAAGTTTAACTCAACAACACTTTTTAGAGCGCGAGAACGCTCCTATTAGCTCTAGAATGGTAGGTGGAATGAGTGGAAAATCTGAAGGTGTGCCTCGGATGCATCCATTGAAGAGTTCTATGCCCACACTTAAAGCTAGTTCGCTTCTGCATAAGCTTAGGATTAAGAAAATTAGTATGAGAATGCCAAGTTTGAGGCTCCCACGGGTCTGAAATTAGAGAAAAAGGAGATTTTGATGTTCCCTTCTAGGTCTTACAACCGTTTCGCAGGAAATCCACCCGCAGGTTTAACTCCTCAGCAAGCTTATGTGGCAGAAAATGGAGATTTGCCACTAGATATTCCAACTCCACAAGAAGTTGTTGATGAAATTACTAATTTGACAACAAGAGTTACAGCTCTTGAGACAAAAACTGCTTCTCTACCTTAAAAGGATGACAAAATGAGTGCTCCCCAACCTTCAAAAGAACTCTCAGTAGCTGAATTAAATCAACTTGTAGCTGAATATGAATTAAACATGCCTGATGCTACAGCCTACTTTCCTCAATTTATGGATAATGTGGAAGTGCTGCCGCCACCTGTGGGTGTGAATCCAGATTATTGTTTGGAAGTTAATTCAGCACTTCAACTAATGAATATTTTGAATGATCTGAATCCTGTAGCTTACATGGATTACCCGCAAATATTCTCACCCGGTTCACCTTTTTACTATAGCCGTAAAGTACCCTGGTTTGTTTTTAATAACGGTGCTGTTCGTAACGCGGGCCTCCTGGCGATCTACTGGAAATCTAATAATGGTGATCCAGGAGGTAAGACAGCAGAAAATAA
>Ga0126379_10000255_pt1 | contig 28441 bp, 30 predicted proteins | sample PanSoiMetPlot_24_FD_92640 | JGI IMG/M metagenome (GOLD analysis project Ga0126379, IMG submission 92640) | Tropical forest soil microbial communities from Panama - MetaG Plot_24 | ecosystem: Environmental > Terrestrial > Soil > Tropical forest > Bulk soil | place: Panama | collected 2016-02-17
CGTGGACGTCGTGCTGCGCGACGGCGAGGACAAGGACGCCCTCCGCCGTGAGCTCGAACGCCGCCTGCCGCCCGGGCTGGCCATCGAGCCGCCCGGCCGCTCCGCGACGACCGCCGGTCGGATGGTCCGGGCCTTTCGCTTCAACCTGAACGCGCTCGGCTCGCTGACGATCCTCGTCGGCTTCTTCCTGATCGCCAACGCCGTCTCGATCTCCGTCGTGCGGAGGCGGCCGGAGGTGGCGACCCTGCGCGCGGTCGGCGTTTCCCGCGCCGCGATCTTCGGAGCGTTCGTGGCGGAGGCGATCGTCATCGGCGCGGCCGGAACGCTGCTCGGCGAAGGGCTTGGCTGGCTCGCCGCACGCGCCGCGCTGCGCGAGGTCTCCGGCACGGTCTCGGACATCTACCTGCCGTCGGCAAGGATCTCCGCGTCCGGATACACCGGGGCGGCGCTCCTCGCGGCGGCGGCTGGAATGACCGCGTCGCTGCTGGCCGCGCTGCTTCCCGCGGCCGAGGCGTCGCGGGTGCCTCCGTCGCCGGCGATGCGGGCGGGATCCATCGAGTCCATCCGCCGCGGGAGGCTGGCCGGCAGGGGCGTCGCGGCCCTAGCCGCCCTGCTCCTCGCCGCCGCCGCCTCGCGGGTCGAGCCGATCGCGGGATTCCCGTTCGCGGGTTTCCTCGCCGTCGCGCTCGTCGTCGCCGCGCTCGCTCTGGCCGCGCCGATCCTCGTGCGCGCGGTTTCGCGCAGGACGGCTCCTTTGCTGGCCCGCGCCCTCGGGCCGGCCGGCCGGCTGGCGGCGGGCTTCTTCGGCGGGGCGCTCGCGCGTAACGCGATCGCCGTCGCCGCGATGGCGATGGCCCTGGGGATGACGCTGGCGATGATCGTCACGGTGGCGTCGCTGCGGGAAACGCTCCGAGTCTGGGTCGAGTCCACGCTGCGTTCAGACCTCTGGATCAAGGCGCAAGCGGGTCGCGGCCGTGGGCTCGTCGGCGACCTGCCCGCGGAGGTCGTGGCGTTTCTGACGGGGGTGCCCGGGGTCGAGGGCGTTGATCCCTTCCGCGCCCGCGACGCGGTGGATGCGGCGGGACGTCCCTTCACCGTCGGCTCGGGGGACTTCCGGATCGTCGCGCGGGCGGGCGGGGTGCCGCTGCTGGACGGGCGTGATCCGCGCGAGGTCGCGCGCGAGGCACGTCGCGGCGGCGAGGTCCTCGTCTCGGAGCCCTACGCACGGCGCTTGGGCGCGTCGAAAGGAGGCGCCGTCGTCCTTTCGACACCGAAAGGGCCGCGTTCCTTCCGAGTCGCGGGCGTCTATCGCGACTACTCCAACGACCGGGGAACGGTGCTTCTCGACCGGGAGCTCTACCTCGCGCTCTTCGAGGACTCCCGCGTGACGAGCGCGGCCGTGCTCGCGGCGCCGGGCACCGACCCGGAGGAGCTGCGTCGAAGGATCCTCGCGCTCGCCCGGGGGCGCTTCGCGCTCTCGATCACGACCAACCGCGAGCTCCGGAGGGACATCCTCGCGATCTTCGACAGGACCTTCTCCGTCGCGCGCGGCCTGGAGGCGATCGCGATCGGCGTCGCGATCCTCGGGATCGCCAACGCGCTGACCGCCTCGGCCGTGGAGAGGAAACGCGCGTTCGGCCTGCTCGCGGCCGTCGGCGCCGCCCGCGGCCAGATCCGGCGGTCGGTGCTGATCGAAGCGGGCCTGACGGGCGCGACCGCGACACTGGCCGCCGTCGCGGCGGCGGCGGCGTTCGCCTGGCTGCTTCTCGAGGTCATCAACCCGCAGTCCTTCGGCTGGACCGTCGCCGTGAGCCTGCCGGCCGGCCGCCTCACCGCCGCGACCCTCGCCGTCTTCGGCGCCTCGGTCCTCGCGGGAGTCTTTCCTGGATACATCGCCTCCGGTGTCTCCCCGGGATCGGCGTTGCAAGAAGAGTAAAGACGTACCCACGAATTTGTGGTTTGTGAATGGTGATTTGTGATCAGGACTGAACAAGACCTTTCCGCCCTGTTCACAAATCACAAATCACAAATCACAAATCGTGCGCGCCTGCTCGTCATCGCCTCAACTCTGCTCCTCGCGGGACCGATGAATCGAAGCGACATCTCGTTCCCCAGGGACCATGGCGCGCACTCCGACGCGGCGATCGAGTGGTGGTACTACACGGGGCACCTCCGCGACTCCGCCAAACGCGAGTACGGGTTCGAGCTCACGTTCTTCCGCGTGCGCGACCTGGCGCTGGCGCACTTCGCCTGGACCGATGTCGCCAGGAAGAAGTTCCGTTACGAGGAAAAGGCGCACCTGGTTCTCCCGGGGATCGCGGACGCCGAAGCGGGTCGGCTCTCCGTTTCCAACGAGAACTGGTCGGCGCGCGAGTCCGACGGGATCCACCGGCTCCACGCGGCGGGGCGGGACTGGGAGCTGACGCTGACGCTGACCGCAGCCGCGCCTCCCGCGCTCCACGGCGAAGCGGGCATCTCGCGCAAGGGGCCGGGCGAGGCGGACTACTCACACTACGTCTCGATCCCGCGGCTGTCGGCGTCCGGAACGATGCGTACGGGCAAAGCGAGCGAGGCGCTGACCGGAACGGCCTGGTTCGATCACGAGTGGGGGCCCGGTGGGATGCCCGCGGGCGTCTCCGGCTGGGACTGGTTCGGCATCCAGCTCGACGACGGCTCGGAGCTGATGCTCTACCGGATGCGGGCGAAGGACGGAAACGCGACGCCGTTCTCCTCGGGAACGTGGATTCCGAAGGACGGCCCGCCGCGATTCCTCCGCTGGAGCGAGGTCTCCCTGAAAGAGACGGCGACGTGGAAGTCTCCGAAGACCGGAGCGCGCTACCCGTCAGCCTGGAGAATCGGGGTCGCGCCAGCGGCGCTCGACATCGCGGTGGCGCCGGTGCTGCCGGACCAGGAGCTGGTGACGGAGCAGTCCACCGGCGTCATCTACTGGGAGGGAGCGTGCCGGGTCGAGGGAACACGGCAGGGACGTGCGGTGACCGGACGCGCGTATGCGGAGCTGACAGGATACGCTCGGCCCGACGTCCCCGGGTTCGCGCCCTGATTATTTCGTTGCGGCGGGAGTGGGCTTATAGCCCTTCTCCTGCGTCTCCAGCGTCACGATGAACGTTTTCGCCTTGTTGAAGTTCCGGTACACGGACGGGAACTTGATCGTGAACGTGTCCCGCTCCCCCTTGCCGAGAGAGCCCAGCTTCACACCGCCGCTCCCCGCGGCGACGATGTCTCCATCCTCGTCGAACAACACGACCGCGACGCCGACCTCGTAGGCGAGGAAGCCGTTGTTGTCCACGCGCGCCACGCACTTCGCCGTCGAGAACTGCGTCGGAGGGACCTGGCCGCCCAGGTCGAACTGGAGCGAGGAGACGACGATCCGGTCCACCTCGACGTGCACGTCCTGCGCTCCCTGGACCGGGTTCCAGTCGTACTTCTGGGTCGCCTGGCCCGCGCCGAGCGGGGCCGCGACGAGAAACACCGCGAGGAAGGAGAGCCGTTTGACCATCCACACACCTCCGGAATCGAGGGTAGCACGGGGATTTCTGATTTGTGATTTGTGATTTGTGAACAGGGCGGAAAGGTCTTCGTTCGTCGAATTACAAATCGGCCTTTCTCAGGCGGCTGTGGCGGAAGCCGTAGAGGAAGTACACGATCATTCCGACCACGAGCCACGCGGCGAACCTCCACCAGGAGGGCTGCGGCAGGTAGTAGATGATGCCGACGCAGCAGACGATCCCGGCGATCGGCAGCAGCCACGGGCCGAAGGGGACCCGGAAGGGCCTCTCGCGGTCCGGCTCGCGGTAGCGCAGGAGGATGATCCCGACCGAGATCAGGATGAACGCGAACGCCGTCCCGATGTTGGTCAGGTTGACCATCTCGTCGAGCGACGTGAACGCGGCCGTCACCCCGACGCCGACGCCGGTCAGGATCGTCGTGACGTGCGGCGTTCGGAAGCGCGGGTGGACCTTCGCGAAGACGGGCGGAAGAAGCCCGTCGCGCGCCATCGAGAAGAAGATCCGCGGCTGGCCGAGCTGGAAGACCAGCAGCACCGCCGTGTGTGCGACGACGGAGCCGAACGCGACGACGCCGACCATCCAGCTGGGCATCGCCGCGAACTTCATGGCCAGCGTCAGCGGCTCGGCCTGCTCGTTGGCGAGCGTGGACTTCAGCGCCGGGTACGGGATCATTCCCGTGAAGACGAGCGCGACGACGATGTATACGATCGTGCAGAGGATGAGCGACCCGATGATCCCGATCGGCATGTCGCGCTTGGGATTGCGGCACTCCTCCGCGACCGTCGAGACCGCGTCGAAGCCGATGTAGGAGAAAAAGATGATCGCCGCGCCCGAGGCGATCCCGCCGAACCCGTTGGGGGCGAACGGCGTCCAGTGCGCGGGCTTGACGTAGCGGAACGAGACGAACACGAAGAACCCCAGGACGAGCAGCTTGATCGCCACCATCCAGAAGTTGAAGCTCGCCGACTCGCGGATCCCCCAGACCAGCACGATCGTGATCGCCGCGACGATCCCCATCGCGAGGACGTTGAAGACGATCGGGATGCCGAGCACGTGCGGCGCGGCGGCGACGACCTGCGGCATCTTGTCGGCCGCGGTCGTGTAGTCGATCGTGAGCCACCTCGGCATGTGGATGCCGAGCCCGTCGAGCAGCGTGTTGAAGTAGTTCGCCCAGGAGATCGCCACCGCGACGTTGCCGATGGCGTACTCGATGATCAGGTCCCAGCCGATGATCCACGCCATCAGCTCGCCGAGCGTCCCGTAGGCGTAGGTGTAGGCCGAGCCCGAGACCGGCACCATCGAGGCGAACTCGGCGTAGCAGAGCGCGATGAACCCGCAGGCGACCGCCGTCAGGACGAACGAGACGACGAGGGCCGGGCCGGCGCCTGGCCTCGCGGAGTCGCCCGCGGCGGCGGTGCCGATCGTCGCGAAGATGCCCGCGCCGATGATCGCCCCCACGCCGAGCGCGACGATGTTCCACGGGCCGAGCGCGCGGCGCAGCTGGTGCTGCGGCTCCTCCGTCTCCGCGACCAGCTCGTCGAGCGGCTTGGTCCGGAACAGCCTTTGAAGCGGAGTCAAGGTGCGTGGAGGATAGAACAGCTCACGAGCCCGGCAGGAACTCCCAGACCTGGAGAGCCCGGCTGGACATCGGCAGGCGGTCGCCGAAGCGGGCGGCGTCCGGATAGACCAGGCGGAAGGAGCGGAACCGCGGAGACGCCGGCGGCGCGGCCGCCGCCTCTCCTTCCTGCCCAAGATAGGCGCGCCACCAGAAGGAGGCGCGGAGCAATCGCGTCGGCGCATAGTCGGGACGCTCGCCGGAGGCGGTGCCCTTCTCCGGGCGCAGGTAGAGGGAGACCGGGAGCCGAAGCATCTCCACGGTCTGCCCGGCGGCGGCCACGGGGTTCTCGAGCACGAGGAATCGGACCCCGTGCTCCCGGCAGTAGCGCGCGACGGTCTCTTCGCGGGGAGACAGGGGGAGGACGATCGCCTCGTCAAAGAGGTTCCGGCCTGCCGCCGCTCCGAAGTTGTCCACCACAGTCGGGCGGGAGCCAAGCACATCGAACGCGTTCCCCGCCCACCAGGGACCGAGGACTCGCCCGCGATCCTGCCGCCGGGAGCGAAGGAACTCGGCCGCCGAGATCATCGGACGCGCCGCCGGCGGCACGACCTTCCGGAATTCCGGAAGGCCGCGCAGGCAACCCGCCGCTCCCGGCAGCACGGCCAGCGCCGCCGCGGCGACGGCGGTTCCGACCCGCTCGCGGCGGGTCGCGTCCGAGATCACGATCGCCGAGCAGACGGCGAGGATCCCCGTCGCGGGAACGGTGAACCGCGCGGTCCCAATCGCCGCGCCGAGGAAGCCGATCGCGAAGACCGCCAGGACCTGCCGGACGGCCGAACTCCGGCGCCAGGCCCCGACGGCGAACGGGACCAGGAGGATCGCTCCCCCTCCCAGGCCAAGCAGGTCGCTGGCGGACTCGGCGAGGCTGCGCCGGAAGAGCGGCCGGAACTCCTGGATCTGCGAGAGCCACGGGTCCGCCCCGAAGAATCCAAGGCCCTCCGAGAAAGCCGTGAAGACTCCGGGGATCGCCGCCGCAGCAAGGCCGCCCAGCGCGAGCGCCCCGACGGTTCTCGTGGCCCGACTCCACCCGCGGGCGTCCGCGACGCCCGTTCTCGCCGCGGCGGCGCAGGCGACCGCGGCGGCGAGAAGCGAGGCGACGTGGGACATCCCCAGGTACCAGGAGGAATCCGGATAGCCTTCAGGCCTCCCCATCCGGTACGCGAGAACGGTCGCCGCGGCCAGAGCGAAGCCGAGCGCGCAAGACTCGAACGCTTCGCGTCTCCGGCCGGCCGGGAAGACCGCGGCCAGGGCGAGGCCCGCGGCGACGATCAGGGCCGTCTGGACGAAGAGTGCGACGGCGATGGCCGCCCCGAGCAGGACGCCGCGCCACACGTCGGAAGAAGGCCCGCGTGGCTCTCGGACCGCCGAGGCCGTGGCGGCCACGACACCCAGGACGAGTGCCGGCTCGAGAAAATGGTGATCGATGGTTCCGATCCGGGAGACGCCGCCCAGCGGCGGCGAGAGAGCGAGCATCAGGCCGCCCGCCAGTCCGGCCGCGATGCCAGCCCGCCGCGCGAGGACCGCGGCGGCGAACGCCGCGAAGAGCGACGTGAACACGGGCGGGAACCACGCGGCGAGGCGAAGGACCTCGAGCGTGGAGCGCGCGCCAAGCAGCCGCGCCAGGCCTGCCGACGCCAGGTCGTAGAGAGGAGGCCACGGACAGAAGGACCCCTGGAGGCCTCGCTCCGCGTCGAAGTCCAGAACGCGGGGAAAGTGGGCCGCCGAATACAGGATCCGCTTGGCATGGTAGAGATCGTCGAGCGGGACGAGCTGCGGCTGGCCGTCTCGAAACGCGCCGGTCAGGCTCGATAAGCGCAGTGCCAGCGCGGCCATGAAGACGAGCAGGACCGACGCCGCGGTGCCGGCGCCGGCCGCCCGGATCTTCAAACCGCGCCCTGGAGCCTCGACGGCAGCTCCTCGAGGCTGCGGATGCACGCGGGCCGGTCGGTAAAGCGGCCAGGCCGATCGAGAAGGAGCGCCGACAGGCCGGCGGCGCGCGCTCCCTCGTAATCCTCGACGACCGAGTCTCCGACGTGGAGCGCCTCCGCCGGGGAGACGCCGAGCCTTGCGCACGTGCGGCGGAAGATCTCCGGGCCGGGCTTGCCCGACTCCTCGATCGCCGAAACGGAGATGGTCTTGAAGCGCGAAGCAAGGCCGAGGCTCTCGAGCAGCCGCGGAAGCTGGGAATCCCAGTTGGAGACGACCGCGAGGAGGTGGCCGGATTTCTCGAGCGCGTCGAGGGTCCCAACGACGTCCTCGTAGATCCGCCACGACCCCGGATTGGAGAAGTGCGAGGCCAGGCGGACGAAGACCTCCGGCGCGACCGTGCCGCCGTCCAGGTGCCCGCGCACGCGGTTCAGGAACGTCTTCCAGAAACCCGGCTCCCCGCGCACGCCGCCGTAGCGGTCGGAGGTTTGCTCGGCGTGGACCTGCTCCCACGCCCGCGTCAGGGCGCGCGTCAAGTCTTCGTCGGAGAACCGGACCTCCCCGTTGGAGAACTCCCGCGCGTAGACGACCTCGACCGGCGGATCCGGCTGGATGAGCGTCGCGCCCGCGTCGAAGAAGACCGCGCGGATCACGGCATCACCTGGCCGCCGTCGATCGTGATGGCCTGGCCGGTGACGGATTTCGCTTCGTCCGACGCCAGGTAGACCGCCAGGCCCGCGACCTCCTCGGGATCGAGGACGCGCCCGAGAGGCGCCATCTCCGCGGCCTTGCGCCTCCCCTCCTCCTCGTCGCCCCCGGCGATGCGGCGGAACCCGTCCCGCGCCATGTCGGTCTCCACCCATCCGGGAACGAGCGCGTTGACCGTGATTTGCCGCTGGGCGAGTTCGAGCGCGAAAGCCCTCGTCAACCCGATGAGGCCGTGCTTCGAGGCGACGTAGGCCCCCATCCCGGCCACGGCGAAACGGCCGAGCACCGAGGAGACCGTCAGAACCCGGCCACCACTGGAGAGAAACGGGAGCGCTTCCCGGGTCAGCCGGAAAACCGCCGTCAGGTTCGTCGCCAGCATCGCATTCCAGCGAGAATCGTCGGGGTCGGAGAGAGGAGTTGGAGCGCTCAGGCCCGCCGCGTGGACGAGGATGTCGATGCCGCGCCACTTCGCGACGGTCGAGGCGATCGCGTTGGAGACGGAGAACGCCAGCGTCACGTCGCAGCCGATCGAGAAAGCCTCGCCCCCCTGCCGGCCGATGTCCGCGGCAATGCGCCCGCAGGCGATCTCGTCCCGCGCAGCGAGGACCACCCGGGCGCCTTCCGTGGCGAAGCGGCGGGCGATGGCTTCTCCGATTCCCCGCGAGGCGCCGGTGACGAAGGCGACCTTCCCCTGGAGCCGCCCCGGCTCCCGCGCCCGCTCGTCCGCCATGACGGCGGATCTTACCGTCGGTTAAGAGAGTCCAAGCGCGCTGGCGGAGGGCGGCTGCGGGAGGCGCAGGGAATCCTCGCTTTCGGAGCGGACCTCGCGGTGGAAGAGGGTCCACTCGAGGATGCAGGAGTCGCAGAGCGAGCAGTCTTCCCCGGCGGGCCGGCCGCAGCCGGGATTGGCGCAAACCCTCGGATCCTCGTTTTCCTTCTTCATCGCTCTTTCCTCCTGGACGCCCGGGCCGAGCCGTCCGGCGATCCGGTCAGCGAACCCTTCAGATAGTGCAGCAGCTCGCTCTCGCAGCGGGCGCGATACTTTTCGAAGCTCGCCTCCGGGTCCTTCTCGGCCAGCCACTGGAGCATCAGGCCGTCGAAGATCGCGCGCAGAGTGGAGGCGGTCTCCCCGGGATCGCGCGCCAGGAACACGCCCCGGCGGATCCCCTCTTCGACGATGCCCGAGTCCACTTCCCGACACCCGGCGTAGAAGCGCTCGTCGATGACCCGGAACGCCTCGCGCCGCGCCGCCAGGCCACAGAAGTCCACGTACGCCCGGAAGAACGCCCGGTTCTTCGAGGGCGAGGGGAAGATCAGCGCCACGAGCGCCCGGACTTTCTCGACCGGATCGTCCGCGGCAGCGACCGCCTCGCGCATCCGCTCGTGGATGGAGTCGATCAGCCAGCCGAAGAGCTCTCGGAAAAGGTCTTCCTTGGAGGAGAAGTAGTAGAGGGTGACTCCCTTGGAGACTCCGGCGCGAGCCGCGATGTCTTCGAGCGTGACGTTGGAGAACCCCTTCTCGGCGACCTCCCGGAACGCGGCCTTCAGCAGGATCAGCCGCCTCTCGGATTCGTTTGCGGCGGCAAGTCGCGGCATGCCTTCAATCTAACTGACCGGTCGGTCAACTGTCAAGATGCAAGAACCCCGGGATTAGACTCGTTGGCCGTGCGCGTGAACCTCCTTTATTTCGCGAGTTTCCGGGACGTCGCCGGCCGCGCCGAGGAGGCCCGCGAAATCCCCGAGGGAACGCGGGTGGCCGACCTCTGGCGAGCGGTTTCGGGCGAGCACTCCCACTTCGCCGCCTTCCCCTCCATGCCCCCGGCCGCCGTGAACCACGAATACGTGGGCGGCGAAACGATCCTTCGTGATGGTGACGAAGTGGCGTTCCTTCCCCCCGTGGCGGGCGGATGAGAAAGAACTTGTGATTGGTGATTTGTGACTAGGACTGACAAAGATATTTCGGCCCCGATCGCGAAGCACAGGCTCCTTTCGGAGCGGTCCGTGATCCGGACTGGCGGAAACCTTTCCGCCCTGATCACAAATCACAAATCACAAATCACAAATCCTTCATGTACATAACGTTCAACTCCATCGATGTCGGTGCGCTGCTGAACGAAGCGAGGCCTTCGGATGGGGGCGTCTGCGTCTTCCTCGGCGTGGTCCGCAACGAGAACGAGGGGCGGGCGACCGTGTCGATCGAGTACCAGGCCTATGGCCCGATGGCCGAGGCGGAGATGGCGAGGATCGCCCGGCAGATCGAAAGGGAGTGGCCCCGGACGCGCGTGACCATGATCCATCGCGCGGGCAGCCTCGGCATCGGGGAGGTCTCCGTCGCGATCGTCGCCACGTCTCCGCACCGCGCCGAGGCCTTCGAGGCCTGCCGCGCCGCGATCGACCGGATCAAGACCCGGGTCCCGATCTGGAAGAAGGAGTTCCACCCGGACGGCTCCTCGGAGTGGATCGACCCCACCAGGAAGAATTGAGAATGATGAATTGTGAATGGTGAATGAGGCGAAGCACCCGGCCCTCCGCCAATTCACAACTCACAATTCACAATTCACAACTTCCTCCTCGAAGCCCACGATGAAACAATAGCGACAGATGTCGCTTGCAAAAGTCATTTCTCCTGACATCGAGGAGCTGATCCGCGAAAACCCGGAGCAGATTCCGGCTGCGGTCGCGGACATGCATCCCGCCGACATCGCGGAGCTGCTCGACGAGCTGCCCCAGGAGGACCGGCTCGTCCTCTTCGAGGCCCTCCCGCCGGACCAGGGCGCGGCGGTCCTCTCGGAGCTGAAAGGCGAGACGCTCCGGCTCGTCCTCCACCGAGCCTCCCCCGACAAGCTCGGTCCCCAGCTCGACCGCGTCCCCGGCGACGAGGTGACCTTCCTCCTCGAGAGGCTTTCCCAGCGCCAGCGCGAGGCGCTGGTGTCGAAGATGTCTCCCCGCGACGCGGCCGAGGCCAAGCGCCTCCTGCGCTACGAGCCGCGCACGGCGGGCCGTCTGATGACGGAGAAGTTCGCCACGATCCGCCCCGAGTGGACCGTCGCCGAGGCCCTCGAGCACCTGAGAAAAGTGGACCCCGAGGTCGAGACGATCCAGAGCCTCTACGCCGTGGACGCCGAGGGGCACCTGGCGGGCGCGGTCTCGTTGCGCAAGCTCTTCCCGGCGTCGCCCGACCGGAAGATCTCCGACCTGATGAACAAGAACGTCCTCACCGTGCGGCCCGACACGCCGCAGGAAGAGGTCGCGCGCCAGGTCTCCAAGTACGACATCCACTCGATTCCCGTCGTGGACGGAAGCAACAAGCCGCTCGGGATCGTCACCGTGGACGACGTTATCGACGTCCTCATCGAGGAGCAGACGGAGGACATGCTCCACCTCGCCGGCATGAGCGCGGAGGAGGAGGTCACCGAGGGGTACTTCGCCTCCAAGCCGTGGCGAAACATCCGTGCGCGGTTCAACTGGCTGCTGCTCCTCTTCGTCACGGAGACCCTGACCGGCACGGTGCTCCGGCACTTCGAGTCGGAGCTGGCGAAGGTCGTCGCGCTCTCCTTCTTCATTCCCCTCCTGATCGGGACCGGCGGCAACTCCGGCTCGCAAACGGTCACGACGATCGTGCGAGGCCTCGCGGTCGGGGAGATCAAGCTGCGCGACTTCTGGCGCGTGCTCCTGCGCGAGGGAGGCAGCGGTCTGACGCTGGGGATCCTCCTGGGGATCGTCGGCTTCGGCCGCGCGCTCCTCTGGGGGTCGACGATGCCGCTTGCGATCACCGTCGGCGTCTCGATCCTGGTCATCTGCACCTGGGCCAACACGGTGGGCGCGACGATCCCCATGCTCGCGACCGCCCTGAAGATCGATCCGACGATCATGTCGGCCCCGTTGATCGCCACCCTCGTGGACGCGACCGGCCTCTTCATCTACTTCATGATCGCGAGGGGCATCCTGGGCCTCTGACCGGGTCGCTTCTGGTAGCATCCGGGGTTCGTTCAAGGAGGGATTCATGAGCACCGTGACGAAAACGCGCGACTGGACCAGCCCCTCTCTCGATCAGCCGGTCATCCAGTACCGCGCGGAGAACGGGATCGCCATCATCGAGATGGACGATCCCCCGGCCAACACCTACACCTACGCGATGATGCGGCAGCTGGACGACGCGGTCCTGCGCGCCCGCTTCGACGACGACGTCCACGTCATCCTCCTGCGCGGCAAAGGCGACCGGTTCTTCTCCGCCGGCGCCAACATCGGGATGCTCAACGCGGTCACGCCGGGCTTCAAGTACTTCTTCTGCCTCCACGCCAACGAGACCCTGCTGCGCCTCGAGCACACGCCCAAGCTCGTCATCGCCGCGTTGAACGGCCACACCGTCGGCGGCGGCCTCGAGATCGCGATGGCGTGCGACCTGCGCATCGCCCGCAAAGACGCCGGCAAGATCGGCCTGCCGGAGGTCACGCTCGGCGTGCTGCCGGGCACGGGCGGGACGACGCGCCTCGGGAAGATCGTCGGCAAGTCGAAAGCCATCGAGCTGATGGTGACCGGCAACACCTTCTCCTTCGAGGAAGCGCTGGAGATGGGGCTCGTCAACCAGGTCATCGACGCGACCGCCGAGGAGTGGTGGGAGCAGGTCCTCGACTATGCGCGCCAGTTCGTTCCGCCGCACAAGGCCGCGAAGGCCGTCGGCCGCATCAAGCGCTCGGTGCAGACAGGCTGGGACCTGCCGGTCGAGTCGGCGCTCGCCGTCGAGCGGGAGCTCCAGCAGCTTCTCTTCCAGAGCGAGGACGCCAAGGAAGGCATCGCCGCCAACCAGGAGAAGCGCGTCCCGAAGTTCAAAGGCAAGTAGGACGCGGCCCTGAACCTCCAGACCGATCTCTTCATCGGCGGGGACTTCGTCCCTTCCGCCTCGGGCAAGCGCTTCGCGACGACGAACCCGGCGACGGGCGATTCCATCGCCGAGGTGGCCGAGGCGGGGCGCGAGGACCTCGACCGCGCGGTCGCCGCGGCCAGGAAGGCCTTCGAGTCGGGCGCGTGGGCCGCCATGAAGCCTCGGCAGCGCGGCCGGATCCTCCAGAAGGCCGCGGAGCTGCTGCTCTCGCGAGCCGAGGATTTCGGCCGCGTCGAGACGCTCGACAACGGCAAGCCGATCTTCGAGGCGGCCAAGATCGACATGCCCGCGGCGGCGGAGTGCCTCGCCTACTTCGGGGAGTCCGCCGACAAGCTCTACGGGGATACCCACCCGGGACGGCCCGACGCGATGCTCCTGACCCTGCGCGAGCCCGTCGGCGTCGTCGGCGCGATCACGCCGTGGAACTTCCCGCTCCTCCAGGCGATGTGGAAGATCGCCCCCGCGCTGGCGCTCGGCAACACCGTCGTTTTGAAGCCCGCCTCGGTCACGCCGCTGACCTCGCTCCTCTTCGCCAACCTCCTCGCGGAGGCGGGCCTTCCGCCGGGCGCCTTCAACGTCGTGCCCGGACCGGGCGGCGTCGTCGGCGCGGCGATGGCCGAGCATCCCGGCATCGACAAGATCTCGTTCACCGGCGAGACCGCGACGGGCAAGGCCATCCTCCGGGCGGCGGCGGGCACCGTCAAGCGGGTCTCGATGGAGCTCGGCGGCAAGTCCCCCAACGTGGTCTTCGCCGACGCGGACCTGGAAGCGGCCGCCCGCGGCGCGATCAACGCGATCTTCTATGGCAAGGGAGAGCTCTGTTCGGCCGGCTCCCGGCTCCTGGTCGAAGAGTCGGTCCACGACGAGTTGATGGCGAAGGTCGTCGAGCGCGCGAAGAAGCTCGTCCCCGCCGATCCCCTGAACCCCAAGACGCGGCTGGGGTCGCTCGTCTCGGAGTCGCAGCGCGCGAACGTCGAGCGCTACGTCGAGAGCGGCAAGTCGGAGGGTGCAAAGCTCGTGGCTGGCGGCAACCGCGCCGCCGTGGACGGGAAGGGCGCGTTCTTCGAGGCGACCGTCTTCGACTCCGTCACGCCGGGGATGACGATCGCCCGCGAGGAGATCTTCGGCCCCGTCCTGGCGACTTTGACCTTCAAGGACGAGGCGGGAGCGGTCGAGGTCGGAAACAAGACGGTCTACGGCCTCGCGGCGGCGGTCTGGTCGCGGGACATCAAGAAGGCGCTCCGGGCGGCGAAGGCGCTCAAGGCCGGGACGGTCTGGATCAACGCGTACAACCTCTACGACCCGGGGCTCCCCTTCGGCGGTTACAAGGAGTCCGGGTTCGGCCGCGAGCGGGGCCACTACGCGCTCGAGGAGTACACGCAGGTCAAGAGCGTCTGGGTGGACCTGAGTTAGCGTGACCCGGGACTCGGGACGCGGGACTAGATAGACTCCCTCGAATGCGAAAGGCGACTGTCCGCGGGATCGCGGTCCTCGCGATCGCCGTCCTGGCCGCGGCGGCGCCGCCGGCCCGTAACTCCCTCGAGACCGTCCTCGACGCCCTCGAAGGCATCCGCAGCTTCAAGTCGGTGGCGATCTCGCAGGATGGGAACCGCGTCGCCTGGGTCGAGCGGGTGCGAAGCCGCGAGGGGTCCGAGACCCTCTCCGTCATCGACGCGGCCGACGTCACGGCCGCAACTCCCCACCGGATCAGCGCCGCCTCGGACGCCCGGGCCCACCGAGAGCACAGCGCGGCCTGGTCTCCGGACGGCCGGCAGGTCGCCTTCCTCTCCGACGCGGCGAAGGAGCGGCAGCTCCAGCTCTACGTGTCGCCCGCGGCGGGAGGCTCCGCGCGCCGGCTGACCGGCGTGGCCGGCCAGCTCGCCCATCCGAAGTGGTCTCCCGACGGGCGGACGATCGCGTTCCTCTTCGTGGAGGGCTCCTCGCAGGAGACGGGAGCGCTCGTCGCGTACAAGCTCGACGCCGGGGTCGTCGCGGAGAAGCCCGAGATCCAGCGCATCGCCACGGTGGACGTGGCTTCCGGCCGGATCCGGACGGTGAGCCCCGCCAACCTCTACGTTTACGACTACGACTGGTCGCCCGACGGGAAGACCTTCGCCGCCGAAGCGGTGGAAGGGTCGGGAACGAACGACTACTGGATCGCCCAGCTCTACTCGGTCCGCGCCGCGACGGGAGAGGCAAGGTCTCTTTGGAAGCCCCCGCTCCAGATCGCGTGCCCGAGGTTCTCGCCCGACGGGAAGTTCATCGCGCTCATCCACGGCATCATGAGCGACGAAGGCTCGACCGGCGGCGACGTCTACCTCGTCCGCGCCGAAGGGGGCGAGGCGAAGAACCTCACGCCGGGATTCAAGGGATCGGCGGTCGAGCTCTTCTGGCGTTCCTCCGGGGAGATCGCCTTCACGGCCCACCTGGACGGGGAGTCGGGCCTGTTGGCCGTGGACCCGGCCGCCTCGCGGATCACGACGTTCTGGAAAGGGGCCAACGCGATCACGGGATTCGCGATGGCCCGGCGGGGCGACGCCGCGGCCGCGGCGCTCTCCTCCTTCGAGAAGCCCGCCGAGGTCTACGCGGGCCCGCCCGGCGGCTGGAAACAGTTGACCAGGGAGAACGAGGGGCACGTTCCCTTCTGGGGCCCGGCCCGCAGCCTCCACTGGGAGAGCGGCGGAACGACCGTGCAGGGCTGGCTCGTCCCGCCGCGGACCGTCGAGCCGGGCCGGCGCTATCCCATGGTTGTCAGCGTCCACGGCGGGCCCTCCGGCGTCAGCAGCCCCGGTTGGCCGATCCGATGGAACGCGATCCTCCCGTCGCAGGACTACTTCCTCTTCCTTCCCAACCCGCGCGGCAGCTACGGGCAGGGCGACGCCTTCACCCGGGGCAACGTCAAGGAGTTCGGGTACGGGGACTTCGACGACATCTTGAAGGGCGTGGACGAGGCGGTGCGATCCACGCCCGCGATCGACCCGGAGCGGATCGGTGTCGCGGGATGGAGCTACGGCGGATACATGGCGATGTGGGCGGTCACGCGCACCAACCGCTTCAAGGCCGCCGTCGCGGGCGCGGGGATCGTCAACTGGCAGAGCTACTACGGGCAGAACCGCATCGACCGCTGGATGATCCCCTTCTTCGGAGCCTCCGTCTACGAAGATCCCGAGGTCTACGCCCGATCCTCGCCGATCACCTTCATCAAGAAAGCGAAGACGCCGACGCTCGTCCTGCACGGCGACCGGGATTCCGAGGTCCCGACGCCGCAGGGCTACGAGTTCTGGCACGCGTTGAGGACGCTGGGCGTGCCGACGGAGCTCGTCATCTACGAGAACGAAGGGCACGGCATCGCGAAGCGCGAGCACATCCGCGACATCGAGCGGCGTATCGTCGGCTGGTTCGACAAGTACCTGAAGTCCGGCGGGGGGTAGGGCAACGATGGCATCCGAAAAGACACCGGCGGTGATCTTCCAGGCCCTGGTCGTCTGCGACGACATCCGGTTCGAGAACAACGGGAAGCTGCTGCTGATCGGCGTCTACTCCGACACCGTGCAAGTCTTCAAGCTCCCGCTGCAGCTTCGCTCGCTGGGGCTCGCGGTGCGCGCCAAGGTCATGTCCGCCGGACGGATTCGCTTCAGCGTTTCGGCGACCGACCCCCAGGGCAACAGCCTGCTCGAGGCGAATGGCGAGATGAACTACGACGGAGAGCCCGGCCGCACGATCTGGCTCCCCATCGTCATGGGGCCGGCGCTCCTGACGACGGAAGGCAACTACAGCGTCCGAGTTGCGCTGGGAGACGCTCCCGCGATTCACGAGTCCTTCGCGGTCAAGAAGGCCCCGACGCCCGAGCCGCCGGCGCCGCCGCTTCCGCCCAACTGAGCTTGTTCGATTCGAAAACCCTGACGGAGAAGTCCGTCATCGTCACGGGCGGCGGGTCGGGGCTGGGCCTCGCGATGGCGTCGGCGTTTGCCGCGCACGGGGCAAAGGTCACGATCGTCGGCCGGAGCCCGGAGAAGCTCGAGGCCGCCGTGCCGCAGATCGCCTCCGAGGCGAGGGAAGAAGGCGAGGCGGACTCCTTCGCGGCGGACGTGCGGGATCCCGTCCAGGTCGAAGGACTGGTCGCCCACGCCGTCGGGCGGTTCGGGAAGATCGACGCCCTCGTCAACAACGCGGCAGGCAACTTCCTGGCGTTCTCCGAGAACCTGACTCCGAACGGCTTCGATGCCGTCGTGCGGACGGTCCTGTACGGCTCGGTCAATTGCACGCTGGCCGTCGGAAAGCACCTGCTCGCGCGGCAGGCCCCGGGCTCGATCCTCTCGATCGTGACGAGCTACGCGTGGACGGGAACGGCGTACGCGCTTCCGTCGGCCTGCGCGAAGGCGGGAGTCCTCGCCATGACACGGTCGCTGGCAGTGGAGTGGGGTCACGCCGGGATCCGGCTGAACGCGATCGCGCCGGGGCCGATCCCGACCGAAGGCGCGTTCTCGCGGCTGATGGCCGGGCCCGGCGCGCAAAAGATCTCGCTGGACCGGATTCCTTTGGGGCGGTTCGGGACGAAGGAGGAGATCGCCAACCTCGCGATCTTCCTTCTCTCGGACCTCTGCCCCTGGCAGACCGGCGACTGCGTCACGATGGACGGCGGTGAGTGGCTCGCCGGAGCCGGAGAGTTCTCCGATTACCGAAAAATCCCCCGGACCCAGCTCCAGGCCGCCCTGGACGCCATTCGCCCGAAGAAAAAATGACCGACTTTGGCCATCACCCCTCGTCCTCCCCCGTACCCTCCGTGCCGTAGGCGACGAGAGGCTTGGTGTAACTTGACCACCATGAAGATCGGAATCCTAGGAACGGGCGAGGTCGGGCAGTCGCTGGGGCACGGCTTCATCCGGCGTGGAGACGAGGTGAAGATGGGTTCGCGCGAGGCAGGGGGTGAGAAGGCCCGCGCCTGGGTCGCGAAGGTGGGCAAGGGGGCATCCGAGGGGACCTTCGCGGACGCGGCGAAGTTCGGCGAGGTTGTCGTCGTGGCGACCCTCTGGACCGGCACGGAGAACGCCCTCCGGCTGGCGGGGGCGGACAACCTCGCCGGGAAGGTCGTGATCGACGCGACCAATCCGCTCCTGTTTTCGCCGAACAAGCCTCCGGCCCTCGCGCTCGGGCACACGGATTCCGGCGGCGAGCAGGTGCAGCGCTGGCTGCCGAAGAGCCGCGTCGTCAAGTGCTTCAACATCGTCGGCAACGCGCACTTCGTCCAGCCCGATTTCCCCAACGGCCCGCCGGACATGTTCGTCTGCGGGAACGATCCGGACGCCAAAGAGGCAGTGGCGAAGATCTGCAAGGACTTCGGATGGCCGGTCACCGACATCGGGGGGATCGAGGGGGCGAGGCTGCTCGAGCCGATCTGCATCCTCTGGGTGCTCTACGGCATCCAGACGAACACCTGGAACCACGCCTTCAAACTGCTGCGGAAATGACAGCGGCAGCGTGCCAGCGCCGGCGCTGTCATCCTGAGGAGCGAAGCGACGAAGGATCTCTGTAGTCCGGGTCATGCCCATGGGCCCCCCGGGGTAGATCCTTCGCTTCGCTCAGGATGACAAGGGGCGGCGCTACCGCAATGCCGCGCGGGAACCTTCGGTTCCTTCGCGTTCCTCAGGATGATAGAGACGGCGCCTGCGCTCTGCCGCTGTCAGCTCTTTTCGGGCCGGCCGCGCCGGCTTCGACGTCGCGGATCCAGCCGAGGAGGCCTCGGAAGTAAGCATCTTGGTCGTCCCACAGGCACATGTGGCTGCCGTTCTCGCAGAGGAGGACGCGCGAGTTGGGAATGAGTTTGCCCTCCCGCTTCATGTCGTCGGGGTTCATCTCGTCGTACTTGCCCGAGACGACGAAGGTCGGGACCTTGATCTGCGGCAGGTCCTTCCACCGGTCCCAGTCCTTGAAGTTGCCCGTGACGACGAACTCGTTGGGGCCCTGCATCGTGTTGTAGACCTTTTCGTTCAGGTGCTTGAAGGCGCGATCGAGGGGATCCGGCCACGGGTCGAGGCGGCAGACGTGCCGTGAGTACATCTGCTTGAACATCGTCTCCTGGTACTCCGGCGCCTGATAGTTGCCGGCCTTCTCGTACTTCTCGAGGATCGCCAGGACGTCCTTCGGCAGCTCGGCGCGCAGCTTCGCGGCGTACTCCATGTACGACGGGATCGACGCGGTCATCGAGGAGAGGACGAACCCGCGGAGGTACTTCTGGTACTTCAGGGCGTACTCGATCCCGAGCATTCCGCCCCAGGAGTGGCCGAGGAGGTAGAAATTTGTCAGCCCCAGCGCCGAGCGGACCTGCTCGACCTCCTCGCGGAAGCGGTCGATCGTCCAGAGACTCCTGTCGTCGGGCTGGTCGGAGTAGGCCGAGCCCAACTGGTCGTAGTAGTAGAACTCGATCCCGGCCCCCGGCAGGAAATCCTCGAAACACTCGAAGTACTCGTGGGTCACGCCCGGGCCGCCATGGAGCGTCAGCATCTTGATCCGGCCGGTCCCGACCTTCTTCGTCCAGACCTTGTACTTGCCGCCGTCGATTGGGATGAGCCGGATCCCGGCGGTCTTGATCTCTCCCGCCTTCGAGGGAGGCCTCGCCTGCCCCAGCCCGACCGCCGCCGACCCCGCCAGCGCCGCCGCACCGCAGAGAAACGTTCTCCGGTCCAGTGTCATTGGCCCTCCGAACGCAAGAAGCTTCGTCCTATCTTAGTCGGGTGATCCGAGGAGACAGCAAGCTGCTCGCGGTGGTGAACGCGTTGGCCGTTCGTTAACGCTGCTCCTCGACCTCTCCCGCGGCCTCCTCGAGCTGGCGGTTCCCGTCGATGTATTTGAGGTTGAAACGGAAGGCGTCGATTCGCCAGCGGCCGGACATTTTTCGGAGGCCGAGATCGTAGCTGCCGACGAAGACGCGGGTGTTCTGGCCCGAGGCGTTGGGCAGGTAGTGCGACGCGATGGCGTAGCAGAAGGCGGTCGCGCGGTCCCCGTCGAGCTCGACCAAGAAGTTGCCGGCCTGGTGGTGAATCGCCTTCAAGGCGCGCAGACCCTTCTCCCACCCTTCGACGATCGTCGTGGCGTCGGTCACGGCCGCCTCCGCGCCGCCGAGCGAGCTCATGTCGAACATCACCCGGTCCGCGAGGCAGTCGTGCACGGCTTCCCAGTCCCTCCCGTCCGTCGAGACGAAGAGCCGGGTGATCGTTTCGATGATCGCTTCCTTTTCGAGGAGTTCCGTGAGGTTCTCTTTCATCGCTCACCCATCATTTGTCCCATCCAGTAGGATTCCATCACCGAAAAGGAGGGACATCGATGAAGCGATGCAATCGGTTTGCCGGGACGTTCCTGTTGACTCTGGCCATGGCCGCCTTCGCCGCCGCGGCCGGGGCGGATGAGAAGGCCGACAAGGGGAAGAAGGGGGCCGCTCCGGCCGGGCCGCCGGACGAGAAGGCCGTGATGGAGATGATGGCGAAGGTGGCCACGCCGGGCGAGCAGCACAAGAAGCTCGACGTCTTCGCCGGCACCTTCGACACCAAGCTGAAGATGTGGATGGACCCGTCCAAGCCCCCCGAGGAGACGACCGGGAAGACCGAGACGAAGTGGGTCCTCGGCAACCGGTACCTGGAGCAGCACTACGACGGCACATTCATGGGCCAGCCCTTCTCGGGCATCGGGTTCACCGGTTACGACAACGTCACCAAGAAGTACTGGATGAACTGGATGGACACGGCCGCGACCGGCGCCATGTCCATGAGCGGGAAGTGGGATGCCGCGGGCAAGGTCATGACGTGGACCGGCACCATGGTCGATCCCATGACCAACAAGCCGCAGAAGTTCACCCAGAAGGTCACCGTCGCCGACAAGGACCACCACAGCTGGGAGATGTGGGGCCCGGACATGACCGGGAAGCAGTACAAGATGATGGAGGCGACCTACACGAGATCCAAATAGTCATTCCGGCGCGGGGACCGGAGCGTTTCACCGGCCTCCGCGCTTCATCCCCTTCCAGGACGCAACGATGAACCCGGCCGCGGTGAACGCGGCGAGCGCGATCTTGGTCCAGTCGAAGATCGGACGGACCTCCACTCCCTCCGGCGAGGCGACGATGACGGCGACGCTCCGCGCCAGCGTCTTCCCTCCGCCGCCTCCGCCTCCTCCGCTGCCGCGGCTCCTCTGACCCTGCTCGGCAATGAATCCCACGGCGCCTCCCGACCCCATCCCCACGCCCGCGATCGCGACGACCTCGGCCGCGGGGATCAGGAGCAGCTGCCCGTGGGCGACCGGCTCGCCGAAGACCTTCGAGACGTCGGCCGTGTCGAGCAGTTTCTCCATGGTCCGGCCGACTCTCTCGACCGGCGGGTTGGCGACCCTGACCTCCGGAGGACGGTCTTCGACGTTGCCCGGGCTCATCGCTCACCTCTTTCGCAGAAAACGCGACAGCAGGAAGACGGCCGCTCCGAGGCCGAGCAGCGCCCACTGGATCCCCCGCGTCCGATCGGGCACCGGGAGGAACCGCTGCTCGCCGGGGCCCTCGACTTCGACGCCGAGGGGGCGGTTCCACACGAAGGCAGCCCGACTCCAGGGGACCCGCAGGCCCCAGGTCCGGCCGACGGGGACCAGGACACGCCCGCCGTGGCGAACAGCAGGTCCGCGCTTCGTTTCGAAGAACATCGCCATCCATTCCCGAGTTTATCTCCCGGATTCCGAAATCTTCCGAAACGGCGCATAGGATTCGCCCCGCATGGTCCGCGTCCTTCCGCGCGTCGGATACGCCGCCGTCGGCCTCCTCTACGCCACGATCGGGTTCGTCGCGGCCCGCGTCGCCTTTCTCGGCGCGAAGGACCGGACGGCGGGGATGCACGGCGCGCTGACGGTCCTCTTCCGCCAGTCGGAGGGGCGCATCATCCTGACCGCGGTCGCCGCGGGCCTCGGCTGCTTCGCGGCGTGGAGGCTCATCCAGACGCTGACGGCGCGGGGCGATTTCATCACCCGCATCGGCTGGGCGATCACGGCGATCGGGTACGCCGCGCTGACCTGGACGGCGATCGGGCTCCTGCTTCAGTTTCCCCGGGGCGAGAACTTCGAGCGGATGGGGGTCGGCCTGCTCCTCGCCTCGCCCGCGGGACGCACGGCCCTCTGGCTGACGGGAGCGATTCTCATCGTCGCGGGCCTCATCGCGATCTTCCAGGGAATCACCGGCCGGCTCCCCCGCTGGCTCGCGGCCGTGGGACAGCGCCGCCCGTTGAGAAAAATGGTCCTCCGGATCGCTCGCTTCGGCCTGGGCGCGCGGGGCGTGGTCGGGATCGCCATGGGCTGGCTTCTCCTTCGTGCCGTCGCGACGTTCGACCCGCGACAGGCGAAAGAGATTGGCGGCGCGCTGCGCTTCCTCTCCCGAACGGTCGGCGGCCCGCTCCTGATGGGGGTCGTCGCGCTGGGACTCCTCTCCTACGGCGTCGCGATGTGGGCCGTCGCCTTTTCCCGCCGCCCAGCGTAAGCGCGAAGCGGGAACTTCGCGGTGGCTCCGGGTTCCCCTCCAGCGAAGGGGGGCGCTTGACCATGGCCGTGAGGGGTCTGGCACCTGAGAAATCGAAGCTTCGCAGCGACATCAACGTCACGCCGCTGATCGACGTTTGCCTGGTGCTGCTCATCGTGTTCATGTTGGTGACGCCGCTCCTGATGGAGCACCGGGAGGTCAAGCTGCCCCTGGCCGACGAACCGGAAAGGCAGCCGGAGGAACCCAGGCCTTTCCCCGTCTGGATCGTCTTCGCGGACCCGCCGGGGATCCTCGCCGGACCGGACGCCCGCCGGATGGACTCGCGGGAGTTCTTCGCCGCGCTGCAGGTGCTCCACGACTCCAGGCCCGCCACCCGCATTGCCGTCAGGGCCGACCACCGCCTCGACTACGGACAGGTCAAAGCCGTGATGCGCTCGATCCACGAGGCCGGTTTCGCCAACATCGGCCTCCTCGCCGAAAAGACCGACAAGTCCGAGAAGGCCGGGAAGACGAAACGCTGAGAATCGCGGGCCCGGCCGACGGCCCTACTTCAGCTCGAACTCGACGAGGATGCCCTTCTCCTTTCCCTCGTTGACGAGGGTGTGGGTGACCGGCGTCTCGATCCAGTGGAGGTCGCCGGCCTTGACCGGGTGGGACATGGACTGCCCGTCCGGCGCCGTCATGCCCAGGTTCATGTCGGTCGCGGCGACGATCAGGTAGGGGCGCGTGTGCGCGTGCTGCGGCGACTTGCCGCCCGGTTCCAGGTCGTACCGGTAGATCCGCATGCTCGGGTTCTCCGCCGCGGGCGGGGCGATCGGGGGCGCTTCCGGTCCGTCCGGCCGTTTCAACACCTGTACGTCCATCACCTCGAAGACGGTCGTGCCGACGTTGCGAACCCGGTGCGTCAGCGGCTTCTTCTCGATGTCCCTGGCCGAGACCATGCCCGGAGACGTGTTCTCGGGAGCGCCGGCCGGCTGGCCTGGACTCTCCGACACGATGGTCGCCGAGCTCAAGCGAACCGCACCGTCGTCGTGGGAATGGATGTGCATCCGCGAGACCTGGCCGGGCTCGACCCTCACCCGGAAGACCTGGATGAAGCTGTTCTTGAGGACCGTCTTGTGGCTCGGCTCCTCCTCCACGGGGACGGCCTTTTCCTGGGCGAAAGCCGAAGCAGCCAGAAGAGCGGACAGGACAATCGTCAGGATCTTCATCGGTCCTCCAGTCCGGCTACTTCGCGGGCTTGGCCAGGGTGCCGGAGTAGTAGGCGGCGAGGGCGGCGATCTCGTCGTCGGTCAGGCCCTTCGCGATCTCGCGCATGACCCGGTAGACGTCGTTGCCGCGCTCTCCCGACCGATAGCCGGTGAGCTGGACGACGATGTCCTGGAACTTCTGGTCCTGCAGGACCGGCAGGCCGTAGTAGCCGGGGTTCCTCGAGCCGCGGTCGAAGTGGCAGGAGTCGCACGCGGGGATCAGGCGAGCTCCGTCGCCGATCGTCGCCATCCGGATCGCGGCCGCGCTCGAGGCCTTCTGCGGCGCCGCGGCACGGAACGGCTTCTGCGCCGCGTAAAAGGCGGCGAGGTCGGCGGCGTCCTTTTCCGAAAGGGACTTGACCGACTCGTTCATGATGGAATTTGCCCTCGAGCCGCCCTTGTAGTCGAGGATCTGCTTGTAGGTATAGAGCCGATCCTGGCCGCCGAGGTCGGGGACGTCCGGAATGTCGGTGTTGCCCGCGTCCCCGTGGCACTGCGCACAGTCCTCGTGGAGCTTCTTGCCCTTGACCGGGTCGCCCCCGTGGACGAGCTTCAGCGTCTCGACCGTCCACGCGACCTGCGATGAGGGCCCGCCGAGACCCGACGACGCAAGAAACGCGAAGGCGGCCGCCGCGGCCAGCGCGATGGCCGGGACGGCGCTCCTCACTTCGGCCCCCAGATCAACGCCTTGTGGACCTCCATGAAGAAGAACTGCCCGATCGGGTACGCCCACGAGATCGCCATCAGGACGACGAGGAGCCAGTTCCACACCGTAAAGCCGTTCAAGAGTTTCGGCACTGTGACCACGGGCTCCAGCGTGTCGGCGTACGCCATCGAGCGATCGGCCTCGATCTCGCGGCTTCGGTGCGCCGCGATCAGGTTGATCAGGAGCAGGACCGCGGAGATCACCATCATGGCGCCGCCGACGATCATGATCGGCGTGTAGGGCTGCCACCGGGCCACGATCTGCGGGTCGTACGGCGAATACGCTGTCCGCCTCGGCATCCAGAGCAGCCCGACGTAGTGCCACGGGATCGTCAGCACGAGGACGCCGAGGAACCAGAGCCAGATCTGCGCCGCCGCCATCTTCCGCGACGCGAGACGGCGCCCGGTCAGGCGCGGCCAGAGGGCGTACGCGGCGGAAAAGTAGATCAGGACGACCGTCCCGCCGAAAATCAGGTGAAAGTGCGCGGTGATCCACATCGTGTTGTGGACCATCACATCCATCGCGTACGACGCGTTGATCAGGCCGCCGAACCCTCCGGGCAGAAGGATGAAGAGCCCGAGGATCCCGCCCAGCGCCGCCGGCTCGCCCCACGGAAGCGCGCGGATCCACCCGAAGAGCCCCTTGCCTCCGCGCAGGCGCCCCGCGCTCTCGAGGGACGCCGCGATCGTGAACCCGGTCAGAAGAGTCGGCAGCGCCACCAGGAACGTGCCGAAGGCGTGCATGAGCTTCCATCCCGCCGCCTGCTCCGGGTCCACGAAGACGTGGTGGAGGCCGATCGGCAGCGAGAACACCAGCAGCATCACGAACACGACCCGCCCCATCTCGTCGGAGAAGAGGTAGCCGCCGGCCGCCTCGGGAACCATCGTGTACAGCGCGACGTAGGCCGGGATCAGCCAGAAGTAGACGATCGGGTGGAGCGTCCAGGAGAAGAGCGTCCTCGCGAGGCCGACGTCGACCGTCTGCGTCATGCCGAGCGAGGCGGGCAGGAGCTGGAAGACGACCTCGATCACCACGCCGACCATCGTCCAGGCCCAGAGGACCGCGTTGGCGGTCATCCCGAACTGCGGAAGCGGGACCGGCCGGCCCTGGTTCTCCTTCTTCCAGTCGAGCGTCATCGCGATCGTGATGACGATCCACGGGATCGAGCCCACGATCAGAAGCGCGGCGCCGATGTAGAACGCGGCGTGGGCGATCATCGGGGGATAGAAGGTGTAGAGGATCGTCGCGCTGCCGGCGGCGATCGAGACCGCGGCGATGAGAGTCCCGCCGAGCATCGTGAAGAACCCCGCCCACGCGAGCCGAGGCCACTTGAGCGGCCTTCCCAGGCTCGTCGAGCTGACGAAGAACCCGAAGCCCACGATGAAGAAGGTCGTCAGAACGAACGCCATCACGACGCCGTGGAGCGTCACCGCCTGGTAGTACGTCGCCGCCGAGGCCGGCACGAGACCGTTTCTCTCCAGCAGCTGGTAGAGGCCCAGCAGCGCCGCGACTCCGAAGAGCCCGAACGCCACCCAGAAGTGGGCGAGCGTGAGCCCGTCCGCCCTCCGGAACCCGCCCGCCCGCGGCGCCGCGGCGCTCATTTCGGCGTCACCCGGACCCGGGCCCACATGGACTGGTGGCCCAGGCCGCAGTACTCGTTGCAGTAGAGCGGGACGGTCACGCTCCCGTCGGCGTTGGCGACTCCGACTCTGGAGACGGCGTCGAAGGAGATCGTCGTGTGGACCTCGGAGACGTAGCCCGGGACGACCTGAGTCCCGATGTTGGTGCCGGCCACGTGCAGGCCGTGGAGCACGTCGGCGCTCGCGGCGCGCAGGACGATCGGAGTGCCGGCCGGCAGCGTGATCTCCGGCGGCTCGACGTGGTAGCGCGCCATCACGATCCGCGCCACGACCGTGTCCCCTTCGCGCTTGACGCCCAGGTTGTCCTCGGCGAACTCCTTCGTCAGGTGGAGCCGCGCCGTCTCGATCGCCTCGATGTGGCTCGGCGGATGGATGCTCATCGCGACGGCCGTGTAGACGACGAGGCCGATCATGACGGCCACCATCGCGACCGCGATCCAGGCCCAGCGCTTCTCGAGCGGATGGACGTGCATCGCCGCCTCAGCGCACCGGGCCGAGCGGGAGGAACCGCCCGAAGTAGAGGAGGATCCAGCCGGCGAGCAGAAGCAGGCCGATGATTCCCATCAGGGCCCAGGTGCCGCGCGGCACGTCGGCCATCCGCGCTCTCTCTTCCGGCGTCGGCTGCGCCATGCCCACCTCCCGACTTCCGTTCGCCCGGACTCGATGGATTCTGAGACTATTACCACAATGGTCGGCCTCCTGGTAACCGCGTTCCTGGTGGGCCTCGCCGGAGGGATCCACTGCGTGGCGATGTGCGGGGGGTTCGTGGCGGCCTTGAGCCTGCGGGACTCCAGGCCCGCCGCGAGATCCCTCGACCTGCCCCGCCAGCTCGGCTACAGCCTCGGCCGCGTCGTCTCGTATTCGATCGCCGGCGCTGCCGCCGGCGCGCTCGGGGGATTGGGCATTCTCTACGGCGGGATCCTGCCCGCGCGCATGATCTTCCTGATCGTCGCGAACCTCCTCGTCATCCTGCTCGGCCTCTACCTCGCGGGCTTCGCGACGTCGGTCCTGGCGCTGGAGAAGGCGGGCAGCTTCCTCTGGCGCGGACTGACCCGGCTCGGCGCGAGACTCGCGCCCGCCGAGACGCCGGGGCGCGCCGTTCTCGTCGGCCTGGCGTGGGGATGGGTTCCCTGCGGCCTCGTTTACGGGGTTCTCGCGACCGCGCTCGTCGCCGGAAGCGCGCTTCGGGGCGCCGCGGTCATGGCGGCCTTCGGCCTCGGCACGCTGCCGAACCTGCTCGCCGCCGGCCTCGCCGCGGAGAAGCTCCGGTCGTGGACGCGCCGTCCGCGGTGGCGCCTGGCGGCGGGGCTCGCGGTCGTGGTCCTCGGCGTCGCCGGCCTCGCGCGCATCCCGTTTCTCGTCGAGCACCTCACTTCCGGTCACCCGGGCCACTGAGGAGACGCATCGCGTTGGCGACGACCGCGATGGAGCTGGCCGACATCCCGAGAGCGGCGGCCCAGGGCGCGAGCCGGCCGGAAGCGGCCAGGGGCACCGCGAGGACGTTGTAGGCGAGCGCCCAGGCGACGTTCTGAAGGAGCAGCCGCCGGGACCGCCTGGCGATGCGGCGCGCGGCGGGGAGCGCGGAGAGCCCGCCGCCGAGGATCACGAAGTCGCTCACCAGGCGCGAGAGCTGCGGCGCCTCGCCGAAGGAGACCGAGACGTCCGCCGCGGCGAGCGTCGGAGCGTCGTTCAACCCGTCCCCGACGAACAGGACACCGGAGACGTCCTCGCGCCGGGAGCGGATCCAGTCGAGCTTGGCTTGCGGAGTCATCGCGCCGCGAACCTCGTCGAACCCCATCTCGCTGCCCAGGCGCTCGGCGTTTCGCCGTGAGTCGCCCGAAAGAAGCGCGGTGCACCGGATCCCTTCGCGCCGCAGTCCGTCGAGAAGGAGATCCGCTCCCGGACGAAGAGCCTCGCGGAACGTGAGGAGGGCCCATCCTTCCCGGCGGTCGGTCAGGACGACCGTGTTCGAGCCCTCCCCCGACGAGACCTCGAGTTTCGCGGCGATCTCGTCAGGAACCGCCGCAGGACCGGCCGCAAACTCCGGCGCGCCCAGCCACCACCGCCGGCCGCCGTGCGTCCCCGAGACGCCCGCTCCGGAGTGGTGAGCGACCCCGCTCGCCTTCGCCGCCAGGAATTCGCCGCAGGCTGCGGCGATCGCCCTCGCGAGCGGATGAGGGGAATCGGCCTCCAGCGCGGCGGCAACCTGCAGCGCGGTCGGCGGATCCAGGTCTCCCACCGCGGCGAGATCCGTCAGTGTCATCGCCGCCGACGTCAGCGTTCCCGTCTTGTCGAATGCCGCGGTCCGCGCCGTGGCGAGCGGCTCGATCGCCGCCATGCGAGCCGGCAGGACCCCGATCGAGGTCAGCTTCCCCGCGCACAGCGCGAGCGCCAGCGGAGCGGCGAGGGCCAGCGCGCACGGGCAGGTCACGATCAGGACCGCCACCGTTGCCGGCAAGGCCCGCGCGGAATCCCGCACGATCCACCACGCCGCGGTCGCGGCCGATGCCGCGAGGACGCCGGCCACGAGCCACGCCGCGAGCCGGTCGGCGAGCTGCGCCGGGGCGGGCCGGCTGGCCAGCCCTCGCTCCAGCATCCGGCGCACCTCTCCGAGCGTCGAGGCCTCGCCGGTTCGCGTGACGCGCGCGATCACGGGCTGGTCGCGGTTGACGCTGCCCGCGC
>Ga0126379_10000256_pt1 | contig 28365 bp, 19 predicted proteins | sample PanSoiMetPlot_24_FD_92640 | JGI IMG/M metagenome (GOLD analysis project Ga0126379, IMG submission 92640) | Tropical forest soil microbial communities from Panama - MetaG Plot_24 | ecosystem: Environmental > Terrestrial > Soil > Tropical forest > Bulk soil | place: Panama | collected 2016-02-17
GCGATTCTTTTGCAGCCAATATCGACCAAGTGCTTAGTCGCAAGCATACCGACCAATTCATCATCTACACCGACGAAGTTCGTCGAAAGGCCAGGCAAGCACCGATCGATCAACACATACGGTATGTTCTGCTTTTCGATGTGAAAGAAAACGTCGACGGTCGTGCGGCACGATGCAATGATCAGGGTGTCGAGCCGGCGTGCCAGCAGATGATTAATCTCGACCTCCTCGAGTTCCGGATCCTCGTCCGAGGAGGAAACGATCAGATAGTACCCGCTTTGTCGCAAGACTTCGGAGAGAGACTTGGCAACCTCCGCAAAGAAGGGGTGCAGCAGATCAGGAACGACCAGACCCACAAGATACGAACGCCCGGTGACCAAGCTGCGCGCGGCAAGATTGGGACGATAGTCCAGTTCTTTCACGCGGGCAAGGACCCGCTCGCGAGTCTCTTCTCCGATGTCAGGATGATTTCTCAGAACCTTGGAAATGGTGATTAGGGATACTCCAAGGTCTTTGGCGATGTCCTTCATTCGTATATTCATAGGTAGCCGTCAGTTTAGAAATTCCAGCTCGCCGATTGTCGAACGTAAACGGAAGCCAGTTTCTGTTCCCGAGCTTCTATTGTTGACATCGATAACTTTACCGATTATTTTGCACCGAGTACAGACATGAAAGCGCTCGTACTCCACAAGCCGGGTGAGACCAATTTGGAGTCCATCGCTGATCCGGTGGTCACAGATACGAACGTGATGCTGAAGGTCCGCATGGTGGGATTCTGTGGCAGCGATCTCAATTCGTTCCGCGGACTCAACCCACTGGTCACGTATCCGCGCATTCTGGGGCATGAAGTATCAGCAACTGTCATCGAAGATCTTGGACACAATGCCGTGCTGCCTGCTGGTACAAACGTAACGGTATCCCCGTACACCAGTTGCGGTGAATGCTCTTCGTGCCGACGCGGCCGTCGGAATGCTTGCCAGTTCAACCAGACCCTCGGCGTGCAAAGGGATGGCGCCCTCACCGAATTCATTGTGATGCCGCGAGAAAAACTATATCCCGCGAAGCTGACACTCAAAGAGTTGTGCCTGGTGGAACCACTGACAGTCGGATTTCATGCTGTCGCTCGTGGCCGTGTCACTGCGGAAGATACGGTTGCGATTTGGGGCTGCGGCGGAGTGGGTCTTGGGGTCGTAGCGGCCGCAAGTTCCCGGCGTGCGAGCACGATCTGTATTGACGTGGATGACGAAAAACTCGAACTAGCGCGGATAGCTGGCGCTCAACTCACCGTTAATAGCAAGCGAGAACCACTACATGAGCGATTGCTGGAAATGACCGACGGCCGGGGACCGGATGTTGCGATCGAAGCGATTGGCACCGCAACGACATTTCGGGCGGCGGTCGAAGAGGTGGCATTCACCGGGAGAGTGGTCTACATCGGGTACGCAAAGGAACCGGTCAGTTATGAAACCAGACTGTTCGTACTGAAGGAGTTGGATATTCTCGGCTCCAGAAATGCCCAACCGGAGGATTTCGAGGCCGTGATCAAGTTCCTCGAAGGCGGATTGTTTCCCGTTGATGAAGCCGTTAGTTCAGTTGTTCCTCTCAAAGAGGCAGGAGATGCGTTGCGTTCCTGGAGCGAGAATCCATCACGCTTCAGAAAAATTATGGTCACCATGGATTAATGTTTCTTGTTATTTATTGAATTGATCCGCGCAGAATTCTGCGATGCGTCTGACGAAAGGTCACAATGTTCTCATCTCGTTCTCTCTCAATTCTTAGAGTAGGCACGATTCTGGTTGCCTTGTCGCCACTTGCCTTAGTACATGCTCAGGTCGCCACCGCCCCAACCGCGTCGCAGGATCCGGAGAGCATCGATCAAATCTGGCAGAAGGCGAGCAGCAAATACGACTCAGAACGCGCCACCTTGCTGAAGAGAGTCGACAGCCTCGATCAGCAGGGTCCATTCCGGCCCGACTGGGAATCACTTCAGAAGTATGAAGTACCCGAATGGTACAAGGACGCGAAGTTCGGCATTTTCATTCATTGGGGAGCTTACTCGGTCCCGGCTTTTAGCAGTGAATGGTATCCCCGAAATATGTATGAGCCTGGATTCGACGCATACAAGCACCATATCGCTACTTACGGACCACAGGACAAGTTCGGCTATAAAGACTTTATCCCCATGTTCAAGGCCGAGCATTTTGATCCTTCCGCCTGGGGCGAGCTGTTCAAAAAAGCGGGTGCAAAATACGTCGTGCCCGTTGCAGAACATCACGACGGCTTTGCCATGTACGACAGCGGGTTGAGCGATTGGACGGCGGCCAAAATGGGACCGCATCGCGATGTGATTGGTGATCTATCCAAGGCAGTGCGAGCCGCGGGACTGCATTTTGGCGTCTCGTCTCATCGTGTAGAACACGATTTCTTCCTGGGCGTGGGCCGCAAGATCCCATCGGACGTTAACGACCCGCAATATGCCGCCTTCTATGGTCCAGCACAATTGGGAGTCATCAACTGGGGAACTCCCGTCGGCAATGATTTCACTTATGTCTCTTCTGCCTGGGCCGACGACTGGCTCGCGCGGGGCGCGGAACTCGTAGAGAAATATCATCCCGATATCGTCTACTTCGATTGGTGGATCGGACAGGCTTCGATCCGGCCAAATCTCACCAAGTTCGCCGCCTTTTATTACAACAGTTCTCTGAAGTACGGGGACCACGTCGGAGTGATTAATTACAAGGACTACGCCATGCAGGAGCACTCCGCCGTGCTTGACCTGGAACGCGGACAGCTTGGCGATATCCGTCCCCTCTACTGGCAGACCGACACTTCTGTAAGTAACAAATCCTGGGGCTACATTAAGGACGACACGTTCAAGTCGCCGGAATTCGTGGTTCATCAACTCATCGATATCGTCAGCAAGAATGGCAATTTGCTGTTGAACATCGGTCCACGCTCGGACGGCACCATCCCGGAGGAAGTGCAGCAAGTTCTTCTCGATGTAGGAGCATGGCTGAATGTGAATGGGGATGCGATCTACGGTACCCGGCCGTGGAGGATCTATGGCGAGGGTCCAACTAAGGTAGCCGCTGGATCCTTTCACGATACCGACACGACGCGCTATACAGCCGAAGACTTTCGTTTCACGACTAAAGGCGATGTGCTCTACGCGATAGGACTCGGCTGGCCGACTAATGGTGAGGCTGTGATTCACTCGCTCGCACCGACTGTGGGCAGCGTACATGTTCAGTCCGTCAACTTGTTAGGCAACGATGCGAAACTGCAGTTCGACCAGCGCGCCGACGGCCTCCATGTCCATTTGCCGACGCAGGCTCCGGCCAAACACGCCTATGCGCTTCGCATAACTTTTCCTTAAAACAGTAGCCGGCTGCGATTTGGAGATGTCCGGGAAACCGCTGACGAAACGCGTATGCTCACTAATCGAAGACGCTTCATCAAGACCGCCAGCTGCATCGGAATCGGCGCTCTTGTGCCTTTTCGTCTCGTCTCCGATCAGAAGGATCTCAGACCATTCGAATGGATCAGCGGGAATCTGATCTTTTCTTTCGACTTACAGGGCGGCAGACTGCGGCAAAAGCGTGTCGTTCCCTCCGGTCATTCAAGTCAACAAGACAATTCCTCTGGTGTCGAAGTAGCCCTCCAATGCAGCGGGGAAAACTCCCCAGATCCAGGCATGAAATCAGGCATCGGACAACCCGGCGCCCGATTGTTGTTCGCCGGCTATCGCGAGGAATCTAGCAATGCAGGCAAGCGGCTGATCTGCTCGCACACAGACTCGCTCTTGAACTTGCAAGTGGATTCTGTTTATGAGGGGTTCGACGGCGTGCCCGTCGTCCGGAGGCATTCGCGAGTTACGAATAACAGTAGTGCCCCAATCGGCATCGAGTTCTTGAGTTCGGCAATGCTCCATGGGCTCGCCGCCCCGGAAGGATCTGACAGCGAACTCCGCATCCATGTTGCAATGAACAGCTGGATGGCGGAGGGACAATGGCACAGGTTCCGCCCGTCCGAGATGGGCTTCGTAGAAAACGAACGAACGAGTTGGTCCGAGGCAAGGGCCGGAAGCATTGGGAGTTGGTCGACAGAACGATACCTACCGATGGCGATCGTAGAAAACGTGAAACTAGGTCTAGCCTGGTTTTGGCAGATCGAACATAACGGATCGTGGTACTGGGAAATCTCTGATGCTTCGTTGCGCAGCGGCCATGCTGATGATGTATACGCTTACCTCGGCGGCCCCGATGACCTGCACTCCGCAGCCTGGAGGCGTTTAGGACCTGGGGAAACCTATGAGAGCGTCCCTGTGGCAATTGGCTGCGTGCCAGGTGGGTTCGAACAAGCGGTAGCGGCACTGACCCAATACCGGCGCGTTGCCTGTGTAAGAGCAGGCAAGAAAGATTCGCGATGTCCTGTCATTTTCAATGACTACATGAATTGTCTTTGGGGCGATCCTACAGAGGAAAAGGAATTACCTTTGATTGCTGCTGCCGCAAGCTGCCGAGCAGGTTCCTCAGACCTGCGCGGTTGACAGTTTGTGGACGCTGACGCGGCCCTGGAAGGGCCGCTCTTCCACGGTGGGTTTCTGTATTCGTATTGATCATGCGAGTTTGGAACGGGGCCAGGGCCTCCGTCTAGGGAGTGATTTCGACTCCGCCGGCGCGTTGGTGCTTAGGAGGGAGTAGCCGACGCGACGGCGCCGGCAGCGGCGACGCTACACGCCAGATCCCTTCGCGTAACAGCTCAGGTCAGACTCCTTCTCCGCCCGGAAGGGCGGCTCCGTCGGGATCATGCCATCCGCGTCCTGATCGAAATTTTCAATCTACTCGGTGATTGAGATCACTGACGGCCATCAACCAGGCGTGCGACCCTCGACGCAAGGGTCGGCGCTTGGGATAGCGTTGTGGAGAAATACCGAGTTCTGGTGGTCGATGATTTTGAGCCTTGGCGACGTTTTGTTTGCTCGACGCTGGAGCAACAGCGGAAAGACGTAGAGATTGTCGGGGAGTCGTCGGATGGCTGGGAGGCCATCGAGCAGGCTGAAGAATTGCATCCCGACCTGATCATGCTTGATGTCGGACTGCCGACGCTCAATGGAATCGAGACGGCACGACGGCTTCGACGCCTGTCTCCTTGCTCCAAAATACTCTTCGTGAGCCAAGAGTCTTCTCCGGAAGTGATCGAGGAAGCGTTGCGTACGGGCGCGGAGGGCTACGTTGTTAAGGTCCGTGCGAGTGATCTATTGACGGCCGTAGACGACGCCCTGGCACTGCAAGCACAGACCGTCTAAGAGGAGGGATCTCGTATTCCTCTCAGCAATCGTGGGTTGCATTCTCTTGCGCTTTCGCGAGTCTGCGGGCCGAGTTGCGACCCGTTTGCGGCGGTGGTGGTTATCTAGAGTCCTTCCGTCGGCTTGCGCCGACTTCAGGATCACATTGGGTTTTCGTGCAACTTCGATCTAGGCTTAGTGGGCTCCAGACGACGGGACTGGGGTCAGCGACGCTTGCACGGTTGCACTCGGCAGTTCGTCGCCGCGGAAGTAGCGCGGGTCTTTCGATCCCTCTTTGAAGTTGGCGGACTTCATTTCCGGCATGGCCGTGAACGGCTTGGAGTAGTCGTTGGCGGCGTTCCAGAACAGGAATCCTATCCCACCTTTTTCTTTGGCGGTTTCCACTTGAATCTTGATGTATTCCGGCGAGTAGGTCTTGGTGCGCCAGTGGAAGGCTTGCAGCCAGGGGCGGATGACGACTCCGCTAGCCTTGGTGATGAGTTCGAAGCGGTCCATGGACTCACCGATAAAGTGGGCGGGCTCGTCGCCCGGGTGCGCGATGCCGTCCATGCCGAAGAAGTGCGAGGGATAGATCATCGGGCTGAGGACGTCGCAGTATTTCGCCATCTGGACGATGTCTTGTCCGGTGTGCGAGAGGTCGATTGGGCGTTGCCACGCCATCACGCCGAAGACATCGAGTGACAGAAGAACGCCGGTCGGGTGGAGTTCGGAGTAGGCGCGTTTCAGGAATGAGGCGATAACGTCGGAACGTTGTGGGCCGCGAGGCGTTTCTTTGGCGACCTGGCATCCGTTCTTTCGCCCCTTCGGGGCTTGGTTGATTTTGCTATTCGTCCCACGGCTTGCGCCGTGGGCTGCATTCTTTTGCCCCTTCGGGGCTGCGTCCGGGACGGTGCAGGCTTGATCTGTGGTTGCGTCTGCGGCCGGTTGCGATCCTGTTTGCGCTGGTGGCGCTGCCGACTCTCGTACGGTCCCTCCGTCGGCTTTCGCCGACGTCAGGATGACATCGGGCTTTGGTTCCGGTTGATCTTTTTGGAAGACGAACATCGCGTCTTTCTGGTCGCCTTCGGCGGGGAAGCGGACGTAGTCGAACTGAATTTCGTCTACCCCTAGACCCGCTACGTATTTGGCTAGGGCGATGTCATAGTCCTGGACTTTGGGGTTCGAAGGATCGGTCCAGACGAGTTTGCCGTTCTCGCGCCAGGCAGTGTGATTGGCGCGTGACTGGACGGCTAGTTCGGGATGATTCACGACCAGGCGCTCGTCGCGGAAAATGGCGATGCGGGCGATGGCATGCATGTTCAGGCTATGCAGGAAGTGCACTAGCTTGGGGACGTCGTAAACGTACACCGGATGCTGGCCTAGCAACGGATGGTCGAACGGGATGGTGACGCTGCCGTCGGAATCTTTAATGTCGAAAACGACCGCGTTGCCGCCTACTTCACGCCAGTGCTTGATGACGCGGATGCCGTGGTCGCTGCCCGCCATGAATCCCGTGAGATAGATCGCGCGGACTTCGAAATCCTTGGCGACAGGGATGGTCTTCTCGGTGACTGGTCCGGGGATGATGCCGGGGATGATGATCTGCTCGTTGTTCTTGAGAATGTTCGAGCCGTCCGACTTGTGATTGATGGAGCGGATCGCTTCAGCTAACTGGGAGGACGTGAGGTAAGACGTCCGGCTGAGATAGCGGTGGGCGATGGTGGGGATGGCTTCTCCGCGCTTGGCGGTGTAGATCTCGGTGCCGGGTGCGGCGATCAGGGCTGGAGGCGGAGTGGTCTTGGACAGGCTGACGCTTGCCGGCTGCAATTGACCCTGCGACTGCGACGCTACGGCTGGCTTTGCGGCCTGGTTCGTCTGGGCATTGGCAAAATTGTTGATGGAATGCGGTGCAAGAAACCAGGCGGCTAGGGCGAAAAGAAGACAGAAAAATCCTGTGATAATGCGGACAGACGAGTGACGCAAGCGATCCTCCCCCGTTACAAATCGATAGTAGCGGCCTGCGGGGAGGGTCGCTAGTTACGTGTGGAGTAACACGGTTGGGAGTAGGAAGTTGTTGGGTGGCGCTGAAGCGCCGCTCTTTCACGATGGTGGATGGAGCGGCGGTGGTGGATGCGATGCGCCGCAGGCGGGGATCGAAGTGGACGCGGATTGGTTGCGGGTAGGGATCCTTCGACTGCGGTTGTTCTTTGTGCTTTTCGCGCAAAGAACAATCCTCGCTCAGGATGACAGCCTCAACTAGACGCGGGACTGGGAATGCAGGATGACAACCTCAGCTAGACACGGGGCTGGGGCCGGGAATGAACGGCAGCGGGCGGGGGCGTCCTCCCACACTAGAAGCGGCGGTACATGTTCCTTCCTTGATGGTGCAAAGTATTTCTCACTGGTTCTTAGAGGTCGCCCGGTGGGTTGTTCCGAATGTGGATGAGGGGGGGCTAAATTAGTGGATTGTAAGGACTTGAGTAAGTTGCAGATTGCACACGGGGCATGGCCAGCGGCTTGCTCATTTACGGGGTGACCGGACGCGTCACAGATTCTGGAGAAGGTGGGGCTTTCCAGAATGTGGTCAAAAGCGGGGGCTGGTGACCGACAAAATCCGGCAACACATCTAAAAAGAGCCTAAACGGCCGAAAGGGATATGTCCGGGGTAGCGGACAGGATTCTATGAGAACGAATCTCGCTACAGTGCTCGATCCGAACCGTCGCAGCAACGATGCAGGGGAATTTGAAGCCGCCCTTCGCCGCCGGATTGTGGGACAAGACGCGGCTGTGGAGAAGGTCGTTGAGATTTATCAGATGTTCCTGGCGGGCCTGAATGCGCCCGGGCGTCCGGTGGGGAACCTGCTGTTTCTTGGGCCCACGGGATCAGGCAAGACGCGCGTGGTTGAGGCCATGGCCGAAGCGCTGTTTGGGGATTCGCGGGCGTGCATCAAGATCGATTGCGCGGAGTTCCAGCACTCGCACGAAATTGCAAAGTTGATCGGATCGCCTCCGGGATATCTGGGACATCGCGAGACGCATCCTTTGTTGACGCAGGAAGCGTTGAACCAGTGGTTCACCGAGAAGCTGAAGTTGTCGATCCTGCTGTTCGACGAGATCGAGAAGGCTTCGGACTCGCTGTGGCAACTGCTGCTGGGAATTCTGGACAAGGCGACGTTGACACTGGGCGATAACCGGCGGGTTGATCTGTCGCAGTGCATCATTATTATGACCTCGAACTTGGGTGCGGGCGAGATGATGAATCTCGTCGATGGCGGATTTGGATTCGCGCCGAAGGTGGTTGAGGTCGACGAATCGTTCGACGACAAGATTCAGCGGACCGCGGTCGAAGCGGCGCGGCGCAAGTTCACGCCGGAGTTCATGAACCGCATCGACAAAACGGTGGTGTTCAAGACCCTGCGCGATGAGCATCTGCGCCAGATCCTGGATATCGAACTGGGCATGGTGCAGCAGCGCGTGCTGATGGCTGCGGGCACAAATCAGTTTGTGTTCAACTGCACGACGGCAGTGAAGGAGTATTTGCTGAAGGAAGGAACTGATCCGCGCTATGGCGCGCGTCATTTGAAGCGGGCGATTGAGCGGAACCTGGTTTTCCCGTTGGCGAATCTCGTCGCTACCGGTCAGGTGCGGTTGGGTGACTTCGTTCGCATCGATATGGCTTCTGAGAACAAGATGATTTTTGTGAAGGAAGCCGAGAACGCGATGGCTCCGATGCTGCTGGAGCGGTATGGAGCTGCGGCGGGGAATCCGCCGACCACGCGGGCTGCGCGGACCGCGGTGAATAATCGCCGGGATTTTGGGATTCCGTCGCCGGGGGTGGCGGAGAGTAAGTAGCTTCGAGCCACGAGCTTCGAGCTGAAACCAACAACTCTTACCTTCTCGCTTGACCGCATCTCGCGAGTCGTATCTCAACGGCGCCGGGCCCTTCCGGCGCCTTTTTTTGTGAAGTCAGGGAGCGGATTTAATGCACAGCTCGCACGCGGGCCTGCCTTTTTGCTCAGTTCAACTTTCCTCTCGGGCTGGCTCCGGGGAGCTCGTGGTTGCTATTTTAGAAAGGCTGGATCGGGTCGTTAAGCTGAGATCCGAAGTTATAGACAACAGAGAATGTTTGGGCGTGCGACGCGAATGTTGCTGAGAGTTTCTGTTGAGAGATTCCGTAAATGATTGCATGTTCTGATTCCGTTTCGCTCTCGTGGTGAGAATTGCGGAGCGGGTAGGGATCCTTCGACTGCGGTTGTTCTTTGCGCTTTTTGCGCAAAGAACAATCCTCGCTCAGGATGACAATGCTTCTCGGGGTCGTTGCGATTTTCTGCTACTTGGCGCGGTAGACGGTTTTGCCCGCGACCATGGTCCAGAGGACTCTGGTGTCGCGCATTTCTTCGGGGCTTATGGTCAGGACGTCGCGATCCAGGAGAACTAGGTCCGCTCGCTTGCCTGGAGCGATTACTCCAATTGAATCTAGATTTAGTGCTTTCGCCGAGTTGCGCGTGTAGGCGTAGAACATGGCTTCGCGGGGCATTGCTTGGCTCGGATCAAGCACGCCTTCGTTTCCATTTCTGGTTTCTGCTTTGTAGATTGCCTGGAAAATGTTTGCTGTGGAGACGGGCCAGTCGCTGGCGCCGGAGATAATGCCTCCATTGTCGAGGATGGAGCGGGCGGGGTATTGCCACTTGTAGATTTCGGGATCGACGTAGGGCTTGAGGATCTCGATGGTGTCGTTGGAGCCTTCGGCCCAGTAGAGCTGCAATGCGCTGATCACGCCGAGTTCACGGAAGCGCGGGAAGTCTTCGGGGCGGACAAACTGTTCGTGGGTGAGCGTATCGGGGAGGTGGGAGTCTCCGTTGGCGGCGCGGGCGGCGGCGATGCCGTCGAGCGCGGCTTTGACTGCGCCGTCACCAATCGCGTGGACGTGGATGATAAGTCCATCTTTGTCCGCAGCGATGCAGAGTTGGTTGAAAGTCTTTTGATCGAAGAGGAGTTCGCCGTTGCGTCCGGTGTTCTTGTAGGGCTTGGTCAGGTTCGCCGTTTGTGACGGGTATTCAGCCACGCCGTCAGCAAAAATTTTGATTCCCGTGACGTGCAGGTGGGGAATGCTTCCGTAGTTCGCCTGCTGTTTGTGGACGAAAGCCAGCTCGGCAACGGGATCTTTGGCCAGGACTCTAGGGAAGGCATCGACTTCGGAGTTGAGTTCGCCATGGTCGGAAAGCATCCTGTAGGCGCGCAGAGAATTTTCGGGAGCACTGGGTTCGAGCCATGCGGTGATGCCGAGGCTGTAGTTGTAGTTGAGAGCTGCGCGTCCTGCGGCAAGGATTTCTGCGTCAGTCGGCTGAGGCATGAGGGCATCAACCTTTTCCTGGCCTGCGTCGACCAGAAATCCGTTGGGTTGAAAGCTTTTGTCGAATCCGAAATAGCTCCGTCGATCTGGATTGAGCGACTTCAGGTAGTCGGCGGTGATGCCGGCGTGTTGTAGCATGGCGCGATTGGCCCAGGCAGTGTGGCCGTCCATGCCGCGGAAGATGAGAGCTTGCTTCTCGTAGGGTCCGGTGCTGAAGTCCTGGTTGAGGGTGTCGGTGTGCGACCAGAACTTCAGAGGCAGTCCGAGAATTTCGAGGATGTCCCCATGCATGCCGCGCTTGGCCTTTTGCGCTTCGGCTACGAATGATTGAAGTTCGGGAAAAGTCTCAACTTTTTCGGTGGCGTCGGCGTTGGTGAGATTGAAGCCTCCGTCGATGGAGTGGCTGTGAGAGTCGATGAATCCGGGGAAAAGAGACTTTCCTTCGAGATCGGTGCGAGTGGCGTTGGGAGCGGCCTTCTCGACTTCGGGGAGGTTGCCGACGGCGAGAATCTTTCCGTCGCGAATGGCCACGGCTTCGGCGTAGGGATTCTGCGGATCGGCGGTGAAGATCTTCGCGTGGTAGAGGATTTGGTCTTGCGCGAAAAGCGTGGTCGCGAACAAGAGAAGGCCCAGGGTTCGTCCCATAAGTTACCTTTTTGGTTAGATTGTGACTGAAGGAAAATAATATACACGTGCGACAGTTTCCACGGGGGCTAAAACCCCCTTTTCATACGCGTGCTAAAGCGGCGCAGAAGCGCCGCTCTTTCACTACACGGCGCTGAGGCCGTTGCTCAACGATCTGTACACAGAGGGTCTGCGTTGCCGGGTGAGTATATTGATGTGCATGCTCGCCAGGATAACGGAGCGCGTAGGGATCCTTCGACTGCGGTTGTTCTTTGCGCTTTGCGCAAAGAACAATCCTCGCTCAGGATGACAGAGCATGGTGATGACAGGACATCGGGTGACGGGAGGTAGAGCCACCGTCCTAGTCTTCGGCCCCCCGGCGTTTTTGCAGCGCGAGGAATGCAATGGTCAGCAGGGCAAAGAGCGCCAGGCCGCTCCAGAGATTCATAAGCGGGTGAAGCCACGTTTGTAGGAGCGAGATGGTCACTGTTATGAAGCCGATGACGGATCCCCAGGGGCCTAGTGGGGATCGCAGGGGGAGAGCTGCGATCTCCTCGGCGGAGCGGCTGCGGCGGAAATTGATGTGCGCGAGCAAGGAGACCAGCCAGGAGAGAATCATGCCCGTGAAGGCGGCGCCCAGCATGTAGCGGAAGGCATCTTTCGGAGCGAACAGAATCACTACCAAAGCGAATGCGATTCCAATCGAGGACTGCAGGACTGCATTTTGCGGCGAGCCTTCGTGATTGAGATGTCCGAGGCTGGCGGGAGCCCATCCAGTGCGGGCAAGAGAGAAAATCATGCGCGAGGCGACGTAGAGAGTTGCGTTGGCTCCGGAGAGGGCGGCGGTGAGGACGACGAAGTTCATGATGCCGGAGGCGTGCGGAATGTTCACCGAGCGAAACGTGGTGACGAAGGGACTTTCGGTAACGCCGGCGTGATTCCAGGGCATGATGCCTACGAGGATCACCATCGCTCCTACGTAGACGAAAGCGAGGGTGAGGAAAGTGATCCAGACGGCGCGTGGGATTTCCTTCGATGAGCGCGTTTCACCGGTGGTGACTGCGACCATCTCGACTCCGCCGAAGCTGTAGACGGCGTAGGTGAGCGCGACAATCGGGGCCAACATACCTTTCGGAAAGAATCCGCCATGGGTGGTGTATTGCGGGTAGACGCGGGCTGTACTGAGAAGAAACGCGCCGATTGCAATGAAGGCAACGATCGTTGCGAGCTTGATCATCGCTAGCCAGAATTCGGAGCGCGCGTAGGATCCCACGCTGCGGAGATTAATCCCGAGCAGCACCGTGCCGAAGACAATAATCCAGACGTAACTGGGAATTCTCGGGAACCAGACGGACATGTAGGTCGCGGCCGCGATCATTTCAGTGCCGATGGCGAAGACTAAGCCAAGCCAATATCCGGAGCGGGCGATGAATCCGGCGAAAGAGTTGAGGTAGATATCGCCGTAGACGCCGAAGGATCCGGCGGCGGGATGAGCGCAGGCCAGTTCGCCCAGAGCCATGGCCACGGTCCAAGAGATGAAAGAGGCGGCGACGAAGCTGAGGATGGCGGCGGGGCCGGCGAGTTCCATGGCGGCCCCGGAGCCGAGGAGAAGTCCGGTTCCAATCGAGCCGCCAACCGCCACCATCGCCATCTGTGTAGCGGAGAGCTGGTGGCGAAGGCCTTCCTCGTGAATTTGGAGTGGCGGATTCAGATTAGCCGGAGAAGTGGCGGATGGCATGGAGCACAATAACAGAACTGCGCGGAGTTGGAACAAGCGTGCGGTGTTTTCCGTGTCCGTCGGCGTACAGAAATGTTCGGAATCGGACAAAATAGCTCACCTGCTTACGCCGTTTACGCTGGAGTTTCTTGGTTTTACAAAGGCTTTAATTCGGCAGGCTGGATGCAGCAGTAGACAGGATCTACGGAGCGACTACGATGGCGACACTCGCACAGAATCTCAGGCTGGCGGTGCGGCAGTTCAAACGTAATCCGGGCTTCACGGCCACAGTGATTTTTACACTGGCGCTTTCGATCGGGGCGAACACCGCTGTGTTTTCGGTGACGAGTGCGCTGCTGTTGAAGAGCCTGCCTTATTTCCAGCCCGATCGCATGGGGACAATCTTTACGCGTATCACGGGCACGCTTCCTTCCGATGAAAGGCACCACTTGAACGGCGAGCAGTGGGAACTGCTGAGGGACAACGTGCCGTCACTGATTTCTGCGGTTTTCGGAGGCAGCCGTTTTGGGGTTAATCTTCAGGCAGATTCGCGGGTGCAGTACGTTCACGCGGGACGTGTCTCGGCGCATTACTTCGATGTTCTTGGTGTCCGCCCAATCATAGGGCGCAGTTTCTCGGAAGCGGAAGATCAACCCCACGGAGCGAAAGCGGCGGTCCTTAACTATGCAGTCTGGCGGAACACTTTCGGGTCCGATCCAAATATTTCCGGCAAGAGCATGCTGCTGAAGGGAGAGCCGTACACCGTTGTCGGCGTGCTGCCTGAGGGCGCGACAACGACCTTGAATGCCGACCTGTACACTCCGCTGCAGGCGAGCCAGGAGGGTGAAGGTGGCGGAACCAACTTCGATGTGATCGTCCGACTACGCGACGGGGCGACGTGGCAACAGGCAGATGGCGAGATCAACCGGGTGTGGGCAGCGCGAAAAGAGAAATACGAACTGCATGATGATCCCGCAGCGAAGGTTAGTTATTACACCGTGCCGCTGCAAAGCGGGCAGGCAGCGACTTTGCGGCCGCAGGTTCTAGCACTGATGCTGGCTGCGGGATTCATTCTGCTGATTGCGTGCGCGAATCTTGCAGGCCTCACGCTGGTGCGGATGGCACGGCGGGTGTCGGAGGTCGCTACGAGGATGGCGCTTGGGGCCTCACGGTGGCAGATTCAGAAGCAATTCTGGATTGAGGCAGTGCTGCTTGCGCTGATTGGAGGAATCGCCGGCGTCTCGGTTGGATATGTCGCGCTGCGGGCAGTGCTTGGACTTCTACCGGAACATTTCTTGCCTGTTGGCGATGTGAGTCTTGACGGCCGGGCACTGGCATTCACAGCGGCGATTTCGCTTTTGACCAGCGTGCTCTTCGGCATGCTGCCCGCATTCACGGCGCGACAGTTTGATTTGCGGTCAGCGATTGCGAGCCGTGCTGTTACCGGCGGCCATCAGTTGGGGTTGCGTCAAACGCTCATCGTGGCGGAAGTCGCTCTGACTGTGGTGCTACTCGCGGCAGCAGGTCTGTTGATTCGAACTCTGGTCCATTTGCAGGCGCTGCCAGCCGGATTTGATGCAACCGGAGTCATGACCGCTAAGGCCTCGCTGGACGATGCGCGCTTTCACGAGGGTGCCGGGTTTCGAAAACTTCTGGCAGAGAGCACCGCTGCGATGCGGCAGATACCCGGAGTGCAATATGCGGCGGTCGGGCTCAGCGTTCCGTACGAGCGCACACTGAACGATGGAGTCACTCTCCGTGACGGCAAGGACGCGGGACGGCAAGTGATGACATCCGAGACGTACGTTACGCCAGACTATTTCGCGGCGCTGCAGATCCCGATTCTGAAGGGCCGCGCCTTCACCGATGCGGACAGTGCCGATTCGCAACGGGTGGCGATCGTGAACCGGACTTTCACGCAGAAATTCTTCCACGGGCAGGATCCGGTCGGCCATTATGTGAATAAAGACACGCTGATCGTCGGGATGGTCGAGGATGTCGCGATCGAGCCAGGGTTGAATGCAACGGCTCCGCTTTCGGCGGAAGAGGGGATGTATATTCCGGCGACGCAAGTCGACCCTCGGTATCTGGCTTTGCTGCACATCTGGTTCCAGCCAAGTTGGGTTGTGCGTACGGCGGGTCCGGTGGAAGGTTTAACGGCGCAGATGCAGCGCGCCCTGGCGAGCGTCGATGCCAACCTGCCGTTCTCCGGCTTTTATCGAATGAGCGACCTGATGGCGAAGACGCTGGCAATGCAGCGGATCGAAGTGTCGCTGCTGAGCGCGATGGCGAGTCTCGCTCTGCTGTTGAGCACGGTCGGAATCTTTGCGCTGGTGGCGAATCTTGTTGCGCAGAAGACGCGAGAGATCGGCATCCGCATGGCCCTGGGATCGACGATTCGTCAGGCGATGTTGAACATTGGAGCGCCCGGCGTACGAGCTGCGGGAATCGGACTCGTTCTCGGACTGATTCTGTGTGCGGGGGCGCTGCGGGTGATGAGGAACGTGCTGTATGGAGTTGGGGTCTATGACTATCCGACGATTCTGGGTGTCGTTGCGATTCTGCTTTCGGTGACGTTGATCGCGGTCACTGTGCCTACTTTGCGGATTGCGCGAATTGATCCTGCGGAGACACTGCGGGAGGAGTGATAGCGAGGTCCTAATGGAGTTGTTGCGGGATGTGAGCAGGGGCCTAGGAAATTACAGTGCAGGAATTCGGTAGGGATGTTTCGACTGCGCCGCGACCTCCGTTTTGCTCGCTCGCGGCTTCGCTCAACATCACAAGGTTTCTTGGGGTCTCGGACTAGGGAGGCTTCGACTGCGAACAAGCATCGCTTGCCGCGCTGCTCGTTCTTTGCTCAGCATCAGAGATCCAAAGGCCCACGTCACCGTGGAAGAGCGGCGCATTCCGCGTGGCGTACTCGCGCAATAGACCCCAGGGCTTTAGTTTCCAGCTCTCTCAACATTTGTTCAGTTTACGGAACATCAGGCTTTAGGCAGTTCTGCGGGAATTGGCTGTGACCTTCGTAATCGCGGGTTGGCGTTACCGCATTGCTGGGGGGTGGGGGCACTCCTAGAATCGGAGCAGGGTTTACTCCGCCCTTTTCGCATGCCTGAGATCACACGACGCCTGGACCGAGCCGAGTTGGGCAAGCGCATTGAACGCGCGGAAAAGCTGCTGCAAAAAGGCAAGACCGCCGAAGCCCTCGAAGAATACATCCTGGTTCTGAGAGACGATCCGGAAAATGATGTGGTGCGGCAGCTTACGGCAGATTTGTGTTTGTCGATGAGCCGCAATGCCGAGGCCGTGAAACTCCTCGGCGAGTTGTTTGAGCGGCAGGTGACCGCTAACGATGCCACGCGGGCCAGTCTCACGTACAAGAAGCTGGCGCGACATGGGAGTCCGACATGGCAGCAGAAGTTCCGCTTCGGGCAGTTGCTCGAGGGCTCGAACAAGAAGTTGGCTGTGGGAACCTATGAAGCTGCGATCCTCGATCTGACAAAGCTGGGGAAGAAGCAGGAAACGGCAGAGGTACTGGATCGCATTGTGGCGATCGAGCCGACGCAGGCGAATCTACTGCGCGTCGGGGAGTTGGCTTCGGAGTTGGGAAATCGCAAGGCGGCGGCCGGAGCATTCCAGAGAGTTGCACAGACGGCTGCGGCGGAGGGTGGAGACCCAGCGCAGTGGTATGAGCGTGCGTATCAGGAAGATGCTTCGGATCAGTCGATTGCGCTGGCGTACGCGCAGAGTCTGCTGGCCAAGGGGCAGGTGGGAGCGGCGATCTTCATTCTTGAGCCGCAGATGAATTCTGGTCCGGTGACGCCGGAGTTCCGCGAAGCCTATGCAGACGCACTCGTAGGAGCGGGAAGATTTGCCGAGGCCGAGCCGCTGGTGTGGCAGCTGTTTGAGGCGAATCCGGCGCGCGTGCAGCAAGTGATCGGGCTGATCAAAAGTTTTCTGGATGGTGAGCAAGACGAAGAAGCGGTCGCGCTGGCGCGGAAATTGGAGCAATTCCAGCGGAGGCGTGGCGAACGGCGGCAGTTCATCGCGATCATGGAAGACATTACCGGATCGCGGCGTCCTTCGAAGGAGATGCTCGAGTTTCTGAGCGAGTTGTATAACTCGTCGAACCGCGAGGCCGACTACTGCACAACCCTGCTGAAGCTGTTTGATCTTTATGTCAGTACGGGAGATTTTGCGAAGGCGGCAGAGTGCCTGGATCGATCGGCGGAAGTAGATCCCTATGAGCCGGGACATTTGAAGCGGCTGGAGATGATCAAGGGCCGGGTCGACGATGCGCGCTACAAGGTGATCGCGTCGCGATTCAGTTCGGCATCGAAGGCTCCGGAAGAGCCGGTACATACGGAAAGTACGACGCTGGGTGCATCGACCCTGCAAGACTTGATGCTGCAGGCGGAAATCCTGGTGCAGTATGGGATGCGCAACAAGGCGGTGGAGCGGCTGCAGAGAATTCAGGAGCTGTTTCCCAGAGAAGAAGAGCGCAACGAAGATTTGCAGCGGCTGTACATGTCGGCGGGGGTGACACCGCGTTATGCGGGATCGGCTCCGTTGCCTCCGGCACAAGTGGCGACTCCTGCAGCGGCGCCGACGGCAGCAACGCCGGCGGCTCCGGCGGTTGATCCGGCGGCGGATGTGCGGACGTTCACCCGGGTGGCCGAGATTACGCGGAAGCTGTATCACCAGGGGACGGCGCCAGCGGTGCTCAGTACCGCAGTGAAGGAGATTGGAGCGCACTGGGAGGCATCGCGGTGTATCGCAGTGATGGGTAAACCTGGGCTGCCAGCCACCGCAATGGATGAGTTCTGCGCCGAGGGAATGAAACGGGGCGGACTGCCTGCTATCGGGGATCTGGTGAATTGTCTCCACGGCGCGGTTGGGGGACATGATCCGTTGGCGTTCGAGGATGCCCCGAAATCGGATGCGCTACAGAAGGCGAAGAAGGCTGTTGAGGAATTGGGAGCCGCGACGGTCTTGGCGGTGCCGCTGTCGGATGGCGAAGAGACTGCCGGGATGCTGGTGTTGATCCACAAGCGGCAGCGAGTGTGGCAGCAGTCGGACATGGTGGTGCTGAAGACGCTGGCAGATCAGATGGTGATTGCGCTGAACAATGCTGGACTGCGGCGCCTGGTCAAGAACCTATCGGTGACAGATGAGAAATCCGGGCTGCTGAAGCGGGCTTCGTATCTCGATCTGCTGATGGCGGAGAGCAAGAGGGCGATCCAGAATTCATCGGCGCTGACGGTGATGCTGATGCAGTTTGGCAAAAGCGGCGCCATGATCAAAGAGCATGGCGAGGCTGACGTGCAGTCGGTGATGGAAAAGGCGGGACAGATGTTCTCGGCCAATATCCGATCGAACGATCTGGCGTTCCGGTACGACACGGCTACGATCGCGGTTCTGCTGGGCGAGACAGCGGAAAAAGAAGCGATGCTGGCGATCGAGAAGCTGCGCAAGATTATCGGAGAGCTACGTTGGCCGGTGAAAGATGGGGCGGTTGCCAATCCAGTGCTGTTCTCGGCGGGAGTGGCGGAGGCCGTGATCCGGTCGGAGTTTGATCCGGTGGATGTCGTCACCGAAGTGATCAATCGCGTGGAGCATGCGCTCGCGCAGTCGATGACGCAAGGATTGGGAAAAGTGGTGGCGTTAGGGCCTGCTCTTGCAGCGGGAGCGGTAGCGTAGTCGTAGGAAACGGAGCGTTCCGTGCCTAGACTGAAGTGGTTTACATGGCTTGTCGTTTTGGCAGCGGGGATTGGGAGTTGGGGATTGGTGTGGCTCGCGATCTCTCCCCAGCTGGCGAAGTACGGCGATCATCTTGAGTGGCTCACCTCTGGGCTTGAGACTTCTGTCCCCGCCCGAATCGTTGGTTTGCTGGCGGTGCTGGTTTTCGCTGTCGCGACTTCCGAATGGTTGTTGCGGATCATGGGTAGAAATCCGTAGACTGCTGAAGCTTCTTGTTCCTTTGCGATTCTCAGCGCTCTCGGCGGTAAGTTCTTTTTACGGCAGAGTTCGCGGAGAAATTCCGCAGAGATCGCCAAGACAATCATTTCTGATTGCTTACCCTCGACACCCCCGAAGTGAATCCTTTGTCCTGTCGGTACTCTATCGGCGTTCGATTACCTAGAAGCCCATGGTGTCATCAGCGGAGGGGCCGTAGGTTGCTGGGACCGGCTTGTCATTCAGGCGCAGATAGACGCCGAGTTGTGCGCGGTGGTGGACCAGGTGATTCATGAACATCTGGCGGTAGGCGAGGAAGCGGGATCCGCTGAAAATTGTGTGGCCCTGGAAACTGAGCTTCCAATTCTCCAGCCAGGCGGAATCGGGTGTGGCCGCGAGGGCCGCGCGGAGTTTGGTGGACTGAGCGTCAAACGCCTGCACCAGCTGACTGGGCGATTCGAATTTCAGAGGCTGCATGCTGCCCTTTCCGAAATCGAGTTCGGGAGTGGTGAGGACCGTAATTCCGAATTCGGCGAGTTGGGCGACGTGCGGCGCGAGGCTGCCGAGTTTCATGGATTTTGGATGGGGCTTGAAGTCGGCTTTGTCGGTATCGGGCACACGGCTGAGAGTTTCGCGAGTGGTTTTGATTTCTGCGTCGAGTTCGGTAAGAAGATGTTCGCTGATTGACATGACATTCTCCGCTGCGGGTGAGTATAAGCGGATGGCCTGTGGAATTTTTGGGGCGGCGGGAGCCGACTTGAGTTGTGGGCCTCGGGGAAGTGGTTCAAGCGCGCCTCCGGCACGCGATTATCGGAGGGTTGCTATCCCGGCGTTGAAACGCCGGGCTATTGTCAGGCGTCCTTCGGACGCTCTCCTTCGATATCTGCGACCTTACGGGTCACTTGCCGATCTCTGCGGATTTTCTCCGTGCGAACTCTGCAATAAAAGCCTTTAGCGCCGAGAACGCTAAGGATTCGCAGAGATCACGGAGAAATTCGTGAAAGTGATACCCACGGCTGAAAGGGTTGCTTCTGGTCAAGGTTGCTGACTGACTGCTACACTAAAAAGTTTGGCGAATTGGCCCTGGCCGGGTCCGGTTGGGGTTCTCTGAGATCATCCATCATGTTAAAAGTCGGCGATATTGCGATTGTCAGCGGGGCGCGTACGCCTTTTGGGCGGTACTGCGGAAAGTTGAAGGATTTTACGGCGCAGGAACTGGGCGCGATTGCGGGCAAGGGCGCAGTCGAGCGGTCCGGGATCGATGCGAAAGAGTTCGATCATGTCGTATTCGGGAATGCGCAGCAGACTTCCGGAGACGCATTGTACGGGGCGCGGCATGTGGGGCTGCGCGCGGGGATTCCGATTGAGACTCCGGCGCTGACGGTGAACCGGCTTTGCGGATCGGGGATGCAGTCGATTGTCTCGGCGGCGCACATGATCCAGACGGACGAGGCGAAGGTCGTGCTGGCTGGTGGCATGGAAGCGATGTCGCAGGCGCCGTTTGTGATCCGCGGGCGCGATGGGTTCACTCTGGCTCCGGGCGGAAAGCTGGAAGACTCGCTGATGGTGGCGCTACTGGATTCGTACTGTGGGTCTTATATGGCGAACACTGCGGAGCTGTATGGATCACAGCACGGGATCACGCGCGAGATGCAGGATGAGTTGGCACTGCGTTCTCAAAAGTGCGCCGATGACGCGTACAAGGCGGGAAGGATTCAGGAAGAGTTGGTGCCGGTGGCGCTGCGGAATCACAAGGGCGAGGCGACCGGTGAACAGCTGACGGAGGATGATCACCGGCGTCCGCAGACGACGATGGAAGGGCTGGCAAAGTTGCGTCCGGCCTTTGGGAAGAACGGTACGGTGACGGCTGGTAACGCGAGCGGAATTGTGGATGGAGCGGCGGCGGTTGTGATGATGTCGCTGGATCAGGTTCGCAAGCGCAACATGGAGCCGCTGGGACGGATTGTAAGTTGGGGGATTGCGGGCGTCGAGCCGAAGGTGATGGGCCGCGGTCCAGTGCCCGCGACGAAGATTGCGCTGCAGAAGGCGGGATTGTCGCTGGATTACATCGATCTGATTGAAGTGAATGAGGCGTTCGCTGCGCAGTATCTCGCGGTCGAGAAAGAGCTGGGGCTGGATCGAGAGAAGGTGAACGTGAATGGCGGGGCGATTGCGTTGGGGCATCCGCTGGGCGCGACCGGGACGCGGCTGGTGATCACGTTGTTGTATGAGTTGCGGCGGCGGAAAAAGAAGTATGGATTGGCTACGGCTTGTATTGGCGGCGGGCAGGGGATTGCGATGGTTGTGGAGAGTATGAATTAGCATGAGTTCAATTGGACGACTAAAACGTTCCTGCTTGTGCGCGGCGGTCGCGGTGATTGCAAGCGCTCTGGGCGATTTCACGCTGGGCCTCATTGCGAACCAGCCGAACGCGGGGAATTTTGACAGAGGCGATCTGTTCGTTGATTTCGTTGGGATATTCCTTGCCCCAGGGTGGCTTCTGTTTCGTCGAACATTCGAACGTGCCCGGCCAAGTCAGTTTCCTGGCTTAGTCCTGTTGGTGTTGGTGGTTAGTTTTTTGGCCGACGCAGGTTTGATTTTCGCGGTCTGGGAGATTGTCCGCCGGAGTACAAACCGTATGCGCTTGTCATCCTGAGCGGCGCACTTTGCCGCGAAGGACCGATGCAGTCTGCTGGCGTCGGCAAGTTGCATAGGTCCTTCGCTTCGCTCAGGATGACAATCGCTATTTTTCAACGAGAACGATTGGGGAAGGGACATGGAAATTAAGAAAGTTGGAGTGCTGGGTTGTGGTCTGATGGGCTCCGGCATCGCTCAAGTGGCGGCGATGGCTGGATTCGACGTTACCGTACTCGAAGTTGAGCAGAAATTTCTCGATAAGGGGTTTGCCGGGATTGAGAAATCGCTGGCGAAGTTTGCGGAACGGCCGGTCGAGAAAGGCGGCATCACTTCCGAGCAGAAGGATGCGATTCGGGCGCGGCTTCATGGCACGACGAATAAGTCTGATCTTGCGCATTGCGACATTGTGATTGAAGCGATCATTGAAAACGTCGAAGAGAAGAAGAAGATGTATGCGTCGATCGATGGCATTGTGAAGAAGGACGCGATCTTTGCCACGAATACTTCGTCGATTTCGGTAACTGAGCTTTTGACGGCTGTGAAGCGTCCGGAGCGGTTTGTCGGGCTGCACTTTTTTAATCCCGTGCCATTGATGAAGCTGGTGGAAGTGGTGCGCGCGATCGCGACTGCCGATGATGTTTATGAGTCGGCTTACGCCTTCGCGAAGAAGCTAGGTAAGGTTCCGGTGCGCACATCGGACAAGACGGGATTTGTCGTGAACCGGCTGCTGGTGCCGTATTTGCTGGATGCGATCCGGGCCTATGAAGAAGGCGTCGGTTCGATTGAGGATATCGATAACGCGATGAAGCTGGGGTGCGGGTATCCGATGGGCCCCTTTACGTTGCTGGATTTTGTGGGGCTCGATACGACTTACTACATTACTCACGTGATGTATGACGAGTTCAAGGAGCGGCGGTTTGCGTCGCCTCCGCTGCTGAAGCGGCTGGTGATGGCGGGGTGGTATGGGCGGAAGTCGGGCCGTGGGTTTTATGATTACTCGGACCCGGAGAAGCCGAAGGCGCAGAAGCTGTGACGTCTTTCGCCACGGATTTTAGGTGTGTCATCCTGAGCATGGAGTCGAAGGATCCCTATGATCTGATACCGCGATGGACCTTGCAAGGCACTCTCTGAGCGTTGTGAGGGAACTCCTTGTAGAGCCGCGAGCTCCGTTGAGCTGAAAGGGATCCTTCGACTGCGGTTAGTCTTTGCGCTTTTGCGCAAAGACTAATCCTCGCTCAGGGATGACAGGGACTAAAGGTTGGTTAGAACTTATGAACTTTGAAAACATTATTCTCGAAAAGAAGAACGCGATTGCTTATGTCACCGTCAACCGGCCGAAGGTGCTTAATGCGCTGAACATGGCCACGATGGAGGAATTGCGGGCGGCGTTTCATGACATCAAGAACGATGCGGCGGTTCGCGTCGTGATCTTTACTGGGTCTGGCGAGAAGGCCTTCATTGCCGGGGCCGACATTGGTGAGCTGGCCAAGCAGGATGCGGTGACCGGGAAGGAATATACGCACCGTGGGCAGAATGTGTTGAATCTGATTGAGAATCTCGGGAAGCCGGTAATCGCTTGCATCAATGGATTCGCGCTGGGTGGCGGGTGCGAGATTGCGATGGCTTGCACGATGCGGCTGGCCAGCGAGAATGCGAAGCTCGGGCAGCCGGAGGTGAAGCTGGGGATTATCCCGGGATACGGTGGGACCCAACGGTTGCCGCGGTTGGTGGGCAAAGGGATCGCGATGCAGATGGTGCTGGCCGGGGAGATGATCACGGCGCAGGAGGCGCATCGCATCGGGCTGGTGAATGAAGTGTTGCAGGCGGCGGAGTTGATTCCGCGAGCGGAGGCGATCGCGGCTAAGATTGTGGCGAATGCTCCTCTGGCCGTGCAGTACGCGATGGAAGCCGTGAATAGAGGGATGGAGATGACGTTGAGTGAGGGGCTCTATCTTGAGGCGGTGCTCTTTGCCGTGGCTTGCTCGACCGAGGATAAGACTGAGGGTACGAAGGCGTTTTTGGAGAAGCGGGCGGCGCAGTTTAAGGGCAAGTGAACCTCTGGTATTTCGGTTGTCATCCTGAGCGGTGTTCTTTGCCGCGAAGGACCCGTGCAGTTCGTCTGGAGCGCTGACGCTGTCGACAAGTTGGATAGGTCCTTCGCCGCCAAAAGCTGCGGCTCAGGATGACAACTTCGCTGGGTAAGGGATTCACCACAGAGGGCACAGGGGATCACAGAGGAAAAACATTGAAGATTGAGTCGGTGCCGGAGGCGGCTGTTTCGGGGATTGCGGGGAAGCTCGATGCTTCTGGGCGACGATTTGCCATCGTTGTCTCCCGTTTTAATTCTTTCATTACTGAGCGGCTGCTTTTGAGTGCTTGTGACGGGTTAATTCGGACTGGCGCTGCGCAAAAAGACGTTGACATCGTGCGCGTGCCGGGGGCGTTTGAGATTCCGTCTGCGGCGCGGGCGCTTGCCTCGACTGGAAAATACGATGCGTTAATTTGTATCGGCTGCTTGTTGCGCGGGGATACGGCACATTACGACGTGATCGTCAACGAAGTCACGCGTGGGATTGGGCAGTCGGCGCAGGAGACGGGAGTTCCCCATGCTTTTGGCGTGTTGACTTGCGACACGTTGGAACAGGCGATTGATCGGGCTGGGTTGAAAATGGGGAACAAGGGATTCGAGGCGGCGCTGGCGGCGGTGGAGATGGCGTCGCTGAAGACAGCTGTCAGCTCTCAGCCTTCAGCTGTCAGCAAGAAGCAGATTCCTCGCTCCGCTCGGAATGACAAAGAGAATACTCGGAATGGCAACACGATAAGAAAGTCCTCGAAGAAGCGTAAGTGAGTCCTTTCTGAAGTAAACTGACACAGCAGATAAGGTGGTTAGAGTTAGACGCGGGCTGCGCCCGCGGGACGGACGAATGCGTCCGTCCCTACACAAGACATGGGTACACGAAGGAAATCACGAGAGATAGTGTTGCAGATGCTTTTCCAGTCGGATATGGGGAAGCAGAATGCTGACCAGGTGCGGAGGACGTTTTGGGCTGAGCATGGATCGGCTAGCGCCGAGGTGCGCGGGTTTGCCGATGATTTGTTTCGTGTCGCGACTGATCGCGTTACCGAGATCGATGGGCTAATTGAGAAGCATGCTGAACACTGGCGGATGGAGCGGATGGCGGCAGTGGATCGGAATCTGCTGCGGGCGGCGGTGGCGGAGTTGCTGGCGTATCCGGATACGCCGCGGGCTGTAGTGATTAACGAAGCGCTGGAGATTGCGCGGAAGTTTTCTTCCCCGGAGTCGGTGCATTTTGTGAATGGGGTGTTGGATAGTGTGGGGAAGGAGTTGGAGGCGAGTACGAAGTAGGGAGTTAGTGGTCAGTGGTTAGTGATCAGTTCTAACCCCGTCGTACCGTTTTGCGTTTGGGATCTACTTAAAGTCATGCCAGCCGAGTGTGTGTCGTAGCTTTTCTTTCGCCTCCTCCGGGGCTTGGTTTTGTCTCTTTCTTCCACCCACCATTTGCGCGATGGGCTGCATTCTTCCGCCGCTTCGCGGCTCTGTTCTCACAGCCTCCGAACCGCAGTGTTCTTATCCAAAAGTCTGCGCTCTATGTTTGTAACCGCTGACAACTTTGCCCTTCTGCAAATATCAGCTCACAGAGCCTACGGCTTGACTAACGCTACGTTCAGTGTGCAGGGACCTGCCGTTGGGGTGAAGGTGCAGAACGGGTTCTGGAAGTTGGGCAGGTTGGGGAAAGGTAACTGGAAAAGGTCGGTGCCACCGATGCCGGTGCTGATTTCGTGGAGCAGGCCGTCGCTGCCGACAACTGCGATGGTGCCAGCGTCGGAAGACATGTCAGAACTGAGCGGCGTGGCATTGCCCAGGATTTCGATGCCTCCGGTGGCTCCGGCGAGGAAGTTGTAGATGAGAATACTAGAGCTGCCCGGGTTGACGACGTAGAGGAGCGTGGCGTCGGCCGAGGCGAAGAAATTCGGCGATCCGTCCTGTGTGTTGATGGTCGTGCCGAGTTCGATGCGTTGTGTTGGGCGAGTTGTATCGTTGCTGAAGAAGGTCAGACCCTGGGGACAAAGAGTCCCCGTGGCGGGTGGCAAAACCTCGGCGGTGGCAACGTCGAACCCCGTGGAATCGAGTACAAGAATGTGGAGTCCGGAGTGGTTCGGATACGGAGATGGCGGATTATTGAAGGGGAAGGAGTAGCCAGAGGAGTCCACTCCGTCCAGTACGACATTCGGAAGAATCCGCATTAGGAGCGGGTTGGCGGGTAGGTTCACCACGGCCGGGATCGGCGTCGATCCATTGTCGCTGGCGATCTGATTGTTACAGGTCGCGAAGGCTGTAATGTTCGCGCTGCCTCCATTGGCCGCGGATTCCGCGATGAAAGCGAAAGCTCCATTCGGCGAAAAGCTGATCGCACTGGCTGGACCGGAAAGGGCAAACGGTCCCTGCAAGGCTTGTAGCGGCGAAAAGACGTAGAGAGAGCTCGAGTTTGTTCCGCCGATGATGAAGGCCTTCAGGCCATCCGGCGAAAAAGCGGCTGCGGTTGCGCCGGAGATATTAAGAGGAGTTGTGACTGCGCTCGGGGCCAGCTGCACAACGTAGACCTGGTTCGGATAGTGGATCGTGTCGGAAAAGATTGCCGAGGCTCCATTCGCAGAAACAGCCAGGACTTTACCTGTTACGGTTCCCAGCGATGAGAATGGGCTGGTGTTGCTGCCGAAGTTGGCGGGATTGACCGTCTCCGCGCCGAAATCGCTCCCCATGAACAGCTTGGCTCCGAGAGGGTCGAATAAGAACGAGTTTGGATTAGCGGGTATTGCCGCTTGAGCTCCGGCCGATGCCTTTTGGGTGACGAGATAGTAGCCAGATGTGCTGCAATCACTCGGGGAGATGTGCGCACATCCAAAGCTGGAAGCGAAAACGTTGGCGGTGGAAGTGGCCCCGGTGATCTGAGCGGAGATGGCTGCCATTGGGGTCAGAGGGATCACCTTGTTGTTTGGGCTGGCCGGAATGACAAGTTCGTCGGAAGAGTAAACCGGCGTTGGGATCAGGAGTTGACATCCGCCAAAATTCGAATAAATGGCCTGGAAGTAGGTCGAGCAATCGTCGATCTTTGTTTGCGTCGAAAGTGTCGCGGGTACGAGGGGAAACCCCACATTGCAGGTGGGAGGCGAGCAGGTTGCCGTTACGGACGCCGCGCCCGGAGAACTGATGGCAAGGGCGCAGGACTGCGTGCATCCGGTGCCGACGTTGACGACGCCCGGTTGCGAGGAGGTCCAGCTCAGGGGAATCTTGCTGAGGACGACCCCTCCCTGGCTGCTGGGCAAGGAACTGGCGCCCATCACGTCGCTAAGAGTCGCGATGACGGTCTGCGCGCTGCCGCCTTTGGCGGCGGCCAAGGATGTTTGTCCAGAACCGGCCGTTCCCAGTTCGAGCCCGATGTTTTGAATGGGACAGGTGGAGAAAAAGTCGAGAACCGGAGACGTTGCGCCGGAGATGTTGGTCAGCGTTGGCTGCCGGAACGAAGCGCTGGTGACCCCGCTGGCCGACGCATAGATATAGGTAATTCCGGGCATTGCTGCTGTGGCGGTAGCCTGGTTCGTCGCGAAGTTGTAGGTGGTCTTGGTGATTGGGTTGATCGCCGTGTTCGAAAGAGGCGTGAGCGTCACAACCGTAGAGTTCAGCGCGCTCCAGGTGAACGGTCCAACAGACGCGGTGATATCGGTGCCTTGACTGAAGGCGTGAGCCTCGAGGGTCATGGTTTGCGACTGCGAGAGACACGGTTCCTGTACCGGAACGCCAGTCAGCAGGATCCCATTGACGGTGATGTTGTCGATAGGAGGATGAACAAAGACGAAGGTTGGAATGCTGGCTCCGCCTAAGGCGTTGGCCGTTACCTGGGCGACCCCAGGAGCTCCGGGGGTGCAGGTGGTAAAGAGATCGTCCCAATGGCCGGCACAAGCGATGCCGGCCGGCGATACATTCAGTATGGAGGTGTCGCTGGAAGTGTAAGTGACGGCTACGGCCAGGTTCGTGCCAGAGGCGGTCTGGACGGACGAACTGAAAATGAGCGTACCGCCGGCCTGGAGAGACATTGTTGAGCTGGGCGTGAGGGCGATCTTTCCCGCGAAAAGTGGTGGGCCGGCTTTAGAGCCTCCGCCGCAGGCTGCGATGCCTAGTAGTGCAGAGACAGTGACCATCAACCAGGGACTGCGCGAACAGAACCTACCCATGCACTCCTCTTTAGTTATCGGGCTCTCACGGTCATGCTTTTGGGACTCATTCAGAGACATGCGCATGAATCGGGAGACAAACTATTCAAAAGAATTGGAAAACTTGTAGTGTAGAGGCTGAAGCCGGAATCAGCAAGCGGGCAAGGAACTAAGATCCTCTTCCAGCAGCGACAGCGTCGACTTCCTAGTCCGCAGTTGCCTGCGATTTTTGCCATTCGGATTTGGGATGCGGGAAAGGGCGATTAAGTTCCCTGAGACGCTACGATTGAATGGATCATGCTTGAAGGAGCGGGGGGACATTCTCACTCCGTGAGCGAGAATCAAAATCATTACCGCCGAGTTCGCCGAGAAAGGCCGCAGAGTTCGCGGAGGGATGCATTTTTCGAGGTTTCTACATTCGTTTAAGGGTCTATAGCTGGCTTCTGAAACATGAGTTGACGGTCGGTAGAGCGATTGTTATATTAGATTGGTTCCGCGAGTTCATCCAGGCTTGTTGTGTCCTGCCACTTTTTGCCGCGTTGTGCAGAGAGTAGCGATCGA
>Ga0126379_10000257_pt1 | contig 28357 bp, 51 predicted proteins | sample PanSoiMetPlot_24_FD_92640 | JGI IMG/M metagenome (GOLD analysis project Ga0126379, IMG submission 92640) | Tropical forest soil microbial communities from Panama - MetaG Plot_24 | ecosystem: Environmental > Terrestrial > Soil > Tropical forest > Bulk soil | place: Panama | collected 2016-02-17
TCGAGGACCTGCTGGCCGTGCTGCTGCAAGCGCTGGGTAATGTCCTGGAGGCCCTGCTGCGGCGCCTGCAGGACCGTGGGCGCGTTCTGGGTGAGCGGCTGCAGTAAGGACTGCCCGTAGTCCTGCAAGCGGCCTGTGATGTCGGAGAGGCCCTGCTGCGCGCCCTGGCCGAGCTGCTGGACACCCTGCCCCGCCTGCTGCAATGGCTGCAGCAGGCCCTGGCCGTACTCCTGGAGTCGGCGCGTCGCCTCATCGGTGGCGTCGTCCAGCAGCAGGAACGGCATCGCTCAGCCCTGCGCGTGGCCGGGGATGCCCTGCCACTGCGTGACGCCGCCAGGCTTGGACCCGTACCACGTCGGGTACCAGCCACGCTTGAGCGCGGCGTCCAGGGCGAAGTCGACGCTCGCACGCCATGCCGCCGGATCACCTGGCTGATAGCCGGTCTGCTGGGTGAACTCGTTCCCCAGGCCCGCGGCGGTGCCGTACTGGCTGTAGCCCTGGCCACCATAGTGCAGCTGGAACGGCCACCACGACGAGCCGGTGCTGAAGGTGCCGCGTATCGCGGGATCCGTGAACGCCGGCTGCTCAGGCTTTTGCGGGTCGCGGCCACCCTCAAAGTAGGCAACGGTCATGGCCGTCGCCGGATCGATGCCGCGCGCGCGCGCTGCCTGGTCGATGTAGCTCTGGATCTCGCCGGGCTGCGGATTGGCAGGATTGACGCCGCCCAGATGCCGCGTGAGGTCCGGGTCGGGCGAGAGGGGCACCACCGCTTCGGGCCCCTGCTCGCCGATCAGCGCGAGCGTGGGCTGCGTCACGACACCACCGCTCGCCATGGCTGGGATCACGCCCGGTGGTGGCGGGGCGGGCATCGGCGGCGGCGGCGCGAGCGGTGCGGGTGCCGGCGGCATAGGGAGTGCTGGCTGAGGCGCCGGCACCTGGTCGGGCTGCGCGAACGTCGGGGCCTGCGCGCCCGCGGGCGGCTTCGGCACTGGCACGTTGGCCTTCGCCGCCTGCGGCAAGGCTGGCTGCGGCTCGAGCGGCTTGTCCGGTGGCATCACCGCGCGCCCGTCGTCAATGAGTCGCTTCATGCTGGCCATGAACTGGGCCGGGTCGCGAGCCGCTTCCGCCTGCAGGTACTGGCGGTCGCCCGTCAGGATGGCCTGGTGATAGCGCGCGTCGAGCTGCTCGTTACTGACGCGTGAGACGTCGGGCATGGTGCCTTTGAAGACGTCCTGCGCGATCGAGTACGCGTCGTTGGACGCCTCCCTCGTCAGTGCGTTTCGTATCAAGGTGATTTCAGCATCCGAGTTCGCCACCTGAACTCAACCTCCGCACCTTACACTTGCACGCACGAAGCCCCCGCGATGCTTGCAACATCCGGGGGCGCGACACCGAAAGGATGAGTTTCGATGTACTTGGAGTCTACAGGCAGATGTAACGAACCCCGCGTCTGCGAATGCTGCGGAGTTGCATTCTATGCCAACAAAACGGAGGTTCGCTATGGTCACGCCCGCTTCTGTAGTCGGTCGTGCGGCGCGCGATCCCCAAAGCGCAAGCAACGCGCGACCCGACCGTGCGCACTTTGCGGTACCGAATTTCGTATGCGCAAGAGCGCGGCGAAATTCTGTTCGCGCGAGTGCTCCGCGCGAAGTCAACAAGCGCGAAAGTGGTGTATCTGTGAGAGTTGTGGAAAGCCCTTCTGGGCACCGAAAGGCACTCCCCGGAAGTACTGTTCGCAGCGGTGCTACTTCCGCAATGTGGGCCGTGTGACACGCGAGTACGCGCGCCGGCGCTTTGAACGCCGCGTGCGCCGCACGGACGGGTGCTGGACACTCAAGGGTGGGGTGAGCCTGTTTGGGTATGGACGTTTCTCGATCGACGGCAAGATCGAGCAGGCCCACCGTGCATCGTTCATGTTGCATATGGGGCCGATTCCACCGGGCGCGCTCGTCTGCCACACGTGCGATAACCCACGCTGCGTTCGCCCTGACCACCTGTTCATTGGAAGTCATCACGACAACATGCAGGACCGCATGCGCAAGGGCCGCTGGAAGTTAGGGCTGCAGCAGCTGCCGCTCGCGATGTAGTTCGGCACTTACTTGTTGAAGCCTTTGAGTGTCTTGGCCAGGTTGGCCTGGCGCTTCGTCTGCGTCGATGCTTTCGAGCCGGGCTTCGTCACCTTATTGGCGTACTCGCTCACGCTCATGCCCGCGGCTTTCGCCTTCTTCGTAAAGGCACCTGGCCGCTTGATAGCGCCCTGGACCCACTTCTCGGCCACGGCTCACTTGCCTTTCTTGGGGGCCTTGCGCACCGGCACGCCACGCGCGCGGTCGAGCGCGTTATCCCTGCTCGAGCCTTGCTTGATCCCGGCCCGCTTGTCGGCCGCGGTGTCCGTCGCCTCGGTCCACTTCTTCCTGGCCTGGGCCATGGCGTTACTTCTTTGGGGGCGCGCCGGAGCCCTGGTTGCGGATCACCGCGTTCGGCATGCTGCCACCCGCGATGTCGCCGCCGTGGTTGCTCACCGGTCCGCCCGTGTGCGCACCGCCAATGCAACTGCTCTTGAGCCCACCAGTGGTGGGTGGGTGCTCACGATCCGAGGGCGGCTTCCAGCCGCCGGCACTCGGGTTGCCGCCTAATTTGTTCGCCATGAGTCATCGACCTCCCTGACGCGGCGCCTTACGCACCACCGCGTTCTGCATGTTCGTCGTGATCGCGTTGTTGCCAGCCGCCGGACCACTCGGGCGGGTGCCGTGGACGCCTGCCTTGGGCGGGTGCTCACGGCCACTGGGTGGCGTGTACTTGCCGTTGCTCGTGTTCGTGTTCTTCGCCATCGGCGCTCAGACTCCTCCTGCGCCGGGCGCGCCGACGTTCTGCGCCGCGCCCTGCATCACCTGCTGCCCTGGCGGGGGCAGTGCACCAGCGCCATTCGGTGCGGTGGCCAGCGCGGCCAGATCGGGCACGCCGCCGGCGCCTGGTCCGCCACCTTCAAAAACGCCCGGTGCCGGCGTCTGCATGCCTCCCGGCAGGCCCGGCTGCCCGGGCTGGATGTTCGCCGCCATGGCCTGCGCTTGCGCCGCCGCGCCGAGGATGTCGCCACGGCCGGCGAACTGGAACACCTGTTGATCGAGCCATTGCTGGTATTGCGGCGACTGGCGGATACGGTCGCGCGCCTTGGAGCGCCGAATCTCGTCAGGATTGTCGCCCAGATAGTCGATCGCCTCGTCGCTGCCCCACGTGCCGGCTTGCAAGCGCTCATGCGCATATCTGGCTTTGATCAGGTCGTCGGTGGGCAGCTCCTGCTTGACGTCCCAGCGGATCTTGACCGGCCGCGCGAAGTCGTCGGGCCCGAGGCCGATGTAGCCCGAGCCGGTCTTCGTGGTCTGGCCGGTGTAGCCGACCCAGATCTTTTCCTGGACCTTGTTCTGCGCCAGGTCCCACAGTTTCTCGGTCTGCCGCTTGAGCAATTCCTGAATGTTGTTCACGATTGGACCGACACGGACGCGCTGGTAGCTGAGCACCTGGCTGATGGCAAAGCCGGCGCCCTCGAGGCCGCTGAGCTGCGTGACCCGCGGCGACTCGAGCTCTTTGATGGCGTTGTCGATCAACTGCATGTGCTTTTCGAGCGTGGTCGCGTCGGGATAGTTGATGCGCTGCAGCTGACGTCCGGGGCCCAGGTTGATCACTTCGCCTGGGAGAGGTCCGGGATCACGGTCCCTGGGCTTGCCGTCGTCCCCGATGACGGGAGCCGCACTCGAGTCACCGTAGGTCACCAGTGGGCTGAGCAGGTCGCGTGCGACGTACTGCGCATGCATGGCCCTGAGGTACTGGCGGTACTGCACCAGCCACAACTTCGTCTGGCTCACACCCCAGCCGACCTTGCGATTGGCCCAGTGGTTCATCCACAACCCCGGCGCGAAGTCGTATGGCAGAAACCCGTAGCCGTGCTTGAACTGTTTCACAATTGCGCCGGTCGGCTCGTTCTTGTAGTTGGTGCCGGTGACGCACCAGCTCGCCCAAGTCTCGTCCCAGTGCTCCGCCATAGTGACGCTGGTCGGCAGGATCGGGCGGTTGTTCGCGCCCCAGGCGTTCGAGGCCTGCGGTTGGCCCATGAGCTCGGGGACGATGTTGCCGTCCTCGTCCACGCCCAGCCGGTAGCGGCGAAACGTGGTGCGCACCGGGCGGTCGGTGATCTCGAGCATCTCGCAGATGCGGCCGCCGACGGTGTCGGGGTAGATGGTGCGGGCGTCGACGAACTCCCACGCGAAGGGCGGACCGCACGACTTTTTCACGTCCTCGGTCGCCTTGTCGTAGTGCTGCCACGCCTCGTCCGACTCGCCCGGATTCGGCACCGGATAGGCATAGCGTTTGTCCCACGCGTCGGGCAGGAACAGGATTTTGCTCCACGCGCCGCCATCGTTGAGCGCCGCGTCGGTGAGGAACGTCATCGTGTCGCGGCCGGGCGTGCGCGCACCGCAGGTCCAGAGCGTCTCCTCGGTCCAGTGCTCGCGCTGGCTGGCCGCGGTCTGCGCGGTGTCCGACTCGCCGCCGTCAAGGTGCAGCTTGGGGCGCTCGAGCGTCAGCATCGCGGTCTGCTGGAACGCTTCTTCGGAGACGTCGGGATCGCGCGGGTCGACGTTGACGAGGGTGTACTTCTCGTCGGCGCCCATCATGGCCGGGATGCGCATCTCGCGCTGGGCGCGGGAGCCGTCGATCTGCACGTCGTCGCGGCGATAGCGGTCGTACATCTCCGACTGGAGCTCGGTGATGTAGGACGCCGAGGGCGGATCTGCGGCCACGACGCGCTCAGTCTAACGCCATGGGTCAACGGCTAAACGCGTAGCTCGAGCGCGTGGTGATCGCCGGCGCCGCGCACCCCAGCCACGCCAGTGCCAACGCGATCACCGTGTCGTCGTGCCCGCCCACCGGCGCGCCGTACCTGAGCAGGCCACTCGGCAAGCGCTCCGCCTCGTACGCAAGCAACTCTGCGGTCTGCACCGCATCATCCAGCAGCGCGAGCTCGCCGTTCTCGATGGCCAGGCTCAATGCCTGGATGGCCGCGGCCTTCGACGCGTTCGTCGCCAGCCACGGCTGCATCGGCAATGCACGCCGGCTCTCCCCGAGCATGTGCGAGTAGCCCTGGCTGAGCCGTTCAACGATCGGATTGCCCATGGCGTTGGTCTCGGCGACGATGGCGCGCGGGTGGTACAGGTCGGCCCAGCGGTACAACCGTTCAGCCTGGAACTCCCAGTCGACGCGCGTGAAGCGATCCATGGCCGCCTGCTCGCTGGTGGTGGCATCCAGCACGCTGATGACGGTGAAGTCATTCGAGCGACCCCAGTCCACGCCGAAGACGTACTGATGCCCACCGCGGCGACTGCTCGGCTCGAGGTAGGCCGCACCCGTCACGCCGCGAAAGACGCCAGCGCCCTCAAGCGACAGGAACTCGGCCAGATATTCCTGGGCGTACTCGCGTTCGGTCAGGTCGTGCCGCGCCGCCTCGACCTCCTCGCCCGCAATGAACGGGTTCACACCGGTCGGCATCTGCCAGGACATCCAGTCCGTCTCGAGCGGGTCCTGGCCACGCTGGAACAGACTGAAAAAGTCGTTCAGGCCGCGCGGTGTGGACATGAACCATGCCTCGCCCTGAAAGTCGGTGAGCGTGGGCCGAATGGCCTGAGCCCAGATATCACTGAGCCGCGGCACCATCGCCGCCTCGTCGATCACCACGCTGGCGTAGCGCCGGCCGCGCGCGGGGTCGCCGGTGTCCATCGACCAGCATTCGATGGTGCCGCCGCCGAGGATCTCGAGCCGATGCTCCTGCTCGGACTTCTCGGCCGTCACGTCGAGCAGGACGGCTTTGAGCTTGCGCCAGAACTCCTCGAGCAGTTTGTACGTCGGCGCGAAGTACCCACCGGGGCGACGGCTGAGCGCGCAATCGACTAGCAGCTCCTGGCCGAGCGTGCTCTTGCCAGTGCGCCGCCCGAGCGCGACCACGTTGAAGCGGCGCCGTTCGGCCTTGATCTGGGCCTGGGCCGGGTGCAGGCGCGGCAGGCGGATGGTGCGCTCGAGCGTGGTCACCGGACCAGCTCGCGCATCTGGGCAACGCGGTCCGTGTGCAACGTGCGCGGCCCACAGCTCAATGCGCGTTTCGCGAACGTCATGGCCGCGATGCGACGCCCCTCACGCCGCGCCATCAGCGCCAGGTAACAATACGCCACCGCGTCATTCGGGTTGTCGCACAGACGCAGGTGCAGCAGGCGCCGATCGCGCGCGGCCTTCTTACGCTGGTGCCACACGTCGGGCGCCATGCAGCGGCGCTGGACGTGCGCGATCGAGCCGGCCACCATCCGAAACCCGCACTCCAGGTGGATCGCCTGGCTCTGAAAATTCGGCGACTGCTCGCCTTCTTCGACGGGCTCGCCGCAGTGCAGGCAGTCACTCATCTTGCACCTGGTGGCGGCAGCCTGTCGTCGGAGCGAACTTCGACCTGGTCGGCGTCGAAGTCGGCCACGATCTTGCGCAGGACCTCGATCATCTCGAACTGCGCCATCTCTTCCGCCTGCGACGGATCGACCGCGCCGAGGGCCTGGCGCTGGAAGGCGCCGACGATGACGCGAACGTGGTAGTCGCCGTCGACTTCCCATAGCTCGGCGAGCTTGCGCGGCTTACTCATCGCGGGCCTGCCTCACCGCATCGGCGATCTGCTGCGACATGGGCGGCGGCGTCTCGTCTGGGCTCAGGTAGGCCGTGATCTCGGCGATGTGGTCGCGTTTGTCATCGTCGGCCAGCGTCAGCCAGAAGCCGATCAGGATGTTGCGCAGCTCGTGGTTGGTCAGGTTCTTCGTGACGATGTGCAGCGCAACGCCATCGCGGTCGTAGACGAAGCTGGCCGTGGACGGATAGCGGCTACTCATCGTCGTCGCGCTGCTCGAGGATCAAGGGCGCCGGGTCATCGCGAATGAGACGGATGATGGTTTCGGACTCGGAGTGCACCTGGACTGCCGCCTTGTGGCCGAGCAACTCCAGCGCCCAACGTGCCGCGGCCAGTCGCACTGCGTCACTATCGGCGTGCTCGATCAACGCGCCCACTGCGGCGATGGCCGGGAACTCGAGTGCCCGCAAACGCTCCTCGGCTTTGGCCAGGGCTTGGGGCGACTTGCCGCCATGCATGTGACAGACCCGGTGGCCGGGACTGGTGAAGTGCTGGCACTGCTCACCGCGACGATTCTTCGCGTGGCACCTGACCATGGGGTGAGTCGTGACCACTGGGTCAGGCCGCCTTCCACGGCTTGGTGGGCAGGTACCGGATCTGCTGCTTGTCGGACTCGGAGCGGGCCTCGTCGCGGATCTCGACCTCGAGCAACGCGATGAGCAGGTCGAGGGTGGCGAGCATGGCGCGGCGCTCCTGGTCCTCAGGACTCATCAGGACTCATCTGGGCGTTCGTTGCGGCGAGCGATGCCGACACGGAAGCGCACCTCGAGCGCGTAGCAGCCGGCATGCGGACAGTCCGCGGCGTGGCTGGTGCGGTCCCACGGATCCATGCGCCGCTCGCACGCCGGGCACACAAACGGCGGGTCGGGACGGACCTCGACGACGGGCTGCGCGGGGCTGAAGTCGGGCACGTCGAGTCCCGCGGAATGGGCGCGAAACTTGACGAGCTCCTCGCGCAGAAAGCGCCGCGCCAGGTTGAGCGTGATGGCGGAGCGCAGTTCGAACAGAGCGTTCCAGGCGTGCTCGAAGGCTTCGGCATTGCGGAACTCCTGGCGGAAGGTGCTGGCCAGCAAGCGGGCGTCGGCTTCGGTGAGCGGGTGCTCAGCGGTCGCCATTCGTCCCTCCAAAAGAATTTTCATGGGCAGCAGCGGCAGCAGCCCGGCGTTCGGCGTCGATGCGGCGCAGGTGCTCGAGCAGCAGCGGGTTGTCCTCGCGCGCGGGCGCGGGAGTGGTTAACTCACCGGGAACTACTGCTGCTGCTGCGGCAGATGAATGAGAAACCGGAGAGACCGGTTGGTCCGGTCCGGTTGGTCCGGTCCGGTCCGGTTGGTTGGTTGGTCCGGTAGCCCCTGCACGTGTTCCGGACGTGCGCGGCACGTGTTTCGCACGTGCAGTTCGCATCCGTTCCGCATTCGCTGCACGCCGCTCGACCAGACGGCCGGCGTAGTCCATCCAATCATGGATCTTCAGCACCTGGTCGACCCCGGTCTGCTCCACGAAACCCGCGGCTTGCAGCCCTGTCCAGAAGCGCTCGGATTTGCCCCGCCACTCGCACGCCCGCGCCACTGTCGGCAGGTCGTCCGCGTGGACCAGCCCATCCGGCGCGTAATCCAGGGCCCACCACCATAAGAAGTGGAGATGGCCCACCGCCGCCGGCACGCTGCAGGTGAGCGCCGCCGCGAGGCGTAGCGTCTTCGGATGATGGCCCAGGGCCTGGTGGCTTTCAATCCACGCCATAACTGTCCTTCGCTTCGATGTCTCCCCCGTCCGAAAGAATCGCGCACTGGTGGTGCTCATGTCGGCTAGGCGAGCACCTCCACGATGGTCTGCCAGTCCGACGGACGCCACACGAACGTCTCGATGCCCGGACACTGCTCGAGGTCGGCGATCGCGGATTTCTGCGCCGGCGATAACCGCCCGTGCTCAGACTTCAGTTCGGCGAAGATGATCCGCGGCGCGCGCACCAGGATCAGGTCGGGCATGCCGGACTGGGTGCCGATGCTGTCGAGTTGGTGCCACCTCCACTTCCACCCGCTCAGCGCCGCGCGCTGTCGGATGCGCCACATGAAGTGCTTTTCCGACTCATCTCCGATGAGCTCGGAGTGGGTGAGCGTTCGGTTTATGCCCACGCGTACCGCGCGACCTCCATCCGGTAGCGGAATGTCGACATGGGCCGCTGGCCCAGCTTCATGCGGCCGTGCCAGTACACGCGCAACGCCTGGCTGGTCCGTTGAAACTCCTGACGGGTGGTGTCGCACGCCGACGTGCATTCCGCGGGTTCCTCCGGATGCACCGGGCAGAACCAGCGCACGGGATGCCGCACGCGCTGATGCTTCACCGCTTGCCGACCGCCTCCGCTTCACGCTCGCGTTGCATGATGTCCTTCAGCACCTGCGAGCCGTACTCGCGCAGGTCGTTGCGATCCATCGGCAGCGTGATCTGCTGCGGGTTCAGGCCGACGGACTGCGCGCGTGAAAGGACCTTGAGCCAGTTCTGCCAGATCTGCTCGTCCGCCGAGCGCACCAGGTCGTGGTCCTCCGCCGGCGCCGCGTCTTTGATCGGCTCGAACCCCTCCTCGACCTCGCCGCTCTCGACATTCACGCGGTACGCGCCAGGAATGGAATCGACCTCGGTGTCGTCGGTGATACCCAGCCCGCACAGGCTCAGCGTCACCCGCCGCTTGGCTTTGGTCTCGGCACGCATCATCGCGTTGGCCAGCGATTCGCCCTTCAGCCCACCCGTCGCCACCGCGCCAATCGACGAGTCGCTGCGCCCATCCGGCGCCGTCGCCGTCGCTGTCACCACGAGCAGCTCGCCCAGTTGCTGCCGCTCGAGCCGCGTCACGCTGATCTTGTGAATCTTGCGTAACTGGTCCGTACAATCGCGCCGCGCGTACAGGACAAGCTTGCCATTCAGCCGCAGGTAATCGAACGGCTTGGTGTACGGGTTCAGCCCGAGCGAGTTGCAGACGTGCAGGTAGTAGCTGACACGCGCCTCGTCGTCGAGTCCGGACAGGTCGCCATCGACCAGTGCCTGCTCGATGCTGGTGGCCTGGGTCTGGTTCGGTTTCGCGAGGGGTTGGGTCACTTTTGTTCCTCCAGATCATCAAACAATTTGCCCTGTATCGGTTCGTCCCGAAGACCCTGCACCACGGAAATGACAAGCCACGCCGTGCGATGCTGATTCATGTTGCCCACGACAAGCGAACTGCGAGCACTCAGGTGAAGCGCAGCCGCTAACTCGTTACGTCGCTCATCGCCGTATTTCCTGAGAAACTCGAAGCATCCCCAATCGCGCAGCATCAATTTGTGAAACTCGGAGTCATCCCAGAACTCCAGTCGCGGCGTGAATGCAAATCGCTGCTGCGACTCCCGTACCAACAATTGGTCATCGAATAAAGCCAACCGCGGAGCCTCTGGGGAATCGGGATTGAAGGTAAATCTGAGATGCGGCGTTTGCTGCGGGTGAATAACAGCCAGCGACATCCGACGCTCATTTGCGACGGCGATGCTCGGCACGACGTACTTCTTGAGCAATGCCGCCCGCTCTCGCCGCGTTATTTCGCCCGTCTTGTGAAACGTCAGATTGATCGCTTCGTGCACTCCCAGCCGTCGATCACCCGCCAGCTTCCACGATTCACGCCGGCTATCTCTCGGATTTCGCTCGAGTTGAACGCGATTGACTGTCCACCGCTCTGGTGCATATCGGCGTGCAAGGGGATAGATACGCATCAAGCTGTCGAGTTCGCGCGACACCCCCGCCGAACACACGAAAATACGCCCGTCTGAATTGGGTTCAGGAACAGTTGTGCCGAGCATCACGAAGTCCTCAATGACCATCTGTCTCCTTGAGCAGGCCCATCAGCAGCCCAGCATGCGAGGGCATCGATTCCTGGATGAGAAGCCCCTCGAGGTGGTCAAGCAAGATGTCGCCATGGCAGGGCTCAGGTGCGCACCAGCACGCGAGCGCCTTACCTTCCAGGTCGCCGATTCGCATGAGCAGGCTCGGCTTGAACTCAAGATAATGATCACGGTAGTTCGCGATGACGGTTTCACGGTCGCCATCGTCATCGAGCAAGTAAGGATTTCCCCAGATTGAGTTGCGATCGATTCGCTCGAGCCGTCCTGTCTCTTTTGCCCATGCAATCAGGCGCGGATGCGAACGGAAATTGACGACGACCGCGAGCCCCTCCTCAAGGACCCCCCGCAGTCTCTTCTCGTCATCGGTCCAGTCCCCAGGAACATCAACCTGCTCAGTGCGCAGCGCCTTATCGACCGCAGCAATCGCCCCACGGAGACTGATGCCTGGATCCAAAACGGACACGCGTGTCCCATTTCGAGCCAGTGTCATCAAGCGTCGTGCATGCCGCGGCGTATAGCGACATTCCTCAGCGAGCCAGTCCATGAACTCACCGTGTCGCACGAGGGACCTCGCGGTGAGAAGATGCTCGCCGATAGCGACCTGAATCTCAATTGGACGACGTTGGGCGGCTCGAGCCTCATCCTCAAGAAGACGGATCTCTTCGGCCAGCGCGATGAGATTCGTCACTCCGGTCGCACCTCCGGTGGCCGCGAGTGTTCATTCGCCCGCTTCATCGCGCGAGTCTGAATTTCCAAACAAGGCCAGCGGCACAGGCACGTGTCACACACATAGCCGTCGCGAAGTTTCACCGCGCGGTGGTCGCCAGGAACGCCACCACCAGGATGGCGAGTGCGATCAACAAAACAGCACGAGTGTCCATGGCACTCAACACAGCCCCATACGCACCGGCGTCCACTCGCGGGCGCGACCCTGGGCTAACATCCAGGCCGCCGCCGCTCGTGCCGCGGACGGGTCGAAGACCGAGAGTCCCTGGCGGCCCTGCGGCGTCGACTTCCACGTCGACGGCAAAAATTGAAGCAAGCCCGCGGCGCCGCTCGAGCGGTTCACGGCGGTGGGGCTGCCGCCCGACTCGTAGTGAACCAGGCACTCGATGCGGCGGGCGAGTGCCGCCGACACGCCGGCTGGTGAGCCCGGCGTATCGACGGCCTGGCTGGGCGGTGACGGGGGAAGTTCGCCCATGGTCTGTAAGAGGTACTGCCGCGGCGGCACGCCCACCGTGGCCGCCGCGGCGCGCAACTGCTCCGGATCTTTGCCAGAGTCGGCGGCCAGTTGGGTGACGTCGTCCTCCGACGCCAGCGCGGCCTTCACTACCGAGAGCAATGACATCGCCACGAGCGTCGCCAGCACCACCCGCCTCATAGGCATCAGTACGGCAGATCCTCGTCGTCCGCTGGCACCGTGACCGCCGTCGTCGGCACATCCGACGGCGTCACCGCGTCCCGTACGCGCCACGCCGGCGACCTCGCCAACTCGGCATGCACCAAGAAACGCGCGTGCTCCATTGCTATAGCCATCGGATCGAGTTCGCCGTAGGTCGTGGTCTCGCTCACTTCGAGCAGTACCTCAGCCGATTCGGTGCCGTAGTTGCCGTCGCTGACCTGTTTCCGAAATATCACGTGGCTCATGCGTCCGCCTTCCCACCCAAGCAATCGTGGCGACGGTTGGGCACGAGTTCGTCATGCTCTTTACACAGGAAGCGGTCACATAAAACGCACCAGGTCTCGACGGCCCGATGGCAGTCGCCCTGCTCGCACACGTCGGGCACGTCCCGCTCGTCCGGGATCAGCGGCAACACCCCGTGGCTCATATGCCGTTCCTAAACCACACCAGGACCTCGGCCGCCGTCAGCAGGAACGCGCACGCCAGCACCACCCGCAGCAGCAGCACGCGCGACCGCTGGCGCTCGTGCCAGGCCGCGTGGTCATGCAAGAACTCGTCGTCAGCCCGCATCAGAACGCGGCCTCCTCTCGACTACGGAAGAACTGCTCGCGGTCGGCGTCCCACTGCATGCTCTGCAGCACTTCGGTCAGCCGCGCGAGCCGCTCGGGCAAGCCGGCGAAGTCGGCGCTCAGCGCGAAGCCATCACGCACGCCCGCTTCGTGGCCACGCTCCCACGCCTCGCGCACCAGCGGGTCATCCAGGACGGACACGTCAGTGCTCTGGCGCTTGCGGACACTGCCGCGCCACGCGAAGAACGGATCCCCACTCACGCGACCCGCTCCGTCTCCACCTCCGGGCAGGCGCGCTCGAGCAGAATGGCGGCCTGGTCGCGCCAGCCGCGCCGCTCGAGGGCGGCGAGGCGTTCGATCGCTTTCCAGACACGCCGCGGCGCGTAGATGAGCTTCGCTTCAACTTGCTCGTGCGGGTCCAGCTCGGTCACGCGACCAGTCTGGAGGACGCGAGCGTCAAGCTAACAGTGCCGGAATGCGTCCAATGATGGCCGCGTGCCGGGCACCGCATGTTACTCTAGCGACACAGCGATCGCACCTGAGATGCACGCTAGGGTGCCTGTTCTGACGCCAGCGTCGTACGCCAATCTGACGGCGGTGCTCGTGCCGGGACTCAGAGCCGCGCGTCTCGAGCGAGCCCTCTCGCAAGAGTTGCTCGCCGAGCGCGCCGGCCTTGGCCGCAGGACGGTCAGCCGCGGCGAGAGTGGGCTGAACATCCGCGTGAGCAGCGTGCGCCGCCTGGCCGCTGCGCTGCGCGTCGCACCGCGACGCCTGCTGCAAGCGCCCACACCCAGCCCGAGCCACTAGTGTCGTGCCGGCGTTTCTTTACAGTCCCTTCATACCGCGATAACTTGACTCATTCCTTGTCTTTTCTTTGGACGCTCCACTGCGGCACGGTAGCGTGAGGCCCGGCCACCTGCCGGTCGCCAGTACGACAGTCTTCCTCGGCTAGAAACCAGGCAGCCAACCCCTGGCGACGATCCGGGATTGGGGGTTTGGTTGGTGACAGGTAAGCCATCCATGACGATCGAAGAATTGCTCGACCGCTACGAGTTGTATGAGGCCACGCGGCGCGCCAGGCATGTCGTGCATCCCTCCAAAGCCGGCTTCGTTGACGGCTTCCCGGATGTCGGGCTGGGCAAGTCGAAACAGGCGCTGTACGACTACCTCAAGCGCTTCAACCTGCCCTGGCCCTTCCTGCCCGAAGATCCGACCGCGCTCGTCTTTGTCATCTTCGGCCAACCACCTTTCGACCTGACCTGGGTCAGCCAATCCGTCGCCGACGCGCTCGGCTGCGACCGCGCGGACCTGGTCAATCACGACTCGATCCAGGCACTGCGTGCCGGCCGTCGCTGGAGTGACGCCAAACTTGCGCGGGTCCGTCGCCTGCGTGACGATCCGTCACTCGAGACCCTCTGCATCGAGCGCACCCATCTGGTCACCGCCGAGCGGCTGCACCTGCCCGTCCGTCTGGAAGTCTGCTACACCGGCGCGCAGACCGACCGTTTCTACTTCAGGGGCGAGGTGCTCGGCGCGGCGTACGCCGCCCGCCAGCAGCCCGAGCTGTTCAATGTCTATCCGGACTTCGTCTATGAGATGCAGCCCCGCGACAGGACCGACCACCTGACCGAGCTCCACCAGGTCCCAGGGTACGAAGGCGCGCTGATCGCGCAGTTCACCCGTCTGCGCAACGACCCGGACTATCTGCGGAGTTTCATCGACAAGGCGATTGGCACCTATCGCCCGCCGGACCGGCTCGCCAGCGACTGAAGATTGGACGCATTCCGGCACTGTTACCTTGACGGTCATACGCCGCAGACTCGTGCACATGCCCCCCGAGCCCGCACCGGACCCGCCGCGGCAAGCCGACGTTGAGTATGTCAGTCACTACGCCACCGAGGACGATCGCGTCTGCATCCAGGCCCTCTTGCTTCTTGCTGGCTATGGCGCCGCGCTCACGCCGCCACCAGCCCGTCCGCTCCGACCAGCAGGCGATACAGCAGCGTGATTGCATTGTTGTCACTAGTGGTGCCGTTAGTGGCAACAATGGCGGTGCTGCTACGCTCGCCGAAGTAGAAGTCGACGTCGATCGTGGCGTGCTTACGCCGCCGACCGTCCCTGTTCGCGCCCACGATCTCGGTGGTGACCACGATCCTCGCCACCAGGCGGGTGATGACCTGCCGCTTGCGCTCAACGTCGTTGGTTCGCGAAATCTCGTCGACGCTTTCCTGGACCTGCCGCAGCATCGTAGCCGCGCTGGTGAGCGCCCGCTCTTGCTCTTCGGCCAGCTCGCGTTCGTTGCGCATGCTGTCCAACTGAGCGCGCAGGGCCGCGGCTTCGGCGGTAATCACTTCGAGGTCCTCTTGCAATTCCGCAAACGTGATGAGCCCGCGGCGATTCTGCTCACGCGCGACCCTGCGCTCGCCCTCCTTCGCCGCGAGCGCACGGCGCAGCTCGGCCTCGTGCCGGGCGCGCTCCGCGACGGTGCCTAGACGCCTGCGCAGCTCGGCCTGGGCCATGCCGAGCGTCTGCTGCGGGTCAGCCGCGAAGTCCTTGATCTTCGACCAGACGTAGTCCTCGAGCGGCAGTGCGTAGACCTGTTTCCCGATACACCGGTCCGCCGCATTGGGGTTGATGGTGCCGATCTGCGCGTTGCAGCGGTAATAGCCAACAGGAAAGCCGCGGGTGTGGTTGTACGTGTGGGCGTAGCCAGCGCCACAATTGCCACACCGCATCAGGCCGCGCAGCAGGTGCGTCTCGCGGGCGTTGCGTTGGCTGAGCGCCTTGTTGCGCTGCATGTTGCGATTGGCGAGCGCCCACGTTTGTTCGTCAACCAGCGCCGGCACCTCCCGGCGGATCGTGCCCAACTTCGACTTGAACACATGCGTGCCCTTGTAGATTGGGTTCATGACCATTTGCCGAATCCGCGAAGGCAGCCAGGTCTTGCCGCGGTCCACGACCTTGCCATTACCGTAGCGGCGCGCGGTGGAAACGCCGAGTGCGTTCAGGCGACGTGCCTCCGAGATCGTCGATGCGCCGTCGTACGCGAGGCGGTGAAAGACGCTCGCCGCGAGCTCGACCTCGACGAATTCGCCAGTCTTGCGCTCGCTAGGAATCAGGAAGCCCGAGCCTTTAGCCGCGGGCTCGATGTCATAACCGAAGTTGACGGGGCCGCACGTCCAGTGCGAGCTGCGCACCTTCCGGTCGCGGCCTTTGGTCATTTCCTGCAGGATCGTCGCGCGGTGCAGGCGGGCCACGCTGGCATGCATGTCGCGGACGAACTCGCCCTGGGGGCTGCTGTCGAATTGTTCGACCAGTGAAATCAGGGTGCAGTTGAGCGTGGCCAATGTCCGCATGGCGCAGGCATACACCCAGACGTCGCCGCGGGTGATGCGGCTCATGCGCGTGATGACCAGGACCGGGTTCAGGTTCGACATCGCCTGAATCGCATGGATCATCTCCGTCGCTGCGGGCCGGTCTTCGAGCAGCAGCGTGCCGCTGGCGGGATCGTCCCAGAATTCGCCAGCGACCCATGGGTGGTGCTGGTCCTGCCAGTTGCGCAGGTCGAATTGCTGCGATTCGATCGTGCCGTCCTCGGCCTGATCGTCCGAGCTGACGCGCCCGTAGAAGAAGTGCGGGCGTTCCTCAAGCGGTACACTGTGCATTGCGGATCAATTCCTCTTTCCTACACTGCGGTTGATCTGCGCGAGCCCTGCGTCGTCTTCAGTTCGACGCAGGGCTCAATCGTTGCCGGGGTCAACGAAGCGCCTGGGGCTTGACGTTCAGTGCCTCGGCGAGCTTGCGCACCGTCGAGGGAATCGGGTTCGGCTCGCCCTGCTCAAGGCGAATGATGGTGGTCCGGGTGACGCCTGCGAGCTTGGCCAGGTCGTCCTGGGAGAGTGCGGCATTCAGGCGCAGGTCGCGCAGGCGAGAGAGCGGAGCCATCCTCGCAAGGTTATACGAACGTCTGATAGATGTCTCGCCAGCGCCGGCGCCTAGTGGGTATCTCATGTCTGATTATTGTTGCATACATGTCCGTCGTGCGCTACTATTACGGGTATGGAAAGAGGAACCGCACTCCCCCGCTGGGCCAACGTTCGCGTGACCCTCGGCGACAAATCCACCCGCACCGGCCACGTGCTCGTCGACTCCGGCGACCGCGTCATGGTCGAGTACACCACCCCCGCTGGCTTCTTCGCCGCTCGCAAGTTCGACCGCTCGGCCGTCGAGTTGCTGCCGACCACACTCTGCGGCACCCACGGCTCTCGGAATCGGGTCTGCGCCGCCGCCGCCGGCCACGTCGGCGAGCACAACTTTGTGATTCGCTCGGGCCGCGAGGACTGAGCCATGGCCATCCTCGTCAGCGCCACCGACCCGCGCGGCCCCAAAGCCGTCGCCCTCGCCACCAACGCCGGCCAGTGGCTGCGCTGCCGCCGCCGCGACGGCCGCAAGGCCTACGGCATCCAGGGCAGCGATGGCGTGTACTACCTGACCACCCGCTCGTCCTGCACCTGCAAAGACTTCGAATACGGCCACGGCCGCGCCTGCAAGCACATGCTCGCCGTCGAGTTGCACTGCGAGCTCATGGCCGAGCAGGCCGCCTGATGGAACCACTGCAACTGCACATCGCCGCCAGCGCGTACTTCGCCTGGCGCCAGAGGTTCTGGGACAAGGTCTGGAAGACCGAGACCTGCTGGATCTGGCAAGGCGCACTGAGCAAGGCCGGGTATGGAACGTTCAACCTCGGTCCGCGGCGCGCGGGCTATGTGTTGGCACACCGCGCTGCGTATGAGCAGCTCGTCGGACCAATCCCAAACGACTTGCAGTTGGATCACCTGTGCCGCCAGCCCGCGTGTGTAAACCCAGCCCATCTCGAACCGGTCACCAGAAGCGTCAATGCCCGTCGTGGGTTCGAGGCGGTGACCGGTGGCCACTGCCGCCGGGGTCACCCGCTCACGCCCGAGAACGTCTACTGGCGAAAGGATCGGCCTGGTCGGTGGGCATGTCGTGCTTGTAACCGTGAGTGCCAGCGAGCTCGATACCAAGCGAAGCGAGGACAAGCATGAGCGCGCTCGCCAATGCTGCCACCGAATACTTCCGGTGGAGATTTCACCACCCTCACGAAACCGAGGATCCGTCCGCCGTCTGGGGCGCCGCGTGGCGCGCCGGCGGCCGGGCCGCGCTGCAGGACAGCGCCCGCCTGGTCGACCTGGCGCCGCTGCTGCGCGAACTGCTGTGCCTGCTCGAGGACGGACGCGTCGAAGAGGTGCTGCGCCGCACCGACCGTCGCCCGCGCCCCATCTTCGACGAGGAGGTGGCCTTCTAATGAACGCGCGTGTACCGACGAAAGTGCGAGGTGTCGTACGCCTCGTCCACTTCGTCTATAGCCGTTGGGATCGCTGGACTGCGTGCGGTCTGTCCAAGGCTCAGTTCAAGGCTGAACTCGGCACGTGCAACCGACGGACGACAGGTGTCGTCTCGCGTGTCACATGTCCGCGCTGCATGCGGGTGGTGGGTTCATGAACGGCCGCGTGCCGACCGAAGAGGTCGAGGGACTCGTCGAAGCCGTCAATGCGAACGGGCTGAAGCTTGGCGGCGCGTGGGTCAACGTGAGCCAGTTTCACCCGGTCGACCTGCCCGAGGTCGGCGCCCACGTTCGGCTGCGCATCGACTCGAAGGGCTACATCCGCAGCCTTGACGTCCTCGAGACCGAACGCAAAAGTGCGGGAGTTGCCGAACGCGACGAGCGGATCACCAAACTGGCGGTGCTCAAGGCCGCGGCTGAATTCGTCGGACTCTGGGGTCAGACGCGCGCCGAAGTGAAGTCTGAGCACGTCCTGCTGCTTGCCGATAAATGGCTCGAGTGGGTCGAAAGATGAAGCGGTTGCGCCACTGGCTGGCGCACCTGCTGGGGTGCAACATGGGCCAGGTGTGCAGTTTTCTCAATGAGCACGGCCAGGGCTTCGTCGGCTTCAAGTGCGACGGCTGCGGCCGGCTGCAGCACGTCGAGCCTTGGAGGTTCTAATGGGGCTTAGGGCTACCAAATTGGACGAGATCCAGCAGCGTCACGCTAACGGCTACAAGGGCATCGACGCTGAACGTGTGTTCCCCGACGTGGCAGCACTACTGTCCGAAGTTGGACGGCTGCAAGAGATCATCACCGCCAAGGACGAATTGCTCGTGGCTTACCGTCTCGGCAGGGCTGAGTCAGAGAACGAGCAACTGCGAGCAGCACTCAAGGAACTACTGCGATACGTCTCGTTCGATTCGCCTGAACATCACATCGTCATAAACGCGCTGAGTCGTCCGTCGGGGCTTGGTAACGCTAAAGATGGCTAGATCTACCAAAATGGAGCAGGGATTCAGAGACTGGGTCGCAGTGACGAGCGGTCAGACTGCCCATGGGCCGCAGCCCCGCGAGGCTTACGAAGCCGGCTGGCGGGACGGCACCCGTGAATTGCGCGAGACGTTGGAGGCAATCAAGCGGAGCCTGTCCACTGGCTTCATGGATCTGACAGAGGCGCGGGAGATTGCCGAATACATCGACCGCCTGACGGCCGAAGCGCTCGGTAACCCTAAAGATGGATAGATCGACTAAAGGTCCACGCCCACCATCCTACGAGCAACTCAACGCCGACCTCGGACGATATCGGGAGGAATTGCACCTGACTCAAGTCGAGCGTGACGAACTCCGCGCCGAGAACGAGCGGCTACGCGAAAACCTTGTCAAGGCTGAAGCTGAAGTTGAAGAAACCTGCGCCGAGAACGAGCGTTGGAAGGCCGGCTACGAGGAATACAAGGCCCTGTATGACAGAACGGGCCAAGAGAACGAGCAACTGCGGGCTTGGCGCGAGCAGTTGCGAGCAGATCTGGCGGCTCACCACGCACTGGGCTACGAACGCGAGATGCTGCCTGGCACAGTGATGTGCGAGGTATGCAAGCAGGTGCGGCTAGAGCAGTCTCGATAGCGCCACACCCCCGATCAGCGCACCGATGATGAGCGGCACCTGGCCGATGGCGACAAAGACGATCGCCAGGATCAGCACCAGTAGGCCGATGATCCAGCCCACGGTGATGGGTGGCATGGCAATTTGCATGACTACCTCGCAGTCTCGCGGCCGAAGATGAACCCCACGGCTGAGCCGATGATGACCAGGGCGCCTTTGGTGGCCTCATCCGAAACCGGTGCCACGATAATCCACGTCATCGCCAGGATCAGCACCAGGGCCAGGACCGCCGTGATCACCAGCTTGGCGAGCTCGAGATGCTGCTCGGTCATGGCGCGTAGTCCAGCGATGACGGACCTCGGAGCCGGCGATGCCGCCGACGAAGCCGGCAATCGTCGGTAACCCGTGCCGACCGAACCAGTCCGCCAGGAACAGCAGGAAGTCGGGCCACCCATTCACCCACGCTCAGCGCACGATATAGACCATCTGCCAGCCCGGCAGGTGCGCCCAGTCGCTGGCACCCACGTGGTCGGTGATGCCCTTGTAGCCGGGCGCGCTGTTGGCCACCCATAGGCCTGAATCGTCCAGGCCGCGCCCGCCGACGAAGTGGTACCAACTCGTCGAATTCAGGATGTACGCCGTCGACGCCGCGATGCCCAGCGCGCTGTCCCACGACACCCACTCCTGCCGCGCCTGGACGCCGTACGACTCCAGCACGCGCACGATGCACTGGGTGTCCTTCAGCCCCGACCACTCGTCCACACAGGCTGGATAGCCGATCTCGTACGCCACCCGCTCACGGCTCGAGTACGGGCTGAGCCCGGTGGCGCGCAGCAGCCAGTCGGTCGCGCAGATGCTGCACGTCCAGTTGTAAACCTGCGGCGCCATGGGCAGGTCGCGGTTGTCGTTGTACGTGTCCCACCAGGTCTCGGGCGGCGCCGGCGTCAGCTCGTCATCGAAAGGGCACCGCCCGGACGGCGTTATCCTCCTGGAGCCAGTAATAGATGTTGTCGCGACCGTACGTCTGCGAGATCTTCTGACCGTCCGGTTCGTTGACGACGAAGACCTCGTTGCTGCGCGGCTCGTCACCGTGATCGGCCATCGCCTGCTGCACGCCCGGTCCGACGTTGAAGCTCATGTGCCCACCACCCCCTGCAGCACCGCCGCCTCCGGTGTCCCGTCGACGCCGTCTCTCCGCGCGGACTCGACCTGTGCCAGCAACTGCCGATTCTCCACGCGCAAGCGATCCAGCTCCATGCTCACCGCCACCAACTCACTGAGGATCGCGCGTAAGGTCGGGTCCATCGGTTACGCCCAGTACGGATAATAGATATTGACGCCGTTGCTATTGGCCTGAATCCAGCCCTGCATGGCCGTGCTCGCAGGCCCAAAGCCAGTGCCGCGGATGGGACCAAGCGTGGCTGTCGTGCCGTTGCCCTGGCCCAGGTTGCCGCCGTGGGCAATCGTGGTCGGGCTCGGCGAAGTCGGCGTGCCACCGGCGACCAGGCCGCCGTTGAGGGTCGCCAGGCCAGCCACGGTCAACCCGGCCCCACCACTGAGTGTCAGGCCGGTGGGACCAGGCAAGGTCGCCCCCGAATTGAAAGTTGCTAGCCCGGTGACAGTCAATCCGCCGCCACTGATGGTCAGTCCGGCAGTCGCGATCGTTGCCCCAGAGTTCAAGGACGCCAGGCCGGTCACCGTCAATCCGCCCGCGTTGACCGCCACCCCGCCCGCGGTCACCGTCACGCCCGCGGCGAAAGTCGCCATGTTGGGCGCGGTTCCGAACGAGGGATTGGGAAGCGTGCCGCTCAGCGTGCCGCCCAGCGTGCCGACATTCGTGGCGGCCGCGCCAGCGGCCATGTCCGTGGCGGTGATGGTGCCGTCGGTGATCATGCCCGAGGTGATCGAGCCCGCGGCCAGCGCCGGCCCCTTGCCGCTCGAGTGGTCGTGCTGGTCGACCGCCAGCGCGAGCGTCTGGACGTCCTCTTTCTTGAACAGGTCCGTCCCTGCGGTGGCATACGGAAACTGGAGCGCGCCGCTGAAGTTGGTGGCGGTGAGTCTGGCCATGTGCTGCTCCTAGGATGGGGGTGGCTCGACGGCGGTCCACTGCACCGCCTTGACGTGCAGCGAGCCGCGCCACTGTCGCCCGACCTCGTCGAAGGCCTGGCTGAGCTTGTAATCGACGAAACTGAGGTACGCGCTGGTCTCGTCGGGCAGGATGCACTGCACCGCGCCGGGGTTGTCGACCGCCTGCTCGATCAACGCGCGAATGGCGTTGCGCCCGATGCGCAGCGGCACGCCATCTCTTCGCACCAGGCCGTCTGCGCACAGGATGTCGCCCTCGAAGGTCATCAGTCGTGACGGGCGCAGCGCGTGCCCGATCGACACGGAGCTGACCGCAGGCGAGCTGGTATTGACGGTGTTGTGCAGGTGCACGCGGAACTCGGCCAGGATGGCCACGGTCCCGACCGGGAACGGCTGGCGGTCGAAGGTGCCCGCGTTGAAGGTGTAGCCGAAGTCGGTCCACGTGCTCTGCGCCGGTGTCGTCTTGTACTCGAGCGTGAGCGTGTTATTCGCGTCGATCTGCGGCCCGGTGACCGACCAGGAGCGCAGCGTCTTGCGCGTGGCGTGATAGGTGCCGTGCCACTGCGGCAGGCGCACCCAGTCATCGCCGACCACGAAGCGGTACTGCGAGCAGGCCAGCGGATTGAACACGCACGCGTTCAGCAGCCGCACCACCGAGCCGTCGCTGAAACCGATCAGCGTGAACGTGTGACCGCCGGGCGCGCCGATCGCGGTGGTGAACATCCGCGTCGGGTATTTGCCGGCCCAGCCGCGCACCACCGAACCGTTCCAGGCGTCGATGCGCTCCGGGTTGGCCAGCACGTTGGTCAGCGTCTGGTATGTCGAAAAGGTACCCTGGATGATGTACGCGCCGAACTTGAGCAGATAACTCGTCGACGTATCGGGGTTCCAGATGCCCGCGTAGCCGAACAGCGCGCCCACGCCGACGAAGCTGGTGATCTGGCCGCGGACGGGTCCGTTGTAGTCGGGCAGCGTCTCGGGGCCGATCTCCTCGATGCTCAGGTCCGGGCCCATGCGCGACAGGTTGGTGCCATAGCCGAAGTAGACGTCGTTCAAGAACTGGCCGCGGCACTTGCCATTGCGCGCATTCGAGGCGTACTGCAGGAACGGAAACAGCGGGTGGTCGTCGCCGGCCTGGTCGAGCGTGTACAGGCCGTCGGTCTTGGCGATGATCAGCACGCCACCGGCGGTCGACACCAGACTGGTGATCGGCGCGCTCTGATCGCCCACCCTGAAGATCAGATTGGTGTAATTGGCCTCATTGGTCGGGTCGGCGTTGGTGTCGCACTTGCGCAGGCGGTTGGTGTTGTCGGCCCACCACCACTCGCGCGCGATGCGAATGAACGCCAGCGCGGTGAACGTCGCCATGTTGGTCCAGGTGGTGCCGTCGCTCGAGTACGCCGCCGGGTGCGCCGGACCGAAGGCCACCCACGCGCGCGCGACGCCGTCGAAGTTGGAGGCGAACACGGTTGCGGCCTGGATGGTGTAGCCGGCGCCGAAGTCGTGCGCCACGGCCCACGTGTTGCTGGCCGGCGTGTAGCGCAGCACCTGGCTCCCACCGGCGGCGTACAGGCTGCCGCCGAGCTCGAAGAAGTCAACGATCTCGCCGTTGGCGGCGCCCGTTGAAGCGAGCACCTCCGGCCCCTTGCACCACGGGTGCACGCTCAGGTCGACGCCCATGGCCTCCTGGTAGCGGTAGTCGCGCCACTTGTGCTGTGTGCGCATGCCCAGGCCGATGCTCAGGCTCTCGTACGGTTCCTCGCGGTCGGCCATCGGGCTGAGATTGGCGTAATCGAAGTCGGGCGGGTCGACACTCGAGATGTCCTCGGCCTTGGAGGAGACCAGCGCCGGCTGACCAGGTCCTGGCGAACCAATGAGCAGGCCCTGGCCCGAAACACGGATGTGGAACGGGTACGGCGCGCGCCTGGAGTAGACGCTCATCCGAGGTACTGCCCCGCGAGCTGGCGTGGCGGGCCAAAGTACCGCCGCCGTCTGAGCGTGCGCTGCGGCAACGGCGCGGTGAAGTGTTTCCGACATTCATCGGTGAACCATGCCGCGGCAGTCGCCTGGTCGCGGATCAAGCGCTGGTTCGCGCCCTGCTCGAGCTGGTGCGCGAAACGGCGCCAGGCGATCACCAGTGCCGCGGAGGCCGCCCAGAAACGATCGACCGGCGCCTCGTCTGTCTCGAGCGTCAGCCCGGCCTGAGCGCCGAACGTGCCACCGCTGGGACGGCAGTGATCGTACGCGCGCTTCAAGCAACGCAGGTACAGCATGTCGCCGTCGACGAAGGTGGTGGTCCCGGTGTTCAGATAGAACGAACCGCCGTCGCGTTCGATCATGCCGTGCACCACGTGCTCGAACGGGTCGACGAGGTTGCGGTCGTCGGGCGGGTGGAGCACGCCGATCTGCAGGATGTCGTTGGGGTCCTGCAGCCACGGGCATACCGCCGCCAGGTCGTGGCGGTTGTACAGCGGCGACGGAATCGCCGCCACCTCGACCACCAGCCAGCAGTTCTTCAGCCCGTCGTTGATCAGGCGATGGGTCGTCGGCACGTCGAACGGGCCGAGGATCTCGAAATGCTCGCCGATCTCGCCGCCGTTGGGACAACTCACGCCGGTCCCGTCCAGACATTCGTAGGTGTAGGCCTCGAAGTCCACGTACGGCAGCGTCTCGAGCGACTGGTACGTGCGGTTGCTGGCGAGCGACGTCGGCGAAATAGACCAGGGCAGGTCGGGCGTGAGGGTGCCAGTGGGCGGGTCGTACGTCATGACCACGCGATTCTGGTCGGTGGACTGCGTCGCGTACGGGCGATAGATCGGCCGATCGACGTACTTGTCCATCTGTGAGATGCCAGACTGGATGGGGTACACGTCGCACACAAGCTGATTGGTCGTCGAGCCGCCGGTGGCGCGCACGACATAGCTGTCGGGTCCGATGTACTCGCCCGCCTCGACGCTGAACGTGGAGCGGTACTGGCCAAGCGTCGGCATCGCTCAGACCATCTGCAGGCTCGGCGCCGGGGGCGCCACGGCGTGACCGAGCGGCGGCGCGGGTGCCGTCGCCGATACGCGCAGGAGTGGCGCCGGCGCGAGTTGCGTCGCTTTAGTTGCCATACTTCAGGTCCTCGAGCGCGTCCACGTTGAGCAGGCGCACCAGGTCGTCCGGGATAGTCAATTTGACCACCGTGCCGTCGTCGAGTTTGCAGGTGACGATCAACTGCCCGGTATGCACCCACAAGCCATTCGTGTGCGTCGCGAGCAGGTTCGTCGTCTGCGTTGCCGGCGCCTGCGTCATACGTCGAGCACCCGTTTGCCCTTCTTTTTGATGACGATCGACGGACGGTCCGCCGCCCCCGCGGGCACGAGCCGGTCCCGCGCCAACACGGCGTCCTCAATCGCGCGGTACGCCCTGAGGTAGTCCGCTTCATCGGCGATACCCAGCTCGTGCATCGCCTGCGCTGGCGACATGCCAAGAAACCGCTCGCCTTCGACAACGTCGGGTGCGCCGCGCTCGAGCGGATCCAGACAATAGCCGTCCCTCGAGACGCGTCGGATGGTATCGGCGAGTAGCAGCGCGTACGCGCGCTTGACCTCGTCTTCGGTCTGGCAGTACCGCCGCGCGCCCGAGATGAGCTCGATGCGGTAGTAGCCAGGTCCGAAGGTGCAGCCGGGGCGGTGGTCCATCACTCAGGTCGGCGTTACCGTGTTGTCGCCGCTCACCGCGTACAGACCGGGCCCCTGGCTCGAGACACGGTAGTGAACCAGCACCGCGCTCGTGAGCCCGGTCACGACCACGCCGTGCGTGGTGACGGCCGGTGCGGCGTAAAAGGTGTTGCCGTACGCGGTGGTCGTGCCGTACTCGACCAGCGAGTCGCCTGGCAGCGTGGTCGTCCAGGCGATCGACGCCTGACCGGGACCCGGCGTGCCGGTGATGCCGGTCGGCACCACGACCGCGCCTTGCGGGCGCGCGCCCTTGCCAGCACCGGCGGATCCGAGCCCAGCGTCGGTCGGCCACGTGGCGGGTTTCGTGTTGCCCAGGTCGGCCGCGTAATCGGTCGGCGTGTGCGTCCACAGTCCGCCCGCGGCGCCCTGGCCTGCGATCGGCATGGCTTAGGGCGCCGGCGGCGGCGGAGCCGGCATGGCCCCGGAGTTCGCGGTCGCTTCGGTCGTCGCGACGCCCGACGCCGGCGGCTCGCCGGAACCCGGACTCACGATCTGACGGAACGCGTCCGTATCGTCGATGGTCAGTTCGCCCTGGACGGTGAATCCCTCGCGCAGGTACGTCTCGGCGTTGGCCGCGGAGCCGACGAAGGTGTCGCCGCCCGGCTTTTTGTAGGTGAAGTACAGGTTGCCCGGCGGCGTGCCGAGCACTTCCTGTTGCGCGGCCCGTGCCGCGTCCAGCCACGCGCTCATGGGCGCCTCCGTGCTTCACGCAGCGGGTCGTACCCACGCCCGCGCTGCAGTTTCGAATTGAGCTCTTCCATACTCATGTGCGTCTCGACGCCCACCATGCGCGGGTCGTCCGCCGCCGGGGGTGCCGGGTCGGGCCTGGCCTGCGGCAGGCGCATCTTCAGCCCGGTCTGCGCCTTCGCTTCTTCGAAGATCTCTTCGAGCTCGGCCGTCGTGCGCAGGCTGAACGGGTTGTCCTGGTCCTCGTCGAGCACGTACTGCGGCACGCGCTGGGCGACGCGGCGAATCGCCGTGATCAGCGCGGCGCGCTTGCGCTGCTCGGCGAGCACGGCCGGCCTGACCTCGGTGGTCCATTCGCGCGCCTCCGACGGCCGCAACATCACGAAGCCCAGGTTTTCGTACATGGTGCGATTGTTCGGGTCGCTCTGCAGCTGGACGATGTCGCCATCCGGGCGGCGATACCACGCCAGGGGAAAGTTGTACGTCAGGCCGACCGCGGGATTGCCCTCGATCGGCGCCGCGCGTTGCTCGAGGCGCTCGAGCAGCGACTGGCCCGCGTCCTGGGTCATCTCAGCCGATGCCCCTGGCGTATACGCCGAACGTCGGCCGCATCATCTGGTGGCCGAAGATAACCTCACTGGCCAGCTTCCAGGTGAAGAAGTCGATGTCGTAGAACAGGTGCATCTTGGGGCTGCGCTGCACGATCAGCGCAAGCGCCTCGCGCTGGAAGGCGAAGTTGTTGGCCTGGCCACCCGCCGGCTTGACCAGGTTGGTGGTGACGAACAGGTTCATGCCGTACATGTCGCCGAGACTGCCGGTGACGGCCGGCTTCGGGTTGCCGACGTACAGCGCGTTCGACCAGCGGTCGAGGCCGATTTTGTTGGCCTTCTCCGCCGGGCTCAGAATGAGAAAACGATCGTCGGCCGGCGCGTCGGCGTCGTCGAGATACTGGTTGGAACGAATGACATCGACGTCGGCAAGCGCGGTGCCGAGCGTGCCGACGGTCTGGGTAAAGCCGGCCACGTCGGCCGCCAGTTTCGAGTCGATGTCGCGGGCGATGGCATGGCCCATCTTCATCTGGTACTCGTTCTGCACGTCGACGATTGACTGGACCTTGACGATGTCCTCAATGCCGACGGCTGCGTAATCCCATATGTTGCAGCAACCCGGAGCTTTCGCTCCGGACCGGACTATCTCTTCATTCCGGCAGGCTGACCTGTCGGAAGCGGGGCGCTGGTGCGGGCGTATCGTTGGGCGTCTCACCCGCTAGTCTCTGAACCTTCTCGACTACTCGGCCATTGGCCGGCCCCGTCGAGCTTGGCTGCGGATTCCCGTGCATTCGATGGCGACGAAGGAATAAGGCAATCTCGCGTTGCTCGTCCGTGTACCGCAGATGCGGATCGCGTGACTGGGCAATCTCGATAAAGCGACTGAGTGCCGCGGCCTGGTCGTGTTTGGTCACGAGATACGGCAGGATTGCGTCCAGTACCCGACGCGCTCCGACAAAAGCCATCACAGATATTTGGTACTGCGGTCGTTTGCCGAGACGCGTGGGATCCAAGTCCGTCGCTTTCAGGAAATTGTGTTTCACCCCTATCGACGTCAGGAGACTGGATACGTGATCGCAGGTAGGAACATCCGTATGCGTGAGCGCGATCAAGGGGCGATAGCGTTCTGGCTCTCGCTCGTGATTTCGCAGTCGGCGCGTGTTGGGTCCGTCCGGCTTCCACTTCCAAACACTCCGATAGAGGGAGATCGTTCCTTCGCCGTCCAGGAAGCCAGCCAGCCACGCCGCATCGAGTGGATTCACTGCTATGAATGTGCAGCATGTTGGTTGTCATCCTGTTGATGTTTAGGGTTCCCGACAGTTCACCCCGTGTTTTCACTCTCGCCGTCAGGCGGCGAGGCGTGCCCCCAACATCTCTCGATCAAGGGTAATGGTGGTAGCTGTTTCAGCCACTGTCTCGTAGACGATGGCCGTGTTCTCGGTTTTCGCACGCGCGGCGACGTTGCCGACGGAGGCAACCTTGACGGTCCTGCCCACACTTGCGTCATCTTCAAAACCTCGATTGACGCATTTGGCAAACACTAAATTAGACTCTGTTGCTCGCAGTACCTGCTTGCTCCAGATGTCCGGCGAGAAAACGCCACCAGCGATAGTTTGATCGACAAATTCGCTTGCCCCAGTGGCCACTGGTTCTTATTCCTTTCGGCGTTCTATTAGTTGTATTTGTTAGCTACAACTATAGAGAGATCACCGCCGCTGTTCGCGGCGCACGTCGATGCCGCGCTCGAGCCGGACGCGCACGCCCGGTCTCGGTCGGCCCTTGTCGTCGAAGTAGCGGTCGTACTCCTCGAGCGTCATGGCGGCGA
>Ga0126379_10000258_pt1 | contig 28332 bp, 21 predicted proteins | sample PanSoiMetPlot_24_FD_92640 | JGI IMG/M metagenome (GOLD analysis project Ga0126379, IMG submission 92640) | Tropical forest soil microbial communities from Panama - MetaG Plot_24 | ecosystem: Environmental > Terrestrial > Soil > Tropical forest > Bulk soil | place: Panama | collected 2016-02-17
CGAGATCCTCGTTCATCCAGCCATATCTGCGGCACCTGGCTACAGAATCTTTTTCCCGAACGCTGACAGCGTCAGCTCCACAGCCAGGTCGGCGGTGCGGTTGTGCTCGTCGATCACAGGATTGACCTCCACGATCTCGAAGCTGGTCATTCTTCCGTGGTCGGCGATGATCTCCATGGCCAAGTGGGCTTCGCGGTAGCTGGCCCCGCCGCGCACCGGCGTGCCTACTCCAGGCGCATCTTCGGGATCGATCCAATCCATGTCGAGGGAAACGTGATAGCCGGCGGTGCCGCGTCCGGCCACACGTAGCGCTTCCTCGATCACGGTGCGCATGCCGCGCTCGTCGATGTCGCGCATGGTGTAGACCTCGATGCCGGTCTCGCGAATGTTTTCCTTCTCGCGGGCATCGATGTCGCGGACACCCACGAGCACACAGTTCTCCGGCTGGATCTTGGGCGCGAAACCGTAAATGTTCGCTAATTCCGCCGGGCCCAGCCCCAGGATGGCCGCCAGCGGCATGCCATGCACGTTGCCGCTGGGCGAGGTCTCCGGCGTGTTGATATCAGCGTGCGCGTCAATCCAGATCAACCCGATCTTCTGCTCTTGAACGCGGCGCTGCTCCCGGTAAAACTGTGCCACGCCTGCTACCGTGCCGGCCGCGACTGAGTGGTCGCCACCCAGGACCAAAGGCACCTTTCCTGCTTCCAGAGTCTTATAGACCGTCTCTGCATGCTTGGTACAGGTGGCAGTGATCTCCTTCAAATACTTGGCGTGAGGATCGCCTTCCTTCTTCTGTTCCGGAATCGCCACGGCAACGTTGCCGCCGTCTTCCACCACGTGCCCCAGGGCCTCCAGACGCGCTTCCAGGCCGGCCACGCGCACCGCTGACGGGCCCATATCGACCCCACGGCGGGTTTGTCCCAGGTCCAGAGGCACGCCCAGGATCCTGATTTTCTTAGGAACAATGTTGTCTGCCAGCGCCGGCTTGGCAGCGCTCTCAGCCTTGGGAAGCGTAAGTACAGTTGTATTTTCCGCCGTCATAAACTTTCCATCACGGATAGATACGGGTCAGTGTCCGGGCGAAGGGAATGGTTTCCCGCACGTGCTCCAGCGCGCAGATCCATGCGACCGCCCGCTCAATGCCCATGCCGAACCCGGCGTGAGGCACGCCGCCGTACTTGCGCAAGTCCAGGTACCACTTGAAGGCTTCCTCCGGTAACTGGTGCTCGCGGATCCGTTTCAGCAGCAGGTTGTAATCGCCGATGCGCTGTGAACCGCCGATGATCTCGCCGTAGCCCTCCGGCGCCAGCACGTCCACGCACAGGGCCAGTTCCGGACGCTTGGGGTCCGGCTCCATGTAAAACGCCTTCACCGCCGTTGGATAACGGTGCACCATCACCGGTTTGTCAAATTGTGACGAGATGTAGGTCTCGTCGGGCGAGCCGAAATCCCCGCCCCATTCGAATTTGGCTTCCAATTGGCCTTTGGCGTGGCCCTCCTGGAGCATTTTCACCGCGTCGTCATAAGAAAGCCGGGGAAAAGGCGGCTTGATGTTCTCCAGCTTGCTGATATCGCGGCCAATGGTCTCAAGGTCGGCGCGGCGGTTGGCGACCGCGCTTTGCACGACATGACTGATGAAATGCTCCGCCAGTTCCATGATGTTGTCGAGTTCAGCGTAAGCGACTTCCGGTTCCACCATCCAGAACTCGGTAAGGTGGCGGCGTGTCTTTGACTTCTCAGCGCGGAACGTGGGTCCGAAGGAATAAACCTTGCCCAACGCCATGGCCGTAGCTTCAATGTAGAGCTGGCCGGACTGAGTGAGAAACGCCTCTTCATCGAAGTAATCGACGGGAAACAGCGTGCTGGTGCCTTCGCACGCCGCGGGTGTGAGGATGGGCGGATCGGTCAAAGTAAATCCGCGCTCGTCAAAAAAATTACGCACCGCACGGACGATCTCCGCCCGCACGCGCAAGATCGCCGCCTGGCGAGGGGTGCGCACCCAGAGATGGCGATGCTCCATCAAGAAATCAGGGCCGTGCTCTTTGCGGGCGATCGGGAAGGGATCATCTTCCGGAACGCGCTGCACGACTTTCACGTCGCTTACGTCGAGTTCGTAACCGCCGGGCGCCCGCTTATCGGCGCGCACTTTGCCGGTGACGATCACGCTGGATTCGTCGGTCAAATTCTTGAGCGTATCAAATACTTCGGGGGACACCTGGTTCTTAGGAACCACGCCCTGGATGATCCCGGTTCCGTCGCGAAAGATGGGAAAGATCAGCTTTCCACTCTCGCGCTTGTTGTATAGCCAGCCGCGGATGGTGACGGACTGGCCGTCATGCCGGCCGATCTCGGCGATGTTCGTGAACGGCGATTGAGTGATGGTGGTCATCTATAAATCCCTATATCCGATTGCCAGAATGCCAAAATTGGGTAGTTGCCAAAATTGAAGGCGACCAGCTCGGGGTGGAGCAGGGCTTTAGCCCTGCGTTGAGAGTGATTCTGACTGGGCTTTAGCCCCTGAGGCAGTTTACCTCAGCGGCTGAAGCCGTCCTACTTCCGACTTTAACGCAGGCCTGAAGGCCTGCTCCACCCCGTCGCTGCCAAACTCATTCCGCCGCAACCGCTGCCTGTTCCAACTTGGCGTAAGCTTCCACCATCTTTCCAGCTACATCTGCTCCCTCTTCGCCTTCTACTTCCAGCAGCACGGCCGGAGCTTGTGGAGCGGCGGCCAGCGATTGCATGGTCTGGCTCCAATCGATCGTCCCCTGGCTCGGCCAGAGGTGCGAATCGCGGTCGCCCTTGTTGTCATGCACGTGCGTGGAGCAGATGCGGTTGGCCAGCACGCCGAACGCCTGGTGCACGGTGCTCATCATGTTGGCGTGACCAGTGTCAAAGCAGAAACCAAGGTCAGGATAGTGCAACGCCTGCAGCAATTCCTTCAGCCGCTCCGGCGTGGCCAGATCGTTGGGCGTGTTCTCAACCAGCAAGGTTACTCCCAGCGGCCGGGCGAACGCCCGCAAGTGCTCGATGGAGCTGAGCGCGGCCTCAAATTTGCGAGGATCATCGGCTTCATCGGTTCGTCCGATGTGCTGCACCAGGAAGCGAAACGGCACGTATTCGGCGACTTCAATGGCGCGCTTGATTTCATCCATGGCTTCGATGCGGTTGCGCTTGTCGGCATCCACAATGTTCAGCGGCGGCGCTCCGGAGCGGAAGTCGTTGCTCATATAAATCGGGGAGTGCATGGAATGGAACTGCACCTGGCCGTTCTTGAACCATCCGCCAAGTTCCTTCACATGCTCTTTTTCGTGATAGTTGAAGTGACCGCGCGCAGCAAACAGCTCCACCGCCTGTGCGCCGCCGCGGGCGAAAACATCAAGCAGGCCTGGATGCAGGCGCTGTTTGATGTAAACGTAGCTGGAGATGGCGCGCAGCATCAGAAGCCCACCGCCTTCCCGCCGCCGCGGCCGTCGGAAGCGCCGAGCAGGTCTCCAGTCTTGGGATCGACGGCAATGCACTCGCCGTCACTCCAGTAGCCCTGGGGCTTGATTTTGTGGCCACGCATCTCCAGCAGTTTGATGGTGTCCGGCGATATGCCTACGTCTTCCACATAAATCTGGTCCGGCAGCCACTGGTGATGGAAGCGCGGCGCGTTGACCGCCTGCTGGATGTTAAGGCCGTAATCCACCACGCCCATCAGAATGTTGGCCACGGTGCTGATGATGCGCGGCCCGCCCGGCGAGCCCAGCACCAGGAAGAGTTTGCCGTTTTTGGTCACAATCGTCGGCGCCATGGCGCTCAGCGGGCGCTTGCCGGGACCGATGGCATTGGCTTCACTCTGAATCAGGCCGTAACCGTTGGGCACGCCCGGCTTGGATGTGAAGTCATCCATCTCGTCGTTGAGCAGAAAACCAAGTTTGCCCGCGGTCACACGCGAGCCGAAGCCGTCATTCAGCGTGGTAGTCACGGCCACGGCGTTGCCTTTGGTGTCGACCACGGAATAGTGCGTGGTGTTCTCTGGCTCGCGGCCCGAATAAAGGTGGAGTCGCGCCGCGGGACGCTCAAGCTCACCGAAACCCATCGGCCGCTGCAGTTCTTTGCTTTCACTGGCGCGGAGCGGATCGACAGATTCGCGCCACGCCGCGGCATATTTTTTATCAATGAGCTGGGCCACAGGAATCTGGCTGAAATCAGGATCGCCCAGAAATTCCGCGCGGTCGTAAAACGCACGCCGGAAAGCTTCCACCGTGAGATGGATCGAATCCGCTGAGCGGTTCCCGGCTTTGCTCAGATCGTAGCCCTCGAGAATGTTGAGCGCCTCGAGCATCGTGATTCCACCCGAGCTGGGTGGAGGAGCGCTGATGATGTCGTACCCGCGATAGGTTCCGCGCACCGGGCGCCGTTCCTTGACTTCGTATTCCGCCAGGTCCTGGGCGGTGATGAGACCGCCGCCCTTCTGGACGGCCGCCGCCAGTTCACGCGCCATTACCCCTTTGTAAAACGTCTGCGGGTTAGCGGCGATGCGCTCCAGTGTCCTCGCCAGTTCCGGCTGGCGGAAAAGATCTCCTGGTTCGTAGTACTTGCCATCACGTTGGAAGATGCGGAGGGAGTCGGGAAAGCCGGCAAGATCTTCATCGTGCATGGACTGGGCTTCCTCGTAGGTCAGCCGTACGCCGAAGCGCGCAAGACGGATGGCGGGCTGCATGACGGCCCGCAATCCCAATTTTCCCCAATGCTTTTCCGCGTACACCAGACCGGCCACCGATCCCGGCACTCCGATCGCCTTGTAACCGACCAGGCTGGCTTTTGGAATCACGTTGCCTTGCGCATCGAGGTACATGTCGCGCGTGGCAGCCTTGGGGGCCTTCTCGCGGTAGTCGAGGAAGTGGACCTCGCCGTTCGCCATGCGCACCAGCATGAAGCCGCCGCCGCCGATGTTCCCCGCCGCTGGATGCACCACCGCCAGCGCGAAGCCGGTGGCCACAGCGGCATCTACAGCGTTGCCACCACGGCGCAAGATCTCGGCACCGACCTTGGAGGCTTCCTGGTGCACGCTGACCACCATGGCTCGCTTGGCGTGCACCGGTCGCAGGCCCGCCGGCCAAGCCAAGGAGCCTGTGCCAAGGATGGTCAGGCCAGCTATAAACAGCTTAAGAATCAAATACTTACGAAGGGTTCTCATTGAGATCTGCGGCCCGCGGAACACGGACCCTGCTTCACAGTTTTCTTGTGCAGCGAAATCAAGGGTACCTGCCGGCAGGGCGGAAGTCGACAGGCCAGCTATTGAGGCTAGCTTAGAGCAGCAGCAGCAGTCAAATGATTAGAGGTAAGCAGAAAGAGGGACCCTAGCTGGCTGATCGTTAGGACAGCGCGCAACCTTTCGTCCGTCATGGACGTTGATTTAGCAAAGCCAGCAGAGAGCCCCTCGTTCGATTCCGCGTGCAAGAGTCCGGGCGATGTTACAGTCCAGCTTGCTTGGCTGCCAGTTCACCGATGATAGGCAGCTTGAAGGTCTGGTTACCGTAAGCCTTCACCATCAGGAAAATCCAGGTGCCAAGTATGCCCACCCAAACGATCAGCCAGAGGGGGATCAGCAGGAGGCCAAGGTGAATGAAGCCAAGTATGACCCCCAAAATAGCCAAGAGAATGTACACGCCTATCAGCGCCACGTTAAAGAAAATCGACTGAAAGGCATGGAACCGGACGAACTTATCATTCTTGTAAGGCTCGATGAGCAGAAAGATCAACCCCGTGATCCAACCGAAGATGTAGCAGAGTAAACCGGCCACATTGTTGGACATTCCCGAGCTTGCCGCAGGCGAAGGTGTTGGCGAAGAAGCCATGTCTTTTTGTCTCCTTCCTCAAATTTGGTTTTTTGAGGAGAATTTGTCGGGCAACAGCTTATTCTGACTTGGCAAAAAAGGAAAGAAAACTTTCTTGCTTAGCAATAGTCAAAACTTTGCGAAACGTTAGCCCGAGTTCCGGGCTTTGTCAACCCGGATTCTTTCTTAAGAGGACTACTGCGGATTTGCCTTAGGAGGGAGCCTCAGTGAGCAAGCACTGCACGACGCTGCACAGTGAAGGCGCATCACGGAGCATACGAAAGCTGAGGGAGGTTAATCTCAGGCTGCGTGGATTTTTTTGGACGGGATGGATTTCTCGGCGGCCAATCCTCAGCGCCGTTAGGCGCGAAAACAAGGTAGCCCACCCTGGAGGCGAAGCGGTGAATGCCGCGAGCCGCAATGGTGGGTAACTCGAAGCAGAAATTGCGAGCCCCGGAAGGGGCGGCACAAGTGGAACGCTCTATCGGCATGTTCTCGGGACCGCAGTCAAAAGAGGCGCGCGGCTAACGTTTCTCGAGCATTCGCGGCCGAAAGGTTGCCGCTATCCAGCCCCTCTTGTGTCGCCCCGCTGGGGCTGAACCCGTGATGCTGGCGTACCCACCCTTCCGGCTGCGCCTCCAGGGTGGGCTAACCTCTGGTCGCGCCTACCGGCGCTTGAATTATCCATGGGTGTAGCGATCTCTCAGGCGTAGCAATCTCACCGAGCTGGCAACACTTGAATCTCTGTGCACGCCTTGCAACGCCCGCCCTTTCGCGTTGCGTCAATTACCCGATTACCAAATTACTCAATTACTAAATCTGGTTATGCTGCGTCCCGCGCTTCGCCCAACACGACTTTCACGTCTACGCGTTTCTTGCCGCGGTAAACGGTCAGTGTGACGGTGTCGCCTGCGCGATGGTTTTGCATCACGTGGGAAAGGTCCTGTTGATCCTCGATGGACTGGCCATCGATGGCTACGATTAAATCCCCGCCCAGCATGATAGGAATGTTTCCCAGATACGCGCGCTCCGTGCCGCCATGCAGTCCGGCGTGGTCGGCAGCGCTACCTGGCACCACTTGCACGATCAGCAGTCCGTAATCGGCAGCCAGGCCCATCTGATCAGCGAGATCCGCCCCAATCGGGATGGTGCGCACGCCGAGCGTGGGATAGCGCGCATGGCCGAGGTGCACAAGATCGTCAAGCACCGACTTGGCCGTGTTGATGGGAATGGCAAAGCCGATGCCGGCGCTCTGCTCCACGCCGCCCGTCAAAATCATGGAGTTGATGCCGATGACCTGGCCATGTGAGTTCAGCAAGGGCCCTCCGGAATTCCCTGGATTGATGGCGGCATCGGTCTGGATGGCCTCATCGATAAAGCCGCGGGGGCCGCGCACGGATCGGATGGAGCTGATGATGCCGCGCGTCATGGTGCCACTGAGGCCGAACGGGTTCCCGATGGCAAAAACCTTTTGGCCCACGACGAGGTCCTTGGAGTCGCCGATCTCGGCTTTAGGCACGTTCTTTACAGGAATCTGGATCACGGCCAGATCGTGCGCGGGGTCCGTGCCCACGATCTGCGCTTTGTATTTCTTCTTGTCGCTGGTAGTGACCTCGACCTGGCGTGCATTATCGATCACGTGATAGTTGGTCAGGATGTGGCCTTCATTGTCAATCACAAATCCCGATCCCGCGCCCTGCTGCGGCACCGCCCCGTAGAAGAAATCAAATGCTACCGCCGTCGAGGTAATGTTCACCACTGAAGGCAACGCCTTCTTATAGACCGTGACGTTCAACTGCTCGTCGGGATCAAGAGGCTGACGACCGGATGCTTCCGCCAGGACAACGTGCTCGGGCCGCGTAACTTCGGGGGATGAAGCGGTCGCCGGGTTTCCACCGCCAATGCTGACCTTGTGAACATCGGTCAGGAGATAAAGAGTACCGGCAAAAAGAATGATCAGTGCAATGACACGCACGGGCTTCATAGGTCACCTGCTTTCGGATCGAACCTGCCTTTGCAATTCAGAGTAAATCTTCACGGCCTGTGTCCGGGTTTCCTCGAGGGAACCGGAGTTGTCGATCACGTAGTCGGCCATCGCGGCTTTTTCGTCGTCACGCATTTGCGCACGGCTGCGCCGCTCGACCTCGGTGCGCGCCGCAGCTTCGGAGATGCCGGCGCGCTGGGCATAGCGCGCGACTTTTTGTTCCGGAGCGCAGGTCACGACAATGATTTTGTCGTAGCGCGCTTTGCCGCCGGCTTCCAGCGTCAGTGCAGCCTCGACCATCATCACCGCGTCCGGGTATTTGGATGCAATTTCAAGCATCCATTCGCGCTGCCGCAGGAAAACCGCCGGATGCACGATCCGGTTGAGCTCCTGCACGCGTCCGCCGTCGAAAACGAGCGCTGCCAGGCGAGGCCGGTCGATCTCCTTATCCGACCGCAAAATCTCTGGGCCGAAGTGATTCAAGATCTCCCGGTAGACGGGCTGGTCTTTGCGGTACAACTCGTGGACGATCTTATCGGCATCGAGGACGTGCGCGCCCAGCCCGGCGAACATCTTGGCAACCGTGGATTTGCCGCAGGCTACGCCGCCGGTCAGTGCCACGCGCAGCACCGCCTATCTCCGCCCGCGACGCAAAGTGCACGCCTTGAGCGTGTTAGCCATGAGCATGGCGATGGTCAGAGGCCCCACACCGCCGGGTACGGGAGTGATCGCCCCCGCCACTTCTGCGACGTGCGGGTCAACATCACCCACCAGAGTCGACCCCTTCTCGGCAAAGGTTTTCTCACGCGCAGCGTCACCCGCGAAAAACCTCGCGAACTCTTTGCGGTCCGTGATCTTGGTGGTGCCCACGTCGATGACGGCGGCGCCGGGCTTCACGAAATCCTTCGTTACAAACCCCGCGCGGCCGATCGCAGCCACCAGAATGTCCCCCTGGCGCGCCACTGCGGGCAGGTCGCGCGTTTTCGAATGGCAAACAGTTACGGTGGCGTTCGCGTTTACCAACAGCATGGCCACAGGCTTGCCCACAAGGTCGCTGCGGCCGATCACCACCGCGTTGCGGCCTTCGATGGGAATCTGGCTGCGCTTCAGGATCTCAATCACGCCCGCCGGCGTGCACGGCACCAGTCCGGGGCGTTGCGTGGAAAGGTAGCCGATGTTGACCGGGTGAAGGCCGTCTACGTCTTTCTCCGGGGCCACGGCCAGCAGGACCTTCTTGGAATCAACCTGCGCCGGCAGAGGCAGCTGCACCAGGATCCCATCAATGTCGTCACGGCGGTTCAGCTCGTTGACCATTCCCAACAGCTCCTCGGTGGTCACCGAATCGGGCGGCGTCAGCTTTTCGCTGTGGATCCCGAGTTGTTCACAGGCTTTAACCTTGTTGCGAACATAAATCTCTGAGGCGGCATTGTTGCCGGCCAGGATCACGGCCAAACCCGGGCGCACGCCGCGCGAGGAGAGTTTCTTCACCTCTTCCGCGACTTCACTTCTGATCTGCGCGGCAATCTTGTTGCCGTCAAGAATGGTGGCGGTTGTGGTTGTAGTCATAGTGAATAGACAATTTTAACCGCAAAGGGCAGTCAGCATTCAGCACTCAGCATTCCGCCCTTTTTCCGAAGCCCCGAGCGTAGGCGAGGGGTCCATATCACTGTGCAGAATCATGAGGCGAGTCGATGGGTCTTTTTTCTCAGGGTCGGAGGGCATTTGGATGCCAATTCACACGCAGGGGTTCTTAACCTTCAGAGCGACGAAGAATGTATGGATCCCTCGCTACCGCTGGGGATTTCAGAGGTAGCCGAGTGTCTCCTTGGTTAGAATAATTAGTGATGCTGTTGAAGCAAGTACTCGACGCTCTCGTCTGTCCTGTGGCGGAATGCCGCAAGCCGCTCACGCTGGCTGCCGACGAAAACTCTTTCCAATGCACTGGCTGCGGACGGGTTTACCCGGTGCGCGACGGGATTCCGATTCTACGAATCGATCAGGCGACAAAGAGCAATTAGCTTTTCTGAAATCCCGAGCGGGAGCGAGGGATCACTATCGCCACCGATCAGTGAGGGCGACGAACAATTTGATATGCCAAGCCCACGTGGTTCATTGACCTGACTACAACTCCCCTGTCGATCGCATGTTTTCTCGCCTTAAGGATTCTAGGCACTATAGGGATCCCTCGCTCCCGCTCGGGATTTCAGAGAAAAGCTATTTCAGATCCAACTTCTTCAGATACTCCGCGAACTCCCGGCCCATGTCCGGACGTTTCAACGCCAGTTCCACCGTGGCTTTGAGGAAGCCAAGCTTGTCGCCGGCATCGTAGCGCTTGCCTTCAAATGTGTAGCCGTAAATCTTTTCACCGGCTTTGAGCAGGCCGCGCAGGCCATCAGTAAGTTGGATTTCGCCGACGGCGCCTCTCGGCGTGCTTTCCAGAGTTTCAAAGAGCTTGGGGGTGAGAATGTAGCGCCCGATGATACCCAGATTCGATGGCGCGTCTGCCGGCTTGGGTTTTTCCACCATATCCCTGACGTCATACAACCGTCCGTCGAACTTGCCTTCGACGCGCCGGGCGTCAAGCACGCCATAGGACGCGATGGCTGGCCCGTTGATCTCTTGCGTGGCGATCACCGAAGACTGAGTCTCCTGAAAAACTTCCATCAGCTGTGCGAGGCACGGCTTGGGGCCGTCAATCACGTCGTCGGCCAGCAGCACGGCAAACGGCTCGTTGCCCACCAACTCGCGCGCCATCAGCACCGCGTGGCCCAACCCTAGCGCCTCCTTCTGGCGCACATAAGCTACGTGGATCATGTCGGAGATCTGGCGTACGACGGCAAGCAGGTCCGTCTTGCCCCGCTCTTCCAGCATCTTCTCGAGCTCATAGCTGACGTCGAAATGGTCTTCGATGGCGCTCTTGCCGCGGCCAGTAACGATGATGATCTGATCGCAGCCCGCGGCCAGCGCTTCTTCCACGCCGTACTGGATGACGGGCTTGTCCACCAGCGGCAACATTTCCTTGGGTTGAGCTTTCGTGGCAGGCAAGAACCGCGTGCCCAACCCGGCGGCGGGGAAAACCGCTTTGCGAACGCGCATTTTCAAGGCTTCACTCCTGCGTGCAAACTACGTAAGATGCAGGAATTCTAAATGAGAGCCGCAGATTTACGCAGATGAACGCTGATAAGTCAAGAACCGACTGACGAAGCAACGCACATGCGGCAAACGCGAGTCGCAGTCCGCGTCTAATTCGCGATGGTTCGCGTTCATTGGCGGCTTGATCTTGATCTGTGTTAATCCGCGTTCATCAGCGGCTAAAGAACTGGACTGCCGTCTCCCAGCATGACGTCCCGCACGAGCTTGATGGGCGGAAAGCCTTGCTTGAGCAGTTCGTCATGGAACTGTTCCAGGGAATACTTGTCGCCCATCTTCTTCTTGTAATCGTCGCGCAGTTTTAAGATCTCCAGCTTGCCGAGTGTGTAATAAAGATAGGTAGGATCGGATGTCCCGCGCTTGGTCTCGCGCAAGCCGTTCGTGTGCGACTGGTAACCTTCCTTCTCAAAGAACTCCACGCCCTGGTCAAAGGTCATTTTGCCGGTGTGCATCTGTATCCCGACTATAAACCGCGCGTTGCGCAGCAGGGCGTCCTGTAACTGGCCCAGGCGCAGCTTGAGGAAGGCCGTGTCCTTGTCGAGAGCCAGGCTGGAGGTTCGACCATAGCCTTCATCCAGCATCATCTGCTCGCTGTAGTGGGCCCAGCCTTCGGCGTTGGAGCTGCACCCCAACAGCTTGCGGGTTTTGGAAGGCGCGTAGGGTACCCACAGGAACTGCGTGTAGTGTCCTGGATACACCTCGTGCACGGCGGTCGAAATTACAGTGCCGCGATTGAACCCCGCCATGTGCTCTTCCACTTCCTTCGCGCTCCATGTGGATTCGGGCAAGGTGACGTTAAAGAAAGCTTCTTTAGCAACCTTCTCGTAGGGTCCCGGCGTGTCCATGGAGGCAAACGTCAGGGCGCGCTGGAACGGCGGCGTCTCTTCCACGATGGGCAACACTTCAGAGGGGACCTTGACGATGTGGCGGTCTTCGAGAAAACTCTTCAATCCGCCCAGCGTGTCCCGGAAAGTCTGCAGCAGTTTGTCGGGCGCGGGATGGTCCTTTTCCAGTTCTTCCAGGATCTGCTGCGGGGTTTTGCTGGAATCGACCTTGGCTGCGGTGTCTTTAAAAGCCTGCTGGTTGCGGCGCAGGTCGGCCATGCCGATCTCCAGCAACCGGTCGAGCGGAATGTCGACGTCCTCGTCATAGAGCAGCTTCTTGCGATAGTTGTCTGCGCCCAAGCGGAAATCGCCGTGCGCTCGCGGCTTCAGGTCCTTCTCCAGCCATTCCCGATAGCTCTTGAACTCGTCCATGACTTTCTGATTGGCAGTCTTGAATTCGGCCAGAAGCGCCGGGTCTTTCACGTCCTTGAAGGCATCCGGCACGTCTTTTTGAAAGAAGCTGATCAGACCGGGAATCTGCTCCAGGGCCACGTCAACGTAGACGGGAGGCGGGTTTTTCAGGTTCTGCCGAGCCGCGGCAAAGACTGCAGGAACCTGCTTCTCGCGTGCGATCACCGACTTCAGCCTCTCCTCCGGAGGCGCGAAGGTCCGGGCCATGATCACGAAAATCGAGTAGTTGACGGTGCCCGAATACACATCCGGGTTTTTCTCCCACATGCGGATGTTCTCCAGCGCCAATAGGCGGCCGTTGATGTCGTTCAGCAACAGCCAGTGGTCCACTTTTTCGCTGGCCGAGAGCTGTTTCGTATCCACCTTGGCCGCCAGCTTCTGGAAATCTTTGAGAATGGCCACCTGCTTGTCGAGCGAGGCGCGCGAGTAGTCTTCCAGCTGGTTGTCGTACTGGTGAAAACCGGCTGAGGTCGCTGCCGTGGGATTGAATTTGAAGTAGTACTCGTCGAAGTAGCGGTCAGCAAGCTGGTCAAAACTGAGAGACCCTCCCGGGGCTTGCTTGCCTTGGGCTAGAGCCACGGATGAGATGATAAAGATGATAAAAAGGAAGGCAAAGAGATGCTTCACGTATTCTCCTATGAAATAAAGATTATACTTCCGTCCTTCCGCGTGAAGGCGCGATCGGGTTAGGGCGGAACTCCTAAACCGGTTGATTCGGGTCTAAGTCAGGGTGTAGATTCTGGTTGACCTAACTACATCTTTCCGTTCGTAGAGTCCCGGATTTTGCGCGATGCTGCGAATCCGGCGAGAAGAGGGAGATTCCCAGATGGCTATGGTTTTTTGTCGAGGATGCGGCAAGGAAATCCACGATTCCGCGCCGGTTTGCCCCAGCTGTGGAGCGGTGCAGATTCAGCAACAAGGGCAGCCCGCTTCCGCCAGCGACAGACGCATTCTGCCTGCGTTTCTTCTGTGTTTCTTTTTCGGCATCTTTGGGGCCCACCGATTCTATGCCGGCAAGGCCGGGACGGCGGTCGCGCAATTGCTGACCATCGGTGGCCTGGGCGTTTGGGCCCTGGTCGATCTTATCCTTCTGGCCTGCGGCGCATTCACTGACGGCTCGGGAAACAGGATGACGGCCTGGACATAGCAAAGCTCCTAGCTCCAGGCTTCTGTGTGTTGTACTGTCTTTAGTCTTCAGTCGGCTCGCCGCACAGAGTTGACGCTAGAAGCTTGCTTGTACACCGTCCCGCCCTTCATCACCATGACCGGGTTCTCAAGCACGGTGACGTCCTTGGTTGGGTCGCCGTTCACAGCCACGATGTCCGCGAACTTTCCCGGCTCGATTGTGCCGATGCGGTCCGACCATCCCAGCAAGTCGGCGGCGTTGACCGTGGCTGTCTGGATAGCCTGAAGCGGCGTCATCCCGATCTGGACATACACGGCAAACTCGTGCGCGTTGAGGCCATGAGGATAAACCGCGGCGTCAGTCCCGAAGGCGATCTTCACGCCGCCGTCGAACGCTTTCTTGATGTTCTGGCGGCTAATGGAAGTTACGTCCTTCATCTTGGCCGCATACATGGCGGGGAGGCCGATTTTGGCTGCGTTCTCGCGCATCCAGTCGCCTAGATACTGCGTTGGCACAAGATACGTGCCGTGAGCTTTCATGGTCTTGATGCCAACGTCGTCAATATATGAGCCATGTTCGATCGAATCCACCCCGGCCTCCGACGCCCAAGCGATGCCTTGCGCGCCGTGCGCGTGAGCAGCTACCTTGCGGCCCAGCCGATGCGCGTCCGCGACGATGGCCTTCATCTCTTCGAGCGTGTACTGCGATGCTCGAGGATCGTCGCCTTTGGAGAGCACGCCGCCCGTGGCGCAGATTTTGATCACGTCCGCGCCGTACTTGATGATCTCGCGCACTTTCTGCTGCACGTGCTCCACGCCGTCCGCGGTGCCGTCGGCCTTGGCGTGCCATTCGTAGGGCAGCAGGTTCTGGTCGCAGTGGCCGCCGGTGATGGAAAGGGCCGGACCGCTGGCGAGAATCCGCGGGCCGGGTACCATGCCTTCATTCACCGCATCGCGCAGGGCGATGTCGGTGTAGCCGCTGGCGCCGACGTTGCGCACTGTGGTGAAGCCCGCTTCCAGCGTGATCTTGGCGTTCTTGGCGCCGATCAGCGCTTCCTTGGGAATGGAGATTCCCAGCTCCTGGTAGCCAAAGTTGGGATCAAACGTCAGGTGCGTGTGGACGTCGATCAGACCCGGCACCAGCGTAGCGTTAGGCAGGTCGATGGTCTTCAGGTTGGCCGGAGGATTGCCCCATTGCGGCGGACCCACGCTCACGATTTTTCCCCCGCGAATCACAACCGTAGCGCTGTCGGTGATTTGTCCCGTTTTGACGTCGAGCAGGTGGCCGGCGTGAATGACAGTGAAGCCTGCATCGCCATCCTCGCGTGCAGGAGATTGGGCCAGGCAGAGGCAGGATGCCGCCAACACGGAGAGGAAGAGCCTGAATGTTTTCATGGAGTTGTGGATTATAGCAGGAGAATTGGATGCGGCGGGCGAAGACTCTCTGATCGAAAGAGATTGGGGAGCGCAGCCGCCCTCGGCTGCGTCTCCTTCTTAGTTAGCTGGTCTTCTTTTTCTTTTTCGCGGCAGAGGTCGTTGGCGTCACTGCAGCAGCCTTCCTCTGCATGTCTTCGATGATCTGGCCGAGCTGGGCGCGGTCCACGACCTCCACAAACGGTGTGGAAGGACCGCCATTGCCGACGACAAAGATGGTAGGCGTGTGTTCCAGTCCGATCTTCTGGCCCAGGGAATAGTCGGCTTGAACCTTGGCCTTCAACTTGCCCTCGGGGTCCGGGGCAAACGGGAGCGGGACCTTGTTTTCATCGGCGAACTTCTGCACGTATTGCTGCAGGTTTTCGCGTGAGATCTGGGGCTGGTTGTTGTAGATGTAGCCGCGAAAATCGTCTCCCAGCTTCTCCGATTTAGTGTCAAAGTAACGGGCCCAGACAGCGGCGTCAAACGACCAAGGGTGCTTGGGCAGAGGAAAATCGTGCAGCACGACAGGGATGTTGTGGGCTTTGGCTGCTTCCCATACGACGGGGTACGCGCGGGCACAGTCCGGACACTCCAAGTCTTCAAAAATTACAATGGCCACCTTGGCTCCCGGCGGTGGTTTGAGCGACGAGGCATCGGCGGCAAATGAGGCGACGGCCAGGGCTGGCGCCGCAAAGAGGACGAGCGCGGCTTTCACAAAGGGTTTCATAGGCTCCTGCTGGAAGATAATCCCTGACAAAAATTCTACCTTACCGACGCCGTTTGTGCTCCTAGACGACGCCCCGGGAGGGGAGAATCAGGTAGAATCAGGGTTCCTGAAAGTCGGCCATGTGGTGGTTTAAGCGACAAAGCGGAAGGCCTGGGGCGGCCTTGGAACAGCTGGGCAGCCTGGAATCGGCGCTGATGGAGCGCATCTGGCTTCTGGGTGAAACCAGCGTGCGCGATCTGCACTGCGAATTTGCGTCGCAGCTTGCTTACACCACGGTGATGACCACCCTCGATAGGCTCTACAAGAAAGGCCTCCTCACGCGGCGCAAGGCCGGCAAAGCTTATCTGTACGAACCCGCCTTCGACCAGCGGCAATACCGTGAACGGCTGGCCCGGCATTGGATCGGCCTGGCACTCAGGGACGGCAGCCATAGCCAAGCGGTTCTTTCGTCGTTCGTGGACGCGGTCAGCCAGAGCGATCACCAGATGCTCGACCGACTGGATCGGCTGGTAAAAGCCAAGCAGCGTGCGCGGCGGCGCGAGGAGCCGGGGTCCCCGAACCGGGACCGTGTTGCCCGGGTTGGGGTGAAGGAGCCGAAGTCATGATGTTCTACCTTCTGGCCGCGGCTCTCTGTCTGGCTGTCTTCTTCCTCGTAATGGGCGCCACACTCGTGGTCTGCAATGCTGGGCTGCGGATGGCACGGCCGCTCGTGGCCTCGTGGGCGCCGAGGAACGCCGCCAACCTGCTTTTCAGCGTTCAGGTTCTGCCGTTTGGGCTAGGGAGCGTTGCAGCCTTGGGTATTGCGCTGCCCGCATTTCTGAAATTCGAGCCTCGCGCCACGAGTGAGCTTCTCAACGCCAAACTTATATTCCTGGCAACGGGTGGGGCGGTCGTGATTACGGCGATGGCTGCGCGCGCAATCTGGGCGTGGCGAGCGACTGCCCGCGCCGTGGCTCAGTGGCGCACACTCTCCACTGACCTTCACATTCCTGGCGTGGGAAGGCCGGTCCATCGTGTGGAGCAGGATTCTCCGCTCATGGCGGTGGCCGGACTGCTGCGTCCCAGAATTTTCGTCGGCCGATCCATCGTTCAAGTGCTTGGTCCGGATGAGTTGGCCGCTGCCCTGGCCCATGAAGAGGCCCACGCGCGATCGTTCGACAACTTCAAGCAGCTCTGGTTTCGGATCGTGCGATTGCCGGAGTGGCTGGAACAATTGGCACCGGGAAAAGCCGCCTGGGATAGTCTCTCCGAGATGGCCGCCGATGAAGATGCTTTGGCCGAAGGAGCTTCGCCGCTGGATCTGTCCTCAGCGCTGATCAAGGTGGCTCGGTTGGAACATTGCCCCCTTCATGGCGATCTGGTGGCTTGCCAATTCATGCCCGATGGCGGGGCGAGCGCGCTTGAGTTGCGAGCAGCACGCCTGGAGCAATGGCTCGCGAGTGGGGCTTCCCCTCGCACCCCCAAGATCCGCGACTGGCGATGGATGACTGTGCTCGCTGTCTCGGGGGCGGCGCTGCTTTACGTGACCTTTCTCGGTAGTCTCTTGCCCTGGATGCATGAGGCTTTGGAGGCGCTCGTTCGTTGAGGACGAACTACTATCTGTGGTAGTAACTCCAGCAACTCAATAATCTATCCAGCGTCATGCAAGGTTCAAGTATCAAAAAGAATCTCCTTCGTTTCGCCCTCATCCAGTTCTGCGTTTTTCTTCCCCTCGCGATGAACGCCCAGAACCCGCGTGGCGCGCTGCGCGGCGTGGTGGAAGACGCGAGCGGCGCGCGGGTTGCAGGCGCCAAGGTTGGAGTAAAAGGACTGGGTCCCGCACCTGGACGCGAAGCCGTCACCGACAAGGGGGGCGAATTCCGCCTCGAGGATTTGCCGCCGGGACAGTATCACCTCCTGGTGGATGCCACGAGCTTCGCCGAAGCCAGCGCCGATGTGCAGATCGTGATCGGCTCCGTCACCGAGATCACCGTGAGCCTGAGACCGGCGACCGTCCGGCAAACAGTGAGCGTCGAAGGCCAGCCGTCGTCGATCACCACGCAGAAGATTGATACGGCCAGCACCGTGCACCAGGCCATTGTTACCGCGCAGGACTTGGATACCATTCCGCTGGCCAACCGCAGCTTCGCCAACATTGCTTACATGGTTCCGGGAACCGAACCCGTCGAGCCTTCTGACCCCACCAAGGCGCGCATTACCGCGGTCTCTTTCGGCGGCAGCTCAGGGCTGAACGTGGACCTCTCCGTGGACGGCGGCGACAATAACGACGACTACATTGGCGGCTTCCTGCAAAATTATTCGCCGGATTCGATGCAGGAATTCACGGTGCGCACCGCGCAGTTCGATGCCGACACTTCGCGCACCAATGGCGGCTCGGTGGTCATCAGCACCAAACAGGGAGGCAATGACTGGCACGGGGGCGCCGGCGTTTATTACCGCAATCAGAGTCTGAACGCCCGCAACGCACTCGACAATCCTGAGCCCAATCCCAAACAGCCTTTTTCGCGCGAAAACTTTGACGGCGAGATCGGGGGACCGCTGGAGAAGGACAAGGCTTGGTTTTTCTCCTCGCTCGAATACATCAAGGAAAATGCCAGCGTCGGCTACAGCACACTAAGCCTGAGTGAGTTCAATGCGCTGGCCCAACTGGCCTCGTCAGGCCAGATTCCCGGCGCGACTTCCATCGCAGTGCCGTCTTCCGTTGATACGCCTTTCCACGACGTTCTCTTTTCGTCGCGCATGGACATCGCGCAATCAGAGCATTCCCACTGGTTCCTGCGCGGAGCCTTCGATTTGAACAAAAGCAAAAATGATCTGGTGCATGAAGGCGCGCTGCCTTCCACGGGCTTCACTACCACATCGCACTACTTGAGCATTCTGCTCAGCAACCAGTTCGAGTTCACACCCGCCTGGGTAGGAAATCTCGTTGTCCAGGCCAGCAGCTTCCACCACCAGAAGGTCCGCAATTCCGATCTGGGCTTCGGGCTGGCATTTCCCTTCAGCACCACCACACTGACGACTTCCGGATTCGAAACCTTCGGCGACAACCAGTTTGTCACGCCGATTACTGCGTTTCCCGTCAACCGCGACCAGCAGAAATATCAGTTCCGCTATGACGTGGCGCATAACGGCGGCAACCACGCGCCCAAGTTCGGGATCAACTTCATCCACGAGCCGGCGCTCAACGGCCGCCTGTCCGACAACGCGGAGAACTTGACCATCTTTGGCCTCAATCCGACCGACTACGTTGCCGACCCGCAGCAGTTTGCCGTCGACCTGACGTGCACGCCCACGGCCACAGTGAATGTCTCGCCCGGCACCACTTGCACCAGCACGCCTGCAGGCGGCGGCCGATTTGCCCAGAGGCTGCAACGGCTCGGCCTTTACGCCCAGGACTCTTGGCGCCTTGGCCGCAATTTCACTGTCAACTACGGCCTCCGCTATGACACGACATTCGGACTATTCAATTCCAACGGCGCTGACCAGAACTCCAACCCGGCAGTGCTGACCGTCCTCACGGACAACCTTCCCCTGCCCACGGGCGTGCCGCACGACTACCGCAAAGCTTTTGCGCCGCGTTTGGGCATTGCCTGGTCGCCTGGGACTCCCGGCAAGACCGTGCTTCGCGCCGGGGCCGGCCTTTACTACAACGATCTGGCGCAGAACGGCTGGGTCGACGCCTTCCGGGCCGTCGTGCCTGGCAACACAGCCCTGCTTGGTCCTGGCGATCAAGGGGCAATCATCGATCCCCAGTACCATTCGCCTTACACCATCCAGGCCAGCGCCGGCTTCGAACACGCGCTCAGCGATAGCTGGAAGATGATCATCAACTACGAGCATCAGCAGGGTGTCCACCAGTACCGGCGCTATGAGTACGTCGCGCAGGACCCAGCGGCGGCCCCGAACGGGACTCTGCCGTCCACGGCCCCGAACATCTCCGTGTTTCGGACGGACAACCGCTCCCGCTATGACGGCCTGTCGTTTGCCGTGAATCACAGCTTCTCGCAACGCTTTTCCATGACCGCGCACTACACCCTGGCCAAAGCCACGACCTGGGGTGCGACGGTCGGCGAATTGTTCGATTATGTCAACGGCGTCGCCAACGTGGACAACCCCTTCGGGCCGGGCGATCACGGTCCATCGGGAGAAGACGTGCGTCACCGTTTTGTCCTGGTGGGGACAGTGCAACTTCCCGGCAAATTCGAGGTGAGCACGCTCTCTCAGTTCGAAAGCGCGCGTCCGTATACGCTAGCCACGGGAACCGATATCAATGGCGACGGCGCACCCAACGACCGCGCCGTGATCAACGGAGTGCAGACCACGCTCGACCAGTTCCGCGGTTCGCCGTTTGCCCAGGTGGACTTGCGCGTCAGCCGCAGCTTCAAGATCAATGAACGTATATCAGTGAAGGCATTCGCGGAACTCTTCAACCTGTTCAACCGCCAGAACCCAGGCAACAACTACATCGCCGACATCGGCGCCCTGCCGGTGCCTGCCGCGGAAGTGGAGGCGGGCAACGTTACCCACTTTTGCCTGGACGCCGCGTGCAACACCATGCGGCCTGTCACGCTCAATGACGTGCGCCAACCCGCGGGCGCGCTCGGCGACTTCTTTGGTCCCGGCACCACAGTCGGCATGCCCCTTGCGGCGCAGTTTGGACTGAAGTTTAACTTCTAGAATGATCTCCCAGATACGAAGCCACCAAGCCGCGTGTGGGATAACGAGCATCATCGCCGTAGGGACGCGGCATTGCCGCGTCTCACATTAGGCCTCTTCACACTCTCTCGGGACAGACACAGCGGCATATGATTACGATTGCCGGGCCGCCGTTGCTCGTTGCTTAAACAGTGAGACGTGGCGGTGCCACGTCTCTACGGATAAAATTTTCTGCTGCGGATATGGGCGTCGCAATCATTGGCATGCTAGCGGCTGCCGTCTCTTTTGAGCTCTTCAACTGAAACAAACTTCTTCCCTTCCGCGGCATATCGCTGCAGCAAGATTCGTGTCGCCTCCACGGTGAACTTGCGCTCGAAGCCGAAGCCCAGGTGACTGCCGTCGTGCAGCAACACGATCTCACTCTGTTTGCGCCGGCGCGAGTCAACCTGCGTTGTGACCTTCTCGACGATGGCCTCGGCTGACTTCGCGTCCCAGTCAAAACCGGTGACGGACCACATCACCGGCTCCAGGCCGAGCGAGCGCACGGTGCGTAGCACGTTGGGGCGGCGTCCGCCAAATGGCGGCCGAAAGAGAGGAGCCGGCGTGCCGACGGCATCTTCCAGCGCTTTGCGGCAATCTTCCAGTTCTTGCCGCAAACGCGCGGCGGAAACAAAGATCAGGTTGGGATGGTTGTACGTGTGGTTGCCGATCGCGTGTCCGGCGTCGCAGATCGCGCGCGCGATCTCAGGGCGCCGGCGCACATACTTGCCGATCAGGAAGAACGTTGCCTTGGCCTGGTGTTGCCCCAGCAGATCGAGCAAGTGGAGAGTGTGGGGATCGTTGGGCCCGTCGTCAAAGGTGAGCGCCATCTGCGCCGGGTCGGCGCCATGCGTCAGCGTGCGCCCGTAGAGCTGCGGCGCCGGCGCCATGGAAGCGTATCCGGCGTAGCTGGCTGCAGCAGCAGCCGAGACGAGAGTTGTCAAAATGGCAAGCAAGGTCGTTAAATTTGGTAAATGGGTAATTTGGTAATTGGGTAATTGCTCACAGTGAAACAGATTTTCAATTACCCAATTACCAAATTACTCAATTACCAAATCTTTGCAAAGAAAAAGCGCAGCGGCGCGCTTCCCGCAGCAGCGAGCGTTTCCTCATTGCCACATTGCTTCCGTCGATATATCCTCGGGCCATCAGTCTTTCTTGCAACCATGGCCAAACTTTTTGAACCTCCCCGCTACATCGCATTAGAGGGTCCCATTCGCGTAGGTAAGAACACGCTGGCCAACGTGATTGCCGACCGCCTGAACGCCCAGCGCGTCCTTGAGGCGGAGGACAACCCGTTTCTGCGCGCGTTGTATGAAGGTCAGCGCGGGGCCGCATTCCAGGCCCAGTTCGCGTTCCTGGTGCGGCGGTTCGAACAGCTCAAGGACCTGGAAGTGGGGCCAAAGTCGCACAAGACGGTGGTGGCCGATTACATCTTCGAGAAAGACAAGATCTTCGCCTACATCAATCTCACGGACGCCGAACTCGAAATCTACAACCGCTACTATCAGCACTTCCGCGAGCAGTTGCCGGTACCGGACCTGGTGATCTATCTTCAGGCCTCGCCCGAAGTGCTGAAGAAGCGCTTGCGCAAGAAGAACGCCCCTGGCGAAGGCTTAATCAGCGATGATTATCTCGAAGAAGTGGTGAAGGCCTACGAGCATTTCTTTTTTCATTACACCTCGTCTGACCTGCTGGTGGTGAACACCAACGACATCGACTTCGTGGAACGTCATTCGGATCTTCAGGAACTCCTACGCCGGGTGAGCGAGCCCATCCGCGGTACGCAGTATTTCCTGCCGTTGGGATCGGCAGGAGCTGCAGGCGCCTGACGCAAGGACTCTCGATCCCTGCCCGGCGCGCCTCCCGTGCGATCCTCTCCTTATTCGTTTCCTCCCGTACCAGCGGCCGTCTGCGTGCGACTCTCAGGTTTCAAGTCGCTGCGGTGCTTGTCGAACCATCCCACAACAGAGAGCAATTTCGCGATGTGATGGCTGGGACGAACCGTGATGCCGTGCGGTTCTTCCGGCACGCGCATCAGCACAGTTTCGATTTGTTGCAGCTTAAGCGCTTCGTAATACTCCTCTGCCTGGGAGATCGGCGTGCGGTAATCGCTTTCGCCGGTCATCAGGAGCGTTGGCGTTTTCACATTCTTGACCAAGGAGATGACGGAACGCTTGGTGTATTGCTCCGGATAGTCCCAGGGCATGCCGGGAAACCAGTATTTGACGACGATGATGGGGATGTCGGCGGTCAGGGCAAAGCTGTACCAGTCAATAACCGGATAGAGCGATGCCGCTGCCCGGAAGCGCGTGGTGCGGCCGATCATCCAACAGGTGAGAACGCCGCCGCCGCTGCCTCCGGTCACAAAAACATTGTTGGGATCGACATAACCCTTCGCGATCACTGCGTCCACCGCCGAGTTCAGATCATAAAAATCATCACCCGGATAGGCATGGTGAATAAGGTTGCCAAACTCCTCGCCGTAGCTGGTGCTGCCGCGCGGATTGATGAAGACCACCACGTAGCCGTGCGCCGCGTAAATCTGTTTCTCGAGATCGAAGCGATCGCCATAGTTGGAAAACGGGCCGCCGTGAATCTCGAGGATCAAAGGATATTTCTTGCCCGGTGTGAACCCGGGAGGCGTCAGCACCCAGCCTTGGATCTTTCGGTTGTCCACCGACGAATTGAACCAAAATTCCTCAGTCCGGCCCAGCGTGCGTTGCCCCAGCAGATCGCGGTTCAGGTCGGTCAGGACCTTGGCCTCAGAGCGGCCCGGGCTGACGACAGCCACAGCGCCGGGTACATCCGGCAGAGTGTGCACGTAGGCGATGGCGCCGTTGCGGGCCAGGCTATAGGTTCCCGCCAGGGGAAGATGGCTGGTGATGATCTTGAGCTGGCCGATGGTGGAGTAGAACCCCAGCTTGGTGTCGCCCTGGTCGTCAAAGATGAAGTAGACGCCGCTGCCGTCGGGCGCCCAGCGCACAGCCCGGACACTGCGGTCCAGCTTCCCGGAGATGTCATGTGACCCGCTGCCATCGCGGTTCATGATAGAAAGCCGCGTGACCTGGTATCCCTTGAAGTGTTCATCGTAGCCGGTGTAGGCAATGTGCTTGTTGTCGGGAGAGATGTCCGGATCGCTATCCGGGCCGCGGCGGTCGGTGAGCGCCCGCACCGAGCCATCTTCCAGGGAAAATTCATAAATCTCGGTGTCGGCCGGGTTCAGATCGTAATCATCGTGGCGGTTGGCGGCGATCAGCAGAGATTTTGAATCTGGACTCCAAGTGGCTGGGCCGGCATTGACGCCCGGTCCGCCGTAAAAAAAGTTGCCGCTGGTGATTTGGCGCGGCGTCCCGCCATCCGCCGCAACCACAAAAACATGTGTATAGCCCGGCTTGAGATAGCCCGCACCGTTGAAGCGATAGATGGGCTTATCGTAAAGCACCGGCGGCTCTGCCCACTTGGCTCCAGGAGGCGCCTTAGGCATCTGCGCCAGCTTGACTGGCTCGGAAGGAACAAAGGTGGCAAAAGAGATTTGCTTGCCATCGGGCGACCATTCGATGCCGGACGGCGCATTTTCCAGGCTGGTGACGCGAGCGGTCTCGCCGGTATCCATCCAGCGCACAAAAATCTGGGAGTGGCCGTCTTCGCCGGTGACGTACGCCAGGCGCGTACCGTCGGGCGACCAGCGAGGACTGTTGGCCATGATCGGCCCCGTCACCAGGGGACGATGGTTGGAGCCATCCGCGTTGATGATCCAAAGATTGCCGTAGCGCCGGTCCTGCATGATGTCGGAGAACCCGCGCACGTAGACAATGCGCTGCCCGTCCGGTGAAATTTGCGGGTCCGACACACTTTGCATGTTAAAAATATCCTCCGCTTTCAAAGGCGGATGCTTTGGCTGGGCCAAAACCGCAGCGGTTGTTACCAGCACAAGGAAGAAACACACCTGCATCTTTGAAGAACGCATTGCTTTTGCCCTCCGGAGATTACTGCGAATCAGCTGAATTGTACGGAAACCCGACTGTCCAATGGGAATGCTGATTATTGGGTTTAAAATCGCGGAGCATTGTACCGCCTGGAGCGGCGGCGTGGTCAGCCTTTCTCTGGATCCTTTCCGGATCGAGATGTCACCACCCGGACTGGGCTTACTCTTTGCCAATGAAGGGGTTACCGCGAACGCACCTAAGGCCGATTTTCTCCCGCCAGCCTATCGAAATCGCGTCTACAATACCTCTGCCAGCATCCAATCTGGCGACAGGTGGTATCGGGAGTTCCCGAACTACACTGGAGGCAATATGAGCATCACTTCTTCGAATCCCGGCATGGGCATGCCTGCCCGGCCGAAAATCACTACCTCCACAATTCAAGAAAAGAAGCAGCGGCGCGAGTTCATCACTTGCCTGACTGCCTACGACTACGCGACGGCCCGGCTGGTCGACGAAGGCGGCATTGATCTGATTCTGGTTGGCGACTCGCTGGCCCAGGTCGTGCTCGGCTATGACAGCACGCTGCCGGTGACCATGGAGGAAATGCTGCATCACACGCGCGCCGTGCGCCGCGCGGTGAGGTCCGCCATGGTGATCGCCGACATGCCGTTCGGCACCTACCAGGGCGACGTGAAGGAAGGCGTGGCGAACGCCGTGCGCTTTGTCAAAGACGGCGGCGCAGAAGCCGTAAAAGTCGAAGGCGGCGAGAAACGCGCCGACCTGGTGCGCCGCATCCTCGACTCCGAAGTCCCGGTCATGGGGCACATCGGCCTGACGCCGCAGTCGCTGCACAAGATGGGCGGTTACAAGGTGCAGGGCAAAGACCTCTCCGGGATCGAGCGCCTGATGAAAGACGCGGTGGCGCTGGATCGCGCCGGCGTTTTCTCGATCGTGCTCGAAGGCGTGCCCCGCGAAGTCGCGGCGATGATCACGCGCGAGGTTACCGCGCCGACCATCGGCATCGGCGCTGGCCCGGAGTGCGACGGCCAGGTGCTCGTCTTCCATGACATCGTGAACCTCAGCTTTGCTCCGCCGGCTAAATTCGTGCGGCAATATGGCGACGCCGCTGCGCTGATCCGCAACGCTGTCGCGCAGTTCAAGGCTGACGTGGAGTCCGGTGGCTATCCTTCAGATGCCGAGTCCTATCATCTGCCAGGATCCACCAAAGCGGACCTCGAAGCTATCCTGCGGCGAAAAGAGATGAAGATGCACGCGAGATAGCAAATGGCAGTTAGCAATTAGCAGTTGGCACAGGTAAAGCAGGGTCCCGACACATCGTGTTTTGGTGGAAGACTCTCTGATCTGGCTTTAGCTGAGCTAATTGCTAATTGCCAATTGCTAACTGCTCCTATGCTCACCATCACTTCCACCAAAGAGATGACCACACTCAGCAAGCAGGCCCGCCGCGAGGGCCGGCGAGTGGGGCTCGTTCCCACCATGGGAGCACTGCACGCCGGACATATTTCTCTGGTGCGCGCCGCTCGAGCGAAGGTGGACGTGGTCGTGGCGTCGGTCTTCGTCAACCCCACGCAGTTTGGCCCCAACGAAGATTTTGCTAAATATCCGCGATCCTTCGAAAACGATGCGGCGATGCTGTCCGCCGAGAAGACCGACTGCCTCTTTTGCCCGTCCGTGGATGAGATGTACCCCGCGGGTTCCACGGCGTGGGTGGAGGTGGAGGGAATCAGCGGCAAGCTCGATGGCCGTTCCCGTCCCGGACATTTTCGCGGCGTGACCACCGTGGTCGCCAAGCTGTTCAACATCGTCGAGCCAGATCTGGCTTTCTTCGGGCAGAAAGACGCAGCCCAGGCGGCCGTCATCCGCAAGATGGTGCGCGATTTGAATTTCGACGTCGCGATCGTAGTCTGCCCCATTGTCCGCGAACCCGATGGCCTGGCGATGAGCTCACGCAACGCCTATCTGAGTCTCGAGGAGCGCAAGCAGGCGACTGTGCTTTCACGATCGCTCGAGCGCGTGCAGACCCTCGCGGCTCAGGGAGAATGCGATGCCGCGCGTCTTGCCGCCGCCGGCAAACAAGTCATGAGCGAGGAACCGGCCGTGCGTCTCGACTACTTTGAAGTGGTTTCGGCGGACACGCTGGATCCAGTGGCAGACATTTCGCAAGGCGCACTGGTGGCGGTGGCTGCATGTGTGGGCAGCACGCGATTGATTGACAATGTTGTATTCGAGCCCCGCTGATCCGTCGTGACTGCCGGAAGTCAATTCAAGAAAAAGACGCTCGGTGACCTTCTAAATTTTGCAGTCGCGCGTATGGTCGTGACCGGACGCGTACTATTTACCGTCTTGCTCGGAGCTACGCGGGGATTCGGGATTGTATCTCGTGGGTTTTCAGCCAGGTTTTGGAAAGAATCTCCAGCGGCCCTCGACGACGAGAAACGCCTTTAGTATGAGCGAAGCGAGAAATCCATTCGTTAAGATGTCAGGCGTGCGACAGGGCTCACCCTCACCCCGTTCGGGATCTCAAAGAGAAGAACTGCTCCACCTCAGCCAAGTCTCGCGTCTTCTGGTACGCGGGCAAACTCTCGAAGAAGATCCTGCCGTAGCGCTGCTTGAGAACGCGGTTGTCGAGCAGCGCCAGCAGTCCGCGGTCTTTTACCGAACGGATCAGCCGGCCAAAGCCCTGCTTCAGCGCGATCACTGCCGCCGGCACCTGATATTCAAAGAAAGCGTTGCCCCCTGAGTCCGCGATGGCACGGATGCGCGCCGCCACCACCGGATCGTTGGGCACGGCAAAGGGCAAGCGGTCGATGATGACGCAACTGAGTTGCTCGCCCTGCACGTCCACGCCTTGCCAGAAAGAGGCCGTGGCGAAGAGCACGGCATTCGGCGTAGAGCGGAATTCCTCGAGCAACGCGCTCTTCGGCGCCGAACCTTGCAACAGCATGGGAAACTTGAGCTCGCCCAGCAGGCGATCATAGATGTCGTGCATCTGCGCATAGCTGGTGAACAGGCAAAAAGCGCGGCCTTGCGTGATCTCAAGCAACAGGCGGATCTTCTCCGCCGCGCCGCGGGCGAATGAAGGCGCGCGCGGATCTGGCAAGTCCGGAGGGACGTAGAGAATCGCCTGGCTCGCATAATTGAAGTGCGAAGGCAGAACCAGTTCGCGGGCGTGGTCCAGGCCGACGCGCTGGCGTATGTACTCAAAGCTGCCCCGGTCGGGCTGGCCCGCCACAGCCAGCGTTGCCGAAGTAAGCACGGCGGTCTCCACGTTTTCGAACAGGGTCTGCTTTAGAATCTGGGAGACATCGATGGGCGTGGCCTGAAGAATAATGTGGGCCTGTCCACCGCGGGTCTTCGTTTTGCGTCCTTCGCCGCGCTGGTCGATCCAGAACACAGTGTTCTTATCTTCCGACTGCATGATGAACCCGATTTGCGTCTGCAACTCCTGGGTTCGCCGCGCAAAGCCAAAGACTTCTTCCGGCTTTCTGGGCAGCGTCTCCAATTGGCTGAACACGCCTTCGAGCGATTGCATGAGCGCGTCGTAGTGGTTGCCATTGCTTTCCAGGAATTCCTGGCGGCCGGCGAAAGGGAATCTGCCCTCTCCCTGCGGCAGCAAGCCGAAGAAAAACCGGGAGCGCTCCCGCAGGCGCGCCAGCGCTTGTAGCAGGCCAGGAGAACTGGCTTGTTTCTGCTGCAGTGTGCTTTCAATGTCGCGCGCCAGCTCTTCAAAGCGCAGATTGCTCACCGCGACTCCGAAATAGCTGGTAGCGACGTCCTCGAGCTCATGGGCTTCATCAAAGATCACAGCTGCGAAGTCGGGCAGGATGCCGGCGTCGGGCGCGCCGCTCTGGCGCAGCGCCAGGTCGGCGAAAAACAAATGGTGGTTGACGATGACAATGTCGCTTTCCAGCGCCCGGCGATGCATTTCCGTAATAAAGCAGCGTTCCCATTGCTTGCATTTCTGTCCGGTACAGCGGTCGGTACGCGCGTCGAGCTTGTGCCACAGCTGGTTGGTTTCCGGAAGCTCTCTCAGCTCCGCGCGATCCCCGGTTTCCGTGAGCGGCTCCCAGGCCGCGATCTGGCGATATTGTTCAATTTCTTCGAGACCGTTCAGCACCGGCTGCTCTGTCAGGTCGTAAAGCTTCTGGCGGCAGAGATAATTGTTGCG
>Ga0126379_10000259_pt1 | contig 28324 bp, 23 predicted proteins | sample PanSoiMetPlot_24_FD_92640 | JGI IMG/M metagenome (GOLD analysis project Ga0126379, IMG submission 92640) | Tropical forest soil microbial communities from Panama - MetaG Plot_24 | ecosystem: Environmental > Terrestrial > Soil > Tropical forest > Bulk soil | place: Panama | collected 2016-02-17
GGCTCTGGGAGGCCCTCCTGCGGACTTTAGGACTGCTCAGGAAGTATGGGCAGGGCCGCTGAATCCTGACCTCCGGCTATCGTATCGCGAAAGCTCAAATAAGAACCGGCCCGCAAAGTGATCACGGGCCGGCTCCTGAAGATTGCGTTCTTTCACTACAGATTAGTTCGATGACTCTCGGAGCGAACGTATTTCTGAGGCGCTGGAAGTTCCACGCTCAGGTTCAACGAGCTCTTATTGCGAAGCACGCCCAGCGACAGTGACCTTGCATCTTTGCCGCCTCGCAGCTTGTCGCGCAATTCGCTCGTCGTGCGGACCCGTTCCCCGCCCACGCTGGTGATCACGTCGCCCGCTTTCAGTCCCGCCTTGGCCGCCGGTGAGTCCGGAAAAACCTCGCGGACCAGAACACCTTCTCCCTCCGGCGCTCCAAAGTAGTTCCCGAAGTCGCCTTGCAGGTCCTCCGCGTTAATTCCCAGACGAGTCTGGCCTGGGGTCATAAACACAAAATTACTCAGGTCTCCCAATCCCGCGACTTCCGGCATCTCAGGGATATTTGGCATGCGAAACGAGAGCCGATCCTGACCATTCATCATTGCGCCGCGGCGGGCTTCCGCTTTTCCCAGGGTTGCGCTGATCGTTTGCGAACGGCCGTCGCGCCATACCGTGAATTGCACGGCGCGCCCGGCAGGGATTTCGTGAATCATGCGGCGAAATTGCGCCGCGCCTTCTACCCGCTGGCCATTGATCTCCGTGACTACGTCGTTTTGCTTCAGTCCCGCTGTTGCAGCCGGGCTATCCGGCAGGACCTTTCCGACCACCGCACCTCGTTCCGCCGGCATGTGCAGGTCTTTGGCTTTTTGTTGCGTGACCTCCGAGGTTTCCACGCCGAGCCAACTGCCGTCACTGTCCAGGAACACTTGCACATCGCCCTGTGCCTCATTGCGATCATCTTCGATATCTTGAATAACGGTATTGTCTGTTTCTTGCGACAGGGTTGCGGGTGAGGCCTCGACGACCTGTGCGGCCTTCAGTTGTTGCCGTTTCGCTACTCGAGCCGCAACCGTGGAATTGTCACCGTCCTGCATTCGTGCGGAAGAACCTGGCAGGGCAATCAGAGTAATGCTCAGTGCCCCGAGTCCGAGACTCGTCAGCAATAGTTTCTTGTTCATGGTGTCGTTCAGCTCCTTACGTCTTTTAGACGAAAGGAAAGCTAAACGGTTGACTTCAACGCGACGATTCTTATCGTTCCGTTCACCGTACCCAGATGGATGGGCACCACTCCGCTGCCGTGCCCCAGCCTGCCATGCAGAACCCGTGGCTGGTCCGCTCCGCGCATTACGAACGGGAGCTCCGATGAAAAGCTCCCGTTCATGCAGCGCGCCTCCAGGTCGGCACGGAGATCCGCTGGGATCGCCAGAAGTACCGAGCCATTCGTAGTTTCCGCGGAAGCCCCGTGCAAATCGGCCGGGTGCTTCCATTCCAGGTAAACATTCCCGTTCGTGGTGTGGGCGTGCACATTTCCGCTGCCCTCATACACTTCGATGTTGCCATTCACGGTGTGCAGGTCGCCAATCGCTTCGGCATCCATGACGCGGAGCGTTCCGTTCACCGTGCTTAGTTTGTTCAAGTGAGCGCGCCGCGGCACGTGCACCGTGTATTCCACGGCCACCTCCGCCCCGCCTTGTTCGGGATAGCGCGTGGATATGGAGAGCGCATCGGGGCGCGAGTTAACGTCGATGGAAACCAGGTCCAGCGCAGACTCCTTCTCCGTCGTCGTCTTCACTGCGCGTACTTCCACCTCGTCTTTGTCCCACGTCTCGATGCGCACCGTACCGTTCACGTTCGACAGTTCGAACGACCCGTCGGCCTGCAGCGGAAATGTTTTCGTAAACTCGCGCGTCACTCCGAAACAGTGCGGAGCAGCGAGAAATGCAGCCAGGAGAATAGCCATGCAGACGCCACGGGTTGCGGAGCGAGCCATAATCAATCCTCCTTCGAAAACTTTCACCCGACGGGAGCCCCAGGACACCGATAGACTCTTGTCAGCGACCCCAATCGTGCGAAGCTTCAGCGCAGTTGAAAATTAAACGTTACCGTGGAAATTACATCTACCTTCTTACCGTCCCACTCTTCAGGATTCAGCCGCCATTGCCTGACCGCGGTTGTCGCTGCATCCACCAGCGCCGGTTCGCCCTCCAGGACTTTTTCTACCACCAAGGTTCCGTCCGTCTTCAGCCGTACTTGCAGCCGCACAACGCCTTGCACGCCGGCCTTGCGCGCCAGTTGCGGATATTCCGGAGGCGGTTGATTCAGCACGTGCTTCATGAACTCGTCCTGGTCCTCATGAAGACCGCCAGTAAGCCCGATTTCCAGGCGCGTAATTACCGTGTCGAACCAGTCCCCCCTGCCACCGGCAGCAATCGCTGGCGGAACTTCGGCAGTTTGGCTCGGTATCGTGACCGGCGTGAAGCCGGCTTGTTGTAGCTTTTCTTCGATGCGATGCTTCTGCTCCTGCAAAAGCGAGCTGCGCAGCGTGCTGTCCGCGTCGAGATATTGCAGACGAATTTTTCCTGTAGCCGTATGCAGCCGCAGTACCGCTCCTCCGCCATTGAGCCTGCCCATGGCGTGCACCACACCATCCGGGCGCGCGCGCGTGTTCAACAGTAGCGACGGATCTGCTTCAATCCGATGCACGCCGCCGCGATCGACCGTGGCATCAATCGTCGCCGCGATATTCCGCGGCAGATACAGAACGATGTCGCCGGTTTCAGAAGCCAATTGCGAAGGGCCCGGAAGCCGCACGGTTTGCCGGGGGTCGTTGGAATCGGGTGCTATCCACGCGGTGATGGTGCCATCTCCGGTTGCGGCGCGAACGGTATTGGTGACCTTGGTCAAGCAGATGCTCCCGCCGCTCGTCACCACTTCCAGCGGGCCGGCAACATACATCATGCGAATTCCGCCGCCGCCATTCTGCGCGTGTACCGATCCGTGCACTTCGCCAAAATCGATCTGGCCGCCCCCGGTTCGCACGGTCACCAGCGTGCCCGCTTCTCCTACGGTGATGTTTCCGCCTTCCGTTTCCAATTGTGCGACGCCTTGGATCTTTCCCGCGCGGATGTGCCCTCCACCGGTGCGCAGTTTCGCGTTACCCGCAATATTGCCGGCTCGAATGTGCCCGCCAGCGGTGTAAGCATCAAAATCCCCGAAGACATCTTCCACGCTGATATGGCCGCCCTGAGTTTCGATCTTGGCCATGGGATGCCCGACCATCGCGGCGGGCCGGTCAAAGCCAATGCGGCCGGTAGTAATGTTGCCGCCGTCGGTCTCCAGAACAACGCGTCCACCCAGATCCGACGTTTCGATATCGCCGGCGCCGGTGGAAACTTCCACGTTGTAGTCCACCGGCACGCTAACGAGGAATTTCACCCAGAACTGTGCTTGCTGCCGCTTTCCTCCTGCTCTTACGTGCTGCTGAGGAATCGCTCCTGCGATGGTTACGCCCGAGGCATTACTCGTAGCAGCCAACGCGTAATTCTGCAGTAGCTTCGCTGCGAGCGGTTCGCGGGCGTCGGTTTCGATGTGCACCGAGTAGTGGATGGCGCGAGGCGACCCGGGAGGCTGCCTCTGGATATTCACCGAGCCCAGGTCCGTCGTCACGTGTAGCGTCAGGCCCTCGGAGGTCGGAATTGTTGCAGAGCGGTCCGTGGACACGTGCGGGGGATTGTTTTCCCCGCTCCAAACGGGAGAAACGCAAAGCAGCAGCGTGAGAAGGAGTGCCCCCCCCAACGCGGGAAAATTTCCGCGCGGTTGGACGTCAGAACGCGAGATACGGGGCTCTATGCGCATGCGGTTAGAAAATCCGGCTCGTTAGTTCACTGGTCATTGCGCGCAGCAATTTGCCGCAACGCTGCGGCACTTTGTAGGCGAACGTAGCGGCTGGGATCCTTGCGCTGCAAATCCTCGAGCGTGCGGACCACATTGGCCATCGATTCATCCGCAGAACCGGTCACAACACCCGGAGTCGCTGACAACGCGTGCTCTTCCGGCAAACTAGGCATGGGCATCAGCCCTTCCGCCGGTGAATTCTGCAACGAGCGCACCAACAAATTCACCGCCTCCACGCGAACTCCCGGGTTGGTATCATACTGCAACGCCTGCAAAAGAGTATCGCGAACGGCTTGATCCGATGATTCATCGCCCAGAGCTTCCAGCGCCTTCAGACGCACTGCCGGGTTCTGGTCCTTGCGCGCGGCGGAAAGCAGCGCATTGCGCACCGCCGAATCTCTGGCTCGAGCTTTTAGCGCGTCCAGGCAATCCAGCCGCACACCTGGATCGAATCGTTCGCCGTTCGCTAACACATAGGTAAGCACTCGCCGCACGTCTGAGTCGTCAAGGCTGCCGCTCAACTCGACTGGTTGCTCCGCGCTGAGTTGCAAGCGCACATTCTGCTTTTCTGAGGAAGAGGAGGGTGTCAAGTTGATTCCGGCGACGGCCATCTTGGCGAGTTGGTCGTCGGTCAAGCGTACGCTGGGACGCACATCGATGGCCTGATCCAGGCCATTGCTGGGATTGCGGCTCGCGTACCATTCCGTGGATTGCACGCCCAGGACAAGTCCCAAAGCCACTAGTGCCCCTCCGCTCAGCGCGGGATGAACGATCAACCAGCGGCGTAGCCATGCGAATCGCAGGGGAGTTTCCTTCACGCGCGGCCTCGTCAAATCATCGAGTTGCTCGGCCAGTTCGCTGCGGCATTGCGCTAAGAGAACGCCTGAGGTGTCCAATTCGTCTGCCGCTTGAGAGACACCGCCCATGGCCTCTTGGAAACTACGTTCCTCGGAAAGTTGTGTGCGACAGCTCTCGCACTTGGCGAGATGGTCCTCGATCTTTGCGCGCTCCCGGTCGTCCACTTCATTACATAGATAAAAAACAAAAAGCGGCGCGACCTCCGCGCAAGTGTTTTTCGGGCTCATCGCAGAACTCCCAATTCACTGCGGAGTTTCCGCGTCGCACGAAACAGTGAATTCTTTACGGTTTCTTCGCTGGTTCCCAGGGCGTCTCCGATGGCGCGGAGCTTCAACCCCTGATAGTGCTTCATTTCAAACACGATGCGTTCGCGCGGAGACAAACGTTCCATGGCCACAGCCAGCCGCGCTTGAATTTCTTTTCCGACCAAATGGCGCTCGGGATCCAGAGTAGGACGATATTCCCGCTGGCGTTCGAAGAAGTCCGTTCCCCCATCCTCATACTTCGCAGGATGCAATTCAGGAGCCTGATCCTCGGGACGAGCCTGGCGGCGTCGCAAGTGGTCCAGGCAGACGTTGGTGACGATGCGGTAGAGCCAGGTGTAAAAACTGCACTCAAAGCGGAAGCGATGCAGGTTGCGGTAGACCTTCAGAAAGGCTTCCTGATAAACGTCGCGCGCATCTTCAGTGCGCTTCATTAGGTTCAGCGCCAGCCGCAGCACGTCCCGGTCATAGCGCCGCACCAATTCCTCGAAAGCGGCGCGGCTACCCGCCTGCGCTTCCTGTACGAGGTGTCGATCATCAAGGTCGGCCAACGAGATCACCCTAGTCAGCCCAGCAGCCGAAGCGCTAGTCTGACTGGTTTCATTCGCGAGAGCTAAAGCCAAATTGGGTAACGGCATATTCGCTTTCTCTTTGCCAATTCTGGTGTATCCAGCTCCACCAAAACACGTTAAGGGATAAACTCCCCGGCAACGAAAAATCCTCTACCGATACCCGTATTCGACGCGGTCGGCACTCGATTGTGAGCAGTCCGCGACCTGGTTACCCTTTTCCCGACTGAAGTTCACCCTTGCGGCCCTTAGATGCGGGCACAGCCCCTAATGACAAGACGAAGTTAGGCAGGCGAAAGTTTCTCGCCGGGGCTTAATCGCCAAGCCATCAACGGCAGTCCCAGGAGCAGCGCCAGAGTGGCTACCACCAGGTAACCCTGGGTGTGGTAGTAACGGTCGGGTTGTGAGAGCAGCTCGAGCGCTCCCGACGCCAAGTCCACCGATGCGATAACCAAAAGAAGTCCTAATAGATTGAAGCGAGATACCTGGCGAATTCCGTTAACGATAATTCCCAGCAGGATGGCATTGAGCAGAAATTGCTTGAAGAAGTCGGCGGGTGTTCCCCAATTTGAAGCGAGGGAAGCGGCTACTGCTAAGAACAAAAGCATGCGTACCCATCGCACGCGAACTTCGGCACCAAGCACGGAGGACGCCAAGGCAAAGATGCCCGTGAGGAACAATGCCCGAAGGAGCGTCCCGCCAATGACCGTCGCAGCCGGGAACATCGCGTCAAACGAATCTCCGAAATGAGCCGGGTATGCTCGATGGACCGCCGGCCACCATTGCGAGACAACTCCCAGAAGGCGGTTCAGGCCGATCCATAGCGAGGCGCCTCCCAGTGCGATCCAAAATGCGTCACGATAATAGTCGCCGGGCATGCCGAGCCACGTGGGTATCCGCTCCTCGCCAAACGCCCTGGCGGCAAAATGCCATGCGAAGCCGTACAGCAACACGATACCGCCCAAAATTAGTGCGCTGAATATGAGTGCCCCCACCGTTGCGGTTCCAACAAACAACCGCAGCGACATGGCGGTGGGATACTGAGCCATTAAATTCGGAATGCCTTTGCCAAGCAGAATATCCCCGAGAAATGCCGCCAGCCCCACAAGTCCCCATTGGAACATTCGCCGCCACGGAACATGCACGGCGGGTTCGGAGCGCCAGCGTTTGAAGTAAAAGACAATCACACTGATCAGCAGGCCCAGGCCGAGGATCACTTGCCCGACGGAAATCAACGTACGCGGCAACGTCTGCTCCTGCTGCTTGCGCACGAACTCCTCCGGAATTTTCACATAGGTGCGGTAGTTAGCCGGCTCGTCACCGAGCACTTGCACCTCGATGCGGGCGTAGGCGTGGTCCGTGGAATCTTTCGCGCCGGAATTTTCCGGATCGAGCGGCGTCTTCTGCTGCCAGGTCAATGTGTGGTCGGTGCGGTTGGGATGCTTTTCGGAGTCCGCTTCCAGCAGTTTCCATGCGCTCAAGTCGATCTTTTTCTGCTCGCTTAGAAAGTTTTCTGCGATCGCCTGGGCCTGCTCTTTACTGAGATTGGCGCCCTTGGCGGCTTCCGCCATGGTGTGGCGGAAGGCATGCACAGCGCCATCGGGCCGCAGCGTTACGGCAAACTCTTCTGGCTGGGAATCGCGGAAATAGCGGACGCGCCAAAGCGCTCCGGGGACTCGTTGTTCATAGATTTTGTTGATATCCGCTATCGGCATGCGGCGCCGCAGGTATTCATTGGCCAACGGATTGGTGGTGTCCACAAATTGCGCGGTGCGGTGATAGCTATTGGGCTCCAGGCCGTGTTGCTTCATGACCGCGTTGCCACCTGCGATTGCCGCGCGCGCATTGACGGAGACCTTCAGGTAATCGCCAATGGCTTCAGCCTGCATCTTCCATGCCAGCAATCCGCCGACGATTACACATAGCGCCAAAAAGCCAATCATCCCCGCCGTAAGCGGGCCATAACGCCGCGCGGCAATGGCCGGGTTCTCTGTGGCCGGCCGGTCACTGATGCTAATCTCTTGCGCTTCGACGCCGTTCAGCAAATCATCCACGGGCTCGAAGCTCCCGCGCAGCAGATACGAAATGCCAGACCATGCCAGCGGGGCAACCGCCGCCAGGCCCACAACGATGCCAGAAGCTTTGTAATATAGATTGTCTGAACGGATAAGCAGCAGTCCCACCAACGACGCGTCCACCGTGTAGTGCCAGATCAATGTTGCCACGATGCCCCAACGCAGCATCACCAGCCCCGCCACGATTCCGATCAGGCCCACTTCAATCCCACGGATATACCCCGGTTCCTGGGGATATGCGCTATGTAGGAAGCTCCAGAAAAACGCCGGCAGAATCACGGCGACGATTCCTGACCCCGTCAGTTTTTCAAGGTACGGGATGGCAAACAGCCGGAAGAGAAATTCCTCGCTGGTGGCCGCCATCACGCCAATCGCTACCCCCGCGATCCAGGGAATGGCGGTATTGAATACCTCGGAATAATTTGTGTCCTGCGGGGCCCACACGCCAAATTCGCTACCAATCATGTAGAACGCGACGATGAAACCCATATGCGCCGCGGCCAACGAGAGACCAACAGTGGAAGCGCAGAAAAATTCCTTGGACCGCAAGCCGCGTCGGCTGAATGCTTCATACAGACGCATGCGCGTAGGCTGCGCGGCGCGATATAACGGCTCGCCACCCGGCAGCACCAGCGTGACCATCAATCCCGATGCCAACGCGCCGGCCGCAATTTGCAACAGCGTCTTGAGCACAAAACCTGCGTACGTCACGTGGGTGTCATAACCCGCGCGGTAGGCATCCCACTGGTTCACTTGCATCAGAAAGAACAACAGTGCGACGATCGCCCCAATTTTCAGCGCCGGCGCCCATTTTGTTTTTCCTTGCCGCGCCAACGAAATGCCCAACCACAGCGCTCCCCCCAACAGGAATCCATAAGGAATAAGGGCAATCTCGTTGTAGAAGGTGTTCGTCGATCGCAGCTTCTGGTAGCTGCGCGACCACGCTTCCGGCACTTTCAGGTATTCCCGTGTGCTGGCGAGGCGATCGCCATCAAGCCCCAGCTGCAACCGGTACGGTGCTTCCTTGGCTTTGAATCCCCGGCGCTCCCAGCTGAACGACCAGTCCACTCGATTGGGGCGGGTTTCGGAGTTTGCTTCCTCGGACAGAAATTCCCAATTGTTCAGATCAACGCCGAACTTGCTCTGCAGAAATTCTTGCGCCTTGGCAACGGCCTCATCCCGACCCAGTGAACCTGCCGGGCGCGCTTCTTCGATCTTGTGCTCGTACGCGACCACCTTTCCTGCCGGGCTCAACCTCACGCGGTATTCTTCTTGCTGCAGCGGCCGGAAGAATCGTACTTCCCAATACCAGATATTCAGTTCGCTGGACATCAGTCGGTTCGCCTGTTGCAAGCCCAGTTCCCGTTCCAGATAAGTTTTTGCGTTTTCGTCGACTTCAAAGGCAATTGTGGATTGGTAGCCGTTCAGGTTCTCTCCCAGGCTTTCCACAAACTGCTTCGCGCGGTTCTGCGCTTCCGCACGCGACAATTTGAAATCCACTGAAGCTTCCGGAAACGCACGGAAGAAATATTTCTGAGCAAAAATCAGGCCGATGATGCCGAAGATAATCCACAGAATGAGCGCGCGCTTGTCCGACCCCGTCAATCGAGCTTCCGGCACTGTAGCCTCCCTGACCGCTGGGCAATCCAAAGGCCCACTCTACTGATACGCGAGCCTAGGACGCAAGTTTCACGAAAGGCGGAGGTTACATGGAGAATGGTATAAAGAAGAGTCATGTCCATCAGTCTGCAGACAGAAGTTCGCATGGCGAAGGGAGTGGGGCCGCAACGTGCGGAGCTCCTGGCGAAACGCGGCATTTTGACGCTCGAGGATCTGCTGAACTATTTGCCGTTCCGTTACGAAGATCGCATTCACTTTTCCAGGATTAAAGATGTTCAGCCCAGCGGCGTCTACACCCTCCGGGCCCGCGTCATGAGTGGCCAGGCCGTGCGCGGCATGTACGGCCGCGATGCCATCTATCACCTTCTCGTTCAGGACGACAGCGGCTCGCTTCCTTGCAAATTTTTTCACGGCGGGTACCTGGAAGGACGCCTGAAGCCCGGACAGGAACTAATTCTTCACGGCAAGGTCGAGATCGACAAGTTGCGGCCGGCGCGCCGCGAAATGGTGAATCCGCAAATCGAAGTGCTCGGTGCCGGCGATGTCGATTCCACCGAGATGGGCCGCATCGTGCCCATCTACGAAGCCATCGGCACCTTCGGCACACGCATGATTCGCCGCGCGGTTTACGCCACGCTGCAGAATCTCGATCCACACATTCCTGACGTTCTGCCGCCCGCGCTGCGCGAACGGCTAGGCTACCCATCGCGCCGCGACGCTTTGATCTGCACGCATTTTCCGGCGCCGGGAGAATCTCTCGAAGCGCTCAACTTCTTTCGTTCACCCGCGCAACAGCGCCTCATTTTTGAGGAATTTTTCCTCTACCAGTTGAGCCTGGCGCTGGGACGCAAGGCTACTCGCAAGGAAAACGCCATCGCTTTCCACGTGCGCGAGGACAAGGTCCGCGAGGGGCTGAAACGGATTCTGCCTTTCAAGCCGACCAACGCGCAGAAACGCGTACTTGCCGAGATTGCCGCGGACCTGGAAAAGCCCGCGCCCATGAATCGCCTGCTGCAAGGCGACGTTGGCAGCGGGAAGACCATTGTCGCGCTGCAAGCTGCGGTCATCGCCATGGAAAACGGTTGCCAGACGGCGCTCATGGCCCCCACCGAGATTCTTGCCGTCCAGCACTATCTCTCCGCGCGCCGCATCCTTGCGCCCGGCGGCTACACGGTGGAATTGCTCATCAGCGGCCTGAAATCTGCCGAGAAGGCCGCCGCACTGGAGCGCATCCGCTCGGGCGAAGCTAATCTGGTGATCGGGACGCACGCGTTGATCGAAGACAACGTCGCATTCCAGCGCCTGGGCTTCGCCGCGATTGATGAACAACACCGCTTTGGCGTTTTACAGCGCAAGCGTTTGATGGACAAGGCCGCCAGCCATGGCCACGCTCCTCATGTTCTCGTGCTCACCGCCACGCCGATTCCGCGCACGCTTTCTCTCACGCTCTACGGCGACCTGGAAGTTTCGGTGCTCGATGAATTGCCGCCAGGCCGCACTCCCATCGAAACGCGCACCACTTCGGAAAAACATCTTCCCGGTGTGTGGGAGTTTCTTCGCCGGGAAGTGAAGGCCGGCCACCAAGGCTATATCGTTTATCCCGTGATCGAAGAATCGAAACTGGAGTTGAAAGCGGCCATCGAGGAATTCCAGCGGCTGTCGAAAACCGTTTTCCCCGAACGCAAGCTTGGCCTGCTGCACGGGCGGCTCTCCAGCGAGGAAAAGGAAGATGTGATGCAGAAGTTCCGCCGCAACGAGGTACAGATTCTCGTGGCTACCACCGTTGTGGAAGTCGGCGTGGATGTTCCCAACGCTACGGTGATGATCATTGAGCATGCCGAGCGCTTCGGCTTGGCGCAATTGCACCAGCTGCGCGGTCGCATCGGCCGCGGCGCCACACGATCCCATTGCATTCTCGTCGCCCCCTACAGAATAAGCGACGACGCGCGCGTTCGCCTGGAAACCATGGTGCGTAGCACCAATGGCTTCGAGATTGCCGAAACCGATTTGCAAATCCGTGGACCCGGCGAGTTTTTTGGCACGCGCCAGTCGGGCGAACTCGGCTTCCATGTCGCGAATCCGTTGCGCGACCGCACACTTCTGGAACTTGCCCGTAAGGAAGCTTTTTCCATCGTCGAAGATCCCCGGCAAAAAGACTCTTTGCAGAAGCTGCTGCGCGTTTTGCCGCCTCTGTGGCAGCGGCGCTACTATCTTGCTCACGTCGGTTGAGGTTGCATCCTACGAACCATGCGCGTGATCGCCGGCAAATTTCGCAGCCGTTTGCTTAAGAGCCTGAAGGGTCTGGGCCTGCGCCCCACCAGCGACCGCCTGCGCGAGACGCTCTTCAACGTTCTGGCCGATCGCGTTCCCGACGCCCGGTTCGTCGACGCCTTTGCCGGCACGGGTGCCGTTGGCATCGAAGCACTCAGCCGCGGTGCTCGCGAAGCCATCTTTATCGAAAACCATGTACCAGCGGTCGCGCTGATTCGCAAAAATCTACAGGCGCTCGGGATCCAATCGCTCGCTAGCGTTTTCGAGCTCGATGTGCTGCGCGGACTCCAGCGCATGGCAGCGAATCCTTCTGCGACTTCTTCTCTGATAGATATTGTTTTCCTGGATCCGCCTTACGCCGCCGCGCAGGAGTACCGCCGCGTGCTGACGTTTCTTGGCGCCGCTCCTTTTTTGGCAAACGGCAGCTTGGTGATCGCTGAGCATCGTTCTTCGGTCGAACTGCCGGAAACGTTCGGGAACCTCTCGCGAGTGCGCGTGCTGCGCCAGGGAGACGCCACGCTCAGCTTCTATCGCTTTACTTCGAACAACTTGCAGGCGGCACCGGAATCGTAGTAAACCCATTTCTAGTCCTGCACATCTATTCTGTTTTGAGTTTTTTTTTCAGGTCTCCCCCGGGCCTGCGCGAATGACGGCCAGCCGCGATATGATTGAGGATTAATGGCGCACAGGTTTCAGGTCAGTTCCCTTGACGTGCTCGGGCAAAGAGAGCAGCCGCCTCTGTTTGTTCCCTCGCGGAAATTCCGTGTGAATCCCTTCGATCTGCTGGGCCAGGGTGAAATCTACCCTTACCCTGTACGACTTTCGGGCCGCGTCCAGCCGAAACTCACGATTGCCTGGAACAGTTTTCATCAGAATTTCCTAAGCGGCATTCCCGTGCTTTTTCAGAGCGGTCGTCTGCCAAAGGACGCGCCGCCGCCAAAGGTCTTTCGCGATTGCATCATTGAGCGCCCCATGCCGCGGCGCGCTATTCTTGCGTCCTTCCTGCTCTATGTCGCCGCGATTCTTATGCCCTGGCCAAATCTTCCCGCTGCGCCACTGCACAATCCCGCGTTTGATAATACCCAGCTGACCTGGTCAGGCCGTATCGAGGATTTGCCGCTACTGAATATCCCTAAACAGAAGTCGGCAGCTAAGGCGAAAGCTCTTGCGCCGGAGGCGGTGACGGTTGAAAATACGGATGCCTACCATCCGCGGCAGCGCATCTACACAGACCCGGTGCACCCAACGCATCCAAGGCAAACCCTGGTGAATTCCGCCGTTCCACCGGAAGCGCCGAAATTTCTTCCTCCGATGCCGAACGTAGTGCAGATTGCCGCGGCGGCTCCAGAGCGGCCGCGCATCGAGATCAGCGAGAAAACGCTCAGCAAACTTCGTCCGAAAGAAGTGAAGGCCGCTGCCACGGCGGACGTGCCTGCGCCGGAGGCTCCGAATTTCGAACAGCGCACCGCGGAAATCAGTTTGGCCGCTTCGCAGTCAGGTCCGGAACGGCCAAAACTCCAGATCAATGCTGGGTCCGCACCGCGCGTTGCTGCACACTCGCAAGCGGGCGACAATGCGCCGACGCCGGATGCTGCACTCTCACCTGCAAACAATTCCGGCGCTGCTCCTTCGACGTTAATCGCGCTTTCTAATTCGCCCGCTCCCCCCACGCCCGTCATTCCTGTGCCCCAAGGAAATCTGGCGTCGCGCGTCGCTATTTCTCCCGAAGGGAGGCCGGGCGGCACGGGTGTTTCGTCGAACGGGGGAGCCGGCGGAGCCGGGGCTGGGAATAGCAACGTCGGGATCAGCATCAGCGGAGGAAGTCCCAAGCCGCATGCGGGGGCATCGGGGCTAGGCGCTACCGGAAAACTCACGTTGCCGAAGGCCCCAGGAGGCTACAAACGCCCGGATCCGAATTTAGCTGACGAAGATCCCCCCGAACGCATCGGGCCGCCGGATTTTGCGGCATTGTCGCCGGACGCGAAGCCGGAGCAGATATTTTCATCGAAGCGCGTGTATTCCATGAACGTGAACATGCCGAACTTGAATAGCGTTACCGGAAGTTGGCTGATTCACTTTTCCGAATTGCATCTCGCCGATTATCGGCACCGCGCGGGTAATGTCAGCGCGCCGGTGCCGCTGCGCAAGGTCGATCCTAAATATCCGCAAACGCTGATGCAGGATCACGTGGAGGGCCAGGTGATTCTTTACGGCGTAATTCGCAAAGATGGCACGGTCGATAGCATCCAGGTCGTACATGGCATCGACGATCAGCTGGATGCCAACGCGGTTTCTGCCTTTGCTCAGTGGAAGTTCGAACCCGCCACGAAAGAAGACCAACCCGTGGATCTCGAAGCCATCGTCTACATCCCGTTTCACGCGCCTGCCCGGCCTTGAGCATGCTCGCGTAGCGGCCGCCTTCTGAAGCGGGCGCTTTCTTATGATGCAAATCAAGTGCCCGGAAATCAGAACGGCTCGGCACGCGTGTCTTAGAATCCGGCCTCGTACAATTTCACCAGCGTGTACAGCGTGTGATTCACTGGCACTGGCACTTTTAGTTCCTCGCCCAGTCGCGCCACATGCCCATTCAGCGAATCGATCTCGGTCTTCTTGTTCCGCGCCATGTCTTGTGCCGTCGACGACCGCGTCCCGCTCATTTGCTCGGCGATCTTGAAGGCTCCGGCGACCGCCATTTCGGGGTTCTCTAGTCCTGGTGGGTGTATTCCCTTGGCCTTTGCCACGGCCAGAACTTCATGGACCGCCCTTTCGACGATGCGCTTCGCGTCGCCGCTAGCGACGATTTCGCCGTAGGTAGCCCGCCCAAGGCCTGAGACCGCGTTTAGCGCGCAATTCCAAACCAGCTTGGTCCAGAGTTCCCCCTCAATATTTTCGGATATACGGCAAGGAACGTGGGCGCGCGAAAAAAGATTAGCGAGCATTTCTGTTCGCTCGCTCTTTGGCCCGACAACCAAATCACCGCGGCCCAGATGCTTCAACTGGCCTGGCGCAGACATCGCCGCGGCAACATAAACCACAACTGGCAGGGCAGCGATCCCGGAAGCTCTGCGAATCTCTTCCACATTGTTGACGCCGTTCTGCAGGCTAATCGCGATCGCCTGCGGCGAAATGTCTTTCGCCAATTCCCGCGAGGCTGCAGCCGTGTCCGTGGTCTTCACGCTCAACAGCACCACGTCCGCGCCCTTGGCCGCGGCGATTTCCGTGGAAGCTTCCGGGTACACCGTTTCGCGAAATTGCACCGTGTCCAGCAGTAGCCCAGACTTCGTCACTGCCTGCACAAACGCAGCCCGCCCGATCATCACCACGGGAGCGCCCGCGCGCGCCAGCATCCCCCCGAAATAGCTGCCGACCGCCCCGGCCCCCAGCACCGCGATTCGCGGCCACGTTGTTTCGTCGCTCATTCTGCAATCACCCGAATCAGTTTAGCGATATCCTGCTCGGTATTATAAAGGTGCGTGGAAACTCGAATGTTTCCTTCCCGCAAACTGGGATACACCTGCTCTTTTTTCAGGCGCTCGTGACATTCCCGTGTTCGCTCCGGAGTGTGCGCCGCAAAGCATCCGTAGGGCCCCTGATGTTGTGTCTCAGTCGGACTAGTGCTGATAAATTGATCGTGTGGCAGCGATTCGAACAGCTGCGCCATGAGCTTTCGATTGTGCGCCGCTACCGTCTCCACTCCCACCTCTTGCAGAAAGCGCAGCGAAGCATCCCATCCTGTCAGATTGAAGTAACTCGCCGTTTCCGAGGCGTCCCAGCCTCGCGCTCCCGCCGCAGCTTTCGGGTTTTCAAAAATCAGGTCCGCATAATGATTCAAGCCTTCGATCCCTTGCCAGTAGAAGGGGCTCGGCCGGAATCTTGCCATCAGCTCACTTGCTCCCCAAAAGAATCCTGTACCATAAGGGCCCAGCAGCCATTTGTAGCCAGAGCAGGTGAGGAAGTCCGTGCCAAGTTGCTTCACGTCCAGCGGAATCGCGCCGCAACACTGGCTCACGTCCAGCGCCAGCAGCGTCCCTTGTGCGTGACACGCAGCGCCCAATTTCGCCGCTTCCAGCATTGAGCCATCATCGAATCGCACCATACTCACTGAAACCACGCGCGTCTTTGGCGTCAGCGCGGCGATGAAGTCGTCTGCCGTGATCCATCGCTCGCGAGGGGCAATCAGCCGGAGCTTGACGCCTTCTCGCGCCTCCATTGGTTTCCAGGTGGTGTATTGCGCGGGAAATTCGCGGTGAGCGGTCAGGATTTCATCTCCCGGCTTCCAACTGAGGCCATAAGCCAAGGCCGCCAGGCCGGCGCTCGCACCAGTCGTCAAGGCAATTTCTTCGGGCTTCGCGCCGATCAGATTTGCTATGGAAGTTCGAACCCGCTTGGGCAAAGCCATCTCGCCCTGATCGGTCAAAGCGTGCGGAGACTTTTTCCATTCCAGGGCGGCTTGCACCGCGTCCAAGGAAACCCGTGGCATCGGCGCTTGCCCCGCCGCGTTTAGATACACCACGGCCGCGTTCGCATACCACGCTTGCCGCCAATCCACACTCGGGGTCATCGCTGTTGCCACGGAACGCCTCCCACACATCTACGTCCATCTTTTGGATAAAGGCGGAAACACACAAGGTCCAAATTGGGAGGGGCTAGAAGTGATTGCGGAGTTCGCGAAACGCCGGCACGATCACCAATTTCCCGTTTCCCGCCATCACCGGTTCGTGTTCCAGGTGCCAGGTGTTCACATGCGGGATGTACACGGCATTCAATCCCGCTTGCATCGCCGGATTGATGTCGCTGCGCGGGCTGTTGCCAATCATCCAGCCCAGGGTCTTCACGATCTTGTGCTTGTTCACCAGCAGGCCATAGGTCTTGGCGTCTTTCTCCGACACGATTTCGATGGCCTCGAAAAATCCCTGCAAGCCGGAGCGCTCCACTTTCGCGGCTTGTTCCGCCGGTTCTCCCTTGGTGAACAAAATCAGGCGGTGCCTCGTCGTTAAGTACGCCAGCGTTTCCGGAACACCGTCCAGGATTTTCGGCGGTGTCTTCTCCAGTTCCATCACGCGCATGTGTACCAGCGCCAGAATTTCCCGTTTGGCCATCTGGTCTGCCAGTTTCATGTATGTTTCTTCCAGCGAGCGTCCGAAACTCCGCACGCCGTAGCCGTACTGGCGAATGTTCTTGCGTTCTGTTTCATTCAGGATGTGGCGGATATACGCGCGGCTGTAGCCGCACGGCTCGACGAGGCTGATGAAATCCTCAATCAGCTTTTCGAAGAAAACATTATTTTCCCAGAGCGTGTCATCCGCATCAATCAGCAGCGTATTGCGTCTCATAGTCTTGATGAGTGTAGTGCTTCGTGCTCCTCTGGCCAACGTTTCGATCAGCCAGCCCGATTAGTGTAGCAGTCCCAGTGCGTCTTCGACGATCACCCGCGCTGCATCCGGCCGCGCCATCTCTGTTGCCGCGCGCCTCATCGCCGCCAACTTCTCCGGACATTCCAGCAGGCCGGCAATCTTCCAAGGCGCCGCGGGAAGATTGTTGCAGCGAACGGCTACACCCGCCTCCAGCAGATGATCTGCATTGCGCGATTCCTGCCCCGGGATCGGCTCAACGATCGCCATGGGCAGTGCCCGCGCCAGCGCCTCCGAGGTAGTCAATCCGCCGGCTTTCCCCACGAGCAAATCTGCGGCGGCCATGTACTGATCCATTTCCTGCGTAAAGCCGACCGTGACCAGGCGCTCTGATCCGCCGGGCAATTTCCCCGCGCCCCGCGAAATGTGCTCCAGCCGTTTCCTTAACTTTTCGAATTTGCCGGCGATGGCCACAATCTGCCACGGACGTTCCCGCGCAAGCAGGCCTTTCACCAACTGTTCTAGCGGCCCCAATCCGTAGCCGCCTGCCGCCATCAGCACCACCTGCGCTTGCAGGTCCACACCCAAGCGCTTGCGCGCTTCAGCCTGATTGACTCGTTTTTCGAACACGGGATCTACCGGGATGCCGGTCACGCGCAATTTTTCTCGTGGTACCCCAATCCGCTCCAGGTACTCCGCCGATTCTGGCAGCGCTACACAGTAGCGGTCCACGGTGCGGCACAACCACATAGCGTGGACGTCGTAGTCGGTCACCACGATTGCGTGCCGCGCCTGCAATTTGTTTTTTGCGATTAGCCACGCCAGGATTTCCGCCGGAAGAAAATGTGTGGCCATGCACAGATCCGGTTGAACCTTCTTGAGCATCCGGATCATTGGCTGAGTATTCAGCCGGTCCAGCGCCAGCCGCGGTCGCGGGTGTTGCCACGGTTGGTCGGTGCGGTCGTAAAGCAATCCCATTAGCCCCGGTGCGCGCCGCACCACCTTGATATAGGTTCTGTCGAAGAGTTGCTGAAATACTTTGCTTACGTGCGTGAGGGCGTCGATGTGCTCCACGGTGCAATCGCCGTGTGCCAGGAACGCCTTTTCGAGTGCCTGTGCCGCGCGAACGTGTCCGGCGCCCGATGACGCCGAGAGCACCAGCACACGCGGTTTGTGATTCAGCGGCAGGCCTTCGCTCATCGCCCGGACGCGCTAAGCGCTTTTGCGCTTCCCGGCGGAAAGCTGTTCCAGGATACTCCGCGCAATTTTCTGGATTTCCCCAAAGCGTGTCAGATATTCCTGGAACTCCGAATTGAGCAGTTGCGCTTCTTGCGGCCCAAGCTGGTTTCGCAGAATCATGTCGCGCAACTTCGCCGGGTGCGGAAGCAGCGCGTCTTCCTGCAATTCTTCGAGCGCTTGTTTTGGATTGTAGTGGTACATGATTGTCCCTCGGCACCGCCGCAACAACGCGGCGAAACTGTCCGTCTCCATTCTACGCAAAAAGAAGAACAGCGAGTGGCGGTGAGCAAGGTACTCCGCGAGCGGGATTACGCCGCGGAGGCGCGGATGGGCACAAATTCGTACTTTTCGATTTTGGCGGCAATTCCCGTTTTGCCGTTTTCGTCGGTTTCGATGCGCACCACCCGCCCGTGGCATCTTATGTTGACGTCGCCCGCGGTGATCATCTGCTGCGGCAGTGTCAGGATGAAATCGATCTCGCTGCCATCCTCGAATCGCGCTTCGGTGAGGAAATACAAGCCGCGATAGCTTACGTCTCTCGTATGTGCCTTGAGTTCAGGGCCGCTGGCGTCTCGCGCCAGCACGCGCACCGGTAGGGTCATCACAAACCGCCTCGCTTCGCGGCGGTCAGACAGATCGCCCATCAGGCCCCCCTGTAGTTCTCGACCACGGCGAACGTATCACTGGCAGCGACAGACTGCAATCCGTAATTCCCACTTTTTAGCTCTAGTACGCCCCGTCCTGCCCGAGAAGGACCAGAACTACCATGTTGCCGACTCACAGAATGTTTCTCGCCATGTACGCGTGAATACAGTTGCGGTCCATTCAATGGCTCGCTCCATTTTCAGTTACACTGATTTTGCCCGCCAAACAATCATGAGTTCTCACGCTTCCCAGACCCTCTTTTTGAACGGACCCACCGGCCGGCTGGAGGCCATCCTCTGGACTCCCAAGCATCCGCGCGTTGCTCACTTGGCCGCGGTCATCTGCCATCCGCATCCATTGTTCGGCGGCACGCTGCACAACAAAGTCGTCTACCAGGCGGCAAAGTCGCTCGACGCGCTAGGCATTCCGGTATTGCGTTTCAATTTTCGCGGAGCCGGACTCAGCGCGGGAGCTCACGATAAGGGCCGCGGAGAACAGGGCGATGTTCAAGCCGCCATCGATTTTCTTGCCACGGAATTTCCGCGCACGCCTCTGCTACTCGGCGGCTTCAGTTTTGGCAGTTGGGTGGGGCTTCGTATGGGATGCCCCGATCCGCGCGTAACCGAGCTGATCGGACTCGGTGTTCCGGTGAACGACTCCGACTTTACGTACCTTTCAGCCTGCGTGAAGCCAAAACTCTTCGTCAGCGGCTCCAACGACGAACACGGCGCGCCGCAGAAAGTCGAAGAACTCGTCGCAATGCTTCCTGGAGAAAATCGGCTCATTTTGATCAACGGCACCGATCACTTCTTCACCGGGCATCTTCCGTTGCTTGATCGCGCCATCACTGACTGGCTCGTGCAGCGCCATCCGGACTTTGTGGCGGCTTAAGCGTTCTCTCCCCGCTGAAACAATTTGCTGAACTGCTCTAGTCCCGCGGGAGCCGCTGCCACTACGTTGCTGTTTTCCTCCACGTGTGTGGTGCGCGACATTCCCACCAGCGCCGTGGTTATTCCTGGCGCCGACCGCGCGAACTGCAATGCCCGCTCCACATCGTTCCCCAATCCCAGGGCCTCGGCCACGAATCCGGGCAGGTTCTGCGCCACTTGTCCCTGCAGCAATGAAGCGCTGGCAATCAGCGTGATGCCTAGTTCGCTGGCTGCCTCCATTACTGTTTTTTCAGCGCTGTCCAAGTTCTGATTTCCCAGCGTCAGCGCCTCCGTCATGGCCAGGTTGAATGGCAATTGCACGAATCTGAAGCGGTGCTTCTCGCCCGCTATTTCCCGCGCGATTTTCGCGAGTTCTCCCAATTGCAACGCGTCTTTCGCCGTTTTCTCCTGGCGAAAGCCGGTCCAGGTGGCCATTCCGTAGTATTGGATGCGCCCTTTCGCCGCTGCCGATTCCAGGAAGGAAAACGCGTCGCGCACCCGCCTCGTAAACTCCTCTCTGGGAATCTCGCCGAGCTGCGTCTCCGGATTGTGCAGGTAATAGACGTCGATGCACTCCACTCCCAGATTCTTCAAGCTGCGAATCAATTGATTTTCAAGGAACCGCGTGGCGATGCAATGGCTGCCGCCGGCAATTTCTTTAGCCGTAAACACGCCGCGCTGAATGTATTCCTCGAAGAAATAGCGGTTGGGATCCGCGGGCATATTGCCGTCGGGCGTCAGGTAACCGCCCTTGGTGCACACCACAATTTCTTCACGCCCGAATCCCTTGTTGGCCAGCACCTTCAGCGCCGCGCCGACGTTGCGCTCACTGCGTTGAAACCGGTAATTGATCGCCGTATCGATCACGTTGATTCCCGCTTGCACTGCCGCTACAATCGCCGCGGTGTATCCCGCGTCCTTGTCATCGTTGGGCTGGCCCAGATACGTGCCGACTCCCAGCGAGGAAACCACCAGGTCCTGCGCCTCGCGAAAGTGTCCTTCGCTGGCCACGCCGCGAAACTTTTCTGCGTACTGGGTTGTTCCTTCTTTCGTTGCCCCGCGGCTCATGGCAGTTCCTCACTTTTCTTTTGTGCTTCAGCAGTTCCGGTTTCCGGCGATTCTTCTGTTTTCGACGCCAGCAGCCGCGAGCACGCTCGCAGAATCCTGCGGTACGGCCAATCCTTGTCGCGGAAGATAATCTCGCCGTCACGCGGCTGGCTGTAGAACCAGCGTGCCACCAGCCACAGGTGGTCGGTCAGGTCATTGCTGCTTTGCCGCGTGTTTGACACCTTGGGTAAAGCGGCGGCCATCACGCCTTCCAGATAGTCGCGCACCGTTTCTTCCGCGGAGCGCGGCTCGCTGGTGTCCCCAAATCGCAGTGTGAACGGCTCCGCCAGCCTGCCTCCGCGCAGCGCGTAAAATCCTATTGCTTGCTCCTCCGTGGTGCGCTGCAGCATCACAGCATCCAGTTCCTGAATCCTTCTCACCAGTTCCGGACGTCCGCGCAGTACATCAACCAGCTTCTCGATCTTTTTGTGAATTGCCGCCGCCCGTTCGAAGTCTAATTCCTCGCTGGCCTTTTCCCGTTCTTGCTCGTAGGAGTTGCGAAGCGAGGCGCTGTTTGTCTCCAGAAACGACACCAGGCGGCGCACCTCCACGTCGTACTCCTCCTTCGTACAGCCCGCAAAGCAGGGCGCCAGGCACATCTTCATTTCCGAATACAGGCAACCCGGAAACGTCGGGTCGCGCCGGATCTTGATCTGGCATCGTCGCACCTTGAAGAAATCCAGGAACTTCTCGGAAAACGCTTCGGCTGCTCGCCGCGATGCGAACGGTCCATAGTATGTTCCACCAGTTGGCATGCCGCGATCGTCCACCGCAATTCGCCGCGTCACATAGCAACGCGGATACGCGTTCCGCAGATTCACTTTCAGCACCGCCGGGGGCCGCAGCCTCATGATGTTCTGGTAGCGCTTGGGAAAATGCTGCCTGGCGTTCTGATAGTAGGTTAGCAATTGCTCGAACTTTGAACCCGTCTCGCGGTAGCGCACTGCTCGGGCAAATTCGCGCAGGTTCAGTCGTTTGCTCGCGGGATCCGGCGGACCCAGCAACCGCTGCAGGCGTCTCCGCAAGTCTGCGCTGCGAACCAGGTATGGTTCCGCGCTCTGTTCTCGGGGCTCGATCAGGCAAACGCCAGGCTTTGCCGGCAGCAAAGCGAAGAACTCGGCCTCGCCTTCTGGATTGAATTCCAGCCCAGAGTTAAGTTCCAGCACTCTGTCAGGATACTAGAGGTGATGGAAAAAATCCGGGAGCTGAGAAAATGCGGCCCTGTGCAGACGCGTCAGCCCCTGAGGACCCACGAGGCGATCACCAACCTCTGAATCTCGCTCGTGCCCTCGTAAATCTCCGTAATTCGCGCATCCCGGTAGGCGCGCTCGACCGGATACTCCTTGCTGTAGCCGTATCCGCCATGAATCTGAATGGCCTTGTGCGCCACGCGCGTCGCCATTTCGCTGGCGAACAGCTTTGCCGTTGCGGCTTCCAGGCTGAACCGTGCCCCGCTGTCCTGCTTCCACGCCGCCTTGCGCACCAGCAATCGCGCCGCATCGATCTCTGTGGCCATGTCCGCGAGCATGAACTGGATGGCCTGGAATTCCGCGATGGGGTGACCAAACGCCATGCGCTCCTGCGACCATTTCAAAGCCGCCTCAAATGCGCCCTGCGCAATTCCTGTGGCCTGCGCGGCAATCCCGATTCGCCCTCCGTCCAAGGTCGAAAGCGCCACTTTGTATCCTTGGCCCTCTTTCCCGATGCGGTTCCCTTCCGGCACTTCGCAATCCGTGAACACCAGTTCGCTGCACGCCGTCGCGTTGATTCCCAGCTTCTTCTCTTCTTTGCCCACCTGGAAGCCCGGCGTCCCTTTTTCCACCAGCAGTGCCGTGATCCCTTTTTCGCCTTTCGGTGGATCCGTGTTCACATACACAATCGCCGCGTCGGCGACGCCGCCGTTCGTAATCCACGCTTTCGTTCCGTTGACGGCGTACTTGTCGCCCTTCCGCACTGCCTTGGTTTGCAGCGCCGCCGCGTTGGAGCCCGCCTGCGGTTCCGTCAGGGCGTAGCAACCAATTTTTTCTCCGCGCGTGAACGGCTGCAGAAATCTCTTCTTCTGCTCATCGCTTCCATAACGGTGGATGGGATCGCAAAACAGGGAATTCTGCACGCTCAAAATCACGCCAGTCGAGGCGCAGCACCGTGAAATCTCTTCAATCACGATCGCGTAAGCGATGTGATCAAATCCCGCGCCGCCTTCCGCCTCGGGAAACGCCACGCCAGTCAATCCCAGCTCCGCCGCTTTCTTGAACAGCTCGCGTGGAAAATGGCCAGTCTCGTCCAGTTCCTTGGCCAGCGGGCGCACTTCAGACTCCGCGAATTCCCGCACGCTCTTTTGCAGCAGCTTGTGCTCTTCCGAAAGTTCCAGGTCCACCAAGGCCTCGGTGTAACAATCTTCAAATGTATTCCGGGCGTTTAATTCTACTCGGCGTCTGCAAACTTGTGTAGCGGCCATCAGTGAGATCAGCGAGACGGAACCTTATCTGCCTTGTGCTTGCAGCGCCTTCTTGATTCGCTCGTACGTCGTCCGCAATTCTTCCGGCTGCACCCGCGTCTCACCGGTAACCGTCATGAAATTCGAATCGCCCATCCATCGAGGCAGCATGTGCAAGTGCAGGTGTCCCGTAACGCCCGCGCCCGCCGCTCTTCCCAGGTTCATTCCTAAGTTCATCCCATCAGGTTTGTAGTTGTCGCGATAAACCGTTTCCACGCGTTGCGCCAGCTCCATCATTTCCCGCAGCCCCTCGGCGTCGCACAAATTCAATTCTGCAACGTGCGCGTACGGCACGAACATCACATGTCCCGACGTGTAGGGAAAGCGGTTCAGGATGACGAAGTTTTTCTTCCCCCGGTAGACAATCAGCGTCTCTTCGTCGGCGTTCCGTTGCAGCGCATCGCAAAAAATGCAGTCTGGCTGTTTGCCGGCCGTCACTGCGGCCATGTACTGGTAACGCCACGGCGTCCACAGATAGTCCATGTGTGGTCCTCTCTGGTCCTCAGCATATCGCAGATGGCGAGAGAGCGCGTTGCATGCTGCGACAGGGCGGTCAGATATCAGTGATTGGCGATCCGTAATCAGGAACCTAATGGTCCGGCAGACAGGCTGATGATTAAAAGGTGCAGGCAGCCTCAGGCGCGGCCAGGCTCCCCGCTTGCTGATATCTGATCCTTGATATCCCACGGCAAGCGTCGCATGCGTGCCAAGTTCCTGATCGCTGCTAACCGATATCTGAAAATACAAACGCCCCGAACCTCTCGGGGCGCGTTCTTCTACTGAAGCGCAACTTCTTGTTTACTGCGCGGCTTCTCCGATGGCCGTCGCCGACGTGTTCACGAAATCCTTCAATTCCTTGCTGGGCTTGAAAAACGGTATCTTCTTCGCCGGCACTTCCACTTTCTCGCCCGTCTTCGGATTCCTCCCAATGCGGCCGCGGCGCTGCCGGGTGCGAAAGCTGCCGAACCCACGGATTTCGATCTTGTCGCCCTTTTGCAGTGCATCGATGATGCTTTCAAAGATTGTTTCGACGATAGTCTCCGACTCCTTTCGGGGAAGCTCCGCCACTTTCAGCACTTCCTCGATCAGGTCGGCCTTCGTCAATGTCGGTTGCTTGGTCATCGTCCCCTGCCTGTTCAGTCTGATCCCGTCTGGCCCGCACAACTCTTTGGAGCGAGGCGAGTTAGAGGCACATCGCCTCGCCGGCTGTCCCTCTTCCTATCATTAAAGTGACCCGCAGGTAAATGAATTTTCTGGATAGACACCCTGCGTGAAGCGAATTGCCGCCTGGAACTACCGGGACGCCAACTTCTGCTTCATCGCATCCCCGATCGTTGCCGTCGCCGAGGACTTCGATGACTTGTACTGCTCAATCTCCTTGCGCTCGATCTGCCGCACCGCCGCGCGGTAGCTCAATCCGATTCGCCGCGTATCCGAGCTGATCTTGATGATCTTGAAATCGTATTCCTTGCCCGGTTCCAACGGCCCCGCGCTCTTCAGTGGCCCAGTCGTCGGACGGAAGCTCGACGCGTTATCATCCCGGCGCTTGCGCTCTTCGATTTCCGTGTTGTGGCACAAACCCTCGATGTTGTCGCCTAGCTCCACGAACGCACCAAACGTGGCGATTCGCGAAACCTTGCCCCTCACGATCTCGCCCACGCGATGCTGCTTGAACCAGTCGCCCCAGATGTCGTTCACCTGCTTCATGCCCAACGACACCCGGCGGTTCTCCGGATCGATCCGCAACACCTTCGCCGTGATTGGCTCGCCCTTCTTGAACACTTCGTGCGGATTCTTCACCCGGCCGGTCCAGCTCACATCGCCAACGTGCACCAGCCCGTCGAATCCTTCCTCGATTTCAACGAACGCCCCGAATTCCGCGATGTTCCGCACTTTTCCGGTGACCACCGTACCCACGGGATACTTTTCCGCAACCTGCATCCAGGGATCCGGCTGCGCCTGCTTCATCCCCAGCGAAACGCGACGGTCACTCGGCTTGATGTCCAGCACCACAACGTCGACTTCGTCGCCCGCTTTCACGACCTTCGACGGATGTGTGGCCTTCTTGGCCCAGCTCATCTCTGTGACGTGCACCAGCCCTTCGATGCCCTGTTCCAGTTCGACGAACGCGCCGTAGTCCACCACACCCACTACTTTGCCTTTGTACTTGCCGCCCGCCGGGTACCGCTCGGCGGCGTCAACCCACGGGTCCTTGGTCATTTGTTTCAGGCCCAATGACACGCGCTGCTTGGCCTTATCGAACTTCAGAATGATCAAATCCAGTTCCTGCTCCGGCTTCACCACGTCGTTGGGATGACGCACCCGCCCCCAGCTCAGGTCCGTCAAGTGCAACAACCCATCGATGCCGCCTAAGTCCACGAACGCGCCGTAGTCCGTCACGTTCTTCACGGTGCCATGCACTACCTGGCCTTCGCTCAACTTCTCCATCAACTCCGCGCGCTTGGCGTGCAACTCCTCCTCGAGCAACGCGCGCCGGCTCACCACCACGTTCCCGCGGCGGCGGTTCAGCTTCGTGACGCGCACCTGCACGTCCTGCCCGATCAAGCCATCCAGGTTCTGCGTCGGCCGCAAATCGTATTGCGACCCCGGCAAGAATGCGCGCACGCCAACATCCACCACCAGGCCGCCCTTGATGCGGTCCACTACCTTGGCGGTGATGGTTTCTTTGTTCTTATACTGTGCGTCGATGCGTTCCCACGTGCGGCGCCGCAGCACCTTCTGATACGACAGAATGACGAAGCCATCCTTGTGTTCGCCGGTGCGCTGCACCTCGATCACGGCATTCGGCTCCGGCCGCGGAATATCCGTCTCCGTGAACTCCACCGCGGGGATCAGGCCCTCGGTTTTTCCGCCGACGTCCACCACCACGCCTTGCTCGGTGTACGCCACCACCTTCACTTCAATAATTTCATTTTGCGACGCGGGTTCCTGCGGCTCGCTGTACTGCTCGATCAGCTTGCTCATTTCTTCCGCGCCAGCCGCTTCTTCGGCTGCGGCTGCCGCTTCGGCATCCACTGCGGCGGTCTTCGCGTGAGCCTCCGCCGTTTCGTGGCCTTCCTCCAACTTGACCGCCGGGGTAGGCGGCGTCACTCCGTGACTTTCCTGTGCTGCCTGAGGAGGTTCTGCGTTCGGCGTCGCTTCCGTCTTCGGTGTGCCTTCGTTTTCCTGGGCTTGCGCTGCGGCTGCGGATGACGTGGGGTTCTCTGGGTCAAAAGACATGATAAGTCGCCTCCGGGATGTATATCCCTGTTTTAAGTTGAGTCAATCCTTGCCGAATCCCTACCGGGGTAATGCAAGGAGGGTTACAACGGGGCAGTGCAGGACACTACTGCTTCGAAGTAACTCGTTCACTTTCACTTGGATGCTGCGCAAACTGCGGGGGTCGCCGCACCCTTTGGTTCCCTCAAAGCATACCCGCCGCGCAAAGCCCCTGTCAATCAGCGTGAATTGGCATTCCCGCGGCTTTCGGTACTATCGGCTATACTGCACATCAATCGACCAAATGCAACCACGGCCCAACGCTCTTCGCTCAACGCATTCTCGAAGCAAGGCGGTTAGTAGCGGCTCGAAATCCCTCTCGCGTTCCTCCAGTCGCGGTTCCTCCGGTGATTTCTTCACCTAGGCCCTCGCCCGCCCCGCCTGCGTTCGCTCCCTGCGAAAATCGGGCGCATACACTTCCACGCTGCGGCACATCTCATACAGCCTGGACCGTATGCGGGTTCCGATCCTCTGTTCCAACGTATCTTCTCGAATAGCTGCCACCAGTTTGCCGTTGGGCAACCGCGTCGCTTCTCCCTCGCTCGGCGGAGCATCCAGGTAATTTGTGGTGATGATCGTGGTCCGCTTCTCGTTGTAGCGCGCGTTCAACACAATTCCTACGATGTCTCTCACCCAGTCCGATGGCTTGCTCGCCCCCAAATCGTCCAGCACCAGAACTTCTGTTGTTCGCACTGGCTCCAGCACCCCCATCTCCGTCGATTCGCTGGCCGGGTTGTAGCTCGCCTGGATTTCCTTCAGCAATTCCCGGTAATCGCAGAACAATCCGGCGTATCCGCGCCTTACGAGCTCTTTCAGCGCCGCCACTGCTAGGTGCGTTTTTCCCACTCCGGAAGGCCCAATCAATAAGAGTCCCTTCTCGGTCGCGGGGTAGCTGCCCAGAAATCCTTGTACCGTTAGCTTGGCATTCTTTAGTGATTGGTCGTGTTGCGCGGTCCACGTCTTTCCGTCGGCCAAATCCACCACATAGCTCTCAAAGTCGCAGTGCTCGTACCGCTTCGGGATCCGCGCTCGCTCCATGACGACACCCGCGCGTTCTTCCATGCCGCACTCGCACGCCACCGCCAGGTTGCCTGGTGTTCCGTCCTTCCGCGCCACCAGTTTCCATCCCGTCCCTCGGCACAACGCGCAATCTTCTCTCGCCATGATTTTCCTTTGGAGTGCGCCGGCTCGCTTGTCCTGAGCGCTGCGTGCGGAGTGCTGCCGTTTTGCAGCCTTCGCCCGTCGCTCGGAGGTCAGCTTCTCACCGTGGCAAACGCCGACGCTGCTCGCTGTCGTCATCATACGTTCCCGGACAGCACGCCACAATCCTTCCCACCTGCGGAAATCTGTGCACAAAAAACAAAAACGCCCCGATTACTCGGAGCGTCCATCGATTCGGCTGTACTGAAAACGGACCACGGAACACTAAGAACTTCTCTTCACTGCCCTGATAATCGCCGTGTTGGGCACTTTTTCTTCGTTCCGCGCCATGCGCGACAATTCCTGCTGCACCACATGCGCGAACTCGCCCATCTGCCGTTCCATCTCGATCATCTTCTCTCGCATATTCAAAATGATCTCGATTCCCGCCAGGTTTACGCCCATGTCTCGCGCCAAGGTAAGGATTACGTCCAGCCGCTCCAGGTCTGAATCTGTGTACAGCCGCGTGTTCCCTTGCGACCGCGATGGCTTCAGCAAGCCCACACGCTCATACAATCTCAGTGTTTGCGGGTGCA
>Ga0126379_10000260_pt1 | contig 28301 bp, 28 predicted proteins | sample PanSoiMetPlot_24_FD_92640 | JGI IMG/M metagenome (GOLD analysis project Ga0126379, IMG submission 92640) | Tropical forest soil microbial communities from Panama - MetaG Plot_24 | ecosystem: Environmental > Terrestrial > Soil > Tropical forest > Bulk soil | place: Panama | collected 2016-02-17
GGAGTCGGCTGGGAAGCCTTACCACCGGAAGAACTGCCCAAGGGAAAAGCGGCGGCCAAGAAGGCGCTGGACCTCGACGACCAGTTGGCGAGCGCTCACTTTGTCATGGGGGCGGCTCACACTGGGGAATGGAGATGGCAGGATGCGGAAAAGGAGTTTCAACGGGGTTTGGCACTAGATCCCAATGATGCTCTGGGCCGGCAGTGGTACAGCAATTACCTGGTGACGATGGGACGCTTTCAAGAGGCCATCCACGAACAGGAACTCGCCCGCGCTGCCGACCCGTTTTCCCCTATCATCAATGCGAACCTGGCCAAAGCCTACTACTATTCACGCCAATTTGACCGTGCCATCGCACAGGCGCAGGAGACCCTGAAGCTGGACCCTAAGTACCCTGCCGCATTCATGTTCTTGGAGCGGGCCTATCGGCACCGGGGAATGCCGGATCTGGCGGTCAACACGCGCCTGGCCGCCGCCGGTCCGGAAGAGGCAACCGAGATTAAGCTTGCTTATCAACGGTCGGGTCTCCCCGGGGTTCTTCGAGCAGAGGCCGAAGCTCACCAAAGAACCGGCGCGATCTTTGAAGCTGCGCGCTGCTACGCCCAGGCGGGGGAAAAGAACTTGGCGTTCGCCTTACTTGAAGACTATTACAAACGGCACTATCCCGGGCTGTCCCGCCTGAAGGTAGATCCGGACTTTGATCCAGTTCGATCAGAACCGCGCTTTCAGGAGCTCTTGCAGCGTGTGGGGCTTCCCTGAGCCGCTCGGCTTTCGTCATCGCATTTTTCGCGAGGCGGTTCGCCCCCTCTCGGCACAAACCTTGTCACACATTCCGGTCCTGAGAGCTCGGCGCAGAGACACTTGGGTTCTCGCTCTGCTGACCTGTCATTCCCTCGGCCCGAACACCAAAGCAGGCTAGACGTTCGCGTCAATCTCCGAAGAAGAGCACTCGTGTAGGATTGTGTGGCACCGCACTCTTGCCGGTGCTTTCTTCCTCCAGAAGGACGCTTTCCCACAAGCCAGAGTGCCTGTGCCACACGAGCGTACTCGCTTTCTGCGGGGTCAAGTGTGCGTCCTCTGCCGGTTTAGCACCTCCGTAACCTCTAAATTGCGCCACCCTGGAATACCATCGTTCTCCCTTAGTTAGCACATGCGGGGTGATTGATTAATGCGCCGCTATTTATGGTTTTTAGCTTTGATTGCGGGAATCCTTTTTTCGGTTCCCAGTTACGCCCACCATCTGGCCGTGATTGTCGCCAAGGGCGCCAATGTCGACTCGGTTTCTTCAGCCGAGCTGAGGAAGATGGTGAAGTCCGAGGCCAGGAAATGGCCGAACGGAAATGATGTCGTGATCGTCCTGACCAAGGACTCAGCCGCGACCATGGAGGTCCTGGAGCATCTTTGTCACATGTCGGGGCCGGCCCTGAAAGAGTTCATTGCCAACCACCCGAACTCCATTCTTGTCGTCGACTCCGACGACGCGCTCTTCAAGCTTGTCGGAAGCAAGCCTGGGGCGCTGGGACTAGTCGATTTTCATGCCATACACGACAAGAGTGTCCAGGTTCTCAAGGTTGACGGCAAACTGCCTCTGGACCAGGGTTATCTGCCGCACTAGAGCTGATTTCTCCATTCGCGGCGCCTCCAGGGCGCCGCAGCTAGTCTTTTTCAAGCAGCGTGATCTTCATCACATATACGCTGCCCGTGCTTACCTACACTAACGTCTTCCGGAACTCGTCAGGTTAAGGAATAATGTTTCTGAGCCCGTTTTAGTGTAGGATACCCGTTCTTTTTGAGAGGACACTGCCATATGAGGATTGCGGTCCCCGTGGAGCGGCAGCCCGGCGAAGCCCGGGTGGCATTGACTCCTGATTCAGTCAAGAAGCTTGCAGCAAGCGGAGTGGAGATTACAGTGGAAGCGGGAGCCGGCCGGAAAGCCGGTTTTCTGGATGAGGAATACAAAACCGTCGGCGCCACGATTGCCGATCGGGCAGCGGTGCTCTCCGGGGCCGATGTTCTGGCCTGCGTGAACCGCCCGGAGCCTTCGGATTTCGAAATACTGAAGGCTGGCGCGGTCATCATCGGCTTCCTCAAGCCGCTGGACGAGCCCAATGCCCTGGAGCCCGTGGTTTCAAGGCGGCTCACGGCATTTGCCGTGGAGCTGGTGCCCCGCATCACGCGTGCCCAGTCGATGGACGCGCTCTCCTCCATGGCCACCGTGGCCGGGTACAAAGCCGTACTCATCGCTGCCAGCCACCTCCCGCGCATGTTCCCGCTGCTGATGACCGCGGCGGGCACAGTGCCGCCTGCCAAAGTTCTGGTGCTGGGGGCCGGCGTGGCGGGACTTCAGGCCATCGCCACGGCACGCCGATTGGGCGCAGTCGTGGAAGCCTACGATGTCCGCGCTGCTGCCGGCCAGGACGTGAAGTCCTTAGGCGCGAAATTTCTCGAGGTCGATCTGGGTGGAATCCAAACCCAGGATGCCGGCGGGTACGCCAAGGAACTCAGCCCTGAAGCCTTGAAGCTCGGCCGCGACATGGTGACCAAGCGCGCCGCCGTTTCGGATGTGGTCATCACCACCGCCCAGGTTCCGGGGCGGAAAGCTCCACTGATGTTGACGGCCGAAGCCGTCAACGGAATGCGCCCGGGGTCGGTCGTCATTGACTTGGCCGCCTCGACCGGTGGCAACTGCGAACTGACCAAACCCGGCGAAACCGTGGACCACAACGGCGTAAGCATTTTCGGACCGCTGAATCTGCCGGCCACCGTGCCCGGCCATGCCAGCCAGCTCTATTCGCGCAACCTCGCCAGTTTCCTTGCCCTGATCGTGGACAAGGGCAATTTGAAAATTGATATGGCCGACGAAGTCGTAAAAGGGGCCTGCGTCACTTACCAGGGTGGAGACGTGCATCCGAAAGTGGCCGCCGCTCTGGGCCAGTCTGTGGCTTCAGTCTGACCAAGGAGAAGACATGAACCTTTTGCTGTTTCAACCTATGGCTCTCATCGCGTCCTGGTACCTGTTCGCGGAAGAGCCGGCTAAGGGACTATCGTTCAATCCCGCGGTGCTGGTTGCGTCACTCTACGTCTTTGCCCTGGCCGCGTTCCTCGGCTATCAGGTGATCTCGCGAGTGCCTCCTCTTCTGCATACTCCGCTGATGTCGGCTACGAACGCCATCTCCGGCATCTCGCTGATCGGATCGCTGGTGATTGCCGGATCGAGATATGAGCATCATCAGAAGCTAGCTTCGGCCCTGGGATGCCTGGCCGTGACTTCCGCCATGATCAACGTGACCGGCGGTTTCCTGATTACGGACCGCATGCTGAAGATGTTCCGCAAGAAGGAAGCTGTTAAGGCGGAGGAGAAAAAGTGATCTTCGGCCAATACTTTCTCGAAGCCACCTACCTGATTGCCTCCTGCCTGTTTGTCATGGGCTTGAAGAGCCTGAGCCACCCCGATACCGCGCGGCGCGGCATGATCATGGCCGCAGCGGGCATGGCCGCAGCTTTATTCGGCACGCTGTTTCACCCGGACATTCACAATTACATCTGGATCATCGTCGGGCTGGTCGTCGGTTCTGCGATCGGCATTCCCATGGCCATGGTTCCCATGACGGCCATGCCGCAGCGGACCGCACTATCCCACGCCTTCGGCGCGCTGGCGGCGTCCATGGTGGGTTTGGCCGAGTACGTCATCCACGGCGGCAGCTTGGGCCCGATCAAGATGGGCGCTCTGGGACTGGAAGTGATGCTCGGATCCCTCACTGTGACCGGCTCGCTTATTGCGGCCGGCAAGTTGCAGGAAGTGATCCGCGGAACGCCGATCATGTTCAAGGGGCAGCACTTTGTGAACCTTGGGCTATTCCTGGGGATGATCACCTGCTTTGTGCTGTGGATGATCAACCCGGCCGCGGGCGTTTATTTCTATACTCTGGTCGGCTTGGCGTTTCTGTTTGGCGTAATGCTCGTGATCCCGATTGGCTCGGCGGACATGCCGGTGGTGATGTCGTTGTTGAACTCCTATGCTGGTCTTTCTTCGGCGGCCACGGGTTTCGTGCTCGGCAATAACGTGCTGATCATCGCCGGCACACTCGATGGCTTCTCCGGATTCATCCTATCCATCCTGATGTGCCGCGCCATGAACCGCTCCATCACCAACGTACTGTTCGGCGGCTTCGGCTCCGTGGTTGCCACGGACACCGCTGTGGCCGGTTCCATGCGCGAAGTCACCTTGGACGACGTCGCGGTGCAACTGGCCTATGCGAATCAGGTAGTTTTCGTGCCGGGATACGGCATGGCCACGGCTCAGGCGCAGCACGCTTGCCGCGAACTTGGCGATCTGCTCGAAGAGCGCGGAGTCTCGGTGAAGTACGGAATTCACCCTGTCGCGGGACGCATGCCCGGCCACATGAACGTTCTGCTGGCCGAAGCTAATGTGCCCTACTCGTCGCTGTATGAAATGGAACAGATTAATCCTGAACTCGCCACCACCGACGTTGCGGTGGTAATCGGCGCCAATGACGTGGTGAACCCGGATGCTCGCGACAACCCCAAGAGCCCGATCGCCGGCATGCCCATCATCGAGGTTGATCGCGCTAAGTCCGTGGTGGTTTTGAAACGCGGGAAGGGAAAAGGCTTCTCAGGACTGGAGAACCCGCTCTTCTTCAAGCCGGTGACCGGGATGCTTTACGGCGACGCTAAAAGCAGTCTCACCAACTTGACCCAGGCGGTACAGAAGGTCTAAATTTTTGGGCAGCGCCGAACGCAAAGGCGATTCCAGCCGCCCGCTCGACAACAGTCGAGTGGGCGGCTTCTTGCATGCTTAAAAGCAGGATTGGATGTTTGCGGCCTTAAAACTTCGCACCGCTACGGACCAGGTGAGGTCTCCGCGTCAAGAGACGTTACCTGGAGCCTTGGTTCCTGCCGGTTCGCGCGTTTCGTCGATTGACGTGCTACGCGGGGCGGTGATGATCATCATGGCTTTGGATCACGTGCGTGACTTCTTCCACGCCGGCGCCATGACCTTCTCTCCCACCGACCTCAGGCAGACGACGCCAGTTCTGTTCTTCACCCGCTGGATTACTCATTTTTGCCTGCCAGTGTTCGTGTTTACGGCGGGTCTTGGAGTGTTCTTTTACGCGCGCAGTCGCACGAAGAGCCAGGTTGCACGCTTTCTATGGACCAGGGGACTGTGGTTCATCGTGCTGGAGCTGACGGTGATGCAGTTCGCGTACACCTTCAGCTTTTCTTCCTCGTTTCTGATTTTTCTGCTGATCCTCTGGATTTTTGGCATTTGCATGCTCGCGATGAGCGCGCTGGTGTATTTACCGATGCGGTGGCTTGCTACCGTGAGCGTGGTCGTAATCGTTTGTCACAATTTACTGGATGGGATCGGCGCGGCGAAGTTCGGATCCGGCGCGTGGGTCTGGAATTTGCTGCACCAACCGGGAGTCATCTCCGTCGCGGGCAGGCCGGTATTGGTGACGTACACGTTCCTGCCGTGGGTTGGCGTCCTCGCGGCGGGCTTCTGCTTCGGCCGCGTTTTTCTCTTGGAGTCGGCGGCGCGGCGCCGAATCATTGCCGGGGTAGGTGTGGCTTTCACGATTGCCTTTTTCGTACTGCGCGCGCTCAATCGATACGGAGATCCCGCGCCTTGGGTCCGGCAGCACTCGCAGATATTCACGGCGCTGTCTTTTTTGAATTGCACAAAATACCCGGGCTCGCTCGACTTCTTACTGATGACTCTAGGGCCGGCGCTGCTGGCGTTGGCGTGGCTCGATCGGTGGACGCCCCGTGCCACGAATCCGCTCGTGGTGTTCGGGCGAGTCCCGTTCTTTTACTTTGTGCTTCACTTTTACCTGATCCACCTCCTGGCAGTCCTCGCGGCCTGGCTACGCTACGGAACGTCCGCAGCTAAATTCACATTCGGCCCGTGGCTTTCGATGGGCGGCTCCCGCGCTTTATTCCCGGCAAATTTTGGTTACCCACTATGGGTTGCGTACGGCGTGTGGATTCTAGTCGTAGTCTTGCTTTATCCGCTCTGCCGCTGGTTCGCAAACGTCAAAGCCACCCGCCGAGACTGGTGGTTGAGTTATCTGTAGTGCGGCTTGGTCTGCAAGCTTGCAGGATCTTTGGGCAATTGAGGTAAAAGCCAAATTCTGATGTAACTTCAGCCCGGAGGCGTCTTTTTAGAGTGTCGCGGTACAGGGAAGCGCACTACAATACACGGAGATTCATTTCCCTTGGAGGCATTCACCCTCATGACCAGAGTCGACGTGCAAGACCTGGTTTCCAAACTCCGATGTTGTACCGACAAAGACTTTCTCAACGTCACACATGTCTACCAACTTCTCCGCCAGCATCCCGTCGATCCGAAATCCATTGAAAAATATCTTATCTGGGACTGCCAGCATTACACCCGCAACCTGATTCATAAGACCCCGCTCTTCGAACTGATGGCCATCTGCTGGGACATTGGCCAGGTCAGCTCCATCCACAACCATAAAGACCAGAATTGCTGGATGGCTGTGCCTATAGGCAGGCTGTTGGTTCAGAATTACCGGTTGCTGCAACAGGACCTGAAGGCCGGCACTTGCGACATTGTGCCCACGGACTTGATCGAGATGAACCCCTCCAGTCCGTGCGCCGTCGATCCCGGCAACCCGGTGCACAAGGTCTACAATCCTGCGGAATTCGGCCAGCGTGCTGTGAGCTTGCACGTTTACTCCCGTCCTTACGATAGCTGTGTCGTCTATTCCGACGAACAGCATAAGTGCGGTGAGATCAAGCTAAGCTACACGTCTGAGTATGGATTAGCGATCAAGTGATACGGGGCGCACAGCTTCGTTGTGTGCCCTGTCGTCACCTTCGCCATCGTCGGCAGTCTACAATCTCAATGCATGTTCGCTGATCGCACCCATTGGAATCTGAGTCCCAATCGTCTGGCGGAAGCGCTGGCCCGCCATCGCGACGGCGAACGCAAGCTGCTGGACCTGACTGCCTCGAATCCCACCGAGTGCGGGTTCCATTACGGCGAAGATGCGATCCTGGACGCGCTGCAGCAACCGCAAGCGCTCTGCTACCGTCCCGACCCCCGCGGGCTGGCCAGCGCGCGCGAAGCGGTGTGCGACTATTACGCCGCGCGTGGTGATTCGCCGATTGCGGCAGAACAGATCCTGCTTACCACCAGCACCAGTGAAGCTTACTCCTTCGTATTTCGCCTGCTGTGCAACCCCGGCGACGAGGTCCTGATTCCCGCGCCGAGCTATCCTTTGTTTGAGTTCCTCGCCGACATCCAGGACGTCAAGCTGACGCGCTACCCGCTCTTGTATGATCACGGCTGGCACACCGATTTCCATGCTCTGGAACAGGCAGTTACCCAGCGCACCCGCGCGGTGATCGTGGTGCACCCCAACAATCCCACTGGACACTTCCTCAAGCCGGACGAGGCCGGGCGCCTGAACCTGATCTGTTCACAGCGCGGTCTGGCAGTTCTCACCGACGAAGTCTTTCTGGATTTTTCTCTGGGGATCGGACGCCAGGCGAGCCTTGCCACAAATCAGAAAGCCCTCACTTTCACTCTCAGTGGGTTGTCGAAGATTGCTGGCCTACCGCAGATGAAGCTGGCGTGGCTGATCGTCAGCGGCCCGGAAGAGAGTAAGAGGGAAGCGCTGGCGCGGTTGGAAATTATCGCCGATACATATCTTTCGCTCAGTGCACCGATCCAGCTTGCGGCAAGTCAATTCTTAGCCCAGCGCCAGCCGTTTCAGGAGCAGCTCATCGGCCGGGTGCATAAGAACCTGGCGGAACTCGATAGCCAGTTGGCGCATCAGAAGACATGCAGCCGTTTAGAAGTCGAAGGGGGATGGTACGCCGTGCTCCGCGTACCGGCTACGCGCCCGGATGAAGAGCTCGCCATCGAGCTCCTGGAGAAACACGATGTCTACCTGCATCCCGGACATTTTTTCGGATTTCCCACTGACGGCTACCTGGTGGTAAGCCTTATCACGCCGGAAGAGGCATTGAGCGAAGGAATACGCCGCGTTCTGTCACGGCTGGGGGGCGACTGACGGCTTGGCAGCGCCCTGAGCAGCTTGGCGCAGCTTGAAGCGCTGGATCTTGCCGGTGGCGGTCTTGGGCAGCTCGTTTACAAATTCCAGGAGCTGAGGACACTTGTGTGCCGCCAGTCGCGAAGAAAGATGGCTACGGATGCTGTCGCCCATTTCCGCCGACGCCTTCTGCCCGGACTTGAGGACCACGTACGCCGCAGGCTTCACCAGATGATTGTTGTCGGCGAAGCCGATGACTGCAGCTTCCTGCACCTGGGGATGCTCGAGCAGCACGCCCTCGATCTCGACAGGACTTACCCACATGCCTTTGACCTTGAGCATGTCGTCATTGCGGCCCACATACCAGTAATAGCCGTCGGTGTCGCGGTAGTACTTATCCCCAGTGCGAAGCCACTGCCCTTGGATGGTCTCTTTGGTCTTCTCGTGCTGATTCCAGTAGCAGGAGCAGACCGCGTCTCCTTTGATCATCAGGCTGCCGATCTCGCCGTCAGGGACATTTTGACCGTTTTCGTCCACGATGCGGGCCTCGTAACCAGGCAGAATCTGCCCGCTGGAACCTGGGCGCACCGCTCCCGGCCGGTTGGCGATGAACATGTGCAAAGCTTCCGTCGAGCCGATGGCATCCAGAATCTCCACGCCGAAGCGCTCTTTGAAGCGGTGGAAAATCGTGGCCGGCAAAGCTTCGCCCGCGGAGACCGCGTGGCGCACGGTGCAAAGATCAAAATCCGGGCCGGACTCGCGGCGATAGCTCAGCAGGGTCGAGTAGTTGGAAGGCACTGAGAAGAATAGCGTCGGTTTGTGGCGATCGATGACTGAGTAAATATTGGGCGGTGAAGGGGAGCCCGGCCACAGAATGCTGGTGGCGCCCACCGAAAGAGCGAAGTAAAGACCGTTGCCCAGACCGTAGGCAAAGAAAAGTTTGGCCACGCTGAAGAAGCGGTCGTTCTCCGTGATGTTCAGGATGGCTTTGGCGTAGTACTCCGCGCACACCACCATGTCGTGTTGCAAATGTACGCAGCCCTTCGGCCGGCCGGTGCTGCCGGAGGAATACAGCCAAAATGCGGCATCGTCTTTGCCGGTTTGCCGGGCCGCCAGTTCTCCCGAGTTCGCCGTGAGGAGTTGCTGTAATGAGTCGGCTCCCGAAGCCGGCCCGGAAACGACGATCTTTTCAAGGTAGCGCAGGTTTTCTTTTGGGATTTCCTGGATCTTGGGCAACAGCGATTCGCTCACGACAGCGACGCGCGCCCGGCAGTCGTTGAGGATGTACTCATACTCCGGCGAAGAGAGCATGGTATTCATGGGTACGGCCACGGCGCCGATCTTGATCGCGCCGAAGAAGCAGTAGGCGAAGTCGGGAGTATCCAGCAGAAGCAGCGCCACGCGTTCTTCATCGCGGACACCCAGCTTGCGGAGGGCGTTGCCCGCCTGGTTCACGCGATCGAACAGCTGCCGGTACGTCACGCGCTCGTCACCGCATTCGAAGGCTATTCTCGCCGCGCGGCCTTCGCTCAAGTGGCGGTCGACGAAATGTGCGGCAGCATTGAAGATCGCTGGGATTTGCTCAGGCTTCATGGTCGGTCAAACATGATGTCTAAATATATATAAATCAGTTAGTTACATATTACTCATAAAGAGGTACTTAACGTTTAGAACCGCTTCCAGCCTTTGGGAACTTCCGCCCACCAAAAACCGTATTTCAGTCCAGCACGGCACGCATGAAGATTTTATCTTAGCGTTGCCGTTAAGAAACAGGTCCTTCTCTCGTCGCAGTAGAACAGAGGAGCACCGTACCATTGCAAGCCACAATGCAAATCACGCAAGCAAACATGGCGGCCCTGGCGGAAAGAGAAGTGCGCCCAGGGCTGGAGCAGGCCTTTCTCGAGCACAAAGACCGGGTCTTTCGCGCGGCGTACCGCATCACTGGCAATGCCGGAGATGCGGAGGACGTCCTGCAGACGGTCTTTTTGCGGCTGGTGCGTCAGGAGAACCTTTCCGAGGTCAGCAACCTGGCGGCGTATCTGCACCGTTCGGCGGTGAACGCGTCGCTGGATCTGCTGCGGCGCCGCAGAGACGCGCGGACATCATCACTCGACGACCAAGAGAATCCGATCGAAGTGGTGTCCGCGAATACCGCAGGGCCGTCCACGGAAATCCGCGACTGGCTGCGGCAAGCGCTGGGCCGGCTCAACCCACGCTGGGCGGAAATGTTTGTGCTGCGTTTCATTGAGGACTATAGCAACGGCGAAATCGCCGGCATGATGAATACTTCGCCGGCCGTGGTTGCTGTGTTGCTGCATCGTACGCGTGCTCAGCTCAAAAGGGACTTCAAGAAACAGGCGAGGGGAAGACGATGAAGCATCAGGAAAAAAATTCGAAGCAGATTCTTGAGCAGGCGGTTCAGGAGCTGCGCGCAGAACAGCCGGGGCCGGAGATGTCGCGTGATGCCGGGCAGAGAGTCTGGCAGCGCTTGAGCGAAGACCCAGCGGGAGCGGCAGTGAGTTCCATCCGCGGCTGCGTGGACGTGCGGGCTTTGTTGCCGCAGTATCGCAGCGGCCAGCTCGCGGAAGCGCGCAAATTGCTGGTGGAAGCGCATCTGCATGAGTGCGTGGCCTGCCGTCGCGAGGCTGACGCCGAAAAGCCCTCGCTGGCATTGCAGCCTTGGCAGCACGAGCTGCCGCGCGCGAGCGGGCGACAGTTCCGCTGGGTGATGGCCGCGGCAGCGGTCGTGATCATTGCCGTGAGCGCCTACTCTATCCAAAACTGGATCTTCTCCGGTCCTCCTGGGATGCGGGCCCACGTGGACTCGTTTGACGGCGGGCTGTACCGGGTCAGCTTCAATGGCGAGCGTCCTCTCAAACCTGGCGATGAGCTGGTGGAAGGCGAGAGGGTACGGAGCGGTCCAGCCTCGCGCGCGATCCTGCACCTGCGCGACGGCTCGACCGTGGAGATGAACGAGCGCGCGGAGTTTGGCGTTTCCATGCGCCGCAAGGACACCACGATCGAACTGGAGCGCGGCAACATCATTGTGCAAGCGGCGAAGCGCCGCGAAGGACACCTCTATGTTGCCGCCCGGGATTGCCGTGTTTCGGTGACGGGCACGGTATTCTCTGTCCACAGTGGCATGAAGGGATCCCGCGTGTCCGTGATTGAAGGCGAGGTGCGCGTAGCCCACTCCGGTTCCACCAGCATTCTGCATCCGGGCGATCAGCTTTCGACCAACGCTGCTGTAGCCGCGGTGCCGGTACAGCAGGAGATTGCGTGGAGCCAGGATCGCGACAAGCATCTCGCGCTCCTCGCCGAGTTCGTCCATCTGGAGCACAAGCTGGAAGCCGTGCAGATGCCGGATCTGCGGTACCAGAGCAAAATCTTGCCCGCCTTGCCGGCCAACACTGTGTTGTATGCCAGTCTCCCCAACTTGGGCAACGCGGCGCAACAAGCCAATCAACTCTTCCAGCAGGAGCTTGAGGAAAGCCAGGTACTGCGCGATTGGTGGGAGCAAGTTCAAGCGCGGCGAAAAGGGCCGTCTCTTACCGACGTCATTGCCGAAGTACACGCTTTTAGCGAGTACCTGGGTGATGAGATCGTCTTCTCAGTCGCGTTGGACGGAACTCGCGGGGCGCCGTTGGTGGTGGCGCCCATCCAGCGTCCTGGCCTTGATCAATTCATCGCTGGGGAACTGGCCCGGCACGGTCATGCCGGCGATTCTCGCGTCCACGTGGTCAACGAAGCACAGTTGAACACTGTGTCCGGCCAGAGCGAGAAAGAGTTGTTCGTCCTGGTTCGCCCGGACTTCGTGGCGGCCAGCGGAAACGCGGCCGCGCTGCAGCGCTTTAATGCGGCGCTGAACCGCGGAGCCGGCGGATTTGCCGGAACACCGTTTGGCCGGCGCATCGATGCTTCGTATCAAAGAGGCGTAGGCATGTTGTTCGCCGCAGATCTCGAGACCATGGCCGCGCGGCGCGCTGCGGAATACCCCTCGCAACATCGCGAGCAGATGATGGCGCAGAGCGGACTCGCTGACGTGCAATTCCTGGTCGCGGAGCGCAAAGGCAGTGGCGAGAAGACGCAAAACCAGGCCGAACTTACTTTCACCGGACCGCGGCGCGGATTTGCGTCGTGGCTGGCGGCTCCGGCGCCGATGGGCGGCCTCGATTTCGTCTCCCCAGACGCGGGAGCGGCGGCTGCCTTCGTGGCCAAAAATCCCAAGGACATGCTCGACGATGTGCTCAATATCGCGTCCGTCTCCAATCCCAACGCGGAGGAGAACCTCGCCAAGGGAGAATCCGAGCTGAAGATAAGCTTCCATCAGGACCTGGTGGACACGCTCGGCGGAGAAGTCACCTTAGCCCTGGATGGTCCCCTGCTTCCAAACCCATCATGGAAAGTCATTGTTGAAGTCAACGATTCAACACGGCTGCAGGCTACGATTCAGCAGTTGGTGGCCGACGCCAACGAACACAACAACGACCAACCGGAGAAGCACGTGTCGCTGGAGCAAAGCACGGCGAATGGGCTCACCTATTACACGCTGAATTTTCAGGGCGCTAAGCTAAGCGAGGTTGATTACACGTTTGCTGACGGCTACATGATCATCGCGCCCAGCCGCGCGCTGGTGATGAATGCCGTCAATATCCATCGCAGCGGAAATTCGCTGGCGCGCTCCGGCAACTTCAAGGCATTGCTGCCGCAGGATGAACATGCTGACGTCTCGGGGCTGCTGTACCAGAACCTGGCGCCGGTCGTGGGCCCGGTCTTGCAGCAGCTTTCACCGTCACAACAGCAATCGTTTCAGCAATTGGCTGCGGAGAGCAAGCCCAGCGTGGTGTGCGCTTACGGTGAGGGCAATGCGATCCGCGTAGCCAGCAACAGCCGCCTGTTCGGCCTGGATCTGAACACGTTGGCGCTCACCGGGTTGTTGCGCTTGACGCAACCGCGGCGGGCGGTCCGCTTCGACTAAGAGGGAACATTGCGGATGAGAATCACGTAGTACATGTTGCATGGCAAAAGTGATCGAACTCGATAACCTCCAGATTCGGCTGGGCGGCCGTGTGATCCTGGACCGTCTGGCCGGAACTCTTTCAGGAAAGTGCATCGGCTTGCTGGGGCCTAATGGCTCAGGCAAATCTACACTGATCAACACGCTGCTCGGCTTCTACCGTCCGGATGCAGGCAGCGTGCGGATTTTCGGCAAGGATGTCCAAGGCCACCTGCGCGAACTACGCGCGCAAATCGGCTACATGCCGGAAAGCGACGCATTTATCGCGGACATGACCGGCGTTCACTTTGTCCGCTACATGGCGGAGATCTCGGGGTTGCCACCGGGCGAAGCCATGGAGCGCGCGCACGAGGCTTTCTTTTACGTCGGCTTGGGCGAGGCCCGCTATCGCAAGCTGGGGACGTATTCGCTCGGCATGAAACAACTGGCCAAGCTGGCGCAAGCCATCGTCCACGGGCCGCGGCTGCTGCTGCTCGATGAACCCACGAACGGGCTGGACCCGGAAGCGCGGCAGCGCATGCTGCACCTGGTACAGGAGATCCGCGACACCGGTGAGGTCAGCGTCCTCATCTCCTCGCATCTGTTGCGGGACGTGGAAGAGTGCTGCGATGAGGTGATCATCCTCAAAGAAGGACGAATCGCCGCGCTGTCCAACCTGGAGGAAGAACGCAAAGCCAACCTGAAGTTCCTTGAGTTGGATGTCACGCAAGGCAACGGCTTCATGGAATCGGTCCGCGCGCTGGGGTGCGAATGCGCCAGCTTCGGCACGGGAACACTCAAGATCGTGCTTCCGGACAATATCGACCTGCGCCAACTCTATCGTCTCGCTGCGGAGCATTCCGTACAGATACGGCGCATGAATTACCGCCGCGATTCCCTGGAAGATATCTTCCTGAAGGCGATGGCTGCCGGCGCGGCTCCGGCGGCAACGCCTCCCCCTCCACCACCGCCGAGGAGCGCGCATGGCAGTCTATAAGCGCACGTACAAAGCGTATCGTGGGCCGCTGACGCCGGCTTGGTCGCGCTTTACCGTGCTTTCGCGATACGGGTTTTCCACGCTGTTCGAGTCGCGTTTTTTTACTGCCTTTGTGGTTTTGTGCATGGTGCCGTTTTTGGTATGTACGGTGTTCATCTACTTTGTGCACAGTGCGACAGCGCAGGCGATTCTCAACTTGCGCTTCGGCAACAACATCGTTAATAGCGGCTGGTTTCTGGGATTTCTCGGCGTCGAAGCCTGGCTGGGATTCATCGTTGCGGCGTGGGCCGGGCCGGGAATGGTGAGCAAGGATTTCGCCAACCAGTCCGTGCAACTGTACCTGAGCCGGCCGCTTTCGCGAGCCGAATATCTGCTGGGCAAGGTCTCCGTGCTAGGCAGTCTCCTCTCCGGCACCACGTGGATTCCCGCACTCATTCTTTTCGGCCTGCAGGCCGAGCTTGAAGGACACGGCTGGGGTTGGAATAACCTCTGGCTCGCCGGCGCGATCGTTGTTGCCGGCCTGCTCTGGATAGCTCTGATTTCGCTGCTCTCCATGGCCTTGTCGGTGTGGGTGAAGTGGAGAATCGCAGCCACAGCGCTCATGATTGGCACGTTCTTCCTGTTGCCCGGGTTTGGCGCGGTGGTGAGCGCGGTAATGCGCACGAGGTGGGGCAACCTGCTGAATTTCCCGTATCTTATCACCCTCGTATGGGCGCATCTGTTCCGTCTTTCACCACGCCACATCCACGTGGTTGGAGATCACGTGCCGTTATGGGCAGCGTGGGCGGTTTTGCTCGCGGTTTGCGGCTTTTGCATCTGGATACTGAACCGCAAGCTCAAAGCCCGCGAGGCAGTGCGAGGATGAGCCGATGAGCAGCCCGAACAACAGAATTGTCTTCGAGAACGTCTCCAAATTCTACGGCGAAGTTCTGGGTGTGAATCGCGTGAACCTGTCGCTTCCACCAGGCATCACCAGCCTGGTAGGACCGAACGGGTCGGGCAAGACCACGCTGATGAACCTGATGACCGGGCTGGTCCGCCCCACACAAGGAACGGTGAGTGTGCTGGGGCTCACGCCGGACCAACCGGAAGAGTTCTTTCGCCACGTCGGCTATTGCACGCAATTTGATTCCTTTCCTAAAGGATTGACCGGCTACGAGTTCATCTACCAGGGGCTGATGCTCCGCGGAATCACCCGGCAGGAAGCGCACCGGCTGACATGCGAGGCCATCGAGCGGCTGGGCATGACAGAAGCCGCACCGCGTAAGGTAGCGGGCTACAGTAAAGGCATGCGGCAACGTATTCGCCTGGCGCAGTCCATCGCTCATCATCCCACCGTTTTAGTACTTGACGAGCCACTGAATGGGCTTGATCCCATGGCGCGCGCTGAGACCATTGCGTTGTTCGAAGCCCTGGGAAAACAAGGGCTGCATGTGATCATTTCCAGCCACGTGCTGCACGAAGTGGACAAGATCTCCGACCAGGTGGTGCTGATGAGTTACGGCTACGTTGTGGCCGAAGGCCAGATACATGGCGTGCGCAGCGAAGTGAAAGAACATCCGATGCAGATTCTGGTGCGCTGCGGCAATCCCAGCGGGTTGGCGGCGCGGCTCTTTTCTCAAGACCACGTGGTTGAAGCCAAGCTCAACCGCGACGGCAAAGGCGTTCTGGTGCGCACGCGCGATGCTGACCAGTTTTACGTTCTGTTGAACCGCATCGTGGTGGACGAAGACTTCGGTTTGGAAGCGGTAACCCCGGCCGACGATGATGTGAACTCCCTCTATCAATATCTGATCGGGGGAAGTGGAGGCCAGGTATGAGCGTGATGGCATCCCTCCGCAAATCTCTGCGCGAAGCGCCGTGGCAATTGTGGACGGCGCAGGTCTTCGCGGTTGCCCGCATCGAACTCAAGAAGATTTTGTGGATGCGGCGCAGCGTTTGGATCTACTTCACGGCGTTCGCGCCGGCCTTCGTCATCGCCCTGCACGGTCTGAACAGCCCGATGGGAAGCCATTGCAACCTGGCTGAAGATACTGCCGTTCTTGCCGGCATCTTCCAGCTCTTTTACCTTCGTTTCGGAATCTTCTTCGGCTGCATGGGACTGTTTACCTGGCTGTTTCGCGGCGAAGTCGTGGAGAAGAGCCTGCATTATTATTTTCTTGCTCCGCTGCGGCGCGAGGTCCTGGTTGCAGGAAAGTTTCTAGCAGGCTTTGCGGCTGCGGCATTCATCTTCGGGCTCTCGGTTCTGCTTTCCTTCACCTTCATGTACGCGCACTTTGGCGCTCCCGGTGGCGCGTTCGTGTTTGACGGTCCCGGACTCGGCCAGCTGGCTGCGTATCTCGGCGTTGCTGTTCTGGCGTGCGCAGGTTACGGTTCGCTTTTCCTCGCGTTGAGCCTGGTGGTGAAGAACCCGATTCTTCCCGGTATCGCTGTGCTGGGATGGGAGACATTCCATGCCGTGCTGCCGTCATTGCTGCAGAAGTTCAGCGTGATGTTCTACCTGAAACAACTGTGTCCGGTTTCGATTCCCTCTGACGGAATCCTGGCGCTGTTCACGGTCGTGGCGGAACCGGTTTCTCCGTGGATCGCAGTTCCCGGACTGCTGATCCTGTGCGCCGCGATTCTAATCTTTGCCTGCGCACGTATTCGCAGGACAGAGATCAGCTATCTGGCCGATTAACAAAGCGTTACAGCATCCGCACCCAGGTAACTTGAGCATAGTCAGGGGCTGGAGTACTCTATCTCACGTGGTTCCATCCGCATGGAGGTGCACGTTGCCTCGGTTTAGATTCCTGTTATCGTTTGCTGTCGTTCCCGCCTTCTGTCTTTCCACTCTCGCGCAGCCACAAAGCCCACCGCCGAAACTGCAAACCGCACGCCAGGCGCTGATTGAAATGATCACCAAGGGCGGCGATGCAATACAGAAGCACTTGACCATAGAAGTGCAGGACTTGCTGAAATCCCGTGGGAAGGCAAATCCCCTGCGTGCGTACATGGCGGCTTTCAAGGCGGACTCCGGTGCAGAAACCTTCGACAGCGGCGACGTCCTGCTTGCGTACTCTGACCCATCCAAGAAGCTGAAATATGAACTCCACGTGGATAGCGATGACTTAGCCGGTAATGAAGAAACCTTGTTGCTTTCCATCCACACGTTCAGCGACGGCAAGGAGCAGGAGGATATGTGGGGACTGTTGTCTTCACATTTCAGCGTGTCGATGCAACTGCAGGAGAATGTCTGGCGTTTGAATAAGATTTCAATCGGAGCCGAGTTTCCCCTCGGCGATCCTAACTTCATCCAAAAGGCGCTGCTGAGCACCGGCAGTGCGTTGACGAGCGCCGCGTTTTATACGCCGCAGACTGAACTTCGGGTGGAGTCGGCTTCCGCTCAGCACGAGTCACCGCCCATGGCGCCCTCGCAGGTCGTCACCCTGCTAGGCTTCGGCGAAACCATCTTTGCACGGCTGCATCCCGAGATGGGCTTCACTTGCTCCTTATCCGATCTAGCCGAAGCCTCCAAGATGATGGGTGTTGATCAGCAAGTCGTCAGCGGGGTTTATAACGGATACCGCTTTGCTCTCTCCGGATGTGAAGGTAAGCCTGCAGGCAGCTTCCAGATCAGTGCGGAACCTCTTGTACCAAAACCGGGAATGAAAGCTTTCTGCACTGATGCCACGCAAAATCTCCGTACCGAGGAAACGGGTCGCGCCCCCGCCTGTCTTGTCTCCGGCAAAGTTGAGAACAATCAAACGGGCGAAGGCGGCTCGGTAGATTGGACCTCCTACACGCCGTCAAGCGATCGCAAGAAGTAACCGCGATCACTTCTGCAAAAACGGGTTCGTCTCGCGCTCTTCACCGATGGTTGTTTCCGGCCCGTGACCGGGGAGGACTTGGGTCTCGTCCGGCAAAGCCAGCACGCGCGTATGAAGGGAACGGATGATTTTTTCGAAGTTGCCGCCGGGTAAATCGGTGCGCCCGATACTGCCAGCAAAAAGCGTATCGCCGGCGATCAGCTTCTTCTGTTCAGGAAGGTAGAGGCAGACGCTGCCTTCGGTGTGACCCGGCGTGTGGATCACGCTTGCGGGAATCGCGCCGATCTTCAGCACTTGGGAGTGGCTCAACGCGTCATCCACCGTGACCGCGCCGGGCGGGCGCATGCCGACCCAGGCGGCCTGCATGTCCAGCATCTTCAGCAGAGCGTGATCGTCCCGGTTCATCAGGATGGGCGCGCCGGTTGCAGCCTTGAGCTTCATGGCCCCGCCCACATGATCGATGTGCGCATGGGTAATCACGATGTGCTTCAGCGTGAGCCGCTCGCTGTGCAGGATCTCGAGAATGTCCTCGATCTGATCGCCAGGGTCGATGACCATGGCCTCGTGCGTCTGCTCGTCGCCCAGGATCGAGCAGTTGCACTGCAGGGGGCCAACGGGAATGATTATGTGGATCATAAGAAAGCAACTAGCAACTGGCAAATAGCAGCTAGCCCAGCTAAAAGCACGCCTAACAAGGAACAGCGGGGCATTCGGTGAATCCGCGGTTGGCTTTAGCTGTGCTAGTTGCCAGCGGCTACTTGCTAGTTGCGGTTAGCTACTTCTTCGCCGGCGTGCTCTGCGGAGTCTTTACGTTCTCCATGATCGAAGACGGCCTGTTCCGGCTGGAAAGAATCGTCAGCGAAATAGAAGTAAGCATGAAGACGATGGCACACCAGGTGGTCAGCCGGGAGAGTACGGTAGCAGTCCCGCGCGGCCCGAATGCGGTCTGGCTGCCCATACCGCCGAAGGTGGCCGCGATTTCGGCGCTCTTGCCGTGCTGAAGAAGGACCACCACAATCAGCACCGCGCAAACAAAAACATGAACAATCGTGATTAAGACGATAAGCATTCTTCCTCGCAAATCCTTTCGAACTTCATGGTGCGGAAGGGGGGATTTGAACCCCCACGCCTTTCGGCGCCACCCCCTCAAGATGGTGTGTCTGCCAGTTCCACCACTTCCGCACTTGGCCCGGCGCACCTGACATGGCGATTTGCTGCCAGTTTTCGGTGAGAAAGCCGAAAAGGAGGTCCCAACCGGGAAGGGAATAGTCATTATAACAAACCCGAATGGGCGGCCTTTTCTGGAACAGGACAGGTACACACGTTCTTCGATCGCCAGTTTGAGCTTGCGCCGGGGAGCGTTCGGGTACAATATCGTGCATACTCCCGCGTTTTGGCGTTGTGGTAGGGCGCCGGAAGACTCCCCCAACTGAGGACTAGAGTGCCGGAACCTAAGCCCAGCCTGGAGCAGATCACTGAGCAGCTTCGCCAAGCCGAAGCCGCGGGGGACCCCTGGAAACAGGGCATCGCGCTCAATAATCTGGCCGACTATTACAAGGACCAGCGGGAGACCACCAAGGCCGTAGAGCACTTTCAGAAAGCGTTGGTGTTTTTCAACGCGCTCGATGATCGCGAGAAAAAGGCTACTGTCCTCAACAATCTGGGCGGCGCTTACGTCGACGCCAAGCACTACCCACAAGCTCTGGAGCAGTTTGCCATGGCGCTCGGCGTCTATGGTGCAATCAACCAGCCCTTTGGCCAGGCGATGGCGTTAAACAACATGGGCGGCGTGCATATGGCCATGCGCTCCTACGAACAGGCCCGCAAACAATTCATCCTGTCGGCGTCGTTTTTCCGCTCCGCCGCCGCCCCTGCATGGGAGGGCCAGGCGCTCGAAAACCTGGCAGCGGCGGAGGCGGGTGCGGGCAACAGCAAAGCTGCGGTTGAAAGCTACGGGCGCGCGCTGATCATCTGGCAGCAACAAGACCAGATTGACCGCCAGGCCATGATCATGAATCGCATTGCTACCATGCACGCAGCTACGGGGGAAACCAAAGGGGCCGTCGAATTGCATTCCCGCGCTCTGGCCCTGGCGCGGAAAGCTGGGAACGTCGCGCTGGAAGCGGCTACGCGCGGCAACCTGGGCCGAGTCCATTTCGAATGCAAGAACTGGGCAGCGTCGCGGCAGGAATTCGAGAATGCTTTGCGCCTGTTTAAGGACATGGGCGACAAGCGTGGCCAGGCCCTTTCGCTGTTGGGATTGGGGCGTCTGGACGTGGCGACGGGTCATGAGTTCCTCCGGTCCGCTGCGGCTATGTTCCATGAGATCGGCGACACGGCCGGGGAGCAGACCGCGCTCGACCAGCTGCCGGAAGTGGAGCCGCCACAGGAGGCGAAAGTAAAGCCCGCCTGAGGCTGTGGTCACAGCTGACGGAACCCCTGAAAAGAATTTCTATCCATGCGCCTCCGACCTCATCTATGCTGGGCAGCCATGAAACTCAACTCATCCCGAACGGCAATCCTTCTCGCGTTGCTGATCACTACAGCTCCCGTTTTCACTTTCGCGCAGCAGCCGGCGCCTTCGCCTGATAAGTTCTTCTTCGTGCTGCTGAAGCGGCCTGCCAACGCGCCGGAACTCGACAAAGACGCAGCAGCCAAGCTCCAGGAAGCACACATGGCCAATATCCGCAAGCTGGCCGATGAAGGGAAACTGGTGATGGCTGGACCCTTCACCGACGACACTGCGCTGCGCGGCATCTTCGTGCTGAAAGCTGCTTCCAAGGCGCAGGCTGAAGAATTCGCTAACTCCGATCCCGCGATTAAGGCCGGCCGCCTGGCCGCTGACGTCCACGGTCCCTGGCTTGTCGCGCCCGACGCGATCCACACCAAGGATGCAGCCCAGTCCATGGAGCAATACACTCTCGTTCTGATGTACAGCACGGAAAAATGGGACAAGAACTCGCCGGCGTTTCTGGAAGTGGCCAAGCAGCATCCGGCCTGGGTGGCCAAGCAGGTGGAGCTACGTGTGATGGCCCTGGCTGCCCCGTTCGCCGACGGCGGGCAACTGAAAGGCATCTTTATCTACCCCCTGGCTCCCGCGGACGCTGCCAAGGCCGTGAAGGAAGATATATACGTCAAGGGTGGCTTCATCGCTCCTGAAGCACATCCCTGGATCACGGCCAAAGGCGTCTTGCCGCCCGGCCTGCCGCTCAAAGTGGCGCCGTAGCGATCCTTCCTCGCGATTCCGGCTTGCCAGCGGCCGGGTGCGGCGATACGATGCCTTACGAAAATTCAGTCCAGCCGGAGGTGGGGTATGAAACGCCAGTGGATCGCATCTCTTCTCGTTCTGGTTGCTCTTGTCGCGGCTATCGCCGCTCCAGCCCAAGTCGCGACCATTTCCATCGCGGCAGGGACGCCAGAAGACAAAGATCTTCAGGCTGTCACCGTCGAGAACGACGGCCAGAAACGGATCGCAATGCTCCAGGACTACCTGCAAAAGTATTCTGGCAACCCGCAGGCCGTGATCCTGGGGCAGTGGCAACTCGCGCAGCAGTATCTGGAACAGGGCGACACGGCCAAAGCATTGGAGTACGGACAGAAGGCTGTGACCGGTCAGCCGAACAATCTGGACATCTTGGTTTTTGTCGTGGGAGCGGCACAGAAAGCCAAGGCCGCGGACGTGATCATGGACTGCGCGGAGAAGGGCGGCAAAGCGTTCAACGGAATCGCTAGCCAGGCCAAGCCAGAAGGAATGGATCCCGAAGCTTTTGCCCTGAAGGTAAAGCAGGAACAGGAGGCGCCGCGCTCGAACTACGAGTATCTGGAAGCTTCCGCGTTGAACGCCATGGTCGGGGAGCAGAACGCGAAGAAGCGCATGGGATATATCGAACGCTACTTCGCGGCATTTCCCGGATCGCGGTTTCAGGACCAGGCGACGGAACTGGCGGTGTCTACGCTCGGGGAGCTAAAGGATTCTGCGCGCATGAAGAGCTTCAGCGATAAGGCGCTAGCGGCGAATCCCAACAGCGTGAGCCTGCTGGTGGTGCTCTCGGATGCCTACGGCAGAAGCACCGATCCTACAACTGGTCCGCTCGCGGAGAGCTACGCCCGCAAAGCCCTGGACCTGGCGAAGACGCAGACACCGACATCCGAAAACCGGCTTGCGCTATACGTAGGACTCGCTCACAACGCTTTGGGATTCGCACTGCTCAAGCAGGACAAGAACCTGCCCGCGATTACAGAGCTAAAAACTGCGTGTGATCAGCTCAAGACTTACCCGGAGGGTTACCCTTCCGCTCTCTACAACCTGGGCTATGCTTACGCCAAAACCGGCAAGTTACAGGACGCGAAAGTCGTGCTCACGGAACTGGTGGCCATCGCGGGTCCTTACCAGCAACCCGGACGCGATCTTCTGGCCAAAGTGCAGGCGGGACCGCCAAGGCCTACCCCAAAGCGGACGAAATAGAGCATTGCTCAGGCAGCAACGTGACTATCCTCCGGCACGAAGCGTCGCAAGAGCGCTTTGAGACGGGAGTTCAGCTGCAGCTGTTCGCTCTCCGCGTCGAACCTTTTCACGGGATCTGGCACCGCCTTGAGAACGAAACGAAGGTAAGAAAGACGCAACAGCCACACGGCGTGGTTGACATCAATCTCCCCGCGAACATGAAACATGACACGACCCGAGTCCGGAGCGGAGCGGTGCTTTTCCGCGAGGCCTTGGGCCAACAACTCATCACGCAGAGGGCGGGGGAAGAATATTTCCAAAACCCCGTCGTTATGCATGTGTCCTATCTCTGATCTTCCCAGGCGAAAGATCCGTCCACCGAAACGGTGCGTTCCGGCGGAAATACCCGGCCACTGGCAAGCGTAGGCCTCGAGCTGCTTCAGGCAAGCGTTCATGACTCAAAAACACTCCCGCACAAAAGTGGATTTTGAATCTCTTCCAGCATTCGATGCTCCAGCGCGGCCGTCGACTCATGCCCTAGAAGGAAAATTTTTGTTTAGATTCGATGAAAATTCTTTTGGAGGCCGTCAAGGGTTAGGGAGGGGAGGTTAAGAGACAGCCACCCCGGCCGGGCTTCCCGGCCGGGGTGAATGGGGGAGGGAATACTGTTAAGGCTTGCTGTTAAAGCTGACGTTGACCTTGGTCCCGTCGTCTTCGCCGCCGGCCATGACTACCACGGTCCGTTTGTCATTGTCCGCGGTCCCCGAAACCAAGCCGCTGAGCTTGCCGTTGGTGTTGTTGGTGGTGCTGGAGGTCTTAAATCCAGCGCTCTTCAGGTTGCTCTCGTAATACGCCAGCACCTTGTCGACAGCGTCCTTGGTCACGAACGAATAATTGCCCGTCTGCTCGCCATTGGCGCTCGCGGAGAAGTTGTTTTGTGGAGTGACGCCGGGATAAACCGGGACCCAGGAAGGAGCCTTGTCGGCGTTCGCGCCCATTTTGAAGTTTCCGTCAGGACCCTTGATCTCCAGATTGCCAGCCTGCGCATCCGCCGTGATGGTTGCGGTCTTACCCGTATCGTCAGTCACAACGAGTTTGTTGGTGCTGGGATCGAGTTTCATGGTGACCGTCTTGCCGTTTTCGTCGGTGACCGTCATTGTCTTTTTGTCCGGGTCAACCTTCATGGTCGAGACCTTCCCGGTCTTTTTGTCGCGGACGACGATGGTGCCAGAGGAATCGTCGCTGGAAACCATCTCCGTATCCGGATTCGTAGCCACCGACAACTTGGCGACCGCCAAAACCGGGTTCTTCTTCATCAACTCCGGATCAAAACCCGCTTGCTTAGCTTTATGCACACCGTACCAGACAAGGCCGCTGACGACCAGAATTCCAAGTACCACGATGGTCGCGCATCCTCCAAGAACCCAGAGGAACACTTTGGCGCCACTGCCTTTGGCGGGTGGCGCGGTTGGAGGGCTGCCTGAAGGTGGTTGTGGCGTCGCTGCTGGCGTTGATGACATTGAGTGATCTCCTGTTTGTAATAGCTTGATTGGGGGCGAGAAAGTGCACACATTATACGTGCGCCCGCAAAAAGCGTATAGAAATTATTTTGAAGATCGGAGGGGCTTTGCGCCGCTGAACGGTCTGCGCTAGTACTTCACGATTGCGGCGAACGATTTAGGATCCAGGCTGGCGCCGCCCACCAGCGCGCCGTCGATTTCCTCTTGCGCCATCAACGCAACCGCGTTCTCCGGCTTGACGCTGCCACCGTAGAGAATACGCATGGCGGCCGCTGCCGGCGCGCCGAAGGCTTTTGCCGCTTCGCCGCGGATCACCTCGTGCGCCTGCGCAGCCATCTCTGGCGTGGCCGTCCTGCCTGTGCCGATGCACCATACCGGCTCGTAGGCAACCACGATGGGACGCGCCTGCTGGCCGGAGATCTCGCGGAAGGCGATGCTCGATTGCCGGCGCAGGACTTGCTCGGTCAAGCCGGCTTCACGTTCTTCCAGCACTTCACCCACGCATACGATCGGCTTTAGCCCGCCGGAGAGCGCAGCGCGAAGCTTGCGGTTGACGCTGTCGTCGGTCTCGCCAAAATACTGGCGGCGCTCGGAATGGCCGAGTATGACGTGAGAGCATCCCGCGGCGCGCAGCATAGGAGCGGAGATGGCTCCGGTGAATGCGCCTTCCTTCTCCCAGAACATGTCTTGGCCGCCGACTCCGATCCCGCTTTCACCTACAGCTTGAACGACCTCAGGGATGTCCACGAACGGAGGGCAGAGAACAATCTCATCGCGGACGTGGCCACGCACCAGCGGCAGAAAAGCCGCTACAAACTCCCGCGCCTGTTGCGGCGTCTTGTACATCTTCCAATTGGCGGCGATTAGTTTCTTTCTCATGACGGGTCGTCGCGCACGATCTGCAAGTACGGGAAATCGATGGCCAGAGCCTGGGCCGCCTCAGTGTAAGTATTGTGGCTGTACAGATCAAAGAGTACAAATCGAGCCTGGCGAACCGAGCGGAGGCGATGCAAAAACCCGGCCACCGAGCGGACCGCAATTTGTGCTGCAGGCTTCACCGGATAACCAAACGCTCCTGTCGAAATGGAAGGGAAGCTGATACTCACACATCCCAGCCGCTCGGCTTCTTCCATGCAGTGCGTATAACAGCTCTCCAGCAATTGCGGCTCATTTTTCTCTCCGCCGGTCCAGACCGGCCCCACAGTGTGGATCACATGCCTCGCCTTCAAGCGGCAGCCAGGTGTGCTGACAGCCTGGCCCGGAGGCAAGACGCCGCGCTGTTCGCGGACCTTGCGACACTCTTCGAGCAACTGCGGCCCAGCCGCTGAATGGATAGCGCCATCCACCCCTCCGCCGCCGACCAGATACGAGTTGGCGGCGTTGACGATCGCGTCAGAAGTCTCTTCCGTGATGTCGCCCAGCACTAGCTCCAGCGATGATCCTTTTGCGATTCTGTAGCGTATATGGGGACCCAATGTCTTCACCGTTTGTCGGTCAACGCTTCTACACCGGGTAGTTTTTTGCCTTCCAAAAACTCAAGCGATGCCCCGCCGCCGGTTGAAATGTGCGTGATCTTGTCCGTCACACCTGCCTGATGCACCGCAGCCACGGAGTCGCCGCCGCCGACGATGGAGGTTGCGGCGGTGTTGGCCGCGATAGCCTGTGCGATCTGGGTGGTGCCCTTGGCGAACGGCGCTACCTCAAACACCCCCATAGGTCCGTTCCATACAATGGTCCTGGCGGCAGCAATCTCTTTGGAGAATGCGGCAACGGTATCAGGGCCGATATCCAAACCCATCTGACCGGCCGGGATGCCCTGGTCAGCGCTGACGACTTGCGTCTCTGCCGCGGGATCGATCTTTTCCGCAACCACGTGGTCCAGCGGCAAAAGCAGCCGCACTCTTTTACTCTGTGCTTCCGCCAGCAACTCCTTCGCCAGGCCAATTTTATCCTCTTCCACCAACGACTTACCCACTTGTTTTCCTTGTGCTTTCAGGAACGTATAAGCCATGGCGCCGCCGATGAGCAGGGCATCAACCTTACCGAGCAAATTGCGGAGCACGTCAATCTTGTCGGAGACTTTAGCGCCGCCGATGATGGCGACAAACGGCTTTTCCGGATTAGTAACCGCCTTGCCCAGATATTCAAGCTCTTTTTGCATGAGCAGGCCGGCTGCGGACTTCTCGACGAACTTGGTGATTCCAGCGGTGGAAGCGTGGGCGCGGTGCGCGGATCCGAACGCGTCATTGACGTAAACATCCGCCAGCGCGGCCAACTGGCGCGCGAAGCTCTCGGCGTTGGCCTCCTCTTCGGCATGAAAACGCAGGTTCTCGAGAAGCAAGGTCTGCGATTTCTCAAGCTTTTTGGCCATCTCTTCCGCGCCCAGTCCAATGCAGTCTGGAGCGAAGCCCACGTTGCAGGCGCGTCCCATCTTCTGGTCCAACAGCATGCGCAAGCGCTCAGCGGCGGGCTTGAGGCTCATCTTGGCGTTGAACTTGCCCTTGGGACGTCCTAGGTGGGAAGCCAGAATCAGGCGCGCACCCTTGCGCAGTGCGTATTCGATGGTGGGCAAAGTTTCGCGAATGCGGGTGTCGTCCGTCACCCGGCCGTCGTCATCGAGCGGGACATTGAAGTCCACGCGCATGAAGACGCGGTGGCCGTCGAGGTTCAGGTCTTGAATGGAGAGCTTTGCCATAGCGTTACAAAGCCTCGCCGAGCTTTACAAGCCTTTCTTGGCGATGAAATGGATGAGATCGCGCACGCGGCACGAGTAACCCCACTCATTGTCGTACCAGGAGATCACCTTCACGCAGTTGCCGGCGACCACGCGGGTGAGCGGCGAGTCTACGATAGACGAACGGTCGTCGCCCTTGTAATCGGACGACACCAGTTCCTCGGTTTCATAACCGAGAATGCCTTTCATCGCGCCGCCGGCGGCGGTTTGCAGGGCTTTATTGACCTCTTCCACCGTCGTGTTCTTCTCCACGAACGCCACCAGATCGACCACGGAAACGTTGGGCGTGGGCACGCGCATGGCAAAGCCGTCGAGCTTGCCCTTGAGTTCGGGGATCACCAGATGCAGAGCTTTGGCGGCGCCGGTGGAAGTCGGGATCATGGAGAGCGCGGCGGCGCGAGCGCGGCGCAGATCCTTGTGTGGAAAGTCGAGAATGACCTGATCGTTGGTGTACGAGTGGATCGTGGTCATGGTGCCGCTTTGGATTTTGAAGTTGTCGTGAATCACCTTGGCCACGGGAGCCAGGCAGTTCGTGGTGCACGACGCGTTGGAGATAATGTGGTGCTTCGCGGCGTCATACTTGCCTTCATTCACACCTAGAACAATCGTGATGTCCTCATTTTTGGCGGGCGCGGAGATGATGACCTTTTTCACCGGCCCGCGCAGGTGTTTCTTGGCCTGGTCGGCTTCGGTGAATCTGCCGGTGGATTCCAGTACCACCTGCGCGCCGACGGATTCCCAGTTGATGAGCGCCGGGTCTTTCTCGGAAAAGACCTTTATGCACTTGCCGTTCAAGTTGATGCAATCGCCGGAAGCCTTGATGTCGTGCTTGAGGTTGCCGAGGATGGAGTCGTACTTGAGCAGGTGTGCCAAGGTCGCCGGACTGGTAAGGTCGTTGACGGCAACGAATTCGAGATTAGGATCGTCAATCGCGGTGCGCAACACATTGCGCCCGATTCGGCCGAAGCCGTTAATACCAACTTTAACTGCCATGAATGCACACCCCCGGAGAATTCAGGATTTGAAAAAAGTGAGCTGAAGAAAGATGTCGGTGCACAACAGACACTGAATCAAAACTCATTAGGTTAGCAGACGGCCTGACGCGCCTGCAAACCGCGGGAAGGTCAAACTGCTGAACGCTCGACCTTGTTTCTTATTGGAAGGACTTGACCGCCACGGCTTCGTCATCTCTGATGTCGAACACCGTGTACAGCTTGGTGATCTGAACTGCATCGCGAACTCTTTTGGTGAGTTTGAGCAGCTTCAGCTCGCCGCCCCGGTTGCGGGCAGACGTGAACGCGGCCACCAGCTCGCCGATTCCAGCGCTATCGATGAACCCAACATCGCCGAGGTTGAGAAGTATCTGTTTCTGTCCCTCATCGAGCAAGCGCTGGATGGTATCGCGCAGCAACTGTGTTTCCTGGCCTAAGGTAATGCGGCCGCTCGCGTCTATGACAGCGACGTTATCTACTTTCCTGGTTCCGATCTTCAGGTTCACGGGATTCGTCCTCCCCACACTTGGCGTTTGGAAGCCGGCCTGTGGTAAGAGGGATGGCTTTGGCCGGTCTCTTCGGGAGGAATCTTAGCACAGGCGAGTCTACTTGCCCGTCATTCGCAGCCGTCTCTCGGATCAACGCCCTGCACACACAACCAAATCAACGGCGGTAGAGATGAAGGGTGTACTCCACATTGCCTTCCGACTTTACTTCCGCAGTCTTCTCCTCCCGCCATCCAGGAACCGGGTAGTCGAGCGCGACTA
>Ga0126379_10000261_pt1 | contig 28283 bp, 28 predicted proteins | sample PanSoiMetPlot_24_FD_92640 | JGI IMG/M metagenome (GOLD analysis project Ga0126379, IMG submission 92640) | Tropical forest soil microbial communities from Panama - MetaG Plot_24 | ecosystem: Environmental > Terrestrial > Soil > Tropical forest > Bulk soil | place: Panama | collected 2016-02-17
CTCCGGCTCGACCAGCACCACGAGGAGGCCCTCCGGATGTTTCAGCCGGACGATGTCGGGCGGATCGAGCGAACGGACGAGGATGATTCCTCCGAATAGCGCCGCCGCGACGTTGTCCGCGTGCCTTCCGGCAACGGCAGCTTCGGCGTCCAAACACGCGTCGAGCAGATCTTCCCGCGAAAGCGGCGAGCCGAGAAGCGCGTTGACGGCCACCGCGGCGGCCGCGGCCGAGGCGGCGCTTCCGCCCTGCCCGCCCGAGAGAGGAAGCCCCTTGGCGACTTCCAGCACGACACCTGTCCCGGAGACTTCGGCCTTCGCCAGGACCATCAACGCGGCGATCCCGGCCGTGTTTTTCCCAGCCTCGCGGGGAATCTCCGGGTGTCCCGAGTCCCGAATCGCGACGCGCCCGTCGCCGGAGCGTTCGGCGATGACGGTGTCGCCAGGGCCGGAAAGCGCGAGGCCGAGAACGTCGAACCCGGGCCCCACGTTGGCGACCGTGCCGGGAGCGAAGGCGCGGACCCTCATGCGCCGGAGAGGTCCGCGACGTCGTTGAAGATCCCTCCCGCCGTCACGGCGAGCCCCGCCCCCGGTCCCTGGATGACGAGCGGGTTGAGGCGGTACCGCGAGGTCGTGAAGGCGACCTGGTTGTCGGTTCCTTTCAGGCCGAAGAACGGGCTGCCGGGGGCGACCTCGGCGAGCCCGACCTGGATTCTCCGAGGGGTCACGGACGCGACGTACCGCAGGATCCGCGCGCGCGACTTCGCCCGTCTGGCTCGCTCTTCCCATTCCGCGTCGAGGCCGGTCAGGCCGGCGAGGAAGTCCGGGAGCGAAAGGCCGCGCACGCCTTCCGGGACGAGAGACTCCACCGCGACGTCGCCCGGCCCGCCCGGAAAGCCGAGCAGCCGGCCGAGGATCAGGGCCTTTCGCCCCACGTCGGCGCCGGAAAGATCGTCGCGGGGATCCGGCTCGGTGTAGCCGCTCTCCATCGCGCGCTTGAGGCTCGAGGAGAAGCTCGAGCCCTTCTCGATCTCCGAGAGCAGGAACCCGAGCGTGCCCGAGAGGCACCCCTCGATCTTGACGACCCGGTCGCCGGATTCGACGAGCTTGCGATGCGTGTCGAGGATCGGAAGGCCGGCTCCCACGGTCGCCTCGAAGCGCAGGCGCCTTCCACTGGCGTCCACGGCATTGCGCAGGCCTTCGGCCTCGTCGCGCGAGCCCGAGAGCGGACGCTTGTTGGCCAGTACGAGATCGAACCCGGCGGCGGCCGCCTTCTCCAGCAACGGCGCGGTGGACTCGGCGGTGACGTCCACCAGGATCGGACGCGACAGGGCATGCTCGGAAAGCGCCGCGATCGCCTGCTCCGGGGAGGCCTTCCGGCCGGTCCGTGTCGAGGCGACCGAGCCGCCGCGCTTCTTCGCCGCCGAAAGAGCGTCGAGATCTGACGCGGAGAGCCCCTCGGGACGGAAGACGAATCCGCCGCGGTCGATCACCGCGCAAAGGCGGAGCCGCCCACCGCGTGACGCCCGGACCAGGCCCGCAAGGGTGCGCCCGACCTGGCCGAACCCGAGCAGCGCGACGTCCGCCGGACGTCCCTCCTGCGCTCCCCCGCCGCCGATCTTGGAGAGCTGGAAGGCGTCGTGGACCCGGCGCTGCGCGCGGGGAGCCTGCTCCTGCGAGACGACGAAGGAGATGTTGAGCTCCGAGGAGCCCTGCGCAATGGCGACGACGTTGATCCCTCCGCGGGCCAGGGCCGAGAAGACTCGGGCGGCGATGCCCGGCGTTCCCGCCATGCCCAGGCCGACGACCGAGATCGTCGAGAGCCCCGCGGCGAGCTCCACGCCGTCGATCTCCTTGCGGGAGATCTCCTCGGCAAAGGCCTCGAGCAGGCTCGACCGCGCCCGCGAGGCCTGCGCCTCGGGAACGGAAAGGCAGATCGAGTGCTCGGAGGACGCCTGGGAGATGAGAGAAACCGAGATGCCGTCGCGATGGAGCGCGGAGAACGTCCGCGCCGCGATGCCGGGAACTCCGAGCATCCCGTTGCCGGAAACCGTCAGCAGGGCCTGGCCGGAGATGGCGGAGAGCGCTTTGACGGGATAGCGGGCCAGCGTCTGCCGCCGCGAGATCTCGGTGCCGGTCTTATCCGGCTCCGCGAAGGGCCGCACGAAGACGGGGATCCCCCGCCGGGCGATCGGGATGATCGCGCGCGGGTGGAGGACTTTCGCGCCGTAGTAAGCGAGCTCGGCCGCCTCGCGGACGTTCAGCTGCGGGATGACGCGCGCGTTAGGGACGACTCGCGGGTCCGCGGTCAGCATCCCGGGCACGTCCTTCCAGAGGAACACCGCCTTCGCCGAGAGAGCGCGGGCGAGGAGAGTGGCCGTCAGGTCGGACCCCCCGCGCCCGAGCGTGACGGTGCGGCCGTCCGGTGCGGCGCCGGTGAACCCGGGCACGACCGGGACGAGCTTCTTCGCCAGAATCGGGGCGACGAGCCGGCGAATGTTGCGGTCGGTCTCCGCCAGCCTGGGCGAGGCTCCTCCGAAGCGGCCGTCCGTCACGATGAGGTGAAGCGGATCGACCCATTCCGCCCGTCGGCCAGCGGCCGTCAGCCCGGCGGCAAAGATGAGGGCCGCGATCTCCTCGCCGCGGGCAAGGAGAGTGTCGAGGGCGGCCGCCGACAGGTCGCGGACGAAGTCCGGGGCGCGGGAGAGGAGGGACAGCTCCTCGAAGGCCCGCTCGACCCGCTCCTCGAGGTCGCGGCGGGAAGGCCCAGCCGGCACGACCGCGATCACGCATTTCCGGTACCGCTTCTTCAGGTCAGCGGCGATCTCGCGGATCCGGCCCGCGTCTTTTCCGACCGCGGCGGCGGCCTCGGTCAGGAGGTCCGTGACGCCGCCCAGCGCCGATGCCACGACCGCCGCCTGCCCGGGCGCCTCCCGCGTCAGAGCGATCGCGTGCCGCATGGCGTCCGCGTCGGCGAGCGAGGCCCCGCCGAACTTGTGGACGGTCAGTCCATTCCTGCCGGTCCGCATGGGTTTCTCCCAACGATAGCGCACCTTGCGACGTGATGCCAGATGGCATTACAATGAATGCCAGATTGGAGGTGCCCGGATGAACAGCGCCCGGCGAGTCGTCGCAACGCTGGGAGGCGTCAAGATCGTCAAGGCCGCGACCTGGGAGGACCTGCAGACCCGCCGCCGCGCCGGCCTGCCCTATGCGTCGGTGGACGCGATTTCGTCCGCTTACCACATCGGGTCCAGGGACCTCGTGAGGATCCTGGAACTGCCTCTGCGAACTCTCGCGCGGCGCAAGAAAGAGAAGCGCCTGCACGCCGACGAGTCGGACCGGCTCCTGCGGCTGGGGCGCGTGGCGGCTCTGGCGGAGGAGATGCTCGGAAGCCGCGAAAAAGCCTCAGAATGGCTCCACGAGCCCAACGCGGCGCTCGGCCACGAGACGCCGCTGCGCCACCTCGACAGCGACCTCGGCGCCCGCCAGGTCGAGGACGTCCTCGTCCGAATCGCCCACGGCGTCTACTCGTGAAGGTGGTGGGTGGAAGGTGGTAGGTGATAGGGACCGAAGCCAAGGCCTCCGGCTTCTTCCCCTACGACCTACCACCTACGACCTACCAACTGACTCGTGAGAGTCTGGCGTCTCTGCCGCAAGAGGTACGCGGCCTTCGACGGCGAGGGGGCGAGGATTGCCGGCGGCCGCTGGAACCGGAGGGGAACGGCGGTCGTTTACACCTCGTCGGCCCTGTCGCTGGCGGTGCTCGAGTACTTCGTCAACCTCTCTTCTCGCGTCACGCCGCCGGACCTCGTCATGGTGACCGCCGAAGTCCCCGATTCCCTGCAGATCACGACGGTCGATATCGCGGGCCTGCCGCGCTCCTGGCGCAAGTACCCGGCCGCCGAGGCCCTGGCCGAGCTGGGCACTCGCTGGGCGCAGGAGAAGAAGACTCCGATCCTCGCGGTCCCCTCCGCGGTCGTTCCGCAGGAGACGAATTACCTCCTGAACCCCTCCCACCCCGAGTTCAAGAAGATCACCGTAGGCAAACCGGAGCCGTTTTCGCTCGACCTAAGAATGTGGAAGGGATGATTGACCCAGAACCTCTTTCAGCTTCGCGTGGCCTTCCCGGCTGACCGGCACACGCGAGCCGTCCGTCAGGATGGCGATGTGGCTGTTCTTGGCGTAGAGCTCGACCTGGCGGAGGTGGTCGAGGTTGATGACGTAGGAGCGGTGGACCCGGAGGAAGCGCGTGGGATCGAGCGATTCCGTCAGTGACGCGAGGGTCTGGGGTTTCGAATACTTCTTGCCTTCTGCTTTCAAAACGACGCGGTCGTCCTGGGCCTCTGCGTAGTCGAGCTTCTCGACCGGGATCACCCGGATATTGGCTCCATCGCGGACGACGATCCGCGAAGCGAACTCTCCGGGCGGCCGGATCGCCGCGGCGACCGTCGACGGTTGCGGCCTCTGCCCGGAAATCAGCCGCTGGCGCGCCCGTCCGAGTGCTTCGGCGAGCCTCGCCTCGCTGAACGGTTTCAGGACGTAGTCCACCGCGTGAACGTCGAACGCCTTCACGGCGTAGCTGTCGTAAGCCGTGACGAAGACGACCGCGATGGACGGATCGAGCAACTCCATCACCTCGAAGCCGTCGAGCCTCGGCATCCGGATGTCGAGGAAGACACAGTCGGGTTTCAGGTCCCCGGCGTCTCGGACCGCTTCGAAGCCGTTCGAGGACTCCCCCACGATTTCGACCCCGGCCACGCGCCCGAGCATCTCTCGCAGGAGGGCACGAGCGGGGTCTTCGTCGTCAACGATCAAGACCCGAGTTTTCGTCACGCCGAATTCGGATTTTAAGCGGCGTGGACCGGGATCGAGATGATTGCCAGGTGGCGGTCTTCAAGGCGGCGGGCGGCGAACAGGGCTTCGCCTCCATAGAGGGCGGCGAGGCGGTCGCGCACGATCTTCAGGCCCAGGCCGCCGTGGGGGCGCAGGGCCGGCGACTCGGGGTCGTACGGGTTCTCGATGACGATGCGGAGCCGGTTGCCGGCACGGCTGGCCTCCATCCGAACAGAGCCTCCCTCGGCGAGCGTGGAGATCCCGTGCACGACCGCGTTCTCGACGAGCGGCTGGAGAAGGAGCGGCGGAACGAGGCAGTCCTTGCCGGAAGGGTTGACCTCCTCCTCGACGGAGAGGCGCTTCCCGAACCGGACCTGCTCGACTTCCAGGTAGCTCTTCGCCAGCGACATCTCCTCGGCGACCGGGATGCTGGCCTTCTCCCCGACGGCCAGGCTCTGCCTCAGGAAGTCGCCGAGCTTCACGCACATCTCCCGTGCCCGCGGCGGATCGCTCCCGGCGAGCGCGGAGATGGAGTTCAGGCAGTTGAAGAGGAAGTGGGGCTGGACCTGGGACTTCAGGGCCTTCAGCTGCGCCTCCCGCGCGAGAAGCGACTGCGTCGCTTCCCGCCGCTCGGCCTCCCGCGTCGCCTCGAAGGAGAGCAGCACGTAGTGCAGCGCCACGGAGAGCAGGTAGAGAAGAACGCCCACCGCGAAGAGAGGAAGGATCTGCGCGTCGTATCCGTCGGTCACCCCGGAAAAGGACGGCACGAGGTCCAGCAGCCTCGCGATTCCCGCCCCGAGGAGGACCCAGACCCCGCTCGTGACCAGCGCGGCCGTGCCGTGCGAGACGGCGAGAAGCGCCGCCCTCCCCTTGACCAGGGGGAGGCTCCGGCACGGGTACCACGCCGAGAGACCAAGGAACGCGAAGACCAGCGCCAGTGGAAACGAGAGCGCCGCGGCCTCCGCCATCGAATAGGCGCCGGGCCGGCCGAGGAGCGCCGTCAGCACCGCGCCCAGCGGGATCCAGGCCGCGAGGTACGGCAACAGTCTCCCTTTTCGGGAGAGAAGCGGATGCATCGGTCTAGTTCTTCACCTCGACGCCTCCCATGATCGCGACCCCCTTGATGACGAGCGTCTTGGCCGAGGCGTCGCCCTGCCGGAAGCTTTTCGCGGAGTTCGTGACGACTCCGAGGATCGGGCTTCCCGCGACCGCCACGTTCCATTCCTCCGGAACTTTCACGTCCACTCCCCCGAAAAGCGTGAAGATGTTGATCGTCGCGGAATCGCCGGCGATCCCGGCCCCGCGAAGATCGATTCCGAACCCGCCCAGGATCGCGGTGACTTCGCCGCCTCGGAAGTCCTGCGAGCGAACCACCCGATCTCCCCCGCCCATGAACGCGAACTCGTTGAGGACCGATCCGACCTCGGTCGCGCCTCCGCGCACCTCGCGCCTCTCGGCGATCCTTTCGCGCGCGGCTTCGAGGATCTTCTCTTCCCCGCTCGTACCGGCGCTCGTCAGGAACGCTGGCGAGCGGCGGGACAGCGCCTGCCAGACGAGCGCGCCTCCGACGACGAGCAGAACGACCGGCCAGACGTCCCGGCTACGGAAAAAGAAGAGGTGAAGGGTGCGGAGCAGAAAGATGGAGCCGAGCAGGATCAGGACGACGCCGGCGATCCGGTGCGACTGGAACCGTCCCTGGACGAGACGCGTGATGCCGATGCCGACCATGATCAGCGGCCAGTAGCGCACGATGTCGCCCGCGTAGAGCACGCCGAAGCTGTCGAGCGCGTAGACCAGCCCCAGGAGGATGAGGATCCCGCCGGCAACCAGTCGCCCGTACCCGCGATGACGCTGGACGCCGTTCATGACTGCCCTCCCGGCCCGACCTGAGCGTGGCCACCGAATTCGGCCTGGCGCGGCCGCCGGGCGATCAGGAAATCGAGGATCAGCCCGAAGCCGATCGCGATCAGAAGCAACGGCCAGAACAAGCGCATCGGGACCCAGAACACGTCCAGCCGCCCGAGCTGGAAGTAGATGCCGAGAAGAAAGATCACGAGCCCCGACGCGACCTCCCGGCGGTGCCCGAGCATCCGCGCCAGCCCGACCCAGACGAGAAGCAGCGGCCAGAAGTCGGCCAGGCGGCCCGCCCGAACGTAGCCGAGGTTCTGGAGGACGAATAGAGCACCCACCAGCAGAAGAAGAACTCCGCCAACGAGTCTCGAGGCCCGCCGCCGATCATAGGAATTCATCGACTCCTCCGTTTCCTTTCGCGGAGAAGTTACGGAAAGGGATTCCCGGTTTCCCTGCCGAATCGGTGAACGGTGGCCCGGGGCCGGTGAACGGTGGCCCGCGGGCGGTGGTGCTGCTATTCTCTTTCCATGCCTACTGACGTGATCATGCCCCAGATGGGCGAGTCGATTGCCGAAGGGACCATCACCCGGTGGATGAAGAAGGTCGGCGACACCATCAAGCGGGACGAGCCGATCTTCGAGATCTCTACTGACAAGGTGGACGCCGAGATCCCGTCCCCCGCCGCGGGCGTCCTGCTGGAGATCAAGGTGCCGGAAGGGCAGACCGTGGCCATCAACACGGTCGTTGCCCGCATCGGCGAGGCGGGCGAGCAGCCTGCTGCCGCGCCGCAGGCAGCCGCACCGGCTCCGGCTACCGCGCCTCAGCCCGAGGCGAAACCCGCCGCCGCTCCTCCCCCGGCACCTCCGCAAGCGACCCCTCCACCGGCCGCCTCCGACGCGACCGGGACGGCGAAGCCTGCTCCACAACCGGCCCCGGCCCCCGCGGCTCCGCCGGCGCCCAGACCGGCTCCGGCACCCGCGCCTGCTGCCGTTGAGCCCGAGGGCGGACGCGTCGAGTCCATCGAGGAGCGGATCCGCCGGAAGTCTTCCCCGCTCGTCCGCAAGATCGCCTCGGAGCACTCCGTGGACATCACGCAGCTCGAAGGCACCGGGATCCACAACCGAGTGACGAAGAACGACATCCTCTCCTACATCGAGAACCGCAAGGTCGCCTCGGCTCCGGCTCGCAGCACCACCGCGACTGCGCAGCCGCTGGAAGCCGGCCGGGCAGAGGCCACGGCGCCTGCCGCTCCGGCCCACCCGGCTGCCCGCCCCGCGATCGCGGTGACCGACCGCGACGAAGTCGTGGCGATGACGAAGATCCGCCGAATCACTGCCGAGAACATGACGCTCTCCAAGCGCACCTCGGCGCACGTCACGACGGTCTTCCAGGTGGACTACACCACGCTCGCGCGCCTGCGCGACGCCAACAAGGACGCCTTCCTCCAGAAGAACGGAGTCAAGCTGACGTACCTGCCCTTCATCTTCCGCGCCTGCATCCAGGCGCTGAAGGATTTCCCGCAGGTCAACGCGTCGATCGACGGCGAGAACATCGTCTACCACAAGGACGTGCACCTCGGGATGGCGGTCGCGCTCGACTGGGGCCTGATCGTCCCGGTTATCAAGAACGCCGATGAGAAGTCCATCCTGGGGCTGGCGCGTTCGTCGCAGGACCTCGCCGAGCGGGCCCGGACGAAGCGGCTCAAGCCCGAGGAGATCCAGGGCGGGACCTTCACGGTGACGAACCCGGGCGTCTTCGGATCTCTCTTCGGCACGCCGATCATCCCGCAGCCGCAGGTCGCGATCCTTGGCGTGGGAACGATCGAGAAGCGGCCCGTCGTCGTCACGGATGAGCGGGGCAATGACGCCCTCGGCATCCGGACGGTCGGATACCTCGCGCTCTCCTTCGACCACCGGCTGATCGACGGAGCCGACGCCGACAAGTTCATGGCCAACGTCAAGAAGACCCTCGAGAAGGGAGAGTTCGATTTAGGTTAGAAACGCCGGTCCCGCCGCTGGGCCGCCGGGCGGCGGTCATCCTCTTTCTCGTCGCGTTCGCCGTCCGGCTCGGGGCGATCGGCGTCGTCGGGTTCCAGGCTCTCCGATTCGGCGACGCCCGCGCGTACCTCACCGCCGCCAACGAGCTCCTTCGCACCGGGCACTACCCGGACAAGACCGAGCCGTTCTACTTTCGCGCGCCTGGGTACCCGGTCTTTCTCATCGCGGCGACGCTCGGCAATCCCAACCGCATCGCGCTCGCCAAGGTCGCCAACGCGGCGCTCGGCGCGACCGCGGTCCTGCTGATGGCGGCCCTGGCGGCAGCGATCTTCCGGCGGCGCGGAGTGTCGCTCGTCACCGGGGTCGCCGCAGCGTTCCACCCGGGGTTCGTCTTCCTGTGCACAGACATCCAGAGCGAGCCGCTGTTCCTGGTCTTTCTCCTCTGGGCCGGATGGTGCCTCCTGATGGCCGCGGACCGTCCGTCCTCCAACCTCGCGATTCTCGCCGGCGTCGCCCTGGCCCTCGCCGCCCTGACCAGGCCTTCGGCCCTCGTCCTGGCTCCGCTCCTCCTCGCTCCGCTGGCCGACCGGCGGCATCCACGCCGCGTCCGCCTGCACGTGTCTGCGTCCGCTCTCCTCGGCTTCGTCGGCGCGCTGGCGCCCTGGACCCTGCGCAACGCGCTCGCTTACCACGAGCTCGTCCCGGTCAACGACGCCGGAGGCAGCGCGTTCTATCAGGGCAACTCCGACTGGATGGTCCGCTTCTACGACCTGAAGACGCAGGAGGAATACCGCCGCTGGAGCACGGAGATGTTCGCGGACCTCGAAAAGAAGACGCGCGAAATCGAGTCGGCCGCGCCGGGATCCCCGACGGCGAAGTCGCGCTTTTTTGTCCGGGAGGCGATCGCCGAGCGCCGCGCGGATCCCGGCAGCTGGCGGAAGCTCCTCCTCCACAAGACCTGGGACTGGCTGCGCCCCTACCCGAACCCTCTCTTCTGGCCGCGGTGGATCGTCTGGGGAACCGGGATCTTCTATACGGCCCTGACGCTGCTCGCGATCGTCGGCCTCGCCAGACCGGTCCGCCGGGGAGTCCGAGGTTTCGCCATCGGCTATTGGATCCTCACGATGGCGGCGCACGTCGCGATCATCGTGGTCTGGAGATACCGGATCCCTTACTGGGACCCGGTCCTCCTTCTCTATGCCGCGCTGGCCGTGACATGAACGCGGCTTGCCTATCCTGCTAGAGTCGAACGGATGATCACTTCCCCGTCCGCGCTCCGCGCCGGCACGAGAGTCGTCGGGCTCGGGCGCGTCGGCTACGACGAGGCGCTGCGACTGCAGCGCGAAGCGGTCCGGCGCGTGGCCGAGGACGGCGAAGAGACACTCCTGCTCCTCGAGCACGAGCCCGTGTTCACGCTGGGGAGGAACGCGGATCGGTCGGACGTCGTGTTCGCCCCGGAGCGATGCCGGGAGCTCGGGATCGAGGTCCGGGAGACCGACCGAGGCGGCAAGGTCACGTACCACGGGCCGGGGCAGCTCGTGGGGTATCCGATCGTCAATCTCTCGCCGGACCGGCGGGACGTCAGGCGGTACGTCACGGACCTGGAGGAAGTCCTGATCCGGGCGCTGGCGGATTTCGGGATCGCGGCGGCGCGGTCCCCCGTGCGCGAGAGGGTCACGTCGGTCTGGGTCGGGAACGACAAGATCGCGGCGATCGGGGTGCACCTGTCGCGCTGGATCACGACGCACGGGTTTGCGCTGAACGTGACCAACGAGCCACTCCAGTACTTTCGAGGCATCGTGCCGTGCGGGATCACCGACGGCGGAGTGACTTCGATGGAGACGGTGACCGGGAAGCAATACCCGCTCTCCGACGTTGCGGAGGCGGTGCGCAGGCGGTTTGGCGAAGTGTTCGAGCGGGACATAATCGTTTGATGCCCTCACTGCCGGTTCTTCAGCAGAACGGCGAGGCGCGGCCGACCCGGATGGAGAGGCCGCCGTGGCTGAAGGTCCGCCTCAATACGACCGGCGAGTACGAGCAGGTCCGCGGAATGATGCGGCGCCTCTCGCTCGTCACGGTGTGCGAGGAGGCGCGCTGCCCCAACATCCACGAGTGCTGGGGGCGGGAGCGGACGGCGACCTTCATGCTGATGGGAGACGTCTGCACGCGAACCTGCGGGTTCTGCGCGGTGGCGCAGGGAGCGCCGGGGCGGCTCGATCCGGCGGAGCCGGGCCGTGTCGCGCAGGCGGCCGTCGAGCTGGCCCTGTCGCACGCCGTCGTCACCTCGGTCAACCGGGACGACCTTCCCGACGGTGGCGCCGGCCATTTTGCCGCGACGATCCGGGCGATCCGAGCGGCATTACCCGAGTGCACGGTGGAGGTCCTGATCCCGGACTTTCGGGGCGACGCTGCAGCGCTCGACACCGTGCTCGCGGGCGAACCGGACGTCCTGAACCACAACACCGAGACGGTCCCACGCCTCTATCGCCGGGTCCGGCCCCAGGCGCGTTACGCGCAGTCGCTCGAGCTCCTCGCTCGGGCGGACGCCCGCCGCAGCGAACGCGACTCGAAGATGAAGACCAAGAGCGGCCTGATCGTCGGCCTCGGAGAGACCCGCGAAGAGGTCCTGGAGACGCTCGTGGACCTGCGAGCGGCCCGCTGCGACATCGTCACGATCGGACAGTACCTCCAGCCGCACGAGCGCAGGCTTCCGATCGAGAAGTACTACACGCCGGAGGAGTTCGAAGAATTCCGCCGTGAAGGAGAAGCGATGGGTTTTGCCAGAGTCGAGTCCGGACCGCTGGTGCGGTCCTCGTATCACGCGAAGAGGGCCATCGAGTGAGGGGCCGTCTCTGCGTCCTCGCTCTTTTCCTCACCGCATCGGCGGCTCTCGGTCAGAACACGGGCGCGCAGCTCGTCAAGCAGCCCAAGCCGGTCTACCCGGACGGCGCGAGCAAGGGGCTGAGGCAGGGAAACGTCAACCTGATCGGCCGAATCGATACGAAGGGGAAGGTCCGGGACCTTCGGTACGTCGGCTCCACCATCGAGGTCTTCATCGAGCCGGCGGTCGCGGCGGTCAACGGCTGGGAGTTCAGGCCGGCGACGAAGGGCGGCAGGCCCGTCGAGATCGCCGCCAACATCGCGCTGCGGTTCCGCCTGGAGGGAGAGAAGCGGGGCGAGCTCTCCAGCCCCATCATCGGCGACCTGAGCGTCTACCCCGCCGACGGCACCGGCCGCGCCATCGCTCCGGACGGCTTCCCGATCCGCCGCGGCACGGACCCGAAGATCCGCGTCGAGGCGGTCCTGGACGTCTCCCCGGACCCCAGGCAGCGGACGCTCCCCGTCAAGGTCGAGGCCATCTCGCCGATCGGAAAGAAGGTCCTCGTCTTCGACCAGTCTCTGTCCGTAAAGCCAAAGGCGGCCGACGTGAAGATGTCGTTCACGACGTCGGCCGAACCGGACTGGGAAGACGGAGTGTGGCTGCTTCGCTTCATCGTCGAGAATACGGAGGCCGGAGGCGGGCAATTCTGGGTCGCGGTGGACCCGGACCACTATCAGTTCGTCCTGCCGGGAAGACCCCTCCAGGTCGCCGGGCAGCCCCAGGCCGCGCCCAAGCCCACCCCGGTACCCTCGAAAAAGAAAAAGACCTGATCTCCGGCTCGTGACTTCCGATTCCTCCTCGTCCCCTTCCGTCCCGATCCGCGTCGGGACGGCGGGATGGTCCTACGAGGACTGGAACGGGATCGTGTATCCGGAAAAGCCGGGGCGCGGGTTCGACCAGCTCGGCCTCATGGCGTCGCTCTTCGACACCAACGAGATCAACTCGACTTTCTATCGGATCCCCGACCCGCGGATGACCGAGGGTTGGGCGCGCCGAGTCGCGCACAACCCGAAGTTCGCTTTCACGGCAAAGCTCTTCCGCGGGTTCACGCACGAGCGGAAAGCAGGCGCAGCGGAGGAGATTGAATATGCCCGCGCGATCGAGCCGCTCGCGTCGGCCGGACGGCTGGGGTGCGTGCTCGCGCAGTTTCCGTTCTCCTTTCGCAACTCGGAGGAGAACCAGGACTGGCTGGACGGCCTGCTCGCGAAGTTCCACCGGCTCCCGATGGCCGTCGAGTTCCGACACGAGTCGTGGGACGACCCGGCGGTGCTGGACCTGCTTTCGAGCCGGGGCGCGGCCTTTGTCAACATCGACCAGCCGAGCCTGGAAGGGAACCTGCCGGGCACGAGCCACGTGACCGCCACGGTCGCCTACTTCCGCTTCCACGGGCGCAACGCGCCGAAGTGGTTCGGGCCGGACACTTCCAACATCGAGCGGTACAACTATCTCTATTCGGACGAGGAGCTCGAGCCCTGGATCGAGCGGCTGCGGCAGGCTCGAAAGACGCTTTCGGAGAAAGGCGCCGCGGACGCCGCGGCGAAAGGAGTTTACGCGATCCTCAACAACCACTTCCGTGGCCAGGCGGTGGCCAACGCGCTAGGGATCGAGAACCGGTTGACGGGGCGGCTCTTCACCGCGCCCGAGTCGCTGCGGCAGACGTACGCGGGAGTGGCGGCCATCTCGCACGCGCCCGCGGCGAAGCAGCGGAAGTTGTTTTAGGTCAGCGGCGCGCCGCCGGCGCCGGAGCGAAATCCCGGATGTCCTTGAAGGGAGTCTCCCGGTCGGTGAAGTCCGGGCGGTAGTACTTGTTGGACGTCTCGAACTCCTGCGCGAACCCGTTGGTGAAGCCGTTGGACTCGAGCGCCTCGAGGGCCTCTTCCCACTCGGAGGCGGTGATCGAGCGGGACAGCGTCGCGTAGCGGTCGTTGGTGGCCGCGCGGTGGATCGGGTAGTACTGGGCCATGAGCGAGATCGCGACGCGCGGAGAGAGCGTCTCGGCGATCCACGAGAGCGACCCTGAGACGCCGGCCGCGTTCTCGGGGAGCACGAGGACCCGGACGAGGAGGCCGCTCTTGAGCAGGCCGTCCTCGCCGAGGACGAGCGCCGAGCCCTTCTGGCGGTACATCTCGATCAACGCCTCGCGGGAGCGCTCGGCGTAGCCCGGCACCTTCGAGTAGAGCCAGCCGGCGCCGGAATCGGCGTACTTGAAGTCGGGAAGGTAGACGTCCACGACGCCGTCCAGGAGGCGCAGAACCTCGACCGAGTCGTAGGCGTTGGTGTTGTAGACGATCGGAATGGACAGGCCGCCGCGGGCGGCCAGCAGGATCGCCTTCGCCATCTGCGGAGCGTAGTGAGTCGGGGAGACGAAGCCGATGTTGTGGCACCCGCGCGACTGGAGCTCCAGACACATCCGAGCGACGCGCTCGACGGTCACGGTGTTTTTCAGCTGCGCGGCGTAGTCCTGGCTGATCTGGTAGTTCTGGCAGTAGACGCAGCGCAGGTTGCAGTTGCCGAAGAAGATGTTGCCGGCGCCGCGAGTTCCCGACAGCGCGGGCTCTTCTCCGAAGTGGGCCGTGTACGAGGAAACGACCGGGTCCGCGCCCGATGCGCACGACGCCAGGATACCCGCCAGGCGGTCGTTGCCGCAGTCTCGCGGACAGACCGTGCAGGAGGAGAGAAGGGCGTAGAGGCGCTCGACGCGCTTCTCCAGTTCTCCCGAAGCGAGCAGTTCCAGGTATCCCGGTGTCGGATCCACGGGGAAAGGATACACGGGTCGCTAAGATTGCCCGGATGGCCGAATCCTGGGAGAGCCGGAAGATTCGGTGGCGGTTCAATCTCTTTCCGGCGTATCGCGGCACGGGAGCCCGGGTGACGTACATCTCGTCGGACTTCCGGGAGGCCCGCGTGAAGCTGCCGCTGAGCTGGAGGACGCGCAACTACGTCGGAACGATCTTCGGCGGGAGCCTCTACGGCGCCGTAGACCCTCTCTACATGATCCTCCTGATCAAGATCCTCGGACCGGACTACGTCGTCTGGGACAAGGCGGCCACGATCCGCTTCCTCAAGCCCGGCCGCGGGACTCTCTACGCGACGTTCCTCATCGAGGAAGAGCGAGTCCAGGAGATCCGGAAGGCGCTGGAGACGGAGCGCTCGATCGACCGGGTCTTCACCGTGGACCTGGTCGACGCGGAGGGCGTCGTCCACGCCACCACGGAGAAGACGATCTATGTCCGAAGGAAGACCGTAACGGCTTCGTCCTGATCACAAATCACAAATCACAAATACCCCACCTCGTGGGGATAGGTGTCGGGGGCGGCGGGGTCGTAGGCGAGGGATTTGAGCATCACGAAGTCACCGTCTTCGAGGAAGTGGACGGCGTGGGATTCCTGGAGCTCGAAGAAGCAGCCCTGGCCCGCAGCTAAAGCAAAGGAGTCCTTCTGGCCGGTCTCGACGTGGACGGTCGCGACGCGGGCGCGCCCCGACGACAAGAAGAAGAAGACTCGGGTCTTCTTGTGGAAGTGGTTTCCGAGAACGGCGCCGGCGCGCATTCGGCCCCAGACCGCGGTCTTCGACTCGAAGCCGTTGACGATCTCGAGGAACGTGCCGCGCTCGTCGCGCCTGACGAAACCGGGCTCGACGATCTGGTGGGGCACTCCGGCCTCAGTCCTTCGGGCGCAGGCGCGCCACGAAGATGCGCAGGACGTACTGCGTGCCGGTCCGGAAGAACCGGTACAGGCTGGGAGCGGACTTGGAGATCCCCTTCTGCCGGTCCCGGAAGACGTAAGGGACCTCGTGGACGGTCAGCCCCTTACGCCGGCAGTTGTAGAGGAATTCCATGAAGTAGGCGCCGTAGCCGGTCGGGATCAGGGACACCTTGTCGAAGACGCTCCGGCGCAGGACGACGAAGCCGCTGTCGTAGTCGCGGATCCCGTATCCCAGGACGAGGCTCGCGAGCGCGTTGATGGCCCGGCTCGCCGCGACGCGCAGCCAGACGCGGTCGTCCTTCCCGCCCGTCGCGTAGCGCGAACCGACGACCACGTCGTGCTGGTCCAGCAGCGCGATCATCCCTGGCAGCATGTCCGGCGGCATGCACATATCCGCGTCCATCCAGCCGACCACTCCGCCGCGCGACTCCAGGATGCCGCGGTTGAAAGCCGAGGCCAGTCCGCGCGTGCCCACTCGCCGGATGACCTTGACCCGCGGGTGGGCGAAGTCCTCGACGAGGTGCCACGTCTGATCCGGTGAGTCGTCGTCCACGACGATGACTTCCGCGGAGTCGCCCAGGTTGGCGAAGATGCTCTGGATCGTGTCGAGGATGTTCTCGCGCTCGTTGAACGTGGCGAGCACGATCGAGACCCGGGGATCCGGCAGCGCGCCGGCAGCGGGGGTCTGGTTGACGCCGTTCATGGGCGTCTGAGGGCCAGGAGCTTCTCGGCGACCTCGTTCGCCTGCTCGAGCTTAAGGCCGGTGCCGGACGGCAGGTAGAGCCCGCGATTCCAAAGGTCGTCGGAGACGGGGTACTCGCCGCGGACATCGGGATACCCCGGCTTCGACTGCTTCTGGAAGACCGGCTGGCGGTGCATCGGGCAGAAGAAGGCCCGGGTCTCGACCCCTTTCGCCTTCAGCTCCTCCATGACGGCGTCTCTTCCCTGCGGGAACTTCGCTCCGAGCTTGACGCCGAACATCCAGTAGACGTTCTTCGCGCCCGGCGCCTCGGATGGCATCTCCAGATCCGAGCCGAAAGCGAAGAGGGAGAGGTACCAGCTCGCGATCTGCCGCTTGGCGCGGACCTTCTCGTCCGCCTTCTCGGTCTGCGCCAGCCCGATCGCCGCCTGGACGTTGGTCATCCGGTAGTTGAACCCTACGACCTTGTGGACGAAGCGCGGGGGCTCGAAGCCCTGGTCGCGCAGGAGGCGCAGCTTCGCGGCCAGCGCTGCGTCGCGGACGAGCACCATGCCCCCCTCCCCGGTCGTGAGGATCTTGTTTCCGTAGAAGCTGAAGCAGCCGGCGTCGCCGAAGGTCCCGACCTTCCTGCCCGAGATCTCCGCTCCGTGCGCCTCGGCGCAGTCTTCGATGACAGCAAGGCCGCGGCGCTTCGCGATCTCCAGGATCGCCGGCATGTCGCACGGGTGGCCGTACATGTGGACGGCCATGATCGCCTTCGTGCGCGGGGTGATCTTCTCCTCGATCTTCTTCGGATCCAGGCACCACGTCCTGGAGTCCACGTCCACGAGCACCGGCTTCGCGCCCGCGAGGATGACCGTGTTGGCGGAGACGATGAGGGTGAAGTCGGGAATCAGGACCTCGTCGCCCGGGCCGATCCCGAGCGCGACGATCGAGAGGTGGAGGGCCGCGGTGCCGCTGGAGCAGGCCACCGCTTGCGGCATCCCGCACCAGGCCGCGAAGGACTCCTCGAAGCGCGTGATGTACCTGCCGAGCGAGGAGATCCAGTTGGTCTCCAGGCAGTCGCGCACGTAGCGCTCCTCGTTTCCGTCGAGGACGGGCTCCCAGACGGGGATCATGGGCGGCAGATTATCTTTCGATTTTCTGCGCCACGCAGAAGACGGACAGCCCGAAGGGCAGGCGCAGGCCGGCGGCCGACAGGAGCGACTCGGCCGACATGACCAGGCCCAACGCCGCGTTCATCCCGGGCGCGGCCGGGCGCACCTCCGAGCGGGGTGGGGGGTCCGCGCCGCCGGTCCGCCGGCGGGAGAGAAGCCGGCGAACGGCGGCCGCCGGGAAGAGAAAGCTCACGCGGTAGAAGATCTCCCGCACTGTGAGGCCGGCGGTCTCGACCATTCGCCGGATCTCCGACCGCCCGAAGCGGCGGTCCGTCCAGACGGCGTCGTCGTGCTCGCCCCGCAGCCATTCGAAGGCCGGGACCTGCAGGATCAGGATCCCCCGCGGCGCGAGGCACCGGTGCGTCTCGGAGAGGGCTTCCCGTTTCGCGACGCCCCGGTGGCAGAGGACGTCGATGGATGTGATCACGTCGAAGGAGGCGGCGGAGAAAGGAAGCTCGGACGCGGACCCCCTCGCGAGCCGGCGAAGGCCGCGGGCGGCGGCGAGGGCGATTCCGTCCGCCGACCACTCCAGGCCGAAGCCCGAGAGCCCCCGCGTTCTTTCCAGCGCGGCGAGCAGGCCGCCGGTGCCGCTCCCCGCGTCGAGCCATCGCCCGCCCGCTCGCGCCCGGCCCTCCAGCGCCCGGGTGATTTCCCTGCGCAGCGAGACGAACCACCAGTGCCGGTCCTCGACCGCGCGGAGCGCCTCGTACTCCGCCGGGTTCACGCTCTCACGCCACCCACTGCCAGTTCACGAACCGGGCCGCGGCCGCGAGCAGGACGGCGCCCGAGAGCGCCCACATCAGGACCCGCGCTCGAGGCGAGCTTCGCGTCGCCTCGGCCAGCGCGAAGTACGTGGGATAGATCGCCGCGAAGAACCGCGGGATACCGCCGGGCAGGCCGGTCGTGATCGGCAGGCCGATGGCGCACGCCGTCCAGACGGCGTCGGACCAGCGGCGCCGGAGGAGCTGGTACACGGCGATGACCGCGAAGATCACCACCATGACGTAGTCGAGGACGAGCGTCTTGTCGCGGTTGAGCTCGCCGATCCGCAGGTTGTCGGTGAAGCCCCGGAAGAAATCCCCGATCCCGCCGATCGTGCTCGACCCGCGGTGCCACCCTTCCATGGAGCGGAAGAAGAGGCCGGGCTCCCCTTTGACCCACCCCATCCCGTACACCCAGAGGAAAACGACGGCGATTGGAACGGCGCCCACGAGCAGTGCCCTCAGGAATCGGCCCCGGCTTTTGTCCCGACCCTCGAGCCACGCGACGAACAGCGCGGGACCCGCGGCCATGGCGAAGGCGCGAGTCAGCCCGAGGAGCGCTCCCCAGATCATCGCGCGGAGAGTCAGCCCCCGCCGGGCGTCGCGGAACGCGAGGAGCGAGAAGAGAAGCAGCATGGACTCCGCGTAGACTGCCGCGAAGAAGAACGCCGTCGGAAAGAGCAACAGAAAGAACACGGAGTTCCAGGCTCCCCGCTCTCCCAGCCGCTCGGTGCCCTCGCGCAGGAAAAGCGACATCGCGAGGAAGAAGCAGGTGTAGGTGACGATGAGCCCCGCGTGGAATCCGTTCATCGCGAACGTCTTGTGGAGCAGCTTCGCCGTCATCGGGTAGAGTGGAAAGAACGCGTGGCTCGAGGGCTTCCCCTGCGGCGGTGGCGGCCCGTAGCCCCACTCCATGATCGAGAGGTACCAGCCGGAATCGAACTTGGCGTAGAGCGGAGCGCGCAGCTCCAGCGGGATCTCCCAGACGATCTTGTGCTGCATTGGGAGTTCTTCGCGCGCGATCACCCCCCACGCCCCCAGCGCCAGGATCCACGCCGCACAGATAAGAAACAGCCTCGCCGGCCCGAAGTGCCGCGACAGGAACGCGATCAGTTTTTCGAGGCCATCCACGTGACGGAAAGTCTACAGGCTTACAGCGAGCGGACCGCTTTCAGGGCGGGCTTGAGGTCCTGGCGGGCTTCGAAGAAGTCGGCCCAGGGGTCTTTCTTCTGCAGGCGGGCGGCGAAGTTGCCCATGTTGAAGGAACCGGGTTCGAGCTCCGGGACGACTTCTTTCCAGGCGAGCGGAGTCGAGATCGGGGCGCGCGGGAAGCGGCGGACGCAGAACGGCGTGACGACCGTCTGGGCAAACCCGTTGCGGAAGGGGTCGAGGTACACGCGCCCCCTGCGGCTGGCGATCCGCCCCTCCATCGTCATCTCCTTAGGAAAGGCCGCCGAGAGTCGGTTCCCGAGCTGCTCGGCGAAACCTTTCACCTCGTCGGTGTCGGGGCCCGGCACGATCGGCACGAAGATGTGCAGCCCCTTTTTGCCCGAAGTCTTGGCGAAGCTGCTCAGACGAAGGGCGTCGAGCGCCGCCTTGACCTTGACCCCCGCCGTCGCCGCGTCGGCGAACTTGCCCGAGTCCGGATCCAGGTCGAAGCAGACCCAGTCCGGCTGCCGCGGGCTCGCAGCGCGCGCCCCCCAGACGTGCACCGCGATGCACCCGAGGTTGACGAGGGCGAGCTGAGTCTCCAGCTTCCCACCCACGACGTAGTTGCGGACGCCGACCTCGTGCACGATGCGCTTCGTCGGAGTGTCGGCCGGCATCGTCTCCGGCTTCTCCTTCTGGAAAAAGCATTTCCCCAAAAGACCGTTGGGGCATCGCTTGAGCGAGAGCAGCCTCCCGTCCACGTAGGGCTGAAGGCTCGGAAATACCATGTCGTAGAAGCGGGCGAGGTCGAGCTTAGTGTAGCCCTCGTCGGGCCAGAAGACCTTGTTCGGGTTCGAGAGAGTCAGCGGCGCCGCAGCGCCGGTTTTCTTCCCTCGGCTCGGCATCGCCCGCAGAATACCCCTTCGAGCGGTCACCGAACGAGGGCCAGGTCGAGCCAGTCGCAGAGGTGGAACGGCTCCTTCGGAGGTGGACCTCCGCTTTTCGCGGCTTGCGGTATTCTAGAAGTCGAGACGGAGAGAAATGAGACGAACAAAAGCATGGATCCTCGCGGGAGTCATCGCGGCCGGCGCCTTCGCCTTCGGATGCGGCGGCAAGAAGGAAGCTGGAAAAGCGGAATCGTCCGGGGGCGGCTCCTCGGCGCCCGCCGCCTCGACCAACAAGGACATCTACGTGGACAAGTACAAGATCGGCCGCACCGTCCGCCCAGACGGGCAGGCCGGCACGGAGTCGGATCTCTACATGCCCGGAGAGACGGTGTACCAGTCGTTCGAGCTCCGCAACTCTCCTCCGGACTCGAAGGTCAAGCTCGTCTTCACTTCTCTGGCGGACGGCCAGAAGGTCGCCGAGCAGGTGAATACCACCGGGAAGGACGGGCTCGTCAGCTTCGAGATGAAGGACACCAAGTCCTGGAAGCCTGGAACCTACCGGGTCGAGTACTTCATGCTCCGCGAGGGCGACAAGCCACGGAGCATGGGGACGCACGATCTCAAGATCGTGACCTCCCGCCCGAGCGGCTAGCCTCGGGAAGCACCACCTCGCTCGCCCTCTTGTCGTCGCGCAGCCCCAGGTAGACGGGCTGGCGCAGGCGCTCGTCGTCGGTCCACTCGTGAAACGAGACCTGCGCCACGAGCTTCGGCTCGATCCAGACCGCTTCCTTCTCGCGCGGCGGGTTCTTCACGGGCGGGTCCTTCCTGGCGAGCGGCCGCATCGCGGCGTGGAGCGAGTTGAGGGTCTTCTGGTCGAACCCCGTCCCGACCTTGCCGACGTAGAAGAGGTCCCTGCCGCGGTGCGCCCCGAGCAGAAGAGCGCCGAAGTGGGTCCGCGACCCTTCCGGCGCCGTGAACCCGACGATGACGAATTCCTCCTCCTGGTGAACCTTGACCTTGAGCCACTTCGTCGAGCGCCCTTCGATGTAGGGCGCGGAGGCGTCCTTGGCGACGAGCCCTTCCCACCCGTTTTCCCTGGCGGTCTTGAAGGCGGCGAACCCGTCGCCCTCGAGCCGGCGGGAGGCAAAGAGCCTCTCCGTCTCGCCGATCGCCTTTTCCAACGCCGCGCGCCGGTCTGGAAGAGGACGGGAGCGCAGGTCTTGCCCGTCGCGGTAGAGGCAGTCGAAGACCATGTAGACGTACGGGACCTCGCCCTGCTGGAGGAGCTGGAAGCGGGAGACGAGCTTCTTGTCGAACGCGACGACCTCGCCGTCGAGCAGCAGCGTCTTCGAGGGAAGGCTCGCAACCGCGGCGGCGATCTGGGAGAAGCTCTCGCCGCGGTCCTTGGCGTTGCGGGAGAGGAGCGTCACCTTCTTGCCTTCCTTGTAGGCGAGGATTCGGTAGCCGTCGTACTTCTCCTCGTAGACCCAGCCCGGGCGGTGGAAGGGCTCGTCCACCAGCGTCGCGAGCATGGGCTTGACGCGAAACGGGACCCGATCCTTCACGCCCTCAGGAGGCTTTCTGCTTGGAGTGCCAGACTGCTTTCTTCTTCGTCTTCTTGGCGGGCGTGATCAGCTTCGGGTTCTTGAGCAGCTTCTGGAGCAGGCCGGGCGGATCGCCGGTCGCGGCCTTCTCCATGTTGCCGCCCTCGTCGCGCGCGATCTCGATCAAGAGCCGGTTCGAGACGACCGAGCGCGGCTCCTCTTCCGCGATGTCCCCGGTCGTCGCGAACTCGTCGCGGTGCTTGATGAGGAGCCAGCCGGTCTTGCCCCCCTGGTAGCGCCCCCTCGTGCGCACCAGGACGAAGGACCCTTTTAGCTTCTTTCCGTTCAGGGCGAACTTCAGGTCCCCCTTCTTCAGCGCCGCGTCCACGTCCGGCGACTCGGGGGCCCAGTTGCCGTTGTCCCAGATCATGACGGTGCCGCCGCCGTACTCCCCTTCCGGGATGATCCCCTCGAACTTCGCATACTCGATGGGATGGTCCTCCACGTGCATCGCCAACCGCTTGTCGGCGGGGTTGAGCGACGGCCCCTTGGGCACCGCCCAGGAGAGGAGCACCCCCTTCCACTCCAGCCGGAAGTCGTAGTGGAGTGCCGTAGCCCGGTGCTTCTGGACAACGAAGATCAGGGACTTGCGGCGAGCCGCGGCGACCTTCTCGTCACCCGCCGGCTCCGCGGTGACATCGAAGCGACGCTTGGCCCGGTATTCCTTGAGCGCCATCGGCTACCTCTTCCGTGCAAGGCCGGTGCCCCTCCCGGCCCGCCGCGCCAACGATAAACCGTTCCGCGGCGGCTGTTACACTGAATGCTCGTGCGCGACATCCTCATGTGGGTCCTCACCGTGGAGGTGCTGGGCCTGGCTTGCCTTCCGCTGCTGCGGGTCTTCTTCGACAACCGCCGGGACGCGGCCCTGCTGTCGCGTCCGTTCGGGCTCGCGCTGGTGGCCTACATTGGTTGGGCCCTGTCGCTGTCGAAGAGCGTCGGGTTCGAGCGCGGGACCCTCCTGCTCGCCCTGGCGATCGTGGCGATCGCCTCGTACCTCGCGCGGCGCGCGGCGCGGAAGCGGCAGGGCGCCGCCGCGGAACGCTACTGGGGGGCCGAGGAGAGGCGGGCGGCGCTCCTCTTCTGGGTCCCGACGGCAATCTTCCTCGGCATCCGGGCCGCGGTACCGGAGGTCCTCGGCGCCGAGAAGTTCATGGACCTCGCGTTCTTCAACTCCCTCTCCCGGTTCGGCGCGATGCCCCCGACCGACCCCTGGATGTCCGGGCACACGATCAACTACTACTATTGGGGCTACCTCCTCGCCGCGGTGCTGGCCAAGCTCGCCCAGGTGCCGAGCTTCGTCTCGTACAACCTCTCGGTCGCGACCTTCGCCGGCTACACCTTCGTCTCGGCGGCTTGCCTGGCGCTGCGCCTCTCCGGAGGAAGGTCGCTCGCGGGAATCTGGGCGGGGATCGGTGCGGTCTTCGCGGGCAACGTCACGGGCGCGCTCGACGCGTGGCACGCGCCGTTCATCCGCGACTTCGACTACTGGCACGCCTCGCGAGTCATCGCCTCGGGCAACACGATCAACGAGTTCCCGTTCTTCACGTTCTTCCACGCCGACCTGCACCCGCACCTCCTGGCGTTCCCCTTCTCGATCGCCGTCTTCGCCGCGGCGCACCGCTACATCGCGATTCCCGCCGCCGGCGCGGCCGATGCCGATGCTGCCGCCGCGCGGAAGAAGCTTCCCCTGTCGGCGAAGGCCGCGGAGTTCCTGGGAAGATGGTGGCCGCCCTTTGTCGTCGCGCTTCTGGCCGGGACCGCGCGGGCCGCCAACAACTGGCTGCTTCCCGCGATGGCGATCCTCCTCGTCGTGGCCGGCGTCCTGCGCACAACGCAGGCCCGCCGGATCCCTCCCCTCGGGGACGCGCTATGGGGAGCGCTCGTCGGCGCCGGAGTCCTGCTCCTGTCGCTCGTCCTCTGGTACCCCTACTCGCGCTCCTACGCGCTCCAGACGCAGGGGCTGGCGCGCGCCACGCAGCGCTCGGACCTCCTGGAGTTCCTCGGGGTCTGGGGCTTCCTGTTCGCGGCCTGCTACGCCGGCCTCATCTTCGCCGTCGCGGCGGGCACCAAAGAAGAATCGCGGAAGAGCTCCGACCTCTTCCTCGCGCTCTTCGGATTCGGCTGCCTCGTCGCGGCCTTCCTGACCAGGGCCCCGGCGCTGATGGCGCTGCTTCCGCTGGCCGCGATCGCGGTCATCGTAGCCTACCGGGCCCTGCGGTCGCCCGAGGGGGACCCCGACGACGTCTTCACCTCGTTCCTGATCGTGCTCGCCGTCGGGATGATCGCGGGGTGCGAGTTCATCTACTTCAAGGACAACTACGGCGAGCAGCTCCAGCGGATGAACACGATCTTCAAGTTCTACCACCAGGCGTGGCCGCTCCTCGCCGTCGGCGCCGCCGTCTTCGGCGAGCGAGTCTGGAGGCAGCGCAGGCTGGCCGGCTGGCTGCCCCGCTTCGCCCTGGCCGTCGCCGCCGCGGTGTCCCTCTTCTACCCGGTCGAGGCGGCGGCGTCGCGCCTGCGCCAGCAGGAGGGCTCGCCGTCGCTGGACCTGCGGATCGCCCTGAACCGCCGCAGCTCCGCCGACAAGGCGGCAATCGAGTGGCTCTCCCAGCACGCCTCCGCCGGCTCCGTCCTCCTCGAGGCGACCGGCGATCCCTACTCCGAGCTCGCCCGGATCTCCTCGCACACCGGGCTACCAACGGTCCTGGGCTGGGCCAACCACGAAGGGCTCTGGCGGTCCAACGACCCCGAGATCGCGCAGCGCGGCGGGGCGGTCCGCTCCTTCTACACCGCTCTCGACGCCGCCGCCGCGCAGGCCGTCATCGCGCGATACGGGGTCAAGTACGTCGTCTGGGGCGACATGGAGCGGCGGACCTATCCCGGCGCTCCCGACCCCGGCACCCGGCCGTTTCTCGAGCTCGTCTTCCCCGGCCAGACCGCGATCTACCGGGTCATCGGGGCCCGCTGAAGGCAGCGCCGGCCGTGGAGCCCTCCTTCGTCAGCCCCCTGTCGGGGTGGGGACGCTTCCCCGTCGAGGAGTGCCGGGTGTTCCGCCCGGAGAGGACGGCGAGCATCGCCGAGATCCTGGAGTCTGGCGGCGAGCCGACCTACATCGCGCGCGGGGTCGGTCGGAGCTACGGCGACGCGTCGCTGAACGGCGGCGCCGGAGTGATCTCCTTCGAGAGGCTCAATCGCTTCCTCGACTTCGACGCCGAGACCGGCGTGCTCGATGCGGAGGCGGGCGCGACGCTCGCCGAAATCCTCGAGATCTTCCTCCCCCGCGGCTTCTTCCTGCCGGTCACGCCCGGGACGAAGTTCGTCACGCTGGGGGGCGCGATCGCGCACGACGTCCACGGGAAGAACCATCACCGGGTCGGGTCCATCTCGAACTTCGTCGAGAGCTTTCGCCTCCAGACGCCCGGCGGCGAGATCCTGGAGTGCTCGCCTCGGAAGAACGCGGATATCTTCGACGCGACCGTCGGCGGCGCCGGCCTGACCGGCTTCCTCCGAAGCGCGCGCCTGCGCCTCGTCCCGGTCGAGACCGCGCACGTCCTCGTGGACTTCCAGAAGTGCCCCGACCTGGAGAGCGCGGTCGCGGCGATGGACGAGTCCGACCACCTCTACGAGTACTCGGTCGCCTGGATCGACTGCCTCGCCCGGGGCAGCGCCCTGGGGCGCTCCGTCCTGATGCGCGCGAACCCGGCGAAGAGGACCGACCTGCGTAACGGCGCGCGGGATCCTCTCGCCCTCCCGAGACGCGGCGGCCGGGTCCTCCCCTTCGATTTCCCCGGAGGGCTCCTGAATCCATGGACGGTCGGCGCGTTCAACACCCTCTTCTACGCCGTGCACAGGACGGCCCCGAGGCAGCTCGCCGACATCGACAAGTTCTTCTACCCGCTCGATTCGATCAAGCACTGGAACCGGATGTACGGAGGACGGGGGTTCGTCCAGTACCAGGTGGCCTTCCCGCCGGAGACGGGGCGGGCGGCGCTGGCGAACCTGCTGGACCGCGTCAGCGCTTCGGGCCGCGCCTCGTTCCTCGGCGTCCTGAAGCGTTTCGGGGCGGCGAGCCGGGGACTCCTGTCGTTTCCTTTCCCGGGATACACGCTTGCGCTGGACATCCCGGTGTCCAACGGGCTCGTGGACTTCCTGCGCGACCTGGACAGGCTGGTGCTCGATCACGGCGGCCGGCTCTACCTCGCCAAGGACGCCGCCACGACCGCCTCGACGTTCGCGGCGATGTACCCAAGGCTGCGCGAATTTCGGGAGATCAAGGCGAGGCTCGATCCCGAGAACAAGCTGTCGTCCTCGCAGGCGCGGCGGCTGGGGATCGTCGAGGGATGAAGGCCGGAGAATCAGGAGGCACGGTCCTCGTCCTGGGGGCGGGGTCGGCGATCGCGCGGGCGATCGCGCTGGAGCTCGCGGAGCGCGGTTACGGGCTCCAGCTCGCCGGAAGAGACATGGGGGAGCTCGAGCGGATCGCGACCGATGCCCGCGTCCGCCACGGCGTGCCGGCGAAAGCCCTCTTCTTCGACGCGCTCGCGACCGACACCCACGAGGCCTTCCTCCGCGAGTCCCGCGAGGCCTCCTCGGACTCGCTCGCCGGGGCCGTTCTCTGCTTCGGGGCGCTCGGAGACCAGGAGGAAGCGCAGGCCGATCCGTCCGAGGCGAAGCGGATCCTCGACACGAACTTCACGGGCGCCGTCTCGATCCTCTCGCTCCTCGCCAATCACTTCGAGGAGAGGCGCTCGGGCTTCCTCTGCGCGCTCTCTTCGGTCGCAGGAGACCGCGGACGGCAGAGCAACTACGTCTACGGCGCGGCCAAGGCCGGCCTGACCGTGTTCCTCCAGGGGCTGCGCAACCGGCTCTTCCGATCGGGCGTGCGCGTCATCACGATCAAGCCGGGCTTCGTGGACACCGCGATGACCTTCGGAAGGCCGGGAATGTTCCTCGTCGCTTCCCCGCAGGCCGCTGCGAAGCGCATCGTCGCGGCCATCGAGAAGGGGAAGGACCAGGCGTACGTGCCGGGGTTCTGGCGGTTCGTGATGCTCGCGATCCGGTTGTTGCCCGAGAGGATCTTCAAGAGAATGCGCCTCTGAGCATGATGGAGCCGCCTGCCCCGCGCTGCCGGCTCTGCGGCGCCGGACTTCCGGAACCGTTCCTCGAGGTCACCGAAGACTTCTCACTGGTCCGGTGCGAAAGCTGCGGGCTCGTCGCGACCTCTCCGCCCGTCGCGCCCGCCGGGATCGGCCGCTGGTACCCGCCCAGCTACTACGGCGAGGGCAACCGACGCTTCAACTCGGTCCTGGAGGGGATGATCCCCTACTTCCGGGACCGGCGGGCAAAGGCGATCGAGAGGTTCGTCTCGAAGGGAAAGATGCTCGACGTCGGCTGCGGCCGCGGCATCCTCCCGGCGCTGATGCGGGAGCGCGGCTGGGAGGCCCACGGGCTGGAGTTCTCGGAGACCGCGGCCCGCCACGCGCGCGAGGAGCTCGGCATCCCGGTCTTCGTCGGCAGCCTGACCGACAGCCCCTACGAGCCGGAGTCCTTCGACGCGGTCGTACTCTGGCACGTCCTCGAGCACGTCCCGGACCCCGCGGAGGCCCTGGCGAAGGCGCACCAGATCCTGCGGCCCGGAGGACTCCTCGTCGTCGCGGTCCCGAACTTCGAGAGCCTCCAGGCGGGCTTCTCCGGCCGTCACTGGTTTCACCTCGACGTGCCCCGCCACTACCACCACTTCGGCGTGAAGGTCCTCAAACGGATGCTGAAGTCCGCGGGCTTCTCGGTCGCGGACATCAGCCACCTCTCGATCGAGTACAACCCCTACGGCTGGATTCAGAGCATCCTCAACCGCATGGGCTTCCGCTTCAACCTTCTCTACGACCTGCTGAAGAACCCCAGCGCGCGGTCGCTCAAGAGCCCGCTCCTGGAAGCCCCCGTCCAGTCGCTCCTGACGGTCGGCGTCCTGCCGCCCGTCGTCTCGGCGAGCTTCGCCCTGACGATCCTCGAAGTCCTCCTTCGACGCGGCGGCACCATCGAGGTTTACGCGCGCCGCACCGGCGGAGAGTAGGCGCCCTCGTGGCAGGCACGGCGGATTCCCCTGGCGCGGGCAGCTCGCAGCCCGGAATCCTGAAGCCGTGGATCTGCGGGGCCCTGGTGCTGACCGGGATCGTGTTCCTCGTCTTCGGGCAAATCCAGTGGGGCGCGCTGCTCCTCGCCCGCGGCCTGCCCTGGATCGTGGCCGGGATCCTGGTTGCAGCCGCGGCGACTTTTCTACCCCCGCTTCGCACAGCGATGGGGCCGCGGGGTGCCGCGCCGCCGCTTCTCGCCGTGGAGATCGTGTTCCTCGTCGTGCTGACCCTCGGCGGGGGGTTCGTTCGTTTCGCGGGTCTCGACCATCTGCCCCCCGGAGGTTTTTTCGACGAGGTGGAATACCACCGCGTCGCGGAAAACATCCTCGCGGGGGATCGCCCCATCTTCATCCGAGACATCCAATTGCCGGCCCTCTTCGTTTACCTGCTGGCCGCGGGCCTGGCCGTCGCGGGGAAGGGCCTCGCAACGGTACGAGGAGTCGCCGCCCTCCTCGGGACGATCACGCTTCCCGTCTTCTACCTGCTGGCGCGCAGGGCCTTCCGCCGGCCGGTGGCGGCCGCGACCGCGATCCTCCTGGCGGGATCCCGGTGGCACATCACGTTCTCGCGCGTCGTTTTCTCCGCCGCGATCACCGGGCCGCTGCTGGAGGTCCTCGCGGTCCTCTTC
>Ga0126379_10000262_pt1 | contig 28228 bp, 20 predicted proteins | sample PanSoiMetPlot_24_FD_92640 | JGI IMG/M metagenome (GOLD analysis project Ga0126379, IMG submission 92640) | Tropical forest soil microbial communities from Panama - MetaG Plot_24 | ecosystem: Environmental > Terrestrial > Soil > Tropical forest > Bulk soil | place: Panama | collected 2016-02-17
CTGCGGCGCGTGCTCAAGGGGGACCTCGATACGATCGTCTCGCGCGCGCTCAAGAAGAACCCGCAGGAGCGCTATCCCTCCGTGACCGCGCTGGCCGACGACGTGCGGCGCTACCTCGCCCGGAAGCCGATCAGCGCGAGGCCGGACACGCTCGCCTACCGTGCGGCGAAGTTCGCGCAGAGGCACACCCGGTCGCTCCTCGCGGCGGCGGCGATGGCCGTGGTGCTCGCCGGGCTGATCGGCTTCTACACGGCGCGGCTCGCGGCCGAGCGCGACCGCGCGCGGCTCCAGGCGCAGAAGGCCGAGAAGATCAGCGAGCTCCTGACGGGGCTCCTGACGGGCGCCGATCCGTACGCGGCCCGCGAATCGAGGGAGCCGACCGTGCGCGGCCTCCTCGACGCTGGCGCCGCGCGCATCGAGAAGGAGCTCGCCGGGGAGCCCGAGCTGCAGGCCGAGATGCTCACGGTGATGGGCCGCGTGTACGAGCGCCTGGGCGACCCGGGAAAGGCCCAGCCGCTTCTCGAGCGCGCGGTCGCCCTCGGCCGCCGGTCGCGCGGCGGCCCGAATCCACGGGTGGCACAGAGCCTGAACGACCTCGGCGTGCTCCTGCGGGAGAAGGGGAACTTCGCGGCGGCCGGCCCGATGCTGGAGGAAGCGGCCGCGATGCGGACGAAGGTTTTTGGCCGCGAGCACGGCGAGGTCGCGGTGACGCTGGTCGAGCTCGGCCGCTGCTACGAGGACCAGGGACAGGACGCCCGCGCCGAACCGCTGTACCGCGAGGCGCTCGCGATCCGCAGGAAGGTCCTGGGCGACTCGGACCACGAGACCGCCACGAGCTTGAACGAGCTCGCGCTGCTGCTTCGCCGCAAGGGGGAGCTCGCGGAGGCGGAGACGCTCTTTCGCCAGGTTCTCGAGATCGATCGAAAGACCCGGGGCGAGGAGCATCCCGACACCGCGTCCGCCTACAACAACCTCGCCGTGGTCGCGATGGACCGCGGCGATCTCGCCGGGGCCGAGAAGCTCTCCCGCCAGGCGCTGGCGATCGCGCGGCGCGCGCTCGGCGAAAACCATCCGCGCGTGGCCGGCTCGTGGAACACGCTCTCCTCGATCCTGCGGGAAGAAGGGCGCGACGACGAGGCGCTCTCCGCGATCCGCGAGGCGATGCGGCTGACGGCCCCCCTCGGCGAGGAGCATCCGACGACGGTGACGTACAGCCTGAACCTCGCCAGGCTCCAACTGGCCCGCGGCGATTGGAAGGACGCCGAGCCGATCCTGCGCCGGGCCGTGGACGTTCGGCGGAAGATCCTGCCGGCGGGCGACTGGCGGATCGCGCAGGCGGAGAGCCTGCTCGGGGAAGCGCTCTCCCTTTCGGGTCGCTACGAGGAAGCGGAGACGCTGCTGACGCGGGCCTCCTCGTCTCTCAAGGAAGGCGCGGGCCCGCAGGGGCGCGAGGCCGACGCGAACCGGGCCCGCCTCGCGGCGCTCGCCCGCTCGCGGCAGAGCGCCGCCCGCTAAGGGGCGATCGTGAAGTTGGCGACGCTCGAATCCACCGCGGTGGCGTAGGCCGACGCCGTCATCCCGACCTCGCCCGCGGCGGCGACTCCCGCCGGGAGCGCCCCGTTGAAGTTGAGCACACCGACCTGGGTGCCGAGAGGGCTCGATGGGTCGGTCGGCGTCGCGTGGCGGTAGACCGTTCCCGCGACCGTGACGGTGCCGCCGCTGACGGAGACGTCCATCGTCACCCGGTACCAGGTGTTCTCGACCACGTTGCCTCCCAGCGACGCGGTCGCGAGGCTGGTGAACGCGGCTGACGCCTGGTCCACGGTTCCCAGGGCGAGGCTGTCCGAGTTGCCTGAGTCGTAGAGCATCAGGGCGAGGCCCTTTTGGCCGGCGCCTTCGTTGAAGAGGGCGAGCAGCCCCGCGCTCTTCCGGTTGTTGTAGGTGTGGATCAGGACGTCGGCGGAGAGCTGGACGCTGCCGAACGTGTTCTGGACCGAGCCGTCCGCGGGCGTGGCGTCGTAGACCGTGATCCAGGTGTCGCCGCTCGAGGGGCCGGTGCCGGTGAAGTTCATCGCGTTCTGACCCGTGCCTCCCAGGTCCGCTCCCGCGGCGATGTCGGCGGCGCGACGCACGCCGCGGAAATCCGTCAGGGGCGGGACGGTCGCCGCGCCCGGCGTCGGCGTGAGAGTGACCGTCGGCGTCGGCGTCGGCGTGCTCGTGCTCGCGACCGGCGTCGGCGTCGGCGTTGGCGTTGGCGTCGCGGTGCTCGTCGGCGGGATCGTCGGCGTGTCGGTCCGCGACACCGCGGGTGTCGGCGTGCCGGTCGGTGTGCGCGTCGGGGTGCGTGTCGGCGTCTGCGTGGGAGTCGGAGTGCGGGTCTTCGTCGGCGTCCGGGTCGGCGTGATCGTGCGGGTCGGCGTGATGGTCCGGGTCGGCGTCACGGTCCGAGTCGCCGTCCGGGTCTTCGTGGAAGTCGGGGTCCTCGTGGAGGTGGCGGTCACGGTGGCGGTCGCGGTCGGCGTCGGGGTCGGCGTACTGGTGTCCGGGGCGGCCGTGGCGGTCGCCGAGGGGGTCGGGGTCGTCCCCGCCGAGGCGTTGACCGCCGCGAGCGCGTCCACGCGGCCGTACCCGAAGGAATTGTTCGGGACCGCCGTGGAGGGCGTGCCGCCGCAGGTCTGCGCGCTCACTGAGACCGCCGGGTTGGCCGTGCTCTCCAGCAGCGCCCTCGTCGCAGCGATGTCGCGGACGAGCTGCGGGCGGGCCGACCAGAGCAGGGCGACGGCGCCCACGACGTGCGGCCCGGCCATCGAGGTCCCCGAGAGGGAGGCGTACGCGGTATCGCTCGTGGAGTAGGCCGAGCGCACGTTGACGCCCGGCGCGGAGATCTCGGGCTTGAGGATGTTGGGGGAGTAGTACGTGCTCGGCCCGCGGCTGGAAAAGCCCGCGAGCGTATTGTTGATGTCCGTGGCGCCGACGGAGAAAGGCGCCGCGTAGATCGCCGGAGGATCGGCGACGGTCGAACAGCCGGGTCCCGCGTTGCCGGCCGACGCGACCACGAAGATCCCGGCCGCCTGCGTGTTGTTGACGATCGTCTCGAGCTCGGCCTTCGTCGTGCACCCCTCGCTTGCCGGGCAGGTCCAGCTGTTGTTGATCACGTGGGGGCGCAGGGCCGGGTTCGCGTTCTGGCCCGCCGAGTCCGTCGGCGCGATCATGAACTGGAAGCACTCGGTGTAGCGGGCCGGCGTCCCGTTGCCCTCGTCCATGTTGCGGCAGCCGATCCACTTCGCCCCCGGCGCCACGCCGACCTGGTTGCCGGCGCCGTCGTCGCCTGAGGTCGTGCCGATCGTGTGCGTCCCGTGGCCGCTGTCGTCGCAGGGGGCCGGCGAGTCGTTGCCGCAGGGGTTGCCCGAGGAGTCGTGGATCGAGTCGTGCCAGTTGTAGTTGTGATCGGCCGTCGAGCCGTTCCAGCCGCGGTAGTGCGGCTTGACGGCGTTGTGCGTCCAGCGGATCCCGGTGTCCTGCCCGCCGATGACCATTCCCTGGCCGGTGAACCCCATGGCCCAGACGGCGGGCGCGTTGACGTTGTTGACTCCCCACTCGGTGGTGTCCGGCGCGTTGATCGCCAGGGTCTTCGCGCCGGCGGGATCCTCGATCGAGCGGATCGGGCGGTTGGAGTCCACGCGGGCGACGTCGTCGCGCGAGGCGAGCTCTTCGACCAATGCCCGGTCCGCGGACACGACCATCATGTTGGCCGCCCAGAACGACTGGTACCGGATGCCGCGGGCTTCGAGCAGGGCCTTCAACGGCGCCTGGCTCCGCTGCGCGTGCGCGGTCAGTGTCCGGTAGACGTACCAGCCCCGCGCGTCCTGGTCCTTCATGGCAGGGGCCGCGGCGAGGTCCGCCTGGTCGGCGAGGAGAACGACGACCGAGGAGTTCGATCCGTCCGCGGTCTCGCCGAGGACCTCGGGGGCCACCTTGACCGCGGCGGCCGCGAATGCGTTGCCCGGCGGCTGCTGCGAAGCCTTCGCCGCATGGGACCTGCCGCCGAGGACCAGAGCCGCCGCCGCGAGCAGGATGCCCGCGGCCGCATACAGGTCCGCGCGGTTTCGTTGCGTCATCGGCGTCCCCTGTGGTCCGGCAGAGCGGGCACGATATCCGCGCCCTTTCGCGGGTGTCAACGAGGCGGGGCGACGCCCAGCTCTTCAGCGATCCGGTGGATCTCCTCCTGGTGGTCTTCGAGCACGGGGAGCGTGTCGTAGACCCACGCCTGCAGCTCGACCTCCTGGCTCGCCTCGGTCTGGCCCTGGAAGTCGGCCACGTCGGCGTCGTGGGTGCGGAGGATCGCGGCGACGTATGCGCGATCCACCTGATCGGGAGGGAGGCGCGAGATCCGGTCCACTTCCGCCTGCCGCGCGCTTTCGAGCGCCGAGGGGAGCGAGACACCCTGGCTCTCGGCGAAGAGGCGAAGCGACTCGCCCGTTTTGGCCCGGTCGTCCAGGATCCTCAGCGCGAGCGAGTGGACGGCGGAATTGGACCCCTTCTGCGACACGATCCTCGAGAGCTCGATCTCCTCGAGAGCCCGAAGCTGGGCTCGCGTCATGAACGTGGAGTCGCGCTTGCGCTGCTTCTCGACCTCGGAGTTCGCCGACGGAAGCCGGCTGGCCAAGGGCGTTCGCGTAGGGGCCGGTGTCGGGGAGGGGGCCGCGGTCGGTGTTGTGGTGAGGATCTCCTGCTGCGCGGACGCCATGGGAGTCATCGCGGCAAAGAGCGCAGGGATCGCGAACGAGGCCTTCATCGGAGCAAGATCTCCTGAAGGAAGTCAGCAAGTGATGTGCCACGGTCTAACATGCGGCGCATGAAGAAGGCCGCGAATGCATGCGTTTTCCTCGCAGCGTGGCTCGCCTCGACCGCCGCCGCGCCCGCGAAGGACTGGGTCCTGGACACCTCGCACAGCCGCGTGATCGTCCACGTCCTTCCGGCCGGCCTACTCTCCGGGGCGCTTCACGAGCACCACTTCCAGCCGGAGTCCTGGAGCGGCGAGGTCTCGTGGGACCCCGAGAAGCCGGCGGTCCTCCGGCTCGAGGCGCGGTTCGCGGCCGACTCGCTTCACGACCAGCAGTCGAGGCTCTCGCCCCGGGACATCGCGAAAGTCGAGGGACAGACCCGGAGCCCCGACGTCCTCGACGTGAAGAAGTTTCCGAGCATCGAATTCCGGGCGGAATCGGCCGAAGTCTCCCAGCCGCCCGGGGCCGACGGCACATTCGGCGGGACGCTGGCGGGCTCTCTGACCCTTCACGGCCAGACTCGCCCGCTTCGCCTGGATGTGAAGGGGCGGATCGCGGAGGGTCGCCTGGAAGCATCCGCGACGGGGACGTTCAAGCAGAGCGATTTCGGCATGAAGCCCTACAAGACGGCGCTCGGCGCGATCGCGGTCCGCGACGAGGTCTCCGTCGAGATCGCGATCGTCGCCTCTCCACGCTAGAATCCCCGCCGGATCTCGACGAAAAGGAGGGGGAGAATGAGGAAGCTTTCCACGGCTCTGGCGCCGATTGTCCTGGTCCTGGGCCCCGCGGCGGTCTCGCTCGCGCAGCTTCAGTCGCCGCTGCCGAGCCCCAACGCGTCGGTCTCGCAGAACGTCGGCGTCACCAGGATCGAAATCGCCTACAGCCGCCCGCACGTCAAGGGACCGACCCGCAAGGAAGACCGGGTGATCTGGGGCAAGCTCGTCCCCTACGGCGAGGTCTGGCGCACCGGGGCGAACAACGTCACGAAGTTCACGACCGACACGGACATGACGGTGGAGGGGCAGAAGCTTCCGGCCGGCTCCTACGCGCTCTACACGATCCCGGGGCAGACCGAGTGGACGGTCATCTTCAACAAGCAGACGACCACGTCTCCCGCCGACTACAAGGCCGAGAACGACGCGCTCCGCGTCAAGGTCAAGCCCCAGGCCTCGGACATGCACGAGCTCTTCACGATCGAGTTTCCGAAGGCCGCCAGCGACTCGGCGGTCATGGTGCTGGCCTGGGAGAAGCTCGCGGTGCCGGTCAACATCTCCACGGACACCAACGCGCTGTACCTCATGAAGGCGAAGGAGGCCGTCGCGGCCGCCAAGCCCGACGACTGGCGGACGCCCGCCAACGCAGCCCGGTACCTGAGCGACAACAACTACGCCCCGGCCGACGCCGCGGCGTTCCTGGAGAAATCACTCGCGATCAAGCAGACCTTCGGCAACGTCTCGATCCAGGCCTCGATGCTCGCGGCCGCGGGAAAGAAGAAAGAAGCCGCCGCGGCGGGGCAGAAGGCCATCTCGCTCAAGGACGTGGATCCAAAGCCGTCCGCGGACGCCGTCGCGGACATGGAGAAGAAAGTCGCGGAGTGGAAAGGCGCCAAGTGATCACGGGCGCGCACTCGATCCTCTACAGCCGGGACTCCGAGGCGGATCGCGCATTCCTGCGGGACGTCCTCGGGATGCCGCACGTGGACGTCGGCCACGGCTGGCTCATCTTCGGCCTGCCTCCGGCGGAGGTCGCCGTCCATCCGTCGCAGGAGAACGACGTCCACGAGTTCTACCTGATGTGCGACGACGTGGATGCCTTCGTCGGCGAGATGCGGGCCCGCGGCGTCCCGTGCGGCGAGGTCCAGTCCATGGGCTGGGGACGGCTCACCCAGGTTACGCTGCCGGGCGGCGGCAAGCTCGGCGTCTATCAGCCGCGCCACGCGCGCCCGGAGCCGATGGGAGCGGGGCGCAAGGCCGCCAGGCGTCGGAAGCGGGCCGGCGGGCGCGCCGCAGCCAGGCCGCGGGCGCGCAAGGCTGCGGCGAAGAAGAAGACCCGCCGGTCCTGACCCGATGGCCCACGTCGTCTTCCTTCGAGCCGCCAACGTCGGGGGCCGGAACGTCTTCCGTCCGGCGCAGCTCGCCGCGAGCCTGAAGCACTTAGACGTCGTCAACGTCGGCGCGGCGGGAACCTTCGTCGTTCGGGGCAAGGCCTCCGCGGCTGCGATCCGCAAGGAGATCGCCACGCAGCTTCCGTTCCAGCCGGAGATCGTGATCTGCCCGGGCAAGCAGATCCTCGACCTCATCGCGAGCGAGCCTTTTCGCGGGATCGCACTCTCGAAGGACCAGCGAGGGTGGGTGGCGGCGCTCACGGGCAAGCCGAAGTCGAGCCTTCCTCTCCCGGCCTCGGCGCCGAAGGGAAAGGACTGGTGCATCCGCATCGATCGGGTGGACGGGGGCTTCGCCCTGGGGATCTGGCGGCGCAGCGCGAAGGGGTTCGTCTACCCCAGCGACTTCCTCGAGAACACTCTGGGCGTCTCCGCGACGACACGCGGGTGGGAGACCCTGCTGCGCATCGCGAAGATCCTGGAGACGTGAGCGGGGGCCGCGTGGATCCGGACGTTGCCTCCATCGACGGCATCGTCCGTGCGCTCTACGAGGTCATCTCGGGGCCCGCGGGCGCGCCCCGCGACTGGGACCGCGACCGCAAGCTCTTCTACCCGGGCGCGAAGCTCGCTCCGACGCGGCAGAAGCCGGGCGGCGGCGGCATCGTGGACTTCTTCGACCTCGAGGGATACATCGCTTCCCGCACGCCGATGTTCGAGAAGGATTCCTTCTTCGAGAAAGAGGTCGCTCGCCAGGAGTTCGTGTTCGGCAACATCGCGCATGTCCTCTCCTCCTACGAGCTCTCCCGCGCCCCGGGCGAGAAGCCTTTCCTGCGCGGCGTCAACAGCATCCAGCTCTTCCACGACGGCGAGCGCTGGTGGATCCTCGCGATGGCCTGGGACAACGAGCGCCCCGGAAACCCCTTTCCCGACCTCAACAAGTAGACGCGGTCCGGTCAGAGGACGGCGATCTTTCGGACGATGACGCGGCCTCCATGGGCCGCGTGCGGGCAGCGGCGAGCCGTCGCCAGGGCTTCTTCGTCGCTCGCGGCGGCAATGATGAAGAAGCCGCGCACGGCGGCGCTTGCGGGCGGCTCGGGTCCCGCGGCGCCGGCCTCGTGCGCGGAGGGCTCGAGTTTTTCGCCGGCGAGGAGCTTTCCCGCGGCGGCTTCCCTGCGCGCCCACGAGCGATACTCCGCGACGCGGGCGGCCTCCTCGGCGGCGGTCGCCGGCTGGGCCCCTTCGAGGAAGAGGACGTAGCGCGCCGCGGCGGGAGCGGCCGGCGGACCGGCGGCGTTCCGGCCCGATCTCTGCGAGCCGACGAGCACGCCCAGCGCGAAGACGGCCGCGGCGGCGGCCGCCGCGGCAATCCGGAGGCGGATGCGCGGCGCCGCCGCCGGAGCGAGCAGGCCCCGCCGCGACAGCTCTTTCAGGACGTTCTTCTCGAGCCCCGGCCCGGGAATCTTCTCCTCGCGCAGCGCCCCGAGCGCGGCGCTTTCGGCTTCCGTCCAATCCGAATTCTCGAGGTTCATCGTCTTTCTCCCCGGGCAACCGAGCCGGCCAGCCGAGAGCGAAGCGCCCGGCGAGCGCGGGCGAGCTGGCTCTTGGAAGTGCCGGACTCGATGCCCAATTGCGTTGCGATTTCCTCGTGCGTGAAGCCCTCGACGTCGTGCAGGACGAGCACCGCTCGGAACCCGTCGGGGAGCGCGGCGATCGCGCGGGCCAGGTCCAGGCGCTGGACCGAGTCCGGCGGCGGCGCGGCGGCCGCGACCGAGTCGGTGTCCTCGTCTCCTTCCGCCCGGCCGCCGGAGCGGCGCCTCTCCCGCCAGACGTTGACGACGAAGCCGGAGAGCCACGTTCGCATCGCGGAGCGGAAGAGAAACGAGGGGAGCGCCCCGGCCGCGCGCGCCCAGGCCTCCTGCACGATCTCCTCCGCCTCGCTGCCGTCGCCCGCCGCCAGCCGCGCCGCGAGCCCGAGCAGGGCCGGCGTGTGGCGCCGGTAGATCTCGAGGAAGCTCTTCTCGTCGCGGCGGGACAGGTACTCCGACACGAGGCGGCACTCGTCTTCGCTCACGGGAGCGGCTTTTTGCGGGTGAGGCGGATCTCCTCCATCCAGCGCTCCTGGCCGTCCTGATACCACGTCCAGCGGGAGGAGAAGCGGTCGGCGTCCTCGAACCGGAAGACCGCCTTGTCCATGTGCCCCTTGTCGCGTCCCGGCAGGTTGCCCGCGTCCACGAACGTGAAGGTCACCTCGCGTCCGCCGTCCTCAAAGCCGGTCGCGCGCAGGTGCGGCTGGTTGCCGGCGACGCAGTAGTGCGTCAGGTCGAGCGCGTCGCCGTTGACCGAGATCAGCGTGACCATCGTCTCGCCGGGGTGCGCGTCGAAGGACGTCTGCAGCACCGCCGAGCCCTGGGCGATCGTCTTGAAAGAGACCTCTTCCTTCCAGCCGCGCGTGCTCTCGCCGACCCACCTCCCTTCCAACGCCTTGAATTTCTCGAACGCTGCGCGCGCGGAGCGCTCCGGCTCGGGTGCGGGAGTTGCGGGTCCTCTTTCGAAGACTGCGGGCGGCAGGACCAGGGCGGCGACCAGGAGAGCGAAGAGAATCATGCCGAGCCTCCTTGACTTGAGTGCCGGCTGGAGGCCGAAGGGTTGCACGGCGCGCTTCGGGTATCCTCCTTTCAAAGTGGACAGAGCGGGGATCTGACGGGATGCACGGCGGAGGACTGGTCGTCGATGTCGCGATCATCCTGGCCGCCGCCTTCCCGCTCCTGTTCCTCGGCAAGCGGCTCAAGGTCCCGGAGGTCATCTCCTACCTCGTCACCGGGATCCTCGTCGGGCCACACGCCCTCGCCTGGATCCGGGACATCCACCGGGTCGAGGAGATCGCGGAGCTGGGCGTCGCGCTGATCCTCTTCTTCGTCGGGCTCCACGTCCCCTTCGACAAGCTGAAGACCCTCGGGAGGGCCACGCTCGTGTCGGGGTCTCTCCAGCTCGGCCTGACGGTCGCCGTCATGGTGGCGATCGGCGTCCTGACCAACGTCGGCGCGCGCAAGTCCGCCTTCTACGGAATCCTGATCGCCATGAGCTCGACGGCCGTCGTGCTGCCGATTCTGGCGACGCGCGACGAGGTCGGCGCACCGTTCGCCCGCCGGTTCCTGGGCGTCTCGCTTTTCCAGGACTTCGCCGTCATTCCCCTGATGCTCTTGGTCCCCGCGTTCGCGACCGGGGCCGGCGCGCCCCCGCTCCCGCGCGTCATCACTCGGGTGGCCGTCGCGCTCGGCGGAGTCGTTTTGCTGATCCTCGTTTCCAAGTTCATCGTGCCGCGGCTCTTCCGCAAGGTCGCGGCGCTGGGCAGCCGCGAGGTCTTCACGGCGGGAGTCATCGTCTTGATCGTCGCCACGATCGCGGCCGCGGACAGGCTCGGGATCTCGCCGGCGCTCGGGGCCTTCGCCGCCGGCGTCGTCGTCGGGGACACGGAGTTCATCCACGAGATCGGCGACATCCTCCGGCCGTTCCGCGACTTCCTCTCGGTCCTCTTCTTCGCCTCGATCGGGATGCTGCTCGACCCCAACTTCCTGCGGGCGTACCTCCCGATCGTGCTCCTGGCGGTCTCGACCGTTCTGGTGATCAAGGTCGTCGCGGGATACCCCGCCTTCCGCCTCGCGGGAGCGTTGCCCCGCACGTCGCTTCGGGCGGCGTTCGCGATCGCGCCGATCGGGGAGTTCTCCTTCCTCCTGGCCCAGGAGGGCAAGAGGTTCGGCGTCATGCCCGAGACCGAGGAGCAGCTCTTCGTCTGCACCGCCGTCCTGACGCTGGCGGCGACGCCGGTCGTCGTGGCGGCGGGGATCCGGGCGGCGGCGCGGCTCGGGCCCGCTCCGGAGGAGACCGAGGAGGCCGCGCCGGAGCTGTCGGGCCACATCGTGGTCGTCGGATACGGCTTGAACGGGCTGGCGGTGGCCCACGTGTTGAACGAGTCGAAGATCCCGCACCTCGTCGTCGAGGAGGACCCGCGCCGGGCAGAGATCGCCCGCGGCAACGGGAGCCGCGCCATCGCGGCCGACGCCGCGGGACCGCAGGGTCTGCACGCCGCCGGTCTCGCGCACGCGAAGGCGGTCGTCATCGCGATCTCCGATCCGGACAGAACGCGGAGGATCGTCCGCCTCTGCCGGAAGGAGAATCCCAACCTCCACATTCTCGTCCGCACCCGCTATGTCTCGCAGGTCGAGACCCTGAAGGAGCTCGGCGCCAACGAAGTGATTCCCGAGGAGTTCGAGACCTCCATCGAGATCGTCTCGCGGCTGATGCGCCTCCTGGCCGTGCCGGGCAACGTCGCCGCGAACCGGATCCGGGAGCTGCGGGACCAGGGCTACCGGATGATGCGCGACCCGGCGATTCGCTCGGCCGAGGGGCGGAGGCTGTCCGCGGCGCTCGAAGCGGGTGCTTCGATCACGTTCTTCGTCCTGCCGGACACACCCGCGGAGGGGAAGACGCTGGCCCAGCTGCGCGTCGCCGACGACCACGTCACCGCGCCGGCGATGATGCGAGGCGGCGTCCCGTATTCCCCCGCGCCGGTGGACGACCCGCTCGTGGCCGGCGACACGCTCTTTCTCGTGGGCTCGCGCGAGGACCTCGACCGGGTCCTCGCCCGCCTCGAGGGCCGCCCCGTCCCGTCCCCGTAAGCGCACGCTCCGACCCGCGGACCGGTCCGGATCCTGCATCGAAGATCCGTGAGAGGTGCTCTATGGGCTCGAAATTCCTAAGTTTCACCGTAATCGCGCTGGCCCTCGCAGCGTCGGTTGCGGCTGCCGCGACGGTTCCTCCGCGGGCGCGCTATCGGATCCTGCTTCGCGACGGGAGCTCGGTGCTCTCGACCGAGCGTCCGCGCCCGATGGGGAGCGTGGTTGTGTTTCGTACGTATCCGGGCGGCGTGCTGACGAGCGTGCCGGCCGAAGACGTGGCGCAGGTCCGGACGAACCTGGCGCAGTCCGCGGCCGCGTCTCCAACAGCGCCGCTTCGGCCCGGAGAAGTCGTGGTCCTCGGCGAGACGGCGCCGGTCGGCGCGGCCCCGGCCGCGGCGGAGACGTCGGTCGTCGCGTCCCGGCCCTACATTCCAGGCGGCGTGTACGATCCGAGGAACCCCTACTTCGGTTACGGAGGCGGGCGCAATCCGGCGACGATGCGAGTCCTGACGCCCCCGGGCGTGACGACGCTGCCGACTCCTGGGGACACCGCGCGCGCGATCTCGGGCGAGCCGCCGAACCTCGAGCCGCAGGTCGGGCCCAACGGGTTCCCGGCCACAGCGGGAACGCCCGCTCCGCGGATCGGACCGGACGGACGCCCGATCCTCGCGCCGGCGGGAGCTCCGGGCTCGACGCCGCCGGTCATCGGTCCCAACGGAACGCCGGTGCTCGCGCCCTCCGGTGCTCCCGGCTCGACTCCGCCGACGATCGGACCCAACGGAACTCCGGTCCTCGCGCCGTCGACACCTCCGGTGATCGGCCCGAACGGAACGCCGGTGCTGGCGCCTCCGGGCTCACCCGGCGCGATCGCGCCGACCACCGGCTCCAACGGTTTCCCCGCTTCGCGCTAGGGCCGCTCCCAGTAGTACTTCGGGCGCGTCGATGGGTGGTTGCCCAGCTCGTTCATGGTGGCGGCGTCGTAGAGGCGGCCGTTGACCATCGTGTAGAGGACCCTCTCGCTCTGGCGGATGTCCTTCAACGGGTTGCCGTCGATCACGATGACGTCGGCGAGCTTTCCGGTCTCGAGCGACCCGATGTCGCCGTCGAGCCCGAGGTAGCGCGCGCCGTTCCAGGTGCCGCACTTCAGCGCCTGCTGCGGCGTCATCCCTCCCTGCACCAGCATCCAGAGCTCCCAGTGGGCGCCGAGCCCCTCGCGCTGGCCGTGCGCTCCGACCTGCACCGAGACGCCCGCGTCGAAGAGCTCCTTGGCGATCCGGGCGATCGCGAAATGGTTGTAGTCCTCCTCGGGCGCCATCGGGCGGCGCATCGCGCGCGCGTCGAGGATCTCCGGCGGCACGAATTTCGAGAGCCTCGGGTTTTTCCAGACGTCGGTGTGCTGGTACCAGTAGGTCTCTCCGAAGAGGCCGCCGTACCCAACAAGGAGCGTCGGCGTGTAGCCCACGCCCCCCTTCGGCCAGAGTTGCAGCACGTCCTTGTAGATCGCCGGGACGGGGATCGTGTGCTCGATCCCGGTGTGGCCGTCCACGACCATCGTCATGTTGTGCTCGAAGAGCGATCCGCCCTCCGGGACGACGAGCATGTCGAGCTCGCGCGCCGCGGCCAGGATCTGCTGGCGCTGCTCGCGCCGCGGCTGGTTGTAGCTCTTGACGCTGAACGCTCCCGCCGCCTTCAACCGCCGCAGGTGCGCCCGGGCGTCCTCGAGGCTGTCGATCTCGACCTTGAAGTCGCCGGCCGCGCCGTAGAGGATCGTCCCGGTCGAGAAGAGCCGCGGCGCCCTCAGCAGGCCGGCCCGCGCCATCTCGCTCGCCGCGAAGAACTCGCCGGTGTCGTGCGACGGGTCGTGCGCGGTCGTCACGCCGAACGCGAGGCCCGCGTCGGTGGACCAGTTCTGCTGCGGAATGATTCCGTCGGCCCCGAGCGTCCCGTGCCAGTGCGCGTCCACGAGGCCGGGCAGCACGGTCTTGCCCGTGATGTCCACGGTCTTCGCGCCCGCCGGGATGGAAACGGAAGTCTTCGGGCCGACGGCCTTGATGCGGTTGCCCTCGACGACGACGACTCCGTCCTCGATCACCTCGTCGCCGCCGCCGCGCATCGTGACGACACGGCCGCCGACCAAAGCGACGATTCCCGACGGCACGTCGGCGGCGGCCTCGAAACCGATGGGCAGCCCCTTCTCCGGGGTCTCGGGGAGCTTCTCCGGCGCTCCGGGCACGAACGAGAAGGTCTCCGGAAGGGCGCGCGTGAAGAGCTCCGGGCCGAACGCCCAGTGGAGGCTCTTCGAATCTCCCGACCAGTGGAGGAATTCGCCCGCGTCGCGGGAGACCCGCGCGACCGGCAGGGACTTCGCCTTGGGCCCGATCTCGATGCGCTTGCCGGTCCGGACGAACGGAGTGACGAACGCGTTCCACTTCTCCCGGAAGGCGAGCCACTTCTCGTCCGGCGAGAGGGCGAACTCCGTCGCGTAGTCGGAAATGTAGTGCTCACGGACCTCGGCGCCGTCGAGCGCGGCCGAGGCGAAGACCCGCTTTTCGTCCTCCTTCTGCTCGCGGCTCGCGTCGGTCTCCTCGTTCCTCGTGAAGTAGACGCGGTCGGAGGCCGAGCCGAACTGCGGCGAGAACCCGTCGCGGTGAACGAGAGTCGGCGGGCCGCCGGCCGAGGGATTCCAGTAGACGCCGGGGTCGGATCCCCAGTCGGGTGTGATCAGGAACCCGCCGGAGTCGCGCCGGTAAGCGACCTTCGAGCCGTCGGGAGAAAAGATCGGGTCCCGGTAGAGGCCGGGCCGGTCGGTGACGACGCGTCCCTCGCCGCCGCGGGCCGGGGCGATCCGCACGGTCCCGGCCTTGTCGTCGTTCCAGGTCGAGTAGACGATCCACTTGCCGTCGCGCGAGAACGACGGGTACATCTCGAAGTGGTCGGTTTGTTTCGTCAGGCGCCGCGGGGTTCCGTCGGGAAGATCACGCACATAGATGTGTCCGAGCGCCTGGTAGGCGACTTCCTTCTCGTCGGGCGAGACCGTGACCCAGCGCAGCATCTTCACCGGGAAACGGTCGGGCGCCGCCTGCCTCGACGAGCGGACCGCTTGCGCCATCTTCCGAGTCGAGCGGACGTGGAAGGGGATGACCGCGGCCTGCCCCGTCTCACGGTCCACGCGCCGGATCTTCCCGCCCGCCCACAGAACGATCGAGCGGCTGTCCGGCGTCCACGCCATGACGGGGTAGACGCCGTGGATCGCCCACGTCTCCTGCATGTCGCGATCGAGGCCGTCGAAGACCGGCCGCTCGTGCCCCGAGGCCAGGTCCTTCGTGAAGAGGACGGTCTTGAACCGGACGCGGCGAACGAAGGCGAGCCACTTGCCGTCGGGCGAGGGCGTCGGACGGATCGCGCCTCCCGGCCCGCCGGCGAAACGGTCCACGCGGCCCGTCGTCCGGTCGAGGCGCTGGATGGCGTAAATCTGGTCGTGCGGATTCTTGTTGTACTGGAAGATCCGGCCCGGCGTGGCGTCGTAGCTGTAGTAGAGGTAGCGCCCGTCGGGCGAGAACGCGGGCTCGCCCAGGTCCTTCTGCTCGGTGGGACGCTTGATCATCTGCGTCCCCTCGCCTCCGGAGCGGTGATAGAGCCAGATCTCCCCGGCCCCGGCCGACCGCGTGCCGGTGAAGTGCTTGCGGGCGGCGAGGAAGTCTCCGTCGGGCGACCAGACGGGGCTGTTGGTGAGGCGGAAGTCCTCCTTCGTCACCTGCGCCGGCTGCGAGCCGTCGCGGTCCATGATCCAGATGTTGTCGCCGCCGGAGCGGTCGGAGGTGAACGCGATGCGGCGCCCGTCGGGGGAGAAGCGGGGCTGCATGTCCCACGCGACGCCGGAGGTCAGGGCCTTCGCCTCGCCGCCGGAGATCGGGATCGAGTAGATGTCGCCGAGCAGGTCGAAGACGATCTCCTTTCCGTCGGGGGAGACGTCGAGGCTCATCCACGTTCCCTCGTCGGTGTCGATGACCGCCTCGACCGGCATCGGGTACGCCGGGTTTTCGACGTCCCACTTCTTCGGCTTCTCCTTCTCCTTGTCTTGCTCGGCGCTCGCCGCGGCGGCGCCCGGCGAGGGAGCGGCGGTCGGCGTCGGCGCAGGGGTGACCGCGGGAGTCGGCTGGGCGACAGGCTCGGGGGGCCGCTCGGACGGCCGCTGGCCCATCGTGAACGCCGGCGGCAGCGCCGCGGCGAGGAGGAAAAGCGCGGGAAGCCAACGCAGGAAGCTCTTCGCTGCTTTCATCGCGTCCTTTCGAAAGAAAAAGTTCCGGTGGAGCTTACTCCGTGCGCGCCGCGGGACCGATCGGGCCCGGGGTGGCGAACGTCAGTGGGATCGCGATCGAGAGCCTCGCGCTGCCGTTGGTCAGGGCGAGGTCGAACTGGTGGTCCGAGCCGTAGAGCAGCTGCAGCCGCTCGCGCGTGTTCTTCAGGCCGATGCCGTGCGTTGCGGGGGAGCGCGAGGAAGCGGGGCCGATCCCGTCGTTGCGGATCTCGATCCACAGGCGCCCGTCGTCGCGCCGGGCGGAGAGCGTGATCCGCTCGGAGCCGGGATTCTTGCCGATGCCGTGCTTGATGGCGTTCTCGACGAGCGGCTGCAGGAGGAACGTCGGGACCCGCGCCTGCCGGACCTCGGGATCGATCTCGATGGAGACCTCGAGCCGGTCGCCGAAGCGCATCCGCTCGATGGCGAGGTACCGGTCCAGCATGTCGATCTCGGTCTCCAGCGCGATGGACTGTTCGGGCTCGGTCTTCAGGTTCAGCCGCAGGAGGTCGGCCAGCCGGTAGACGGTGTTGCGGGCGAGCTCGGGGTTCTCCTCGATCAGAGGAAGGAGCGTGTTCAGCGTGTTGAAGAGGAAGTGCGGGCGAAGCTGCTGCCGCAGCGCGTGCAGCTGCGCCTCCGTGAGCGCGGTCCGGAGCCGCTCGCGCGCCGTCAGCTGCGCGGCGCGGTAGCGGTGGGCGACGAAGATCGCGGCCGCCGCGGCGAGGACGACGGCGACGTAGAACCAGGGCGTCTGCGTGAAGTGGGGCGCGAGCGAGAAGGTCCGGCTCGCCGGGCGCTCGCTCGCGATGCCGTCCTCGTTGATCGCCGCGACCTCGAAGGTGAAACGGCGCGGCGGGAGGTTCGTGTAATAGGCGGTCCGCCGCGTCCCGGCGTCCGTCCACTTCTCCTCGAATCCCTTCAGCCGGTAGCGGAAGCGAACCTGCTCGGGCATCCGGAAGGACAGGCCCGTGTAGTGGACTTCCAGCGCGCCGTGTCCGGCGGCGGCGCGTTCCCCCGGCGCCAGGGCGCTGCCGTCGGCCAGGAGGGACTCGATGGCGACGGCGGGCGGGACAGGGTTCTTCGGGAGCCGCTGCGGGTCGATCGAGGCGACTCCCTTGCTCATCGCGAACCAGAGGCGGCCGTCCCGCGTCGAGACCGCTCCCGGCGCGCCGTTGTTGCCCTCGCCGGAGTGGGGGCCATCGACCGAGACGAAGGCGGCCGGGCGGATGACGCGGGTCCGCCCGCGGGCGAAGGCGTCGAGCTCCGCGAGGGAGATCCGGTAGAGGCCGCCGCGGTTGGTGGCGAGCCAGAGGCTCCCGCGCCGGTCGTCGAGGATCGACGCGATCTGCTCGTCGAGCAACCCGTCGGGCCGCCGCCACGTCGTCCACTTGCTGTCGCGGAATCGGGAGAGCCCCGCGCCCGTCCCGACCCACACGGTTCCCTCCATGTCCGCCGCCATGCAGTGGACCGAGTCCTGCGCGAGCCCGTCGGAGCGGTGGTACCGCGTGAGCTTCCCGTCGCGGTAGAGCCCGACGCCTCCCTCGTAGGAGCCGATCCAGATCCCTCCCTCCTTGTCCGGCGCCAGGGCCCGGATGAAGGGATAAGGAAGGACTCCGCTGCCGGCGGCCGGGACGAAGCGTTTCCCGGTCCAGCGCCGAAGGCCGGCTCCCGCCGTCGCGACCCAGAGCCCGCCGTCTTTCTCCGGCAGGAGCGCGGTGATCGAGTCGGTGCCGAGCCCGTCGCGCGTTCCGAAGTAGGCCGGTCCGCGGGCGTCGAGACGCACCAGGCCGCGGCCGGCGGTCGCCACCCAGAGGGCGCCGCGCGAGTCTTCCGCGATTCCCATCACGCGCGCCCCGAGCGACTGGACGACCGTGAAGCGCTCGGAGCCGGGATCGCGGCGCGCGATGAGGCCGTCGTCGGTTCCCGCCCAGAGGCGGCCCAAGCTGTCGGCGAAGACCGTCCAGACGAATTCGTCCGTCAGGCCCTGCCGGCGGCCGTAGAGCGCGACGCGGTCTTCCTTCAGGCGGTGGACTCCGCCTCGCTCGCCTCCCGCCCAGATGTTTCCCTCGCGGTCTTCCAAGAGTGAGAGGATCGAGTCGTCACCCGGCTCGTCCGCCTTCTCGAACCGGCCCGGACCCTGGCGGCGCAGGCGGAAGAGCCCGGCGCGGGTGCCCGCCCACAGGTCTCCGTTTCGCGCGCGAAGGAGAGCGCGGATCGGGTTGCCGGAGAAGCCCTGTTCCTCGACGGCGCGCACCGAGCCGCCGGGCGGGATGCGGTAGAGGCCGGTCGAGGTCCCGACCCAGGTCGTTCCGTCCGACTCGGCGAGGATCGCCGTGACCCAGCCGGCCGAGTCCGGGAGGGCCGGCGCTCCGAGCGACTCCTCCGAGCGCAGCCGGCGAAGCCCTTCCCAGGTCCCGAGCAGGAGCCTGCCGCCGGTGTCCCACGCCAGAGCGCGGATGCGCACGGCGGGATCCACCGCGACCGGCACGGAGACCGGCGGCCCGCCGGACTCGATGCGCAGGACCGCTCCCTCGGTCCCGCCCCAGACGGTCCCGTCGGGCGCGGTCTTCAATGCGAAGACGGGCGGCTCCTCCTTCTCCATCGCGACGGCGCGAAAGACGCCGCCTCGGTAGCTCGCCAGGCCGGACGAGGTCGCGATCCAGAGCGTCCCGTCCTTCGCTTCCGCCAGGCTCCGGACGTCTAAGTCCGGAAGTCCCGGCGAGGTCGCCGGCTCGAAGACCTGGAAACGGATTCCGTCGAAGCGAGCGAGGCCGCTCTGGGTGGCGATCCACAGGAACCCGTCGCTCGTCTGGAGGATCGCCTGCACGGAGTTCTGCGGAAGGCCCGATTCCGAGTTCCACGCCCGGTGGCCGAGCGGAGGAGGCGCGGCAGAGGCGGGCGGGCGAACCGCGCGGGCCGCCTGGGAGGGTGCCGCGAGAAGGAGAGCGAGGATCGCCGCCCGGGCTTTCACGGACATCGCGGACCAACGTACTCCGCGTGTCCGGCGTTGTCGAGGCGGGCTAGCCTGCCCGGTCCCCGTTTTTCCGGAGATCGTCCCCGTGTACCGCGCTTCGCGTGCGGGAAACGGGAATCCGGCGCCTTCCCGAGAAGGGGCCGGCGAAGGGCCGGTGGCGCGAGACGAACCGCTTCAGCCTCGAGAACGCCTGCAGCTCGCTCGCGGCCGGCGGGATCTCGAACCCCTCCTCGCGGGCGTGGCGCACGGCGCTGTCGAGGGCGTGGGTCCGCGAGGGCGACGTCAGCCGCGACACGGCCCAATCCGCGTCGCTTCGCGAGCAGCCGGTCGCCTCCCGAACCTCGGCGGCGAGCGTGAGGCCGGAGGAGGATCCCTTCTCCGCGGCGAGCGCGACCGCCTGGAGCTCCAGCACGCGGTCGTAGGCGAACCGGTAGTGCTTGGAGAGCGCGACGCGGCGCGCCGCGCGGCGGGCGTGGGGCCCGCAGACGGATTCGAGCAGCGAGGCGAGCTCCTGCCGGGCGGCCCGCGAGCCCTCCGTCGAGGCCTCGTGGCAGAGCCGGTCCACGGTCTCGCGGACCCGCCAGGAGTGGAAGAGCGAGGCGGGGATGACCGAGAGCGCGCGCCAGAGCGGAAGGTCCCGGATCGGCGCGCCGAGGAAGCGCTGGAGCATCCCCTCGGCGAGGACCTCGCGCTCGAGCACCTGCTTCCAGGGGACCCCGAGGGTCTCGGCCTCCTCGATCAGCCTCAGGGCCTCGGCCCGGCGCGACGCCTTCGTATCGTCGTGGAAGAACGTCTCTTCCGCGCCCCGATCGTGACGGCCGTCGGGTAGAGAGCTCATCGCTGAAGATGCTCTGCCCTGCGAAGCAGCCGGTCAACGACGCGCGGACGAAGACCCGGAAACGCCTGACGGAGGCTCCGGGAATCCCGCCCGTCCCATCGGCAGACCGTCCCGCTTTCCTCCCGGGTCGTCCCGCCTCGCGCCCCTGTCCGGGCCCGGATGGGATAATCGCGGGCCGAGATGGCCGAACCGGCGCCCCTGAAGGTCCTGATCGTCGATGACGAGCCCTACGCCCGCGATTGGCTGCGGCAGACCCTCGCCTCCGAGGAGGACCTGGAGATCGTCGGCGAGTGCGGCGACGGCAACTCCGCGGTGGACGCGATCGTCAAGCTGAAGCCGGACGTCGTCCTCCTCGACGTCCAGATGCCCGGAACCGACGGCTTCGGGGTCCTCGACCTGGTGCCGCAGGCCGATTGCCCGCAGGTCATCTTCACGACCGCGTTCGAGCAGTACGCGGTGCGCGCCTTCGAGGCGCACGCCGTGGACTACTTGTTGAAGCCGATCCGCCCCGAGCGGCTGCGGGAGGCCCTCCAGCGCGCCCGCCGGCTCGCGGCGGGCGCCGACTCCGAGGCGATGCGCAGCGCCCTTCGCGCGGTGCTCGTGGACGTGCGGCGCGAAGAGGCGCAAGGCCGGTGGCTTCTCATCAAGAAGGACAACCACAGCCTCTTCCTGAAGATCGAGGACATCGACTGGGTCGAGGCGTCGCGCAACAGCGTCGTCCTCCACGCCGGCAAGGAAAAGTACTCCTACCGCGAGGCGATCTCGGCGGTCGCGGCGAGGCTGGACCCGGCCGTCTTTTTCCGGATCCACCGCTCGACCATCGTCAACGTCAACCGGATCCGCAAGATCGACCCTTGGTTCCACGGTGAGTACGCGGTGACTCTCGCTGACGGCACCCGCCTGATGATGAGCGAGCCCTACCGGAAGCGCCTGAAGGAATTCCGCCGGTTGGCGTAGTTCGTTGAGCTTCGCTCTGGTTGCTCTGGCGGTCGTTTCCCTCGCGATGGGGCAGGCAGTTCCCGCTCCGCCACCCGGGGCGCCTGCGTTCGAAGGGAAGAGCAACACCGCGCTCGTGCGGGAGGCGCGCGCTGCTTACGACCGCGGGGAGAAGGCACTCTTTCTAAGCATCTACGAAGAGCTGGCTCGAAGGAGGCCGGGCGACGTCTACGTCCTGTACAACCTGGCCTGCGCCCAGTCCTTGAACGGCAGGACGGACGCGGCGATCCGGACGCTCGAGGACATCCTCGCTCACCGGGCGGCCTCCAACCTCGACGCGGACACAGATTTCGACGCCATCCGTCAGACCGAGGGCTACCGCCGGGTCGTCTCGGGCATGAAGGCTCTTCGAGAGGAGCGAATCGGCTCCGGCGCGGAGCGGGCGTTCACGATTCCGGAGAAGGGCCTCGTCGCCGAGGGCGTCGCTTACGACTCGGTGTCGAGGTCCTTCTTCGTCTCGAGCGTGCGGCACCGCAAGATCCTCCGGATCGACGGGAACGGGAAAGTCTCAGACTTCGTCACCGCGCGCCGCGACGGCATCCGCGGCGCGCTCGGCATCCACGTGGACGCCAGGCGCCGGACCCTCTGGGCGGCGAGCCTCGCGGGTCCCTCGATGGACGGTTTCCAGCAAGGAGATCCGGGCGCGCCCGGCGTCTTCGAGTACGACGTGGACACAGGGCGGCTGCGCAAGGAGCACGTCCCGCCCGCGGGAGGCGACCCGGCCGCCTTCGACGACCTGACGGTCGCGCCGGACGGAACCGTCTACGTCAACGACGCCGCGAACCCGCGAATCTGGAAGATCGCGCCGGGCGGGTCGCTCGAAGTGTTCCTGACTTCCTCCGAGCTGGGCGGCACGCAGGGGCTCGCCGTGTCGGGCGACGGAAAGACGCTGTACGCCTCCGATTACCGGCAGCTCTACGCGGTGGACATCGCTTCGAAGAAGGTCGCTCTGATCGGCGTCCCTCCCGACCTCGCCTTGAACGGCATCGACGGCCTCGCGTGGTTCGACAACGGCGTGGTCGCCGTGCAGAACGGGATCTCTCCCCACCGCGTCATCCGGCTCGACCTGACGCCGGACGGGCGGAGGATCGCGAAGGCCCGCATCCTCGAGATGAACCACCCGGACTTCGACGAGCCGACGCTCGGAGTCGTCGTGGACCGCGCGTTCTTCTTCTCGGCGGACAGCCAGGGGCAGAAGTTCCAGAACGCGAAGAACCCGATCGCTCCCGGCGACATGCGGGAGGCTGTGATCCTGAAGGTCCCGCTGGCGCGCGCCACGGCCACCGCGGCGGCTCCCGGCGGGGAAGTCCGCGAAACGCTCCAGCGGCAGACACAGGAGCTTCTCGACGCGCTGGCCACGGGCGCCGCGTCGGTCTGGGACCGCTATCTCGATCCGGGAATCCGTTTCGTGGACGAGAGCGGGAAGGTCCTGGGCAAGAAAGAAATGGTCGAAGGGGCCAAGGGGCTTCCGCCGGGCGTCTCGGGATCCATCCGCGTGCTCGACTTTGACACCGCGATTCACGGCGAGACCGCCGTCACGACCTACGTCGCCGACGAGGACGAGGTCTTCCACGGGCACAAGCTCCACTGCCAGTACCGCTCGAGCGACACGTGGAAGAAGACGGCGGAGGGGTGGAGACTGATCGGAAGCCAGATCATGGCGCTGCGGACCGACCCGCCGCAGATCGCGCTGACCTCGAAACAGCGCCAGGACTATTGCGGAACGTACTCGCTAGCGCCGGACATCTCCTACGAGATCCGATGCGACGGCGACAAGCTCGAAGGCCAGCAGACCGGGCGAAAGGCCGAGGCGCTCCTGGCCGAGGCGCCGGACGTCCTTTTCGTTCCGGGCAAGCCACGCTACCGCAAGGTCTTCCAGCGGGACTCCGGCGGCCGGATCACCGGCTTCGCCGAGCGCCGGGAGGCCTGGGACCTCCTCTGGACGAGGGTCCGCTAAGTTCGCTTCAGATACTCGTCGATGGCGGCGGCGGCTTTTCGGCCGTGGCCCATGGCCAGGATCACGGTCGAGGCTCCGGCGACGATGTCGCCTCCGGCGAAGACTCCCTCGCGGGTCGTCATCATCGTGGCCTCGTCCACGACGAGCGTTCCGTGGCGCGTCACCGAAAGGCCCTGCGTCGTTTTCGGGATCAGGGGATTCGGGCCGTTGCCGATCGACTCGATGACGATCTCGACGGGGATCTCCTCGAAGGCTCCTTCGACGGGGACCGGCTTGCGCCGCCCCTTCTCGTCGGGCTCGCCCAGCTCGCAGCGCTGCACCTTCAACGCGCGCACCCAGCCCTTCTCGTCCGCGAGGATCTCCACGGGCGCGTAGAGCATCCGGAACTGCACGCCCTCCTCCTCGGCGTGGTGGATTTCCTCAAGGCGCGCCGGCATTTCGGCGCGGGAGCGGCGGTAGACCAGGTACACGTTCTTTGCGCCCAGCCGCAGGGCCGTGCGCGCCGCGTCCATCGCGACGTTGCCGCCTCCCAGGACCGCCACGTTGTCTCGCCTCAGGACCGGCGTGTCCTCGGCCGGGAAGCGGTACGCGCCCATCAGGTTGGCGCGCGTCAAGTACTCGTTGGCGGAGTAGACGCCGTTGAAGTCCTCGCCGGGCACGTTGACGAAGTAGGGAAGCCCCGCGCCGGTCGCGACGTACACCGCGTCGAAGCCCTCGTCGAAGAGGTCGTCCACCGTCAGCGTCTGGCCGATCACCGTGTCGAACTCGAACTGCACGCCCATCTTCGAGAGGTTGTCCACCTCGGCCTGCACGATGTCCTTGGGAAGCCGGAACTCCGGGATGCCGTACACCAGCACGCCGCCCGCCTTGTGGAACGCCTCGAAGACCACGGCCTCGTGGCCGAACCGCCGCATGTCCCCGGCGCAGGCGAGTCCCGAGGGCCCGGCGCCGATGATGGCGACCTTCTTTCCGGTCGGGGAGCCGACCGGCGGCAGCTCGACGCCTCCCTCCTCGCGCTCCCAGTCGGCCAGGAACGCCTCGATCTTCCCGATCGAGACGGCGAAGCCGAGGTCCTTGTGGACCTTGGCGACCATGCAGTTCTCCTGGCACTGGCTCTCCTGCGGGCAGACGCGGCCGCAGATGGCCGGCAGCAGGTTGGTCTCCTTGATCGCGCGGATCGCGCCGCGGAAGTCTCCTTCGGCGACGAACCGGAGGAAGCGCGGAACGTCCACGCCGACCGGGCAGCCGGTGACGCAGGGCTCGTTCCGGCAGGAGAGGCACCGCAGCGCCTCGGCCCGCGCCTCGGCCTGCGTGTAGGCGAAGGGGACCTCGCGGATGTTCCGGACGCGCTCGGCCGGGTCCTGCTCGGCCCAGAAGACCTTCGGAAGCTGGCCGCGGGTCTTGTTGGTCAGTGCGGCCCGCCCCTCGATCCGGGCGTTCAACGCCTCTGCACTGAAGACCGTCTTTGTCGGGTCGGTCATGATTCGGCGATCGCGTTGGAGACCGCCTGCTGGAGCTGGCAGCTCGGGTCGTTCTCGCGGTAGCGGTCCAGGCTCGCCTTCTCCTCGGCCTTGTACATCGCCTGGCGGCGCATCATCCCGTCGAAGTCCACGCGGTGGCCGTCGAACTCCGGTCCGTCCACGCAGACGTACTTCGCGGCGCCGTCCACCAGGACACGGCAGCCGCCGCACATCCCCGTGCCGTCCACCATGATCGTGTTCAGGGAAACGAGGGTCGAGACGCCGTAGGGCTTCGTCGTCTTCGCGCAGAACTTCATCATGATCGGCGGGCCGATCGCGATCGCGAGGTCCACGTCGCCCCCGGCCTGGCGGCGCTGCTCGATCAATCCCTCGAGCACGTCCGTCACGAAGCCCTTCACGCCGTGGGAGCCGTCGTCCGTGCAGACGAGGAGATCGTTCGACGCCGCGCCGAGGCGGTCCTCGAAGACCAGCAGGTCCCCGCGGCGAGCGCCGAGGATCGTGACGACCTCGTGGCCCGCCGCCTTGAAGGCCCGCGCGATCGGGAGCATCGGGGCGGCCCCGATCCCGCCGGCGACGCAGGCGATCGTGCCGCGGAAGCCTTCGGGCCTGCCCGGCACGGTGATGTGGGTCGGGTTGCCGAGGGGGCCCGCGACGTTGGCCAGCGAGTCGCCCTGCGCGAGCGTCTCGCACATCTCGAAGGTGGTCTTCCCGACGGACTGGACGACGAGGGTGATCGTCCCATTGCCCTTGTCCACGTCGGCGATCGTCAGCGGGATCCGCTCGGAGTGCGGGAGCGGCCGCACCATCGCGAACTGCCCCGCCCGGTGGCGTTTGGCCACCTTGGGCGCGGCCACCTCGAAGAGGGTTACGCTTTCGCCCAGGGTTTTCTTGACGAGGATCTCGAACACGGATCACCTCCGCCCGGCGAGTCCGAGTATGGTCACCGCCAGCGCGGCGGACCTGATGCAAATGCATCGGCCGTGGAGAGCGGGGCCAACACCCTTTCGCTCAAGGAGTTGTCGGCTGCTCGGACACCTATGATGAAATCTCCGCAGCCCCTAGAGGAACAGTACGGAGGTCGAGATGATCCGCGCCGGACTTGTTCGGAAGTTGGTCTGTCCAGTCGCGCTCGGTGCCGCCAGTTTTCTTCTCGGCAGCGGCAGCGTTCTCCTGGGGACGTGCGGGCCGTTCACCGATGTGACCGATCCCGTGTTCTGCCCGTTCGTGCTGGAGGCGTTCACGCTCGGGGTGACGACCGGGACGACGCCCACGACCTACAGCCCGGCGGATCCCGTCAGCCGCCTGCAGATGGCGACGTTCCTGTCGCGCTCGGTGGACGGCGTCCTTCGCCGCGGCAATCCGCGGGGAGCCGCGCAGAAGTTCTGGATGCCGCTGGACGCCTCGGTGCTGGGCTTGACGACCGTCGCGGCGTTTCCGCAACGCCCGGTTTACGATGGCGCCGACGTCTGGGTCCCCGGAAACGCTGCGGTGTCCCGCGTCCGCGCCAGCGATGGAAAGCTCCTCGAGACCTGGACCGGCGTCGCCACGGCGCGGGGTTCGGTCCTGGCTTTCGGAAGGGTCATCATCACGGGCGCCCTGCTCTACCAGATCGATCCCGCTCAGCCGGCGGGAGCGGTCACGGTCGTCTCGACGGCTCTTCCCGTGTCCGCCAACGGGATCGCATTCGATGGCAGGCGAATCTGGACGGCGAACCCGGGCGGGCCATCCGTTTCGATCGTCACGCCGGGAGCCGCCCTTCCCTGGACGGTGACCACCGTGACGACAGGTTTCGTCTCCCCCGTCGGCGCGCTCTTCGACGGCGCCAACGTCTGGGTTACGCAGGGCGGCACTTCGTTCGTCAAGCTCGACTCCTCGGGTGCCATCTTGCAAAACGTCACGGTCGGGACCAAGCCGGCACATCCGGTTTTCGACGGGACCAACATCTGGGTGCCGAACAACAACACCGACTCCGTCTCGGTCGTGCGCGCCTCGTCGGGAGTGGTCCTCCAGACTCTCACCGGCAACGGGTTGTCCAGTCCGTTCGCGACCGCTTTCGATGGAGAGCGGGTGATGGTGACGAGCGCTGATGGAGTCGTGTCCCTCTGGAAGGCGGCCGACTTGAGCCCTCTCGGCTTCCTCTCGACCGGCGCGAGCACGTTCCCGGAGGGCGTTTGCAGCGACGGCCGGAATTTTTGGATCACTTTCTTCAACGCTGCCGGCAAGCTCGCTCGGTTCTGACGTGAGCTGGAGGGTCGGGGCCGCCGCCGCGCTCCTCGCCGTCGTCTCCGCGGCCGGGGAAGGGGCGAGAGTCACGGTGGACGACCTGATGAAGGTGCGGTCCATCCAGGACGTGCGCATCTCCCCGGACGGCGAGAGCGTCGCTTACGTCGTCACGACCCCTTCGCTCGAGCGAAACGCGCACGAGCCGGCGATCTGGATCGTCCCGGCGCGGGGCGGCGCTCCGCGGCGGATCGCCGAGGGGGCGAAGATCTTCGGAAGGAACCTGCCGGCGGCGAGGCTGCGTTGGTCGCCGGACGGAGCGAGCATCTCGTTCGTCGGGGTTGCCGGCGAGAAGCCGCAGGTTTTCGCGGCTCCCGCCGCGGGAGGCGAGGCGAAGGCGATCACGTCCGCGGCGCAAGGAGCGTTCGCCTACGAGTGGTCGCCCGACGGGAAGAGCCTCGCGTACGTCACCGTGGATCCGCCGTCGGAGGAGGAACAGAGGAAGCGCAAGGACAAGTCGTTCGTGATCCGGGTGGACGCGCCCGAGGCGGCGCGGCGTCTGTGGGTGGAAGCGATCGGCGGGTCCTCGAAGGTTCTCTCGCCCCCGGGGCAGTACGTGGAGAACTTCTCCTGGTCGCCGGACGGCAAGGAGATCGCCTACGCGTCGGCAGCCACGACCGGGTTCATGGCGCAGTACGCGACGCGCATCTACGCCGTCCCGGCCGAGGGGGGATCACCGCGCGCGATCGTGGACCGGCCGGGGATGAACAGCTCACCGCAGTTTTCTCCTGACGGGGCGCGGATCGCCTTCGTGTCGTCCAACGGCCGCTCGGAGATCATGGCGCCGCGCGGCCTCTCGGTCGTGGACGCCCGCGGCGGAGGCGCGCCCCGCGTCTACGGGATGGACGACGCGTGGATCACGGAGCTGGTCTGGGCGCGCGACGGCAAATCCCTCTTCACGCTGGCCAACGACGGGACCTTCGCGAGGGGCGAACACATGTTTGACCAGCCGGTCGTCCGAGTCTGGACGGACGGCGGAAAGGCCGAGAGAATCCCTGGTTCCGTCCTCGCCTACAACCTCTCGCTCTCGCGGGACGGCTCGCGCCTGGCCTTCCGTTCGGTGGAAGGGCGGGGGATGGGCGACGTCGCCGTTCTCGATCTCGGGAAGGGGGCGCCGAAGAGACTGACGGACGTCAATCCCGAGCTCGCCTCGCTCGACCTCGGGAAGCTCGAGGCCGTCCGGTGGCGCTCCTTCGACGGAATGGAAATCTGGGGACTGCTGCTGACGCCTCCCGGCTGGAGCGTGGGAAAGAAGCTGCCCTTCCTCGTCTACTGCCACGGCGGCCCCGGCGGCGGCGTCACTTTCGGCCTCTTCCCGCAGTTCATGCAGACGGTCGGGCAGGTGGACCCTTACGGCACCGAGGCGATGGCGAGCGCCGGATACGCGGTCCTCTTCCCGATGCCGCGGGGCGGCGGCGGCTACGGGGAAAAGGGCCAGCGGATGATCGTGAACTCCTGGGGTGAGGGGGACTACAAGGACATCCTGGCGGGCGTGGACGAACTGGTCGCGAAAGGAATCGCGGACCCCGAGAGGCTCGGCATCATGGGCGCCTCTTACGGCGGCTACATGACCAACTGGGTCATCACCCAGACGAACCGCTTCAAGGCGGCCTCGAGCGCGGCCTCGGTGGCCGACCTGGCCGACCAGTTCTACCTCTCCGACGGCGGGGAGGTCATGGCGGAGTACTTCCAGCGGCCCTGGGAGGCGAAGGAGTCGTACTTCGCGCACTCGCCGCTCAGCTTCGCGGGGAACGTCACGACGCCGCTTCTCATCCAGCACGGGGAGCGGGACCTGCGCGTGCCGATCGCCAACGCGTGGAAGTTCTATCGGGCGCTGAAGGCGC
>Ga0126379_10000263_pt1 | contig 28188 bp, 29 predicted proteins | sample PanSoiMetPlot_24_FD_92640 | JGI IMG/M metagenome (GOLD analysis project Ga0126379, IMG submission 92640) | Tropical forest soil microbial communities from Panama - MetaG Plot_24 | ecosystem: Environmental > Terrestrial > Soil > Tropical forest > Bulk soil | place: Panama | collected 2016-02-17
CGCGCGCGGCGTCGAATGTGAGGTCGATTAGCGAGACATTGGCGGTCGGCACGCGGATCGCGGTGCCGTCCAGCTTGCCTTTGAGGGCCGGCAACACGAGACCGATCGCCCGCGCCGCGCCGGTCGAGGTCGGGATCATCGACTGTGCGGCAGCGCGAGCGCGGCGGAGATCGCCGTGCAGCGTGTCCTGCAGGCTTTGGTCGCCGGTATAAGAGTGGATCGTCGTCATGAAGCCGCGCTCGATGCCGATGCCTTGGTGCAACACATACGCGACCGGTGCGAGACAATTGGTCGTACACGAACCGTTCGAAATGACCTGATGCTCGGGCTTGAGGGCCTCCTGGTTGACTCCCATCACGACGGTCATATCCGCGCCATCGGCCGGGGCCGAAATGATGACGCGCTTGGCGCCGGCTTCGAGGTGCTTGGCCGCGGCCTCGCGCTTGGTAAAGAAGCCGGTGCATTCGAGCGCTACATCGACCCCTAGCTCGCGCCACGGCAATTTTGCCGGGTCGCGCTCAGCGGCGACGCGGATCTTGCCGCGGCCGATATCCATCCAATTCTCGCCGGTCGTGATCTCGCCAGGAAAGCGGCCGTGTACGCTATCGTACCGAAGGAGGTGCGCGTTGGTCTCGACCAGGCCCAAATCGTTGACGCCGACGACCTCGATTTCCGTGTGCTTGTGCTCGTATGCGGCGCGCAGAACCAGCCGCCCGATGCGCCCAAAGCCGTTGATCGCAACCCGTACCGCCATGGTTCGCCCTCCCCAAAGATCCTTCTCGATCTATAGGAGTGAGCGGGCCGCTTCCGCAACCTTTTCGGGGGTGATGCCGAAATGCGGAAACAGCGCTTCTCCGGGCGCCGAGGCGCCAAACCCCCGCATGCCGATGAAGGCTCCGCGCGGTCCCAGCCACCGCGCCCAGCCGAACTCGACGGCGGCTTCGACGGCGACGCGCGGCGCCGAACCGAGGACCGCATCCCGGTATTCCCGCGGCGATTTCTCGAACAGCTCCCAGCATGGCATCGACACGACGGCGGCGTGGATGCCCTCGCGCGCTAATATCTCCCGTGCCGCCATTGCGACCGAAAGCTCCGAGCCGGTGGCCAGCAAGGTGATTTGGCGCGCTCCTTCGGCCTCCGCGAGCACATAGGCCCCGTGGGCCGACCGGTTCTCGAAATCCGGCTCGCGGCGCAATAAGGGCACCGATTGCCGGGTGAGGGCTAAGAGGGACGGGCCGTCGCGCCTTTGTAATGCGAGCGCCCAGCATTCCGCGGTCTCGACCGGGTCGGCGGGGCGGTAGACGTAGAGCCCCGGCATCGCGCGCAAGGCCGCCAGATGCTCGACCGGCTGGTGCGTCGGGCCGTCTTCGCCAAGCCCGATCGAGTCGTGGGTCATCACATAGATGACGCCGGCGCCCATGAACGCGGCGAGCCGGATCGACGGCCGCGCGTAATCGGAGAAGGTCAGGAACGTCCCGCCATAAGGAATAAGACCTCCGTGCACGGCGATGCCATTCATCGCCGCCGCCATTCCGTGCTCGCGCACGCCGTAGCGGATGTAGCGGCCGGAATAGTCGCCGCGGCGGACGTCCTTCTGATCTTTGGCCTTCGTATTGTTCGATGGTGTCAGATCGGCGGAGCCGCCGACGAGCTCGGGCACGACGCGGGTCAACGTGTCGAGCACCGTGCCCGAGGCCTGCCGCGTCGCGACTTGCACGTTCTTCTCCCGGAATTCGCCGCATACCTTGATGATCGCCTCATCGAGGCCGGCGGGGAGCTCGCGGCGCTGGCGCCGCAGGAAGTCGGCGCGGCGCTTGGCGGAGAGTGAGTTCAGGCGCGCTTCCCAGGCATGGCGCAGGGCTTCGCCGCGGGTGCCGGTTTCCTGCCACTCGGCACGAATATCTTCCGGGACCACGAAGGGCGGCTCGCTCCAGCCGAGACGCTCGCGCGCCCCGGCTATCTCAACGGCGCCGAGCGGCGCGCCGTGCGCCGCGGCGGTTCCGGCCTTCGTCGGCGCGCCGAACGCGATTGTTGTGCGGCAGGCGATGAGACTCGGTCGGTCGCTCTTCTGCGCGCGGCGAATGGCCTCGGCGATCACCGTATGATCGTGGCCGTCGATCCGCTCGGCAGCCCAGCCATACCCCCGGAACCGCAGCAACGGGTCATCGGAAAAGGCCAGCTCGGTCGGCCCGTCGATCGACACCGAATTGTCGTCGTAAAGCACGATCAGTTTGTTGAGACCGAGATGGCCGGCGAGTGAGGCCGCCTCGTGGCTGACGCCCTCCATCAGATCGCCATCGCTGGCCAGCACATAGGTGCGGTGATCAACGATCTCATCGCCAAACTCGGCCGCCAGCAAGCGCTCGGCAAGCGCCATGCCGACCGAATTGCCGAACCCCTGGCCGAGCGGCCCGGTCGTCGTCTCGATCCCGCCCGCGTGCCCGCGCTCCGGATGGCCGGCGGTGCGGCTGCCGAGCTGCCGGAAGCGCTTCAATTCGTCGAGCGTCATCGCGGCATAACCGGTAAGGTAGAGCAGCGCATAGAGCAGCATCGAGCCGTGCCCGGCGGAGAGCACGAAGCGGTCGCGGTCGGGCCAGTCCGGCGCGTTGGGATCGAACCGCAGAAATTGCGTGAACAGGACCGTCGCGGCGTCGGCCATGCCCATCGGCATGCCGGGGTGCCCCGATTTTGCCTGCTCGACCGCGTCCATCGCGAGCGCCCGAATGGCGTTGGCCATGCGGCGAAGTTTCGGGTCCCGTGGCGTGGGGAGCGGAGAAGCCGTAACGGGGGACGCGGTGGCCGTAGTCATCCTGGCAAGATAGTTACCCGAACCGCGAGGGCAAGCCGCGGCGACGGGTCGGCGTCGCGCCTCTGCCTGCTAATGCAGGAAAAGAACAGGCGGCCGGCGCGGCTTCACTGCGAATTTCGTTTTCCGGTTCGGACTGATTGCGCTCCTTAGCAGGAGGAGGACCCCAGGGCCGCTGATTTAATTCTTGCGCGCCAAGGCGATGATGTTTGGGGTCAATGGCGCGTTCCACGCCGCCCTGCCGCCGCCGATCTCGGCGACCAGTTCGAGCCGGCGGAACGTCCGTAAAGGCCCACCACGGCCAGCGCTTCGGGTTGCGCGGGAAGCGATTGGGATCGGCTTCGTAAATTTCGACACGGTCGAAGCCGGCGAAGCGCAGCACGGCTTCGAGAGCGGGCTCGGCAAAACTCGCTTCATGCGTCGGATCGCCGTACCGATAACGGGCCGCGATTGTGGAATTTGCGTTGGGAACCTGGCAGATGAAGCGGCCGCCCGGTTTGACGGCACGATAAATCGCTTCAAGAAAGGGCTGCCGCTGTGCAATCGGTATGTGTTCGAGGACATCGAGAGCGAGGATTGCGTCGCAAGCATCGTTATGCGCCGCCATAAAACTCGGATAGTTCTCGACCGTCACCCTCTCTACCGGCAAGCTGCGCCGTCGGGCGGCCGCGACCTGACCATCGTCGGCATCCATTCCCTTGACTTCGGTGTAGCCGAGCCGCCGTAACCCGGCGATGGCAAAGCCGATGCCGCAGCCGATTTCGAGGATGACAGCCGATAGATCAGACGGCAGCAGCGGCTGGAGCTTGTCGGCGAAGTACTTAGCCATGACCTCGAAATGTGCATCGCTGCCGTCGTGTCCCCAGACCCGCTTGTAGAAGTCACTGTAGCCGTATTGGCTCATCCCACCCCGCCGATACCCTAAGCTATCGCAGGCCAGACCTGCGCTGAACTCTGTCGGTACCGCCCGCAGCAATTTCCTTGAAGGATTGTTTAGCGGCGGCCGCTTCGATAACGTGACCCTCAGGCACGTTGGCGGAGGGCTCGAAATGGCGGTCATTGTCGGCGCCGGCGACTTCAAATACCGCATCATCGAGAACTGGGCGAAGCTTCCGGACGGATGGTCGTTCAAGGAGGTCGGCGCAGTCGGAGTCGACGCCAAAGATAATGTCTATGTCTTTAATCGCGGCGAGCACCCGATCATCGTGTTCGACCGCGACGGAAATTTCCTGCGCTCCTGGGGCGAGGGCCAATATCCACGGGCGCACGGCGTCCATATGGGGCCGGACGATTCGATCTATCTGACCGATGACGGCGGCCATTTCGTGCGCAAGTGCGCGCTCGACGGCAAGGTGCTCCTGGAGCTCGGCATCCCTGGGAAGCCGGCGCCCTATATGAGCGGCGAGCCGTTCCACCGCTGCACGCATACCGCCTTATCGCCAAACGGCGAAATCTACGTGTCCGACGGTTACGGCAACGCCAAGGTGCACAAATTCTCACCAGACGGGAGATTGCTGATGTCGTGGGGCGAGCCCGGCACGGGTCCGGGCGAGTTCAATATCGTCCACAATATCTGCACCGACGCAGATGGCTGGGTTTATGTCGCCGACCGCGAGAACCACCGCGTCCAGGTGTTCGACGGCAACGGCAACTACGAGACGCAGTGGAATAACCTGCACCGCCCGTGCGGCCTTTACATGGATTATACGCGGCACCCGGTGTGCTATATCGGCGAATTGGGGCCGGTGATGCCGGTCAACCGCAACGTACCGAATCTCGGTCCCCGGGTCAGCATCGTCGACGATCGGGGCAAGTTGTTGTCGCGCATTGGTGGCGCGCATGCGGGCACGGCGCCGACCGCCTTTCTGGGCCCGCACGGGCTCGCGGTCGATTCTCGCGGTGATCTTTATGTCGGAGAGGTCTCGTGGACCCAGTGGCCGCAATTCTACCCCGATACGCCGCGGCCGGCCTACATTCGCTCATTGCAGAAATACGAGCGTGTGCACTGAGGGAGAACGCAAATGCCAGAGATTGTCGGTACCGGCGACTTCAAATACCGCATCATCGAGAACTGGGCGAAATTGCCAGCGGGCTGGTCGTTTAAGGAGGTCGCGGCGGTCGCGGTCGACAGCAAGGATAACGTCTATACGTTCACGCGCGGCGAGCACCCGATCATGGTGTTCGATCGCGAGGGTAATTTCCTGCGCTCCTGGGGCGAGGGCCAATATCCGCGGGCGCACGGCATCCACCTGGGGCCGGACGATTCGGTCTATCTGACCGACGATGGCGGCCACTTCGTCCGCAAATGCTCGCTCGACGGCAAATTGCTGCTCGAAATTGGCGTCCCCGGCAAGCCCGCGCCCTATATGAGCGGCGAGCCGTTCCATCGTTGCACGCACACCGCGCTGTCGCCGAGGGGCGAGATCTATGTTTCGGACGGTTACGGCAATGCGCGAGTTCACAAATACTCGCCAGACGGCAAATTGCTGATGTCGTGGGGCGAGCCCGGCACGGGTCCGGGTGAGTTCAACATCGTGCACAACATCTGTACCGACGCAGACGGCTGGGTTTATGTCGCCGACCGCGAGAACCACCGGGTCCAGGTGTTTGACGGCAACGGCAAGTACGAGACGCAGTGGAATAACCTGCACCGCCCGTGCGGCCTTTACATGGATTATGCGCGGCACCCGGTCTGCTTTATCGGCGAACTCGGGCCGTCGATGGCGGTCAACCGCAACAGCCCGAACCTCGGGCCGCGCGTCAGCATTGTTGACCATCAGGGTAAGCTGTTGTCGCGCTTTGGCGATCCGCATGCCGGCTTGGGACCGACCGCGTTCATCGGCCCGCACGGGATGTGTGTCGATTCGCGAGGCGCGCTCTATGTCGGCGAGGTTTCCTGGACATTGTGGCCGGCAGCCTTTCCGGACCAGCCCAGGCCCGACAATCTGCGGTGCTTGCGAAAATTCGAAAAGATTCATTGACCTCGCGGCCATTCTCCTAGCTCCCGCATGAGCAAACTCGACGACGCTCTCGCCGGGCTTGAGCAAGCCGTAAGGCGGCTCGAGGCCGCCGAACGCGGCCTCGGCCGCACTGGACCGCAGATGGAGCAACAGCAGCTGCGAGAGATTGCCACTCAGATTGCCGCGCGTATCGATAGCGCTCTTGCCAGGATCGACCTCGCCTTGGGAGGGGCGGGCTGATGGGCCCGGTCACGGTGCCGGTAAACGGCCGTTCATTCACGATAACTTGCGATGACGGGCAAGAGACGCGGATCCGGCGCCTGGCCCAATATGTCGATGCAAAAGTGGCCGAGTTTGTTGCAAGCGTCGGCCAAGTCGGAGAAGCCCGATTGCTGCTGCTCACCGCCCTCGTCATCGCCGACGAGTTGTCGGATGCTAAAGACGCGCTGGAGCGAGAACGCGGCCGCGCTCGGCGGACGCCGATACGCTTGCGGAGGGTATAAACGAAGCGGCGAAACGAGTTGAGGCTATTGCGGCGCGTATGGAGACACCCTAGCTTTGGCGGTGCGGAGTGGGGCTGGGCGGTGCGTTAGGCCGCATGTTGCCCCGGGGCCGATATCTACCTCTTGGGAGCCGTCCCTGTCGGAGCCGTGGTTCCGGCACATGGCGCCCACCTGCGATGCAGGGCCACGGAGGAGTTGCACGCCGACGGCCGAATCGGCTCCATTCCGCCTTCTTTTGCCTCAATTCGACCGGCCCGAGTGAGGGGCGTCCCGTGAAATTCCTGTTTTGTGGCGATGTGGTGGGGCGTCCGGGACGGGATGCAGTCAAGAAGTACGTCCCGGAGCTGCGGCGCCGATTCGCCCTCGACCTCGTCGTCGTCAATGCCGAAAACGCCGCCGCGGGGCGCGGCCTCACGGAACGCCTCTGCGGCGAATTTTACGATTGCGGGGTCGATGTCCTGACCACCGGCAATCACGTTTGGGATCAGCGCGAGATCATACCCTATATCGACCGCGATCCGCGCCTGCTCCGCCCGGCAAACTTTCCCAAAAGAACCCCCGGCGCCGGCTGGCGGCTGCACCCGGTCGGAGCGCAGAGCGTCCTCGTCATCAATCTAATGGGCAGGCTCTTTATGGAGGCGCTCGACGATCCGTTCGCTCGTCTCGAAGGCCTGCTCGGCGAATTTCGGCTAGGGGTCGAAGTGGCGGCGATTCTCGTCGATTTTCACGCCGAAGCATCGAGCGAGAAGATGGCGCTGGGTCATTTCGCGGATGGCCGCGTCTCGGCTGTATTTGGAACGCACTGTCATGTGCCGACCGCGGACTGGCAGATCCTGCCAGGGGGCACCGCATACCAGACGGATGCCGGAATGTGCGGCGACTACGATTCTGTCATCGGCATGCAAAAAGAACCGGCGACGCTCCGCTTCGTCACGAAAATGCCGGGCGAACGCCCGCAAGTCGCCGAGGGCGAAGCCACGCTGTGCGGCATCTTTCTCGAGACCGATGACGACACCGGCCTCGCCCGAGCAGTCGAGCCGGTCCGGATCGGTGGCCGTCTCAGTCCCCACGTGCCGGCGCGTTGAGCGAGAGCTGGCCTCCGAATTTTCCTCCAACGCCCCGTGCGCGGCCTTGTGCCGCCTTTTGCCGGGCGTCCACGTCGGTGCCCACGGAGCTAGCCCGTGGGCTGAAGGCCCGCGGATCAAGTCCGGCCACGGGAATAGGGCGGGAGAATGGGCTAGAAAAGGCTGGTTCATGCGCCCCGATATGCCCCAATCCTGCCATATTGGATTGTTAGCCCACGATCGCCGAGCATTTCCGGCCCTTACGCTGATGCCGACGGAGAGCGGCGCCGAGATAAATGGCTGGCCATTCGCAATTCAAAAACATCATGTACCGGAAGGGCGCGCAGGACAAAAAGCGCGCCAAGGTCTTCACCAAGATCATCCGTGAACTGACGACCGCGGCGCGCGCGGGGTTGCCCGATCCGGCCGCGAACCCGAGACTGCGGGGGGCGGTGCTTGCGGCGCGCCAGGCGAATATGCCGAAAGATACGGTGGACCGCGCGATCAAGCGCGGCTCAGGGGGCGGGGCCGAGGAAGCCTATGAGGAAGTGCGCTACGAGGGCTATGGGCCGGGCGGGACCGCGATAATCGTCGAGGCGCTTACCGACAATCGCAACCGCACCGCAAGCGAGGTCCGCGCGGCTTTCACCAAGGCCGGCGGCGCGCTTGGCGAAACCAACAGTGTCAGTTTCATGTTCGACCGCGTCGGCGAAATCTCCTATCCGGCCGCGATCGCCAGTGCGGATGACATGTTGGAGGCGGTCATCGAGGCCGGAGCGGATAACGTTGAGAGCGATGCCGAACATCACGTCGTGACTTCCGCGCCGGAGGATTTGAACGCGGTTCGCGATGCGCTCGAGAACCGATTTGGTTCGGCCGATTCGGCCCGGCTGACATGGCGGCCCAAAACCACGTCGCCGATAGACGAAGAAACAGCGGCGCCTTTGTTCAAGCTGCTCGAAACGCTCGAGGACAGCGACGATGTTCAGAACGTGTATGCCAATTTCGAAGTGGCCGAAGAGGTGATGGCGCGGCTCGGCGCCTGATCCGGCTCTGCTCGCACGGAAACGCGGGATGCGTGTTTTGGGGCTCGATCCCGGGTTGCGGCATACCGGTTGGGGGATTATCGATGTGGCCGGGAATCGCCTGACCCATGTCGCCGATGGGGTTGTTCACGCTGCGACCGATAAGCCGCTCGCGACGCGGCTTGTTTCGCTATTCCGACAGATAACGCTAGTGCTCGAGCGGTTTCACCCCGACGAGGCGGCGGTCGAGGAGACCTTCGTCAACCGGAACCCGGCCTCGGCCTTGAAGCTCGGCGTAGCGCGCGGCGTTGTCCTGCTCGCTCCAGCCGAGCGGGGGGTTCCGGTCACGGAATATTCGGCCAACCTCGTCAAGAAGGCGGTCGTCGGCGCCGGACATGCCGAAAAAGCTCAGGTGCAGCTATTGGTGCGGCGGCTGCTGCCCGGCTGCGATGGCGGTGACCCCGATGCCGCCGACGCCCTCGCGGTGGCGATCTGCCATGCGCACCACGCCGCGAACCGCCGACTGAGGGAGGCACTGGCGTGATCGCGAAACTCGCCGGCGTGGTCGATGGGCTCGAGCATGACGGGGCGGTCATCAACGTCCATGGGGTGGGTTATCGGGCCTTTTGCTCCACACGCACGCTGGACCGCTTGCCCTCGGTCGGTTCCTCGGTGGGATTGCTGATCGAGACGCATGTCCGCGAGGACCACATTCACCTATATGGGTTTATCGATGCATCCGAACGCGACTGGTTTCGTCTGCTGACGACGGTGCAGGGTGTCGGCGCAAGGCTGGCGCTTTCGCTTCTTTCGGTGATGACCCCCGAAATGCTCGGCTTGGCGATTCTGGCTCAGGACAAATCCGTTTTGACGCAAGCCGAAGGGGTCGGGCCGAGGCTGGCCGCTCGCATTGTCAACGAGCTGCGGGACAAAGCCGGTAGCGTCGTCATATCCGTGCCATCACCGACGGCTTCGCCGTCCCCCAACCCTGAAATCGACCGCGGTGCCACCGCTGATGCGATCTCGGCGCTCGAAAATCTCGGGGTGGACCGCAGCGAGGCGCTCGGCGCAATTGCGGCGGCCGCCCGCAAGGTCGGCGGTGAGGCGGCCGCCGATGTGCTGATCAAAGCCGGCCTTGAGGAGCTGGCGCGATGAGTGAGGCCGCACCGCGCATCGTCTCGCCGCAATCATCGGGGTTCGACACAGCAGAAAACTCGGTGCGGCCTGCGACCCTCAGCGAATTCGTTGGCCAGCAACAGTTACGCGACAATCTGCGGGTCTTTATCGACGCGGCAGCGAGCCGGAGCGAAGCGCTCGATCACATCCTGCTTTTCGGGCCCCCCGGCCTGGGTAAGACAACCCTCGCACAGATCGTTGCGCGAGAAATGGGTGTCGAGTTTCACGCGACCTCGGGCCCGGTAATACAGCGTGCGGCGGATCTCGTAGCCTTGCTCAGCAACCTCGGCCCGCGCGAGGTTCTGTTCATCGACGAAATCCACCGTCTGCCGCCGGCTGCGGAGGAGTACCTCTACCCGGCTATGGAGGATTATCAGATCGATCTCGTCATCGGCCAGGGCCCCGGCGCGCGATCCATCCGTTACCGCATCGAGCCGTTCACGCTGATCGGCGCGACGACGCGTTCCGGGCTGATTACCCGGCCGTTGCGCGAGCGCTTCGGCATCCCGCTGCGCCTGGTTTTCTATTCGCCGGGCGAGCTCCAGTCGATCGTGACCCGAGGCGCCCGGGTGCTTGCGATCGACCTGCGCCCTGACGGCGCTGCGGAGATCGCGCGGCGTGCGCGCGGCACGCCGCGCGTGGCGATGCGCCTGCTGCGGCGTGTCCGGGACTTTGCGGCGGTCGAGGGAATGGCGAGCATAGACGCCGCAGGCGCCGATGCGGCACTGCGGCGGCTGGATGTCGACAAATGCGGCCTGGACGGGATGGACCGGCGCTATCTGCGCTGCATCGCGGAAAATTACGCCGGGGGGCCGGTCGGCGTCGAGACGATCGCAGCGGCGCTCGGCGATGAACGCGACGTCGTCGAAGAAGTGATCGAGCCGTACCTGATCCAAGAGGGCTTCATGCAGCGCACGCCGCGCGGCCGGATGTTGACCCGGATCGCCTTTCGCCATCTCGATCTGCCGGTACCGGCGTGCCCGCCGGACCAGCTCGAACTTCTCTCATCATCGTCATTCGAAACCGAGATCGAGGCACCGTAATGCCAAATATCCTCCAAAAACACGCCATAAAGGGTCGCCAATAATGCAGCCTAATGCTGTGGATGCCTTGCCGCTTGCCGGTACGATTTCTCATGACCTCTCGATTCTTGGACTGTTTGTCCAGTCCGACTCGATCGTCAAATTGGTAATGTTGATCCTGTTGCTGGCATCGTTCTGGTCGTGGGCGATCATTTTCGACAAGGTGATGCGGATCCGCCGATTGCGCCAGGCCGCATCGAGCTTCGAAGAGAACTTCTGGTCGGGTGGCTCGCTCGACGATCTCTACGAGCGGGTGGGTCAGCGCCCCCCCGATCCGATGACGGCGGTGTTCTCGGCAGCAATGCGGGAGTGGCGGCGCAGCGCCGCCAAGAATTTGCTTGGCACGCCGGGGATGCGCACCAGCCTGCAGCAGCGCATCGAGCGGGTTATGAGTGTCACGGTCGGCCGCGAAATGGAACGGGTGGAGCGCTTTATGGCTTTTCTCGCGACGGTAGGCTCGACCGCCCCGTTTGTTGGACTGTTCGGCACGGTCTGGGGGATCATGGATAGCTTTCAGTCCATCGCCGCGTCCAAAAACACCAGTCTTGCCGTCGTCGCGCCCGGCATCGCCGAGTCGTTGTTCGCGACTGCTCTCGGGCTCGTCGCCGCGATCCCGGCGGTGATTGCCTACAACAAATTGGCGACGGATTTCGGACGCTACGCCGGCCGGCTCGAGGCCTTCGCCACCGAATTCAGTGCGATCCTCTCGCGTCAGCTGGACGAGCGGCCCTGACGATGGCTGCTCCAGGTCTGGCCGGCAACGGCCATCGGCTCGCCGGGCAGTACCGCCCGATGTCGGAAATCAATGTGACGCCGCTGGTCGACGTCATGTTGGTGCTGCTCGTCGTCTTCATGGTAGCGGCACCGCTGCTCACCGTCGGCGTGCCGATCGATCTGCCGCAGACCCAGGCGCCGCCGATTACCGAGCCGAAGGAACCGCTCGTCATCACGATCAATGGGGAAGGCCGGATTTTCATCCAGGAGACCGAAGTGCCAACCGATTCGCTCGTGCCGCGGCTGCAGGCGATAACCGGCAGCAATCCCGACGCGCTGCTCTATGTGCGCGGTGACCGAGCGATCAATTACGGCCGCGTCGTCGAGGTGATGAGCTTGGTCAGCACAGCGGGTTTCCACAAAGTGTCGCTGATCGCCGAATCGCCCAAGGGAGCGGGGAAGGCCGCGTCGGGCGCGGCAGCGACGGACCGATCGGCACGGACGGTCAAGCGCTGAGAGGAGCAGCGCAACCGACGCCAATGAGTGTGGCGATAGCAGAGCCGATTCCGATACGGGCAGCCGCGGTTCGAGAAGAGCGGCCAAGCGGCATTTCGATGCGCGGATTGGCGCTGTCGGCGGTGCTGCACGTGGCTCTCGGCGCCGCATTGATCGTCGGTCTGCCCCACTTGTTCGCCCCGTCTCCGATGGAAGAGATGCCGGTCGCCGTGCAACTCGTGACGATCGCGCCGGAAACCCGAGCCACTCACCCCAACCCCTCGCCACCGCAACCCGATGCCGAGCCGCTGATCCCGGAGTTGGAGACACCGGTGGCGAAGCCGGAGCCAAAGCCTGAGCCGCCGAAGCCTACGCCGGTTCCGCCCTCCTCGGCTGCTGCCCCGCCGCCGCCCGCCGTGGCAGCTAGGCAGCCCGAGCCAAAACCTGCCCCGCCACTCCCGGCGAAACTGCCCGAGCCCAAGCCCGAACCAAAGCCCGTAGAGACATCGGAGCCGCCAAAACCCAGGGAAAAGCCGGAGCCGCAGCGGCAAATAGTTAAGAACGAGCCGAAACCCGAACAGAAGAAGTACGACCCGGGGCAGTTCGAGGCGCTGCTAAAAAATCTGGCATCACAGCAGGCAGCGCCTTTGCCTGATGCGCCACCGCAAAAACCGCACCCTGCATCGGCTCGGGCTTCCTCGCAGCCCAAGGCGCCATTGGGCAGCCAGCTCACTGCCAGCGAACTCGACATGGTGCGCCACCAGATTGCACAGTGTTGGAACGTGCCGGCAGGAGCGCGTGATGCGCGAGATCTCGTCGTTGAAATAAGGGTGGCGGTCGATCCCGACGGCACCGTCCGACAGGCGACGATCGTCGATCAGGGCCGTCTGGGCGATCCCTTCTTCCGGGCGGCTGCCGAGAGTGCTCGCCGCGCCTTTTTCAACCCGCAGTGCCGGCCGCTCCATTTGCCCGCGGAAAAATACGCGATCTGGAAAGACCTCGTTGTCGACTTCAGCCCGAAGGACATCTTATGACAAGAAGCCGCCGAATCGTTGCCGGTGTGTTTGCTGCGGCGCTGTTCGCATTGCTGTGCTCAAATGCCGCCCTGCGGGCCGAATTGCGTATCGACATTACCAGCGGCCACGTCGAACCAATGCCGATTGCGATTCCTTCCTTTCCCGGGGGAGCCGCAAGTGAAACTCAGACCGGTCGCGACATAGCGGGTGTGGTTTCGGCGGATCTTGAGCGCTCGGGCCTTTTTCGCCCGCTCGATCCACGCAGCTTTATACAAAACATTTCGGCCACTGACACGCAGCCCCGGTTTACCGATTGGCGGCAAATCCAAGCACAGGCTTTGGTAACCGGCGCAGTCCAAACCCAAGGCGATGGCAGACTGAGGGTGGAATTCCGTTTGTGGGACGTCTTTGCCGAGCAACAGCTCACCGGCTACGGCTACACCACCACGCAGCAGAACTGGCGGCGCATCGCTCATATCATCGCCGATGAGATCTATAAGCGGATCACCGGCGAAGAGGGCTATTTCGATACCCGCGTCGTCTATGTTGCGGAATCCGGCCCACTGGAGAAACGCATCAAGCGCCTCGCCATTATGGATCAGGACGGCGCCAACAACCGGATCCTGACAGACGGGCGGGCTCTGGTGCTGACGCCGCGGTTTTCGCCGACTGCCCAGGAGATCACCTATCTCTCCTATGGGAGTGGGGCACCGCGCGTCTACCTCTTCAACATCGATACCGGGCAGCAGGAGGTCGTCGGTGATTTTCCCGGCATGACCTTTGCCCCACGGTTTTCACCGGACGGCAACCGGGTCGTTCTCAGCCGCGCCGAGAACGGTGTCAGTAACATCTTCGCGCTCGATCTGCGGACGCGACGACCGACGCGCCTGACCGACAGCCAGGCGATCGACACGTCGCCCTGCTTCTCGCCGGATGGTAGCAAGATCGTCTTTAACTCTGATCGCGGGGGTTCGCAGCAGCTTTACGTGATGAGCGCGGACGGCGGCAATGCTAAGCGGATCAGCTTTGGCGCCGGCAAATATGGCACCCCGGTCTGGTCGCCGCGCGGGGACCAGATCGCATTCACGAAAATCGACGGAGGCTCGTTCTATATCGGGGTGATGCGGCCGGATGGTTCAGGCGAGCGCCTCCTGACGCACGATTTCCTGGTAGAAGGACCAACCTGGGCCCCCAACGGGCGGGTGCTCATGTATTTCCGCCAGTCACCGACAGATTCGCATGGGCATGGCGGCTCGAGCCGCTTATTTTCAATCGACTTGACCGGGTCCAATCAGCGCGAGGTGATAACTCCACAAGATGCGTCGGATCCGGCTTGGTCGCCGTTACTTCGCTGATGGGTAGGAACCGGCGATCCACCGGATTTGGAGATTCTCAATCCGGAGATTGTGGTCACGTACTGGCAGAACTTCGCTCGCAAGGACTAAGGTGAAATGAGGGGGACTGACATGCACAGAAAAATCTTTGTTGTACTTGGCTTCCTGTTCGGACTTGCCGCGTGTAGTTCAGAGCAGCAGCCGGCGGCGCCCCAGGCTCTTGGCGGACCAGGCGGCGCCGGCGGCATCGGCTCGAGGGCTGCGGTCCCTGGATCGCAACAGGATCTTGAGGCGAGCGCGGGCGATCGGGTCTTCTTTGCTTTCGACCGGTCGGACATCACACCCGAAGCGCAGCAGACGCTCACTCGGCAAGCCGACTGGCTGCGGCGTTATCCGAATGTGACGGTCACCATCGCAGGCCATTGCGACGAGCGAGGCACCCGCGAATACAACCTCGCGCTCGGCGAACGGCGTGCCCAAGCAGCCAAGAACGTTCTGGTTGCATTTGGGATTCCTGCGAGCCGGATCTCGACGATCAGCTACGGCAAGGAACGGCCGATTGTGGTTGGCTCGAACGAAGAAGCCTGGGCCCAGAACCGCGTTGCCATTACCACCATCAACTGAACCTCACGGTCACATCGGGTGAACGCAATTGCGCATTGCCAAACTCAACTGTCCCGTGATCGACGAGCGCCCTTTTTTTGCCCTAAACGGACCCTAGTAGGGCTCGTTGCTCAATCTGCGACCGCTAACGCTCTCGGGCGGCGCGGAGAAGGCTTGCGCGGCGGCGCCACCCCCAGGCCCGCACGCGATTTCGAGAGGCTCCTGATGATACGGCGTTCGATCCTGCCGCATGCCCGCTCGACACTGCTGCTGGTGCTAATTGCCGCAGCGACGCCGGTTCCGGCGGCACGGTCGCAAGACCGCGGCATACAGGAGCGGCTGAACACCCTCGAACGGGAGCTCAGCATGCTGCAGCGGCAGGTCTATTCTAGCGGCCCGACACCGATCGTCCCGCCCCCGCCGGGATCCGGCTCGGCCGTCGACACCGAATTGCGGATGAGTCGGCTTGAAGGGCAAATGCGCGAACTGACCGGGCGGGTCGAGGACGCGGTCAATGCGGTCGAGCAGTTGCGGCGGCGCCTCGAGCAAATCAACAGCGATATCGAAGTGCGAGTTAGCCAAGGTCCGGGGCAACCGCGCGTTTCGCCATCGGCCTCTGCCGCGGCCGGAATGACGGATTCCACCCCCGCCGGACGCGTGGCAATGGGAGGTCCAATGCCGGGCGCAAACCCGCCCCCGCCTCGGCCATCCGGTATACTGACGCCGCCGGGTAGCCTTGTCCCGCCCCCGCGGGATATCCCGAGTGGGATTGGCACATTCGGTCAACCCGCTCCGACGCAATCGCCGCCCGAACCGACAGATGCGGCGGCAGGCGGCACTCTGCACCCGCCGGTGAACAGCAGGCTGCCAACGGGATCTGCCTCCGATCAATACAATTTCGCGCTCAGCTTCATCAAACAAGCAGATTATCCGGCGGCCGAAGATGCGTTCAGAGCCTTTGTGCAACAGCACCCGGATCATTCGCTGGCCGGTAACGCTCAATATTGGCTCGGCGAGACCTATTACGCGCGACACAAATATGCGGAAGCGGCTAGCGCCTTCGCCGAGGGCTATAAGCGCTATCCGAAGGGGCCGAAGGCGGCGGACGATCTATTGAAGCTCGGAATGTCCCTTGCTCGCATCAATCAGAAGCAAAATGCCTGTGTCGCGCTGGCGCAGCTCGATCGAGATTTCCCGAACCCGGGCGGCGCGATCAGGGACCAGGCGGCCAGGGAGAAGAAGCAACTCGGTTGCTGACACGGGAATCATCCGCGGAACCCCTGACCATCCCGGAATTCGATGCGGCGCTCGGGTCGCTTGCCCGCTTCGAAAATCGACCATTTCTCGCAGTCGCAGTTTCCGGCGGTCCCGACAGTTTGGCGCTTGCGATTTTGGCGGATCGTTGGGCGCGCGAGAGGCGCGGCGAAATCTGCGCGCTGACCGTGGACCATCGCCTCCGTCCCGAGAGCCGCGCCGAAGTCGAGCAACTAAGGAGCTGGCTGTCGGCGAGAGCCATCCGCCATGAGGTGCTCATCTGGTCGGGAGGGAAACCGACAACCGGTATACAGGAGGCTGCGCGCATCGCTCGCTATCGGCTGCTTGCCGGTTGGTGCCGCGAGCATGGCTGTCTTCATCTGCTCACCGCGCACCATCGTGATGATCAGATCGAAACCCATTTGATCCGCCGCCGAGCCCACAGCGGTCGCGACGGGCTTGCGGGGATGTCGGCGATCCGGGAGCTTGCCGATTGCCGACTAATGCGCCCGCTGCTCGCGTTCCCCAAGGATCGGCTCGTTGCCTTCCTGAATGCGGAAGGGCAGCCCTTTGTTACCGACCCGAGCAACGCGAACCCTACTTTTGAACGGTCTCGCTTGCGGCGCGGTGCAGGCATCACTTCGACAACGGAATTCTCGGACCTGCCCGCGGAAATCTGCAGATTCGGGGCGCGGCGAGCGACGCTCGAGCACGAACTGGACAGGGCGCTCGCGCAAAGCTTGAGCTTGCATCCGGCTGGTTTTGCCGTCTTCGATCCCGGCATCATGCGGGCGATGTCGAACGAGCTTGCAGAGCGAATGCTCAATGCCATCGTCGCGACAATCGGCGGAACTCGTTATCCCTCACGGCGGGAAAGGATCGCTCGCTTACGCGGTGTGCTCGACGGCGCAGTAAAACGCGCGCATACACTTGGCGGCTGCCGCTTTGCGCACTGGCGCGATCGCGTCCTCGTGATGCGGGAACTTGCAAGCGCTGCGATGCCGGCTCGTCTTACACCCGGAGAACGCATTGTTTGGGACCGGCGGTTTGAGGTCATACTCCCGGCCGAGAGCAGCGGTCCTGCCATGATCGGATATCTCGGTGCGGCCGGGGTCGTCCAATTCAACCGCCGCGACGCTTGGCGACCGCCAGGCCCTCTGCCGCGGCTGTTGTTTCCGATCCTGCCCGCAACGTGGGACGAAGATGGCATCATATCCGTTCCCCATTTGGGGTACAGGAGGGACGAGGTCAGCGCCCTGCCACAGTTTCTTTTTCGCCCCGTCAATCCGTTGACCCAGGCGGGCTTCGTAGTTGTTTAACTGCCGTTGCGTCTTATCTGTAAACCGGGCGAATATACTCGCGAGTCTATCCCCGGTCAGGGTAGGGTTATCGACGCGCGATGCCCGGCTCGGCATGGAAAGGCCTCGGACGTGAATAATTTCGGCAAGAATCTCGCCCTCTGGATCGTTATCGGGCTGCTTCTCGTCGCGCTGTTCAACCTGTTCCAGACTTCATCGAGCCGGGGACCACAAGCGACCCTCGCTTTTTCCGACTTTCTAAATGACGTCAACCGCGGCCAAGTGGCGGATGTTACGATCCAAGGAAACAACATCAGCGGTCACTTCACGGATAGCCGCGCATTTACCACCTACGCACCGAGCGACCCAAATCTGGTCAGCCGGCTGACCGACAAGGGCGTCCGCATAACTGCGGCGCCGGTTGACGAGAACGTTCCTTCGTTGTTCGGGGTATTGATCTCCTGGTTTCCGATGCTGCTGCTGATCGGCGTATGGATCTTCTTCATGCGCCAGATGCAGGGCGGCGGCGGCCGGGCGATGGGTTTTGGCAAGAGCCGCGCTCGTCTGCTGACGGAGAAGGTCGGGCGCATCACCTTCGAGGATGTCGCCGGCATCGACGAAGCCAAGCAAGAGCTCGAGGAAATTGTCGAATACCTCAAAGACCCGCAGAAATTTCAGCGCCTCGGCGGCAAGATCCCTAAGGGCGTGCTGTTGGTCGGTCCACCCGGCACCGGAAAGACCCTGCTCGCCCGCGCCATCGCCGGCGAAGCGAACGTGCCATTCTTCACGATCTCGGGCTCCGACTTTGTCGAAATGTTCGTTGGTGTTGGCGCAAGCCGTGTTCGCGACATGTTCGAGCAAGGCAAAAAGAACGCGCCGTGCATCATCTTTATCGACGAGATCGACGCGGTCGGCCGGCATCGCGGCGCCGGTCTCGGCGGCGGTAACGACGAGCGGGAGCAGACCTTGAACCAGCTGCTTGTCGAGATGGACGGCTTCGAGGCGAACGAGGGGGTGATCCTGATTGCCGCGACCAACCGGCCCGATGTGCTCGACCCGGCCCTGTTGCGGCCCGGACGTTTCGATCGCCAAGTGGTCGTGCCAAACCCCGATGTCGTCGGCAGAGAGAAGATCCTCAAGGTCCATATGCGAAAAGTGCCGCTGGCCTCGGACGTCGATGCCAAAATCATCGCCCGCGGTACGCCGGGCTTCTCAGGCGCGGATCTCGCCAACCTCGTCAATGAAGCGGCGTTGATGGCGGCCCGCAAGGGCAAGCGATCGGTCGCGATGACCGAGTTCGAGCAGGCCAAGGACAAGGTCATGATGGGCGCCGAGCGGCGCTCGATGGTCATGACCGAGGACGAGAAAAAGCTGACCGCCTATCACGAGGCCGGTCACGCGCTGTGCATGCTTTATGCCGAAGGCCACGAGCCGTTGCACAAGGTGACGATCATTCCCCGCGGCCGCGCGCTCGGGATCACGATGTTTCTGCCCGAACGCGACAAATACAGCCAGTCCAAGCTCGAAATCAAAGCAATGCTCGCGAGCCTGTTCGGCGGCCGTATCGCGGAAGAACTGATCTTCGGGCCCGACAAGGTCACGACAGGCGCCGCCGACGACATCCGCCGGGCGACGAGTCTGGCGCGCCGCATGGTGACCGAATTCGGGTTCAGCGAGAAGCTCGGGCCCCTGCGTTATGCAGAGAATGAGGAAGAGGTCTTCCTCGGCCACTCGGTCACCCAGCGCAAGAACGTCTCCGACGCAACCGCTAAGATCATCGATGAGGAGATCCGCCGCATCATCGACGAAGGAGAGCAGACGGCGCGGGAGATTCTGACCGCGCGTCTCGACGAGCTGCACGCGCTAGCCAAGGGTCTGCTCGAGTATGAGACTCTATCGGCGGAGGAGATCCGGCGGATCATCAGAGGAGAGCGTATCGTACGTGAGACTTCTGCAAGTCCTTCGACCGAAGAGGTCCGTCCCGGAAGGCGCAGCTCTGTTCCACCATCAGGCCGGCCGACCGGTCTCGAACCCGAGCCGCAGCCGGGCGGGTAAAGTAGTACTCATACCCCGGCTGCGAGGCTTCGCTGCGGCTTGCTTGACGGCATTTGATGCACCTTTATTTAATCTCTTTGGTAACGATTAATTAGTCGGTGGGATGAGAATGTCCTTGACTTGTGAGGACATTTCCCAGCGACTAGATTTGACAAAATCACCTTTCACAACCCTTGGGGGGGCGCCATGACGCGGAGGCTTTTCGGGACCGATGGCATCCGCGGGACAGCCAACACTGAGCCGATGACGCCGGAGACGGCACTAAAGGTAGCGATGGCGGTCGGCGAATGCTTTCACAAAGGCACTCACAAGCACCTCGTCGTCATCGGCAAGGACACGAGGCTCTCCGGTTACATGCTGGAGCCGGCGCTGACAGCCGGCTTTGTGACGATGGGGATGGACGTCGTGCTGGTGGGACCACTCCCCACCCCGGCGATCGCGATGCTGACGCGCAGCCTTCGCGCCGATCTCGGGGTGGTCCTGTCGGCTTCGCACAACCCTTATGGCGACAATGGGGTAAAATTGTTCGGCCGCGACGGATACAAGCTGTCGGACGAGTTCGAGCAAAAGATCGAGGCCTGCCTCGCCAAAGGACCGAGCCGGCGCGCGCTGCCCGCGGAACTCGGGCGCGTCAAGCGGCTCGACGATGCTTGCGGCCGCTATATCGAGTTCGTCAAGCAAAGCTTTCCCCGCGGGCTGCGGCTGGACGGGCTGCGCATCGTCGTCGATTGCGCGCACGGCGCCGCGTACAAAGTCGCGCCTACCGTCTTTTGGGAGCTCGGGGCGGAGGTTTTCTCGCTCGGCGTCTCGCCCGATGGACTCAACATCAACCGCGAATGCGGCGCGCTTTCGCCCGAGCAGATGCGCCAGGAGGTCTTGGCGCGGCGGGCCGATATCGGGATTGCCCTCGACGGCGACGCGGATCGTCTGATCGTCGCCGATGAGCACGGCGCCGTCCTCGACGGCGACCAGCTGATGGCGCTGATTGCGACCGGCATGGAGCGGTGCGGCCGGTTGTCGAACGGTGCGCTGGTCGCAACGATCATGTCCAATCTCGGTCTAGAGCGTTATCTCGCCGAGCAGGGCATCGGGCTGCATCGCACCGCGGTCGGCGACCGCTACGTGGTCGAGAAAATGCGCGCGCTCGGTTGCAACCTCGGTGGCGAGCAATCGGGCCATATTATCCTTTCGGATTATGCGACGACCGGCGACGGCTTGATTGCGGCGCTGCAGGTACTTGCGTCGATAGTCGAGACCGGGCGGCGGGCGAGCGAGGTGTGCCGGCTGTTCACGCCCGTGCCGCAGATGTCGCGCAGCGTTCGGTTTGGCGATGGTGATCCCTTCGAGGTGCCAGCGGTCAAGCGCGCGGTCCAAGACGGCGAGGCGCGGCTCGGCGCCGAAGGCCGTCTCGTGATCCGCAAATCAGGCACCGAGCCCGTGATCCGCGTCATGGCCGAAGGCGAAGATGAAGAACTCGTCGCGATCGTCGTGAAAGAGATCTGCACCGCGATCCACAGCTACGTTGCGGATGCCGGCGTGGCCCAGCCCCAATTGCTGCGGCCTGGTGCGCTTCCCGCTCAAGCCGCGGAGTAGCCGTGCGCGGTCGGGTGCTGATCATCGCCGGCTCCGATTCCGGAGGCGGCGCCGGCATCCAAGCCGACGTCAAGACGGTGTCGATGCTCGACGCCTATGCGGCCACCGCGATAACTGCGCTGACCGCGCAGAACACCGAGGGCGTATTCGGCGTCTTGCCGATCCCGCCCGATTTTATTCGCCAGCAGATCGAGGTCGTACTCGACGATATCGGCGCGGATGCAATCAAGACCGGCATGCTTCACGATGCGCCCGTGATCGAAACGATCGCCGCGGTGCTCGGCGAGCGCGCTGCGCGCGTGCCACTTATCGTGGACCCAGTCATGGTCGCCAAGGGCGGCGCCCGCCTGATCGACCCGCGCGCTCTCGAGGTGCTGAAACGGTTATTGATTCCGCGCGCCGACATCCTGACGCCGAACTTGCCGGAGGCGGAAATCCTGAGCGGCATGACGATCGGCAACGCCGCCAAGATGCAGGTCGCCGGCGAAACGTTGCGGGCGCTTGGTTGCAGAGCCGTGCTCGTCAAGGGCGGGCATCTCTCCGGCGAAACGGTCACAGATGTTCTCGTGACCGCCGACGGCGTTCGCGTCTGGGAGAGCCCCCGCCTAGTCACCCGGCATACCCACGGCACCGGCTGCAGCCTCGCCTCAGCGATTGCGGCTGGTCTTGCGCAGGGCATGGCTGTCGACAGTGCGGTCGACCGAGCGCGCTCTTATGTCCAACACGCAATCGCCGGCGCGCCCGGTCTGGGACGCGGCCATGGGCCACTCGACCACGCCCATCCGCTGCGTTTATCGTAATTCACGAAATGCGTAGGATGGGTGGAGCATAGCGAAACCCGTCAATCGCGCGAAGCCCCACAACTCGATGGATTTCGCCGGTTGCCCAACCCACCCTACGATTTTACGATCCCCGCGAATGTTCCGGTCAGGGCTTTGGGCATGGCGAAGAATTATCGGATTGCGGTGATCGCCGGGGACGGCATCGGGCGCGAGGTGATGCCGGAAGGCATCGCCACAATGGAGGCGGCGGCTCGCACCTACGGCTTCGGCCTTCAGTGGCACGAGTTCGATTGGAGCTGCGAGCGCTATGTCAATCTCGGCCGGATGATGCCGGAGGACGGGCTCGACCGGCTGCGGCTCTACGATGCCGTCTATCTCGGCGCCGTCGGTCACCCCGAAGTGCCGGATCATGTCTCGCTGTGGGGCCTCTTGATCCCGTTGCGCCGCGGCTTCCAACAATATGTCAACCTACGTCCAGTGCGGCTTCTTGCCGGTGTCCAGTCGCCGCTGCGCGACCGCGAGCCGGGCGAGATCGATTTTTATGTCGTGCGCGAGAACAACGAGGGCGAATACTCCGAAATCGGTGGCCGGCTTTACGCGGGAACCGAACACGAAATGGCGATGCAGGAGGCGGTGTTCACGCGGCGCGGCTGCGACCGCATCATGCGCTATGCCTTCGAGCTCGCCCGCAGGCGCAAAAAGCACGTCACCTCGGCGACCAAATCAAACGGTATCATCCACACGATGCCGTACTGGGACGAGCGGTTTGCCGCCGTGGCGCGCGACTACCCCGATGTCCGGACCGCCCAATACCACATCGATATCCTGACGGCGCATTTCGTGCGCAATCCCGACTGGTTCGATGTTGTCGTCGGGTCGAATTTGTTCGGCGACATTCTGTCGGATCTCGGACCCGCGGTGGTCGGCTCGATCGGCATTGCGCCTTCCGGCAATATCAACCCCGAGCGCGAGTACCCGTCAATGTTCGAGCCGGTGCACGGCTCGGCGCCGGACATCGCCGGACGGGGTATCGCGAACCCGATCGGCCAGATCTGGTCGGGCGCGATGATGCTCGAACACTTTGGTGAAAGCGCTGCGGCTGGCGCCGTCGAGCGCGCGATTGCTGAAGTGTTGGCCGATGGCGGGACGCGCACCCCGGACCTCGGCGGCAACGCCGACACCAAAGACCTGGGTGCCGCGATTACCGCCGCGGTCCGCTGAACTGCGGGGCGTTGCGTGACCGGCGAGCTCAGGTCGTGCAGGAGTGCGTACAAATCACTGGCGCGCTGCTGCTGTTGGCGGGTTTCGCACTTGGACAATTCGAACTACTTGCCGCCGACGCCTGGACTTATCTAACCGCAAACCTCCTCGGCTCCGCCATGATGACGGTCACGGCGGCCGCAGACGCGCAATGGGGCTTCGTAATGCTCGAAGGCTGCTGGGCGCTCGTCTCCCTTTATGGGCTTGTCCAGAAGCTGCGTGGAGTTCCGCCGCCCGTTGGGCACTGAGCTGGGCCGATAATGCATCTCGCGCCACAATTCATCGGCGCCATTGCTATCCTGGCCGCATTCGCCCTCATGCTGCTGGGACGGCTAGGACGCCGGGACCTGGTGTACCTGCTGCTCAACGTGATAGGGAGCTTGCTGCTGACCATCGATGCCTGGCTAGAGCATCAATGGGGCTTCGTATTGCTGCAAGCCGTATGGGCTGCTGTCGCCGGCTGGGGATTGGCGCAGCGCGTACGCCACAGCGAGCGCTAGCCCCGGACCGATGCGCCGTGCGCTCGGCGAGACTAGCGGGTTCTTGCCAACGAAAACCGCGGGTCGGCGGCAAGGCACTCCGCTTCCGGCAGACGCAGCTCCTTTCTGACGATATTCGTGCCAAGCACCATCGCGACCATCTTGTATGTCGCGTGCCGGCGGCTCATGCCTTCGCGGCCCATCCCGCAATCCGATGAGATAATCAGCCGCTCGGGGGGAATGTGCTTCAGCGTCTCGCGGATCAGCGCCGCCACCTGATCCGGCCGTTCGACCTGTAGCGTGTGATGGTCGATGACGCCGATCACGATTTTTTTGTCTTTGATGGCCTCGCCGATCGCCTTGAGATCGCCGGTGCCGGACGAGCAGGTCTCAAAGGTGATCGCATCGGCATCGACTTGGCTCAGCGCGCCGAGCGTCGGCTGGTAGCTCTGGACGTCTTGAAAAATCCGCTGCTGTGAGGGGTTGCCCCAGCAGGTGTGGCACCACACTTCCGTCTTCTGGCGCAGGCCCTTGACGGTGTCGTTGAAGAGTTTGACGAGATCGTCGACATCGAGCTTGCCGAAGGTTTTGCCGCGCACCGGCACCATGTGGATCTGCGGCTCTTCCAGCTGGATAACGGGGCAGCCGGCATCAGCCAGTTCATGAAGCTCGGCATTGAGCGCCTCGCTTAGTGCCCAAGTCCGCTCGATCGGGTCCTTGTAGTATTCGTCGGCGACGGAGGCGGCGAGCAATTCCGGCAGGATGGTGCCGAACTTGACCGGCTTCTTGGTCAGCCGCTGCGCCGCCTTCCACATCGCCGCATATTGCAGATTGCCGCGGCCGACCGGGCCGACGATCTTGGGCAATACACGGGCTTCGAGGAAATCGTGCAAGATGTGTCCGCGCGGCGCGCCGGTCCCCATCTGGTACGGCCCGGCTCGGCCGTCGCCGAGAAACCCGACATGTGCGTCAGCGGATAGCTCTGCCAGCTCATCCCGCTGATCTGCTCGTCGAAATGCGCATCGCCGTCGGTGCAGATGTCGAGCCCGGCGGTTTCTTGCGCCCGCAGATAGACTGAGACTGCGTCCTCGTATTGCTCGCGATAGCGCAGGTTCATCATCGCTTCGAGGAAGTTCTGCGATCCAAGGCTCGCGGTGTACCAGCTCGGCCGCGGCAACGAACCAACGATCGATGTCGGCAGCGTGATCCCGGCCGATGCCTTGTGCATGACAGTGCCCCTTCCCCAGGCTATTTGCCGGAAATTGCCGATGCCCCAAAAGGGCGTCCCGGCCGCAGTTCTGGCGGACCGGACTTATCCCCAGGTGGCTTGACCGCCGACCAGAGTGATCGTGATATGCCCCATCGTCGTATCGGCCTTGGCGCCATGCCAGTGGCGTTCGCCGGCCTTAATGTGCACGACGTCACCGACGTTGATCTCGCGCTGCTCACGCTCGTTGGCGACCATGCCGGCGCCCGAGGTCACGATCAAAATCTGGTCGCAGCTATGCGTATGCCATCCTGTGGTGCAGCCTTGGCTGAAGTTCACCACGCTGCAGTTATAGTTCGCGGATTCCCCGGGCTGAATGATCGTCTGACGCGAGCGCTGGACAGGACCTGTCCACCCTTCGATCGGTTCAGCGGCACCCTCTACCGGGACACTGGGTATGTCTTTGAGCGTAACCACCTTCATGACAACTCCCTCCTCGTGTTGACGGTTCAGGCGAATTATTTTCGCCAAACGAAATCGTAACTACAAGAACCACCGCTCTGGCGTACCCGTGCCGTGCCGGTGCCGTCGATCGTGCCGTTGACGATTATATCGATTGGCCGGGAGCCGGCGTTGCTGCTATTGGGCGGTGCGAGCACGCGCATCGCCAGCTCGCCCTGTGGCCCGATCGTTCCTCTGAGCTTATAGCCGGTGGCGGCGGTATACCGCGCCTGACCTTTCACGACGTGGAGGGGCCCCGGTCTCCGGTCCGGACATTGGCCCATCCGCCCGTTCTTCGTCGTATAAGTCGGGTTGACCTTCGCCGAAGAGACAACCCGATATGTGCCGTCAAATGATGCTGCAGCGGTCGATGACGGAGTTTGCGCCTCCACGGCGGCAACCAAGCCGAAAAACCCGACAATCGACAGTAATCCAACCTGCCTTCGCATGATCCTGCCCTCCCTCATCGAGGTTCCCGCGCCCAAACGGCGCGAGCCGGTGGTGCTTGCCGATTGTGGCAATCGGGCGCATTTTTATCGAAGAATATTACGAGGAGGCGCTTATGACCATTGTCCTCGACCACACGATCGTCCCGGCCCGCGACAAGGAAGAATCGGCTCGGTTTTTCGCCCGGATTTTCGGCCTCGAATACAAGGGCCCGGTCTCGCATTTCGCGCCGGTGCGGATCAACGAGACATTGACGATCGATTTCGACGATTGGGACAGCTTCGAGCGGCACCACTATGCCTTCAAGGTCAGCGAAGCCGAGTTCGACGGGATCTTCGACCGGGTCCGCGCCGACGGCATCGTCTACGGCAGCGGGCCCCGCTCGGCGGAGAATATGGAGATCAATCACCGCAATGGCGGCCGTGGCTTCTATTTTCGCGACCCCAACGGCCATCTCCTCGAAGTATTGACCGCGTAGTCCCGTCCTCGGGTCCACTCGAACGAAGGGAGAAACGATGTCGCAGACTGTCGATCAAAGGCCGCCGGTCGCGGTCGGTCACGTCCGGCTTCCGACAACCGATGTTGCCGCTGCTACGCGATGGCTCGAAGCGGTCGGCTTGCGCCCGATTTTCGCCGACGCCGGCCTTGCGGTGCTCGAGTTCCGCGGCGGCACGCATGTCGTCGTGAGGAGCGCGGAACAGCCGCCTAAATCCGGTACCGCCGCACCCTTCGACCTGATGGTGGATGATGTCGACGCCGCGCGCCGCGAGTATGCGGCAAAGGGTTTGGAACCCTCCGAGATCAGCCGGGGCCGGATCCATGATTCCTTCCATCTCGTAGGGCCGGACGGTCACGATTTCACGGTCGTGTCGTCGCATGCACGCGGGAGGGCGGTCTAGGCAACTCTGGGTACGGTATGCGAGTTGACAGCGCGCTCGGCCTGTTCGAGCCGCGTGAGGATCTCGCGCGCCCGACGCAACGCGATGTCCGGCCGCAAAAACACTTCGGAATACCCGTCATCGGGGTAATCGAACATCTGCTGCTGCTTTTCGAGCGCCCAGCGGTCTTGAGCGATGACCGCGGGAAAGGTTTCCATAAAGCGCTCGACCGCCGATTTTGTCGGAGCGGATTTGCACTTCTGGCCCGCCGGCATGCTGACGATCAGCCGCCACACGTGATTGCGCCGATCCACCGGGGTATGGGTGTGGACGATGATGTAGCCGCGCTCGAGGCTCGCGTCGCCGTGATGACCGGCCGGCCACACCCGCATCTCTACCCGCGTCACCGCGGGGCTCAGCAGGAAATGCGTGTGATCCCGGTCGACGACATCGTATTCGAGATAATCCACGAGAAAGGGCGGCTGCTTGTAGCCGCGCACCTCGCGGATCGTTCCGACATAGGGATTGCCGTCCCGTATTCCCTGCTCGAGCTTCACCGGGATCCGACTGTTCTCGATGTCGCCGATGTTGCCGTCATGGAGCGGATAGAAATGGCTGATGTCGAGCAGGTTCTCGATCAGCAGCAGCGAGTTGGCGGGGACCGGCATCGGCCCGGTGTCGGCGGTCTCCCAGGCCGGGTCGGCGAGCTCAGGAAGGCGTGGCGGCGGGGCGGCCTCGGCTTTGGCGGGATCACCCGGCCACACCCAGACCAGCCCATCCTGCTCGACGATCGGAAACGGCCGTAGCCGCGCCTGCGCCGGAATGCGGCCGTCGGGGTGCGACGGTACGCGCACGCAACGGCCGGTCGCGTCATAGCACAAGCCGTGATAAGCGCATTCGAGCAGGCCGCCTTTGATCAGCCGGCCTTGTGACAACGGCATGCGCTTATGGCAGCAGCGCTCGTCGAAGGCGACGATTGCGCCTTCCGCGGTTCGCCACATGACGACCGGCTTTTCGGCGATAATCTGACCCTTCAGCTCTCGCGCCGGGAATTCGTGGGACAGCCCGGCGACATACCAAGCATTTCTCACCAGAACGTCAGCGGCCATCCCCTCGACTCCCCGCAAACCGTGTGTTCAGTGATGATTTTCGTAATTCAATACGTGTCAAATATTTTTCTCGGATTTGCCGACAGAGGAGCCGAATGGTGATCGAAGCTCGCATTGCTAAAATCATCATGGTCGCATCCCTCGCGCTGTTCGCTTTTTTGTCACTTTTGACAATCTTGTCGATTCTGACGCCAACTTCGAATTTGTGCGCCACGTTCTCAGCATGGACACGGTATTTCCGGGCAATACTCTGCTCTACAGGAGACGCACGTCGCCAGCTCTGTGGAGTGCGGCGTATGCGCTGATCATCCTTGGCGAGGGAATGACCTCTTTGGCATTTGGCATCGCAGCTGTCGCGCTACTTCGCGGGTTGCAGTCCGGGGCGGATAGGTTCAACCGCAGCAAGCGCTTTGTGTTCATCGGCGGCCGCTCGGATTTCTCGTTTGGTTCTTCGGTTTCATGGCGGTCGGCGGCGAGTGGTTTCAGATGTGGCAGTCGCCCGCGTGGAACGGACAGCGGGCGGCCTTTCGCTTTTATCTGTCGATCC
>Ga0126379_10000264_pt1 | contig 28161 bp, 18 predicted proteins | sample PanSoiMetPlot_24_FD_92640 | JGI IMG/M metagenome (GOLD analysis project Ga0126379, IMG submission 92640) | Tropical forest soil microbial communities from Panama - MetaG Plot_24 | ecosystem: Environmental > Terrestrial > Soil > Tropical forest > Bulk soil | place: Panama | collected 2016-02-17
CAGTGAGGCGGACAAGGTAATCCGCCAGTGCGATACATCGGGTTGAGTGGGACTTTCATCCGATGTCATCTCGACCGACCACGAAGGAGCGCAGCGACCGAGCGGGAGCGGAGAGATCCCGACGATGTTTGCGCTACCAGGCTGACTCAGGGAGTTCTACCCAGACTCTGTCTCTGAAATTGCACGCGCAGCTTGGGGAGAATGCCTTGCATCGGCATGGTAGAGGACGCATCCCCGGGATCTCTCCACTCCTCCTCAGTCGCCCGCCGCGGCGGGCTTCTTCAGAGTCGGTCGAGATGACAAGTGCGGGCGGCGTGGCGGGGCCAGGAAAACCGAAAACGGGCACGACTGCGAATCTCGCTTTGATACGAACCCGCTTCCCTGGAAATGTACCTAGCCCTTCGCGTGAGAGGGCCGCCGCCGCGCCTTCACAATTTCCGCCATGATGCTGAGCGCAATTTCTGCTACGCTCTCGGCGCCGATGTCTAATCCTGCAGGCACGCGGGCCGCTGCCAGTTCCTCGGCTGTCACACCCCTGTGGAGAAGAGCCCGGAAGATCTCTTCCGCTCTTTGCCGGTTGGCCATCAGCGCGATGTAGTTTGCTTTCACGCGAACGGCCTGTTCAACCGCTTCTTCATCGAACTGGCCGCGGCTGGCCACAACGACGTATCGCTCAGCGTCGCCGAGACGGGAGAAGTCCAGGACGTGAAGCGCACGGTCGGCTTCCGGCAACTCATCGAGGGAGAGCAGCGGGCCAACGATCGTCACCGAGAACTCCATGATGCGAGCCAATGTGGCCAGGGCGCGCGCCATGGGATCGTGGCCCACGACAACCAATTCAGGACGTTTGTCCGTCTTTTTTCCTGGTCGGACTTCGATCTCGGGCATGCCCTGGAAGTGGACCAGAGCGTCGCCCAAAGACCTCAACCGTTTCCAGTCTTCCGCGCTATCGATGTCGAGAAGAATGCCGGGATCTTCCACCGGCAGCTTATGGATGGATTCGGTGTGCGAGCCGAAGATTGCCCGGCATCCGATGTCGCCGGTGAGATTCATCAGTTCCGGAAAGACTGAACGGTCAAGAAGAACCGGGTTGCCGCGAAACCCGCGGTAGAAGGGAATCAGGATCTGCGGAGCATGCTTCTCGCGGTAAGCGAGCATCTGGTCCAGGGTGGAAGAGCGGACAAACGGCTGGTCGGCCAGAACAACAAATGCTCCTTCGATCGATGGACTCACTGCGGCCAAGCCCCTACGTAAAGACGTCCCCATGCCTTGCTGGAAGTCCGGATTGACGACCACGCGCATACCTTCTGTGGCCACCTGCCGGCGTACCTCATCTTCCGCTGCACCCAAAACGAGAACGATCTCGTCTACGCCCGAGCCGCGAACATTGTCCAGAGTGCGTTCCAGCAAACTCTTGTCACCTAAACGGAGGAGTTGCTTGGGCGTGCCCATGCGCCGCGATGTGCCCGCAGCCAGCGCAATGGCTGCTACACGGGTTCCTTGCCTGGTCATATTGAGTCTTGATCTTAAATCGCCGCGCCCAGGGCACGCATGCAGAACAGGGAACTACGTTTTGTTCTTAGTGGCAATAGCCTGCAGCAGTTGCGCTGACCACAGGGCCAAGGGATCTTCGGGATGGGCGCGGTTGTGCTCAGCAGCGGCCTGGTTGTAGGTGGCCAGCAGCTCTCTTGGGTCGGTCATGCACTCGATCAGCCTGGCCCGCCCGTAGCGCTTCTCGATGACCACCGCCATCTTCCAGCCAACCGTATACCACGGACCCTGCACCCCGAAGAAGGAATACCCCACCTTGCCACGCTCTTCAGGGGTCTTCAGCCGGCCCTGGGCGACATCGAGCAGGAACTTCTCCACTGCGCGCAAGTCCTGGTTGAAGTTCGCCAGGTCATGGTCCCACCGGGCTCGGTCTTCGGGCTTGCTGGTCGCGTGGGGATGCACGTCCGGCCCGCCGGCCGCCGCCAGCATGGCGAAGCCTTCGCCAAAGGCCCCCGCCCACTCCACCGCCGCCTGCGCGTCCGGCGGCAGGTCTTTGAGCTTAGCCTCTACCCGCCCGTCGATGCTCGAGTAGCCGATGTGGTGCAGCTCGTGCGTCACTGTGTTTTCGAATTGCGTCCGGGTCTCCTGTGGATCGAGGTAGAGAAAGATAGTAGGGTCGGCGCCGGGCTCGAAGACGAAACTGTTCGTCTTCGGCTTGATGACGGGGAAGACCTTGGCGCGGATGACGGCGTCGCCGGGCAGGTAGACGAGGGCGCGTTCCCCCGCCGCGTTCAAGTTGGCCTGCTTCCAGTCGGCAAGTGTCTTTTTCAGTTCCGGCGCGCGGTCGGCCAGGTCGTCAGAGAGCACAAACTTTTGGAAGTCGGCGTCAGTGAAGTCGCGGTGAAATGAGGCTTCGCGCTTCTTCAACCGGATGTAAGGCTCGGTCGAGAACAAGCGCTGCCAGTCGGCGTCTGTGACCGAATCGCCGGCCTTCTGCTTGGCCATGACGGCCAGCACCGCCTCGGCCTCCGAGGTATCGAACCGAAGCTGCACGCGCTCGGCTGCGGCGCGCGGCAGAGCCTGCACCGCCGCCTGCTGCCGATAATCGGTAGCAAGCCTCGACATCTCTTGCGCTGCCAGCGCCGGCGCCAGCACCGCCACCCACAGTAGCGCTGTCCCAGCCCTCAACCAAACTCTCGGGTCCGTCGTCACTTGTTCAAACCTTCCCGCTATCGTCCTTTAGACTGGAAGCGACACAAAAAGGAAGTCGCGAAAAAAACGACGAACTGGCACAATAGGCCCGTTCCGCGAAGCGTTCTAGCAAATGGCCAGATATCCTAGCATTCCGCCTTACTTGTGTTGGGCCGGGGTGTTACACTTCGCTGCGCGTCTAACAGGAGCGAGCCATGCGTCGAATCATCGCAATTCCTTTCATGCTAATTCTCTTAGCGCTAGTCGCAGAGGCACAGCAGGCTGCCATCGGATTCTCCGCCCTGGATCAAACACTGGACTTCAAGGTGGCCAAGGCAGGAGACAAGATCGCCCTGCACCTTACGCGCGATCTGGTGTTCAATGGAAAGACCATCATGCCTCGCGGCACCGCGTTGAGCGCGACGATTGTTGACGCAAAGGACGGGAATGCGGTTTCGATCGTGCTCGGTAAGGCGACTCCCAAGCCGGGACAGGACGTTCCGCTCATGGGCATCATCGCGGCGGTGGCGACTCCGCCCGACGATCTGTCAGGAGACGCGTTCTACTCGATGAATCACTCCAACGAGCCGACGCAGCGGACTGCAAACGCGCCGATTACGTCAAGCGCAAGCTCAGGCGCTGCGGTCCAGACCGCGAACCTGAAACGCGCGAACGATGCGAAGTCGAACCTGCAGGAAGATTCAAGCGGCGCGATCGGGATCGATGGACTGAAGCTGAATTGGGTCCTCAACAAGCCTCCCGCGACCACGGTCATGACCGCCAAGAAGAAGAACTTCAAGCTGCAGAGCGGGACGGAGGTCCTGCTACGTATGGCGCCTCCGCAGATGTAACGCCGAAACTCTCGCGAATGAACAAGCTTTTTTCCGAGCGGTCGCGATTCAGACATAATTGCAACTGAGCTATGCATCGGCGCCCGAATGATGACCGCCCCCAATGAAATTGTTGCTCGGCGTCTCCTTAAACAGGCAGAGTGGTGCGAAAGAATGGGCTCACGCCTCTACTCGACGCTGTTGCGCGAAGCCGCATCGGATGTCCGTGCCGGGGGCGTATGCTGCGCCGTCTTGCATGACCATCACGACGATCCGCCTGACTCCGCGCTTGGCCTGCGCTTTCTCGGAGCTGTCCACCGCCTGGTGCTGCAAAAAAAAGCTCCACACCTGGCTGCCTGTTATCCGTCGGCAGGGGGCGACAGCCGTTGTGATGAGCTCTGGCCCGCGTTTCAAGCCGTTGTGCGACAACATACAGAAATCTTACGCGAGCTGGTGCGTCGCCCCGTGCAAACCAATGAAGTGGGCCGCTGCGCGGCTTTGTTAGGAGGATTTCTTGAGGTCGTGCGCCGCACCGGTCTCCCGCTGCGGCTACTGGAAGTCGGAGCTGCAGGCGGTCTGATCCTGCGCTGGGACCATTACCGCTACGAAGCGGGTGATGAAGGTTGGGGCGATCGCGGTTCCCCGGTGCGCATTTGCGGGGCGTTTGCCGATGTGCATCCGTCATTCGACGTGGCCGTGAAGATAACCGAGCGCCGCGGCTGCGACGCTTCACCGATAGACCTGTGCACGGAAGAAGGCCAGCTCACGCTGCAGTCGTATATGTGGCCAGATCAGGTGGAGCGCTTTCGCCAGCTGGCGGCGGCCATCGAGCTTGCGCGCCGGGTGCCCGCCCAGGTGGAGCAAGCGAATGCGGCGGATTGGGTCGAGTCTGCGGTGGCTCACGGCATTTCTGGAGTGGCGACGGTGGTCTACCACTCGATTGTGTGGCAGTACTTGTCGAATGGCGACCGCGCGCGTTTCAAGCGCGTAATGGCCGAGGCAGGACAGGCCGCCACGCATGACAGTCCGCTGGCCTGGCTTCGCTTTGAGCCAGCCGGCGACGTCGCTGAAGTCCGCTTGCAATTTTGGCCGGGCAGCGAGGACCGGTTGCTCGCCCAATCCGGTTTCCACGGCAAGCCCGTGCAATGGCTGGGACGCGGGCACTAGACATTCCAAAGGATCGTGAACGAGCGTCAAAAGAAAGGCACATCCGCGCTCGCCCTAATGACGTGCATGGCCTACGGCAACCACATAGCCATTCCTAACGAAATGGTCTTCCTGGAATGCAATCAAGAAACCGATCTGAAGGTTCGGCGGGAAGCCTAGTGCGGCTTCACCGTCGCGTGATGGCTCAGGCTCCAGACATATGCAGCTAGCGCTTTTACCTGGTCATCCGTAAGTTGCGCCCCGCCCGAAGGCGGCATGGTGCTGCGATATTGCTTCGGTTGCATCACACCTTTTCTTATTACCTTCGCGATGCCCGTGTAACTGCCGTTGCTCCAGAGCCATTTCCTTGTTGTCAGATCGGGCCCCAAGGGAGAGCCCTTGCCAGTTTCGCCATGGCACGTCATGCACGTGGCTGCGCCCACCTGACCACGGTAGATCCGATTGCCCAGAGCTACCATCTCTCGCGTGACGCCCGCCGGAAGATTCGCGCTCGCTACCCCACCGGCGTCGGGATGCGTGCCTTCGGGAGGCCTGGCGGCAACTCTCACGATGGGACCAGCCGGAGCGGACGCACTCGGGCAAGGGGTAAGCGTTGTTGCATCAGCCGCGGGACCTCCCTGATAGACAATTCGGTAAATTCGTCCGCGGACATCGTCGGACACATAGATTGCTCCGTCCGGTCCCACGGCCAGGCCACTGGGTCGATGTACCGCGCCACTGGGGGTCTTGACTGCCCCGGCAAACCCATCCGCAAATACTTCACACTCACCGGATGCGCGCTCGCCGGAGAGCCCTTGAAAGACGACATTGTAACCGCCCTGTTCGTACGGAGCCCGATTCCAGGATCCGTGGAAGGCGATGAACACGCCGTTACGGTAGCGGGCCGGAAATTGCTCCTTGTCGTAAAGCACCATGGCGTTCGGCGCCCAGTGCGCCGGAAATGCCGCGGTCGGCGGAATCTTGTGTTCGCAAACACCCACCTTCTTCCCGCCATCGCCGCCGTATTCTGGCGCAAGCACCAACTTGGCAGTCACGGCATCGTAATAGCACTCGGGCCACCCATAATCGCCTCCCTGCTTCAACAGCATCAACTCTTCTGCCGGCTGCGTCGCTTCTTCCTCCGGTTGATAGAGATCAGGCCAGTTCGCATGCAGCTGATCCCGTCCATGCTGAGTCACAAAGATGCGACCGGCTGAGTCGATGGCAAAGCCTTCTGCATTTCTTATCCCTGTGGCGAAGCGCTCGGCAGGCGAGAACACCTGGTTCGTCTTATTCGCGTCGTAACGCCAGATGCCGCCGCGCGTTGCCAACTCAGTGCATGGGTTGTCCCCGGGTATCCTGGCTTGCCGGTTTTTCGGTTGGCAGGAATTGGTTGCGGTGGCCACATCAACGTATATCAATCCGTCCGCGGCGATCACGAACGGATGCATCGGGTGATCCCCTCCGAGAGGCAAGCCGGAAACGATGGTCTCCGGCTTGCTCTGGGGTACGATTGCGCCGTCGGGAAGCGAATACCGCACGATTCGATCGTTGATCTCGGCATACAGTGAGCCCTTGTATAGGGCGATGCCGAGCCCGCCGGCCCCGCCCGTCTGCGTGGTTTCACCGAAGCGCTCGATGACGCCGGCTTTTCCCGCGCCTGTCTTGTCCTGTAGAGCCACCAGAAACCCGCCTTCGTGTGGCGGCTTGTTTCCGTAATAGACGCCCGACCACGTGTTGACGTAGACCACTCCGGACGCCGACACGGCCATATGGCGGGCGTGACCTATGTCGTCGGCAAATACGGTGGCGCAAAAGCCCGGGGGCAGCCTCAACCCGCTATCGTCGTTTGCGCAGGCTTGGCCGCTGCTTCCTTGATCAGGGTGGGGGCGGTCTTGAGCCGGCATCAAAGCACTACCTAGATACAAAGCTGCGGGCAACACAATGGCAGGCAACAGCGGTTTGTACAAGCTGTTCAGTTTCACTCAACACTCCCAAAGATCGACAAGAGATGCAGGTGCGAGAATGGCAAAAAAATATAACATAGTTATCGCCACCTGACCTGGCGCCCTTTAGCAGCAACGCGAATCATAGTGAAGATGATGAAGGCGCAAATTATGTCCAAAGGGAACACGGAAGGTCAGGGCATCTCTTTGACCGTTGTATTGGGATAGTAGTGCTCGAGGATCTCCCGAAAAGAGGCGCCGTGACGCGCCATGTCCGCAGCGCCGCGCTGACAAAGGCCGATCCCATGCCCTTTGCCCACTCCTTCCAGCAACACCGCTCCGTTCTGATGCTGGGCGGAATAAGAGTTGCTGGGAATCGTCTTCCACCCCAGCTTGCGCGCCAGATTCAACCGCGAGCTTTCTGTTCCCGCAAGGGTTGATGCGTCCGGTTCCGAAACCTCAGCAACCCACTTTTCCGGATGGCGTATGCAGTAGTCACAGTTCACGGCAAAATAAGGATAATCTCGCACCGCGATTCCCAATTCCTCGAGGGAGTGTGTATGGCCGCCGCAGCTCGCGCTGTACATCGCGGCAAATACCTGGTCTTTATAGGCCAGCTCGAGTCCGCGAGTAGCTGCCGTCGCCCGCGCTGCGGGAGACTCTTGAGAGGGAGGCTCTCGCAGGAATTGACAATGTGTGGTGTCGCAAAAGTCGATGTTGCGATGGCGGCCCCTGCCGGCTGCCAGATACGACCGTGCCGCCACTGCTTGCGCTTTTAGTGCCTCCAATGGCGCGTTGGGCGGACTCTCAGCCGCGACCACCGAAGCGACCGCGGTTTCCAAATCCATGCGGACAACCATCAGCAACTCTGCTCCGCCCGAGCTGATCACCAGTCTTCCCTGATAACGCCGTGAAATCTTCTGCGGGATCGACAGGGTGAATTCGGCATTGCCGCCCTGACCATCATCACAAAGAATTGAAGTATGAGTGCTACTCGAGGTCTTGGTTCGCACCACGATGTTCGACGCCTGCCTGCGAATATCAAGACTGCTATTGATCGAGAATCGCTCCTGTTCATGGCGACAGTCCAGCGGCTTGCCGCTGATGGTGGAAACTACAATCTCCTGAGTATGAAACAAACCCAACACGCCGATGCTCACCTCGTTCTTGCTTCGCCATTGCGCTCCTGCTGGCCTGATCGCCATCGCCAACACTGCTGCAATCATGACTGGACGTTTCATCGGCCACCGCCTTTGGCTTCTGTCGCGGCAATCATGCGCGCAGCTACATCTGCCGCGAATGCTCCCGGTCGTCCGTGGACCCGTGCCAGCACCAACACGCGTGGATGGTCGGCAGGTGCTATCACGACAGCCAGTCCATCTCCCGGAGCTTTCTTTGTATGGCTGCATGGCGCCGTTCCCGTTTTGGCTATCGCGGGGATGTCCGGCAAATCGCTGTGCACAGCTTTTGACGTTCCGCTTCGCGCCGACATGGCCATACCACTGAGCACCGGACCGACCGCATCGTCTCTCAGGCTGCTCGCCAGCTCGAAGTAGGCATTCGCAAGACGTGCGGGCGAAGCATGTCCAGATTCGGTCTGCCCGTCCGCTTCAAGCCCGAAACTCTTTAACGTGGGCGCCGCGAACCCTGGCCCTCCATTGGCGATCAGTTGATGGAAGTAAGAGTTGCAGGAAACCGCGATTGCCTCGCGAATCCCCAAGACTCCGTGTCCGCGCGGCAACCAACAAGTCTTCTTCCCGATGCAGCGATACTTTGGAAATCCGTTGTGAGTCCGACGATAGCCCACGGCGAGAAACGGCTTGATCAGGGACCCGATCGCAATCTCTTTGTCCGGTTCTTCCCACCGGCTCGCCAGGACCTGGCCTTTTTGATCGAGGAGGATATAGTTGAGGTCAGGGTCAGAAAAATCGTGGGCCAGTGCGGCGGCCACTGCTTGGGCATGGAGATCGGGAGCCGCGGCACAGGGCGAGGCGGCCCTTGGCCCCAGGCAAAAAAGAACACCAGCGATCGCGGCCAGCTTCCTTGTAGTTATTGCGCCCAACGATAGGTTACCGTCTGTTGGATTTTATCCCGGCTTTGCCGGATCGCAACCTCCTCGGAATCGACTTTCGCAAACGTGCGACTGAAGCTGGCCAGATTGCCGGAAAAGAATTGTGGCTGGGTTTGCGACGCTGCGGAATTCTGGTCTGCCAGGGTAGTCAGCCGGTAGAAATTCTGCCGTTCCCTTGAGTGACTGAACTGTGCAGCGTAGTTCAGCGGTTGTGGCGGTGCCGGATTGTTGGTTTGCAGCACGGAGATGAGAAGGCCCGTGTCATTCGCGAAATAGAGCAGCTTGCCGCGCACAGCGACTGCAACCGGCGCGAGACCGTCCAATTCGTAGTAACCGCCGGCATCCTGCAGTTCCCTCCACTGCACTCCCAGGCGTGATGCCGTGATGCCGGGCGCGACGACATCCTGGACGGCCTTTTGCACCTTGCTCAAGTCCCAGTCCACCGCAGCGGACACCACCGCCAGCGACGGAATGCTCAGCAGCACGCCGTCAGTATTTTTGTGCGTACCCTGCACCACGAGCATCGCTTGGGGTCCAGCTCTTTCGAACTCCTTCTGTAATTCCGTGGCCGCGTTCTCGGTCCCGGCACGCGTAACCGGTTCAACGTCGATTCGAGTTTCCAGATCCGACCCGCTACCGGTGGCTCCTCCTGTGAGCTGCACCTGGGGAGCAACCTTGTCCGTAATGGTCGCGGTGACCCGGGGTGTAAGGATTTTGCCAGTCACCGCAGTCAGGCTGGTTTTCGCATCAGCAGCTCCGGCCTGGTAGAAGCCATGATCATTGGGAACAAGGCGCAGCAGCGCCGTGACCGCCTGTGCCGGCTGGGTGATTGAAGCCTCGTCGTCCACCGTCTTCTTCGGCAGGATCACCCGCTCCTCGCGATAGACTGGGCCTTCGCGATACAAGTCCGAGACGGCACTCGAATAACTCTGCATCTCGGTGATGTTCTGCGGCAGCCAGTAAGTGCGGAAGTGGGGAGTCACGGCAATCTTTTCCATGTGCAGCACCATGCGTAGGTCACCTGGATTCGACGGCGCCGCAGCCAGCGCATGTGTATACCATTCTTCCTCACGCAGAGATCGTGCCTGGCTCCCGCCAAGCAGTTCCAGGGCGCCCGCGACCAGGTCCTCTCGGGTGCCGAGCACCACGTAATCGTCCACGACGGCAAAGGCCACGACTCGTCCTGATTCCTGTTCCGTGCGCGTGAAGAAGGCCTTACCCGCTGCGGTCCGCGATTCAAACTTGTTGCGCGATTGCCACAAGGGTGACTGAACGAAATTTCCCGACGAAACCCGGCCCACGTAGAGAAATTCCAGCTTGCCAACGTCGTAGATCGCGAGCGCGCTCTCTTTTCCGGCAACATCGGTGACAAACTTCATGTCCTGTGGTACCCCGGTGGCTTTGGCAAAGTCTTCGGACGCTTTGTGCAGGCGGAGGAAAAGCCGCGAGTTAGAGAACACGCGATAATCGTCGCTCTTCAGCCATTCCGCTTTTTCCGGCGAGGCGCTCCAATCCTTCAGCATCCCGGAGAAATCCTTTGCCTCAATGTAGAGCAGGGCGCCTTCCGGCATCAGTTGATCCAGCGGTTTGGCTGGCCCAGCCGCAGATTGGTGCAAACCCCAGCCGATAATCCCGGAGACGCATAGGACGACAAGTCCGATCATGTATTTCTTCTTGAGTCTCACTGGACGCCTCCTTTCGACGCCGCGTCTCCAGGCCCGGCGGGTTTGGCCGTTGTCTGGTCCACCAGCCGCGGATGGACAATGTGTTCCTGTTCAAGGTCCTTCTGTACGACGGGCTGACGCGCAAGGTTGGTCCTGCGACGTCTTTGCATCGCGCTTATCTGCCGGATTTCCCGGTTGATCTGCGCCTTGTTGGCAGAATCGGGCTCCACGTGATACGCATTCCTGAGATAGGTAAGCGCCTCGTCCGGCGAACCGGTTTTATCGAATGCCTGCCCTACATCGCGCAAGACTTCTGCCCGCGCCTGCGAGGACAGATTCGTCAGCCCTCGTATGGTCTCATCCGCTGTAGTGTCCTGGTCCTGCAATGCGAGATCTTCATCCTCATCTTCCATGCGCCGCCTGGGAAACGCGGCGCCCAGCATGCTGTTCTCGAGGTAGGGCTTCATAGCGGCAATCACCAAGTGGTAATCTCCAGCATCGAAGGCGGCCTTCATCAGCGGCACACGGGCAGCATCTCCGCTGGGACGGTCCTCGAGAGCGCTTCTCAGCAGAATGATGCGCGTGGGTGCCGGCTGTCCTTCAGCCGATTTCATCCGGGCAGCAAAGAAGAATGGCTGATTGGCCTCCACTGAATTAATCTGCTGGCCGGAGGCAATCAGGTTCAGCTCTTTACTGCCCAAGTCCGCTCCCGCTCCAGTCAACGACTGGGCCGCTGAAAGTCTCGTTTCATAGGAAACCTCGGTACTACTGGCCACACTCACGAGATCTTTGCGCGCTGCATCGGCATCCTGATTGGCAGCGATGCGGGCCTGCGCCAGGCGCACGTGGTAGTCGGGGTTCCACGGTATCGCTTTCACCAACTCGTCCAGGAAGCTCACTGCCTCAGCTGGATGTCCGTTGCGCACCAGCAGCGCGGCTGCCGGGTCTTGGGCTTCGAACGGATTGCCCACCACCAACGTCATCCTCCGCAGGAGCGCTACCCCCGATTGCAGATCGCCGGCCTGAATGCGGATGTCAGCCAGTCCAAGCATGTTGGCCGTGTTGAGATTGTGATTCTCAATCTCGCGGCCGAAGACAAACTCCAGTACTTTCCGGGAGGATTGCTTGTCTCCGGCTTTCTGCAACTCAGTGGCGGCCTTGCGCAGAGTCTCGGAAGCGGGGGCATGCTCGGGGTCGCTGCGGAAGCTCTGGAGAAGAGCATCCAACCCGCCTGCCTGCGCCGCAAGCCGGATCTGTAAAGGTATCAGCGCGGACTGCTGTAATTCGCGCGTGGCTTGGGGAAGGGCATTCAGCTCGTCGCGGGCACGATCATACTGTCTGGTCTTGTAGAGATATTGCAGCCACTGCACCTGGAGATTCGCCAGCGCTGATTGCGCGGTCTCGCGCGAAATTCCTTCACTCGTCTGCACCTGACTCTGCGCTCCCTCCAGCAACGCATGGTAGATAGGCTCAGGCTCGACCTTCAATGCGGAATCCGGTCTAACGAGCTGCGTCAGGAGGGATTGCCGCCAGGAGGCGTTCGCGGAAAGTTCGAGTGCCAGGTCGGTATTGGTGGTGGCCGATGCCAGCCTGGTGCTCTGGATCAAGGACGCCAGCCGATAGTTCCCGTAGGCTTTTACGTAGCTGTGAAGAATTTCCAGCAAGTCAGGCTGGAACTGCGCCAGCAGTTTGCGACTGGCAAGACTATTGACGGTCGCGGAGTAATCACCCCAGAAGGTCTGAGGAGTGTTGGAAGCGGTTTCAGCCTTCAGCATGTCTAACGCCTGCTTCCACTCCGCAACCGCGGCATCATTACGTTTTTGTTTCCAATAAATGCCAGCGAGCCGGTTGTGAACGTCGATCCGGTTTGCGTCCAGCTCGAGAACGTGCTGGTAGTCGGTGATGGCACGATTCAGCTCGCCCGCGTCCTCGTAATAAAGAGCCGTGCTGAAATAGGCTGCCGAACGAACCGGCGTGTGTTCCATCTCGGCAGGGAGGAAGTCTTCCGCATCTCCCTTGTGCGCGACGCCAAGATACTCGCCGTAGCGCGATCCGTAATAGAACCAGGTATCGCCCGCGAGCGCTGCCCGCCGGTCGAGCTTCTGGTCGAGCTTCTGGCCAATCGTTTCATCGACAAGAGCCACAACAAAGTCATTTTGGATTTGCGGCGACTTGTCGTCAAAGTACAGACCAGTCAGCGCCGCATATGCAGGACGCCACACGGGAGCTTCAGAACTGCCACGCGCATCCACCGCCGCCAGAGCCAGTTTGGTATCGCCATGAGCAATGATGAAGTTCGCGGCTGCATCACCCCATGCGTCTCCACTCGCGGCAGATTGCACCAGTTGCTGAGGATGCTTCGCGAGGAGAATCTCGAAGTAACGATTCTGGTCCGCTCCGCCCAGGGGTCGGATCGCGTTCATGGCCTCGAGGACCCGCAACTCGTCGTCAGGCCGGCCCGCGAGTTTGTAAATCTGTTCAGCTCGATTGAGATCGCCCAAGGCGCTGTTTCTGCCGAGGACCGTTGCGGCGCGCTCCAGTTGCTGGCCCAGTTCGAAAAGCTTCAACCGGCGGACCTGCAAGTTCTCCAGCTCTTGCGGCGAAGAATAGGATTTCGGCGTGCTGAGCAGCCTCTCGTACGTCAGCTTGGTCTCTAGTTCAGGGATCACCGCCTTCTGCGCCGCGGGAAGCAAGAATTCGAAAGCATCGTTGCGCGACAGCGACGAGTTCTTCGCCTCCAGGGAACGAGCAAATGCCAGCTTTTCTTCCGGCGTGAAATAGCGATCGGCTGTCGCACCCATCTCACGCATGCAGGCTGCCATGCCGCTGCGCGCAGCTTCGTTGCGAGTCCGCAGCAAATTGTCACGCAATTCACGATTCGTAACCGCCTCCAGGCCATTCTTTGCTACCTGCTGGAGCAACGAGGGGAGCTGCTTCGCGCCTTCAAGTCCGGCCTGCAATTTCTGGTATGCTGCCTCCTGTTGACGCAGCCGCGTCATGATGCGCGTGTAGGTCCGTGCGCCGTTGTGATTCTCCGATCCCGCCAGTACATCGCTACCTGCCGCTGCGATACCTTTCTCGGCATAGGTGCGCGCAGGCGCCAGCATGCCCCAGCCTTCCAGACGCTCGGCCACCGTGAAGTATTTTCCCGGCGCTTCGGGATGACCATCGATGAAGGCTGTCCGCAGGGCTTCAACAACGAGATCGGTTTTGTTTTCTCGAGCCCTTACTTCGGCTACCTTCTCCATCCAATGTGAATCGTGGTAGGTGAGCTCATATAGCTTGGAATAGTCGGAAGCCGCTTCATCGAAACGCATCAACCGTTCGAGCAGCGCGGCGCGTGAGGTCAGGAGGTCGGTGCGATCAGGTCGGATCTTGATCGCCTGTGCGTACGTTGCGATCGCCGCGTCGAAATCCTCATAGTTGGTTTGCAGCCGCGCCAGGACCACAGCCCAGCGTGGATCCTTGGGCGAGGCGACCACCGTCTTGCTGTAAAAATTCAGCAACTGGTCTTTGCGCTGGTAGCGCTGTGCGTAAAAGGCCGCCTCTGTGGTCAATCCCGCGTCTTCGGGGTAGGCATTGATGATCTCGATATACTGGTCCACGCCTCCGGGATAATCCTTGAGCGCAGTCAGCGCCGGGATGAGTCCCCGGCGAAGCGTGGCCACACGGTTCTTGCGCTCATCAGACGCAAGCGATGATTTTTGAAGAAACTTGATTTTATCGAGATAAAAGTCACGTAGTCCGGCCTGGTCTCCTGCGCGGGCGTAGGTGTCAGCGACCGCCGCCATGTACTCGCCGTTGTAAGGCGAATCGGTCAGCAAGGTCACCAGAAGCGCGCGCGCCTTGTCATACTGGCCTACTTCACTCAACTTTCGCGCCGCCTCGTAGGTAAACTGGGTTTTCAATCCGGGGTAAGCGTCTTTTGCCGCCTGCAACAAGACATCAATTGCGCGCTGCTGCATCTTATTGCGCCAGTAGAAATCGACAGTGGACCGGACCACACCCAGGATCTTCGGATTCTCGCGATAAAGTGCTTCCAGGTTTTTCTGAGCAGAGCCCAAGTCCTTCTTTTGTTCGTAGAAGCTGACCAGAGCATAGCGAAGCTCCAGCCGCCGGATCGGATCGCTGCTGATCGCCGCCTGCCGCTCCAGGGCATGCTGCCGCACCGACTCCAGCGACTTCTCCCGGGCGATACTTTCAATGCGTTCCAGGACTTCTACCGAATTGCTGCTATCCAGAGCAGCCGTAAGAAGAGCAGGCAGGTCTTGCTTGCGCTGCTGAGCCTCCAGCACGGCAATGCGCAACTCGATCGCCGGCAGATCAAACTTGCTCGACGTGACCGCTTTGTCGGTCGCGGCGTCCACGAATGCCCTGGTGGATTTGCGTGCGGCAAGTACCAGCAGGCGTCCGCGCGATTGCGAATTCTCGCCGTCGGCCAGGGCGCCCTTTATGTACTCATCAACAGCTTTTGGGTAATCGTGCCGGTTCTCATAGATGGCACCGATCTGGTAGCAATACAGCGTCTCGTCACCCAGCTTGCTCCGGCCCTGGTTCAGGAGGCGCAATGCATCGTCGAAAAAGTAATAGTCCCAGAAGACCGTCGCGGCGTCCTCATAGCTCTGCGGCTTGCCGGGCTCAGTTTCGGGCATCTGGTTCCAGTAGAGCGCAGCCTGGTTGAACTGCTCGCGATCTGAATAAATATCGCCGATGCGGGCCATGGTGTCGCGGTCCGCAGGGTTGGCCTTCAGCAGGTTGGACTCCAACTCGACCGCGAGACTGGTGCCCTTCGGATCGAAGTAAGCCAGCGACCGGTAAATTGAAGAGGCGCGCCGGCCAAGGTCAAAGTCGGCAGGATATTGCCGGGCAACAGCCAGAATCACGGGAGCGCCCACTTCAAAATTCGACCGCCAGAACTCCGCTTCGGCTACAAAGCGCGCCGCTGCAGGATTCGATCTGGTTTCAGCCGTCCAATCCGGCTTGGCGGCGATGGTCCTTCTCACGCCTTGTAGCTCTGATTCCAGCTTGCCTGTGCGCGAGAGAAATTCAAAGAAGCGATTGCGCAGATGTTCGTCCTCAACCCAGTACTGCCGCAGCAGGGCTTCCCATGCAGCCGGATTCCTGAAGCCCGGAGTGTCGTACAGGCTCATCAGGTTTTCGACGAAGGTCATGTTGTGGGGGAAACGTTCGTGCGCAAACAGATTTACTTCGAGACTGATCTGCTGTGGCATGCCGATATCATTTACGTAGTGCTCGAGCTCGCTGCCGGAGAAGATCTTCGCCACCTGCTGCGACAGCGCGCTCAGATCCTGGTTTTTCTTTTGGCGCAGGTACCAGCGGGCGAGCTTGTGATACCAGTTCGTCCCCGGGAATTGCTGGATGGCGCGCTTATATACGGCTTCTTCTTCGGTCCCCAGCCGGTTGCTGTCAAGGAAATCGGCGAAGCGTTCGTAGATTCCGGGATCGTTAGGATTGCGGTCTAGTTCTCTCCGCCATACCGTGAGCGCAGCCGGGACTTGATGTAACGAGACGAGACGTGAGATGTAGCGATCCAGCACGCGCTGGTATTCAGGAGAACGAACCCCGTGCTGTCGCTCGGATGCCGCTTTTGAAACGGTAAACGCGGCCTGATTGGGTTGTTGGCTCCGAGACGGTTGGGCTGCGTCCTCACTTTGCTCGCCCTCCCCATTGTCCGGCGAAGGTTCTGCCTGGTTCCGCGCAGGCGCCGGCGCTTCACGGAGATACTCGCCCAAAGGCACGCCCTCGGCTTTGCGCGCCAACTCCTGCAACATGGAGTCATAGATCGCAAATTCTTCCTGTCTATTCCCGGTACGTGCGTAGGAGTCAGCCATCAGCAATGCGACCTGGTTGCGTTCCTCCGCGGCGGGAAATGCGGCCATGAATTCGCGGCCGGTGCGGATGACTGCATCGTCTTCGCCATAGCCGGCGTACGCTTCAATCATTTTTGCGTGAAGCGCCGGCCGCGACGCGGCGTTCGGGAAACGCTTGTCCAGCAAAACCAGCAATTCCGCCGCCCGCGAGCGATGAAAGTAGGGGACGGCACGCTGTTGTTCCTCAGAGTAATTCTGCGCAGGATCAGTGGTATTCAGAATGAGCGAGAGTATGCCGTTCAGATATCCTGGACCGGTATCCATGGTCCCGATGTCCCTGTACATGGAAAGATCGCCCGATCCGAAGGCGAACTGTTGCTCGGGTGCGGCCAGCAGGATGCCGGTAAGACCGGCCAGGGCTTTCTCCGCCGCCGAAGTATCGTTTCCGGCGCTGCTGTAGAGAGCGTAATAATAGCGTGCTGCCTCAGGATAAAGATGAACATCATCCAACAGGCGGGCGGCTGTGTAGAGCTCCTGCGGAGTCCAGGCTGCGTGCCGAATGTCTTTTTGCACCCGATAGTCAGTAATGGCCTGCTGCGCCGCCTGTAGATTCCCCTGCTGCTGGTAGTAATAGAAAATCCGCGCGGCGGCATTGAGGTCGTCGGGGTTGCGGGCCAGCGTGGCCCTGGCCTGATCGAGGAATTTGCGCTGACTGCGAGTTTCGCGCAGCAGATCGAAATAATCCTTCACCAGTTCCGGCGGCCAGAGCGGCTGAAAATCCTTGTCGTAGATGGCAAGACCCTGTTCGACCGAGCCCTGTCTGTAAGCGATCAACGCGCGCGTCTTAGTGGGAAACATCTGATCGTCAGGAAACCTGGCATGGTAGCGGGAGATAAGCTCGTTGGCTGCCTTGAAATCCTTTTGGGCGAGCAGATAATCGAAATAGCGTCCATAGAGTCCCTTTTCCTGGGGATAGCGCGCTAACCAGGCGTTGTACTGCTCTTCGAATACGCTCCGGCTCAGAGCCTGTGCATCAATTACCTGGAAGATTCGTTCGAAAGCGGTCCACGAACGCTGCTCGCTCACGCCTGTATGTTTCTCAGAGGCCGGCGAAGGCATGCCGCCGAGCGCGGAAAGTGCGTTAATCTCATCCTGCGGACGATGTCGCCGGTGATAGAAATCGGCGAGCGCCAGCTGCGCTTCCGACTTGTCGGAAGCATTCTGTAAATACAGCTTCCAGTCGGCTTCAGCGGCGGTGAAGTCCAGCTTGCTTTCTTCTTCAAGTGCCTTCAGTGAATAAAGATCGGCCTGTTGCGGGTGCTGCCTGATGAGATCACCCAGAGCGAGCACCGTCTCCGAAGGCGGACGGCGGACAGTCAGGGTTCCACTTGGCAATGAGACCGTACGGAAGATCGCCGCTTCCATCAGCGAGTGGGCCTCGATGTTGCGGAGCCAGTCCGGCAGAGCGGCTCGGGCTGCCAGCATGCCCGCAGCTATGGTCAGTGAGATCAAGGAGGTCTTGAACAGCGCTCTACGGGAGAACTTCAATTTGCACCTCCTGAGTGCCGATGTTGTGAGCGACATCCTCTGCCGTAACCGTGAGCCTGTAACGGCCGGGAGCAAGCTCTGGCGGAACAAGAATTTCCCCGGTACTGGCAGCTTCATCGGGGTTCCAGCGGAGGGGGACCGGGGCCGCGCCCTCAAGTTGCGCGATCAACGTCCGCGTGGTCTCTGAAGCGTGGATCTTCAGATGAATGCGCTCGCCCCTTCGGATCCGTTCTCCCGCAAGCACAATCCTGACCACAGGTGGCTTGCTGGCGATCACGAAAGTCTTGGCTTCGCGGTAGAGATTGCCGTCGCGATCCCGCAGCACCAGGCGCACGGTGTGCGTTCCGTCCTGAAGATCGAGCGGAGCAAGAAAGCGCGTTTGCCAGACATCTTCCTTCCCGAGGTAACGCAGCGGCTTAGTCAGCCCAAAAGGAAACAGAGCAACCACTGACACGATCGCCGGGTCGGTGTGCACGCGCAGTACTGGATCGCCCGGCCGAATCACCCGCGGCCGCAGCAACGCGCGCGGCACCGCCAGAAATGAAGTGTAGGGGGTCACGAACTTGTATTTGCGCGAGAGACGGATAATCTCGTCGATGCTGGCGCTGTCTTCGCCATCACGTTCGATCTTTTCCAGCAGCGCATCGACCCGTGCCTTGGCCCAGAGTCGCGGCAGTTGATCGTGCTCGAGAGATTTCCCGGGAAGGTCTGCCGCACCGTGGACGGTAAATGCTTCGCCCTCGCGCACGCCGTGAACATCAAAGCTCACCTTCGTCGCTGGAGCCTTATAGCGGCCCACCCAGGCAGCCATCGAGCCGGCAAAGGAGGTCTCCTGCAACGGGTAGACGAGGTCGAGGGCCGCTTGCGGAGCAATATCTAGTTTCAGCTGGCCGATGGGATTCAGATTCATCTTGGCGATGAATGCATTCAGCTTGAATTCCACCGGCTCGGTGGAAAGCACGTTTTCCATCAGCCCATCGTTGCGTGTCAGCATTCGCAACAGCGCCAGATTCGCGTCATCGCCAACCGCAAAGACGAACAGCTTCGGACGGCTGGCCTCTGGCATTGACTTCCACTGACTTGCGTACCTTGCGGCCAGCTTCCCGCTTTGCAGGGTGCCGCGCGTGGCCGAACCGTCCGTCAACAACACCAGGTAGTTGTTCGCCGGATTCTGAGCGCACTGCGCCAAACCGGCATCGAGCGCGCCCTGCAAATCCGTACCGCCGCGCAGACGGCTATTGCGAACAAACTCGGTCGCCTTTTGCAGGCTCACCGGAGTCACACCGCTCATGCCCGGCTGAAAGGGCGCGATTTTGCTGTTGAAGAGCAGCAGATTGAAATGATCTTGTGGCCCAAGCGAATGCAGAAGCTGCGTCATGGCCTGGTAGCTGCGTTCGAGCTTGTCCCACTGCATGGAGAGCGATGTGTCCATCAAGACCACTACGTTGTGCGCGGGGCGTGGTTGATTCTGTGCCGCCGCACCCTTGTTGGCGAGCAGCGCCTCGATTTCAGCGAATCCGGGTTCGTTGTCGCTGCGCTCCGGGGACACTTCAGTCGGGTTCGGCTGGCCGGAATCGGGATTGCGATACGTGAGGATGTGCAGCGTATCGGCGGACCCGGAATCAAGCGCGTACTGCACGCTGAAGTCCTCCGTCAGGTTCACGTTATCGCCGCTGAACTCACCGACAATACTATTCGCATTCTGCTGCGTGATCTTCAGGGGGTACACTGTGCTTCCCAGCCTGAACTCGCGAATGGGATGAGCGGAGTGCAGTTCAAAATGAATGATGAGCTTTCTGGCGGTCTGGGAATGATAGGCTTCCGGTTTGAGTGGAACGCCGAAATAGGATTTAAAGATCTCGACCGGAATGCTTTCGTGATATTCGAACTCCAGCCGCTTTGTCCCATAGGCAGGTATGGGTACGATCTTGGCGCTGAAGACCGCCGTACGTCGCGCTTCAGTGGCAGTGCGCTCTCCCAACTGGAGCAAGCCAGGATCGATCGACTGCTGCTTCAGCTCGTTGTAGATCTCCTCCGCCCGCTTGCGTTCCAGTATCACCGCAGGAATCCGCACCGGACCGTCCCAGGTGGCAAAGTCGGAGACCACCGCGTGACTGTTCAGAGCGAAGACATAGTTTCCTTCCTGGATGCCACCCGTATGGTTGGCAAAGATCTGCTTCACGAAGACGCGCGCATCAGAGTTATCGATGCGGACCGTGATCTCCATCTCTTCCAGCGAGAGCACGGCCGGATCGGGCTGGGCTTTATCTCTCGGGATCAGCACGCCAGCATCGCCCCAGGACAGCGACACCAACGCAAAGAGAATTACGATTAGCTTAGGCATCCGTTTCATGGAAGGTTGTGCTCCGGTATGCGAACAAGGCCGTTGTCTGTTCCCACGTAGATGAAGCCGTTCCCGGCAGCCAAGGCAGTCACAGTGAGGGAAGGCAGGCCATCCGTGATGACGGTCCACCGATTGGTGCTTCGATTCAGACTGTAAAGCCCCTTGCCCAGTGTGCCAGCCAGGACATGATGATCGGTGGCCAACATGGCGTTGGGATAGACTTCAAATTTTGCAGTTGCGATGTCGAGCGCCTCGAAGCGCCCATCGCTCAGCATGCGCACGATACCGCCGCCATAAGTGCCGACGATCCAGTCATCGCCAGCCCGCACTACGGCAGAGATCCAATTGTGGGTGAGCCCGTGTGTAGTGACGGTATAGTTGGCCGCAACGTTCTCATTTTCCAAAACCGAGATTCCGCCCAGCGTGCCCGCGATCACTTCCTTCCCGTGGGCAGCGACCGTGTAGACGTGGTTGTTCACAAGTCCGTGGAACGCGTATAGGCTGTGCGGACCGGACTCGTCAAGAAAAGTCAGGCCGGCCGCCGTCGCCAGCACCATTCCTTTTCCGTAGGGCGCCGCATCAGTCACGTGGTCAGCCAGCAGGCCATCTCTGCGTCCCAGAACCTGCTGCTTGCGGCCAAACTGATCGAAGAGCACGAGTCCGTTGGCGGTCGCTACATTCATAGCGCCTTCGGGGGCACTGGGAACAATGCGATTGATGCAGAAGAGATTGTCATCTTCTATATGGCGCACGCTGCGCAGCCCGGGCTCGAATACATCGAGCCCGCGGTCAAAGTATCCGACCCACAGCCGGTTGGAGCTGTCCAAAGCCAGCGCGGAGATATTGCGGTCCGCAAGTAATGTGCCGTCGCGCGATAGGAGGACGCGCTGCCAGTCGCCGTGACGAGCTTCGCGTTGATAGAGTCCGGTTGGAGCTACAGCGTACAGCGTGTTGCCCGCAGAGAAGATCTGCTGCACGTTGCCGACGCTCTTCCCGGGCGGGCGAAGCAGCCCATTCAAGCGCCTGGCTTCAGGATCGATCTCAGTGATGCCATCTTCAGTTCCCACCAACAGCGCCGGCCCGACCGAATACAGGGCGCGAGCAAACAGCTTGGGCGCCAGGACTCGGACAAATCGCCCGCCGTCGAACTCCGCAATTCCCGCCGCAGTGCCGACGTAAGCTCTATCGTTCCCCACCGCAATTGAAAACACCTGAGGATCGGGCATTCCTTCGGCTTCACCGAAAGTCTCCACACGGCCTGCGATCCAATGCATCACGCCTCGATCCTGCGTTCCCACCCAAAGATCGCCTTCGTTGCCTGCCAGTTCGGTGACCTGTAAGCCGCTCAGGCGGGGATGAAACGGCCTCAACTTCTGTCCGTCATATATCAGTACGCCTCGTTTGTGTGTCCCCAGAAGCAACTCGCCTGAACCAAGAGGAAGAATGGAGGTAACGGTCCTGGCGTCTGCATCGACAGGCAGGATCTGGCGGAAGTCGGTGCCGTTGAAGGCCAGCACCCCTTGGTTTGCCGTGACGATCAATAGCTCGGGAGTCTTGGCATCCTTGAGCACTCCGGCCGTGATGCTCAGCAGCGGCGAAGCCGGGAGCTCCTGACCCGGACGATAGTGCTTCAGCAGGATTCCGTGGGCGTCATACTCAAAGAGCCCGGAAGCGCCGCAGAGAAAGAACTCGCCTTTGAAGGCGGCGGCCCCGGAGAAAGCTGCGGGAGCGCTGATCCACTCAAAATCGGAGCTGACCGGGGAAATTCTGCGGATGCTCAGCCCCACCTCGCTTGTGCTTTGCACTTCAACTGCTGCCGAGCGCAAGGCTCGGCCCGTCTGCCAGTACACAAATGCACCGGACGCCACGGCCAGGATCAGGCCTACGACGATCACGGAGCGCCAGCGAAGGCGGCCAAGCTTTTTCATGGAGTGATGTGCGAATATACAACCTGAGGCCATGATGCTGGAAGTTCTCCTGCGAGTCTCATTAGTGCTGTGACTTCTGGGCTTCACGGCAAGGGACAGAGCAGTTCAATATCCAACCAATAGAGTTGCTCAAATACCCGGATTCGCGTCTTGGTGAGGAAAAATTTGTGTCAAAAAATGGACGTGCGTGTCACGCAACGCACGAGCCCGAGCGGCGCCCCATGTTGTCTGCTCCGATCGGGGGCAGACTCTTCTGGTAGCTCTTCCCGCCACGCACTTCCGCCGCTCATGGATCGGCGATAGCCTTGCATTTCATGCGCCCGCGGCGTTTCGATTAGGGGAAGCCATCTGAACTCTTCTCCTGGTAAACTTGTCTGCGCTGAGAGCAGTCTTCGAGAAATTCTCAGCACGGGGCGATGAATATGGCACAGCCGTTGGTAACAACCGTCACGATTGACGGCGACAAATTCCACGCCCTCTCGGCAAGCGTTTCGTTCGCTACCACAAGCGATCGCGCAGGCATGCCGATGATGGGAAGCTTTGTTCCTGCGATTGAGATCAGCGTTGATCTTCACGACAACATGCAGTTTGATTTACTGAAAAAACTCTTTGACCTGGCCAAACTTGTGACCAAGGACAAGATCAAAGACATCAAGATCGAGTTCTGGAAGGATGACGAAGGGCAGGACGCGATTTGCACTTATACACTCAAAGGGTGGATCAGCCACTGGAGCACCAGCAGCGGCAACGGAGGAAATCACACTCTGCTGATGAGCATTCAGCCGGCTCTGGATCAGAACAACTATTCGGATCTCGCCATCAGCAATTAACGGGGCAGGGCGCCACGGCGGGATACCGTATACGTTGGGCGAGAGTCATGGCCGTAGAGACGCGGTACTGCCGCGTCTCGCGTTAACCCCCTTCACGCTCTATCGGGACAAATACGGGGCACTCGCATCCAGGGGAGGTGCCTCGTTCATGGCCCGGGCAGTGAGACGTGGCCGTGCCACGTCTGTACGCCGGCTTTTTTGATCTGGCGAGATCTCTTGTTGCCTTCATGGCAGCCGGAACGGGCTGAAGTCTCCCAACTCCGGGATACCGCGCAGGAATTTTTCGATGCGGTCCCTGGCTTCACTTACTTTGGCGGCTCCTTCGCGCGCGGCCCGGAGAGCAGCCAGGGCGACCTCAATGTCGCGTTCGAACTCGTCGGCAAGGCGACGCGCGTAGGTGATCTTCTCCCCCACTAGTTGTTTCAGCTCCTTCTCGTACTCCATCATGATTTCGACTGCCTTATCGGTCAGGTGGAAATGGCTGTCGAGCCAGCTTATGCCCAACCCCGCGACGAAAGTTAGGCCCACGACTGCAACGAAGGTCATCACGACCGGAGCGCCGGCGACCCCAGCGGTCACGATGCCAGCCGTCGCTGCCCAAGCGGTCAGATTGACGCCTGCCGTGACCCCAATCGCAGTGGCGAGGGATGCTTGGGCGATATGGCTGCTGATTTTCACACCCAGACGCGCCAGGGACCATTCGTCGTGGAGGATTTCTTCGAGAACATCCAAGGCGACATAAGCGAAGATCGCCACCCGGACTCCTTTGGCGCTATCTTCGATAATCTCTTTGGTTCCGACGACGAACGCGGCCGCGATGCGGTGTGTGCGCAAATAGCGAGGTGCCGGCTTGTAGTTTCGCGCGCCCGGCCAGCCTTTAAAAATGAGATATTCAACGCCACGAACAACCTTGATGTAGGCATCGCCGGTCATACCCATAAGGTAGATTTGGAACCCGGCGCGAAAACCGTCCTGCAACGTCTGCTTGAGAGTCACGCAATCAACGTGGTAGGACTCGTCCATCGTTTTGCATATCTTCAACAGTTCGTTGACGGGCCAGATGTGAATTTCATGATCCTGTGACTGTGACTCTGCCATGGCTTACTCCTGAGGTCGCAGCGGGAAAGATTTCAGCAAGCGTCGAAGCTTGCGCTGAAAGATCTGAGTCCGAAGAATGATGTACCAAAACTCCAGAGAGTTCAACCCCGGTCTAAAACAGCCTTCGCCTGGGCGGTGAATTCCGCCGTATCGTACCTTCCTCCCACTTTGAAGGCTTTGTGAGCGCGACGCACGTCAGCGGAAATACGGTGCCGCGCTCCGTGTTCGTGGCCCAGGCTAAGGCTTCAGGCTGCATTACATCATCGAGAGACCCGCTGAACACGGAATACGTCAAAATGCGCTGCAGCCGGCAAAGGGCCTCAACGACCGTGTTGGTTTGCGAAAAACGGCTCCACAGGCACACAAAGCCCGTGGCCGGGTGCACGTTGGGGTGAAAGACGGGCCGGGTCAGATAGATTTCAAGCGGCATCGCGGGGAAAAAGCGCGCAAACGAAATACGCAGCTCGTGGTCTGAAACCAGTTTGACTTTTCCGTCTTCGAGGATCGGCGCTCGCGTCTCGTGGAGCGCGAGCAGGAATTGATCGCCGCAACGTTTTTTTCTCAGGAGGCTGGAGGGATTAGCCGCGGCCATTTGGCCCAAAATGGTCCATTCATTCTCGATCCGTTGGCGACGCAGATCCATGGAAACTTGCAGACTTCAACCATTCAAGGCAATGGTCGATACCCGAAGGACATCGTTGGGGCGCACACCCTGGTTGGGCAGCGGGCTTTCAAAATCGAGCGAGGTTCCGTTCCATACCACCTGCGGGTCGCCGTCTCCTTGCAAAAGGGAGCCCCGCTCCCGCAGCTCAAACAGGATCTCATCCAGAACCTGCTCAAGAGATTCGTTCTCGTCAATATCGACGTTGTATTTGGTTTCGCCGCCAACCGTATCGAAGTAGATCTGATATTTCGGCATGTTAATTCTCAGGCGACGAGGTGACAGGCGCCTTCAGCATATACGGGCGGAGCGTGGCAGGCAAGTCCTCCACCAGCCAGTGACAGCGGCTGCATTGGCCGTTGGCATTGTCCCAGCATTCGCGACATTGCTGGCGGCCACAACGTCCGCAGCTGCGGAGGTCAACCCGGTCGCCGGTGGTGAGGCAGATCTGGCATCGTCCATGAACAGCGCGAACTCCCAGGTGCTGGTCCCACCAGCGGGCATCGGGCGAGAATGCGGGTACATGATTCTGCTTGCACAGCCTGCATCGCAAATGGTCAAACTCCCAGCATTGCTCGCAGACTACGAACCCGCACCGCGGGCACTCGAAAGACACCACGGAACGCCGCAGCCATCGATTGCAGAGATGACAACGCTGCCCCAAGCCGCTGCTGACCAGCCACCAAACCAGAGCCACCGCGGCGGAAACGGCCACCGCCCACCACACCATGGGCTCATGGTTGCCGCTCAAGAAGCCTGCCACCACGCCGGCTAGACTTGCGAGTGATGCCAATACCACTCGCAGCCAGCTCCGGGAAAGTTCAACCTCAAAAAAGTGCATCAACAGTAAAAAGATCGCAGCGGAGATCCCGCCGGCAAGCCATGGCCAGGGAAGAGGGGCAAGCGTTCCCCCGAACTGTAGAAATGCACAAAAAAGAAAGCAGGCGAGCGTGGTGAGGAGCGAGCGCGCCGTCATGCCACCCCCTTCGGTTGGCCCGGCTCCGGGCCTATCGCATAGAGGTGGTGATCGGGAAGGCCCAATTCGACGAGCGGAGTGTCGATCCATCGTGAGTTGAGATTCAAGGTTGAAATCACTTCGTTTTCAAGAATCCTGTGGCTTGTGCAATGGGGGCAGGCCCCGCGCCTGCGAAGCCAAGCGACTCGCCTCATGGGTTGCCAACCGGATCCGCAGTCAAGACAGCGCGCCTCAGTGCAGATTGGCCAGTCAAGATCCACAGTTTCAGCGCCCTCGGAGTCCAGTAATTCTCGCGCGCTGGCCCGGGGATGGGGAAGCGCAAAGCGCTGCGCTTGGGCAGCTTCATGGAATGGACATCCTTTGCTCAAGGGTGTAGCAAACCGGCGCACTACGGTAGTAGAGCCCAATGAAATCTCAATGGTGCGGGCAGGGCGATCGTTTTCGTTTTCTTGATCCCGGTGCGCGAGCTCGTGCAGGCACTTGAGCCCAAAGTCTACCTGAAGAGCGCCGACGATGGAGGCCATGGTCGGCGTGCTCGGCAGCAGCGTGGTTTCAGTTCTTTGCTGGCATGGGTGGCCGGCGGCAAGGCTTAAGGACAGAAGTTCCCGCCTGCGGCGTGGCGTTAGTTTGCAACAGAAACATGCCGCCTGCCTGCCGGCAAAAAAGGAAACCCTGCCATGCCAGTACTCGCTCCCGCCCAGGCCGCCGTCGACCATTGGAACGTCGAGACACAGGGCAAGCCACGCTGCCTCCATGCGGGCCAAGTCGTTGTCGGCACAAGTCAAAATGAGAGCCACGCCGGCGAGAGACGCGAATCCCAAGTCCGCGATTTCACAATCGTACGATCGCCATTGTGTATCGGGGAACGCGGAGGTGAGGGAAGCGCGCAGAGTCGTTGCTTTCGGGCGGCCACAGTCGCTGCCGTGAAAGAATACGGACCGGGAAAGATTGGAGGCTTCGACGATGTCGGGATCGACTACGATGGCTCGTCCCGCGCCCAGCAAGCCCAGATTCTTCAGAACCTCATTGCCAAGCGCGCCGCCTCCGACAACCAGAAATGTCATGCCGGCCGGGGATGTTCGAGGCAATCGTGCGCCAGCGGTGCGAGAAAAAGACGGCGAGCAGCTAACAGAATTATGCTCAGAGAATGGCGATCTTGCGGCTTTCATGACTTGCAGACTCTTGCCTGAAACATTTTGGCTCACACGCGCGTTTGACACGGCTTTCGCGCAAAGCTAGACTTTCGAGCGTCGGAAAGACCGAGGTCCCGCATGAGCCTGCACCAGACGCTTTATTTTATGTCGCTGGTCGGTGGTATGTCAGGCCTGTTCTCCTGGGGAATTGTACGGTTCCTGGAGGGTTTGCTTCCCAGCCAAACGGATGCATGGGTCTCCGACGTCATCGCCACGACCATCCTGGGCGCATTGATCGGAGGACTCACCGTAGCTTTTTCCGATCGCTATTCCGGAAACCGCATCATGCCGCGGTGGGTCATTTCGGGAACGCTCATTGGTCTAACTGCGGGAGCCGTTGCGGGTGTTTTTGATATTCCAATAACAAATCGTATCGCGCCCTCTTCACCGCTGGCAGCCCGGCTCATTTCCTGGATGATCGCCGGTTCGTTGATTGGATTGGGTTTAGGACTGAGGTGGATTCACGCCAATCGAATGCGAGCTGCCCATGCCTATGTAGGCGGCCTGTTTGGAGGACTGGTCGGCGGCGCGGTCTTCGCCGCGCTGGGCACGCGTGTCCCCGATCTATCACAAGCTACAGGCTTTATTGTCGTTGGAGTCGGTATTTGTTTCGGCGTGACTTTCGCTCCTATTTTGCTTCGTGACGGCGTTTTACAGTTCGTCAGCAGTGGGGATTCCAGGGCCCAGATGAAGTTTGGCCGTTCCAAAAAGGAATGGGAGCTTCAACAAGGCGGCTCTTACAACATTGGGAGCCGCAATCAGGATTTGGGCCTGACTCGATACCGCCCGGACATCGAAATCTTTATTCCCGACGCTGCCATTGCAGCGTGTCATGCGATTCTCTTTACAAAAGATGGGCGTTTTTACGTGGCGCGCCATCCAGAAGCTGGTGGCCAGGCCGGTTTGGCCCGATATATATTGCGGGTCAGGGGCAAGACCATCACAAATTCACAGGAATTATTTAACGCAGATGACATCCTGATTGGCAGAACTGCGCTAAAATTTGTAGCGCGCCGCTTGAATTCGTAAGGAAAGTAAGCTCGTGGTTAGTAAGTCGCACGTCGGACGCGTAGTGATCGTGCTCGTTTGCGTAAGTTACGCAGCAGCGTTCGGTCAAGATCGGCCTCGCCTTAATTTCGCCGATCCGATTCAATTGCTGGATTGTCAGCCGGTTACATTCGTTCCCTGTTTCTCTGCGAGCTTCAACGTTGTCGACAATAACGGCGTACCCGCTGCCGTCAACTTCCCTAAAGCAGATCGCCTGCCCTCTAACTTGACGCTTACGGCCGACGACGTGCCCGTCACAATCTTTTACGCCTCAACCAGTAGTTCGCAGAAGTCGGCTCGCGGCCGTTTGATCCTGGTCCTGGTGGATATCAGTGGAAGCATGTCCAGGAGGCTGACGAGCGGTGA